>Ga0101944_10000208_pt1 | contig 191447 bp, 146 predicted proteins | sample DewCreD2012metaG_FD_75245 | JGI IMG/M metagenome (GOLD analysis project Ga0101944, IMG submission 75245) | Hot spring sediment bacterial and archeal communities from British Columbia, Canada, to study Microbial Dark Matter (Phase II) - Dewar... ...
TAAAAAAATTAGACAGATACCAAAAAATTTTATTTAACTTATTTTGTAAGTATAAAGTAAAAAATTTAAAAAAAATGAACCTTCGAAAATTATAAACATCAACATTTAGAAAGCGAGTAAAGAATTTACAAAAGAGAAAATCTTTAAGATGTCGCTACTTTATTTAGTTGCGATCTTCCATATGTTGGTTATAGATAATAACTGTAGATAAAGTCAACTAAGAAGTTGATTTCTTTATCAAGCAAATATGCAATTATTTATATCTTTACAGTTTTATTTTTCTCCCTTTAAAAAAGCTTGAAGCTCTAGCATATCGTAAGGACTACCAACAAAGAAAGGAATTCTTTGATGGATCGAACGTGGTTTTATATCTAACAATCTCATTTCACCATTTGTAGCAATGCCTCCAGCTTGTTCAATGATAAATGCAAGAGCATTTGCTTCATAGACTAAACGAATCTTTCCTTCAGGCATGAGATAATCTGCAGGATACATATAGATACCACCATAATGTAATGTTCTATGTATATCAGCTACCGCAGCAGCGATATATCTTAAAGAATATGGGCGGGTTCCATCGTTTGAAGGAGTTTTTAGATAATCTACATATCGTTTTACTTTTTCATCCCATCTGTTATAATTTCCTTCATTGCAACTATAGTATATACCTCTATAAGGCATTTTAATTTTTTCGTAAGTTAAAAGGAACTCGCCAATTGAAGGATCATAAGTAAAAATATTCACTCCATTTCCAGTAGTATAGACTAGTATGGTTGAACTACCATATAGTACATATCCAGCTGCTACCTGACAATTTCCTGGTTGAAGAACATCCTCTAAAGTACCATCTAATCCGCTATTTGGCTGAAGTCGGCGATATATAGAAAAAATTGTCCCTATCGTTATATTTACATCTATGTTTGTTGAACCATCAAGAGGGTCGAAAACAAGGACATAATTTCCCTTTTTAAATTTTTTAGGAATGTACATTATATCTTCTGCTTCTTCGGATACCATTGCACATAGGTGTCCACTATGATCTAAAGCTCTATAGATTACTTCATTGGCGTATTTATCGAGTTTACGTACCTGTTCGCCGTGTACATTTATATCTTCGGTAATACCCAAAATATCGTTCAAACCAGCAGAACGAACTTCTCTTGCAATAATACGCATAGCAAAAGTCAAATCGTGGAGCAAACTCGTAAAAGCACCAGTGGCTTCTGGGTGCATCTCTTCTTCGTCGACAATGTGCCTATCTACGGTTACAAGCTTAGAAGCACTAAATATTGGCATAATTATTATTTAATTTTTTATAAAAAAAAAATAAATTTAAAAAAAAATATTCATTTAATATCAATAATTAAAATTGTAGTCTCTGACTTAAAGAGATTTATTAATTTTGTATCCATATGAATGATATTATCGTAATGAAATTTGGAGGTACTTCTGTCAAGGACGCTAAAGCGATGAGTTCCGTTCTTGATATTATTAAAAAACGCAGAAAAGCTCATTCTGTTATTGTCCTTTCTGCTTGTTCTGGGATCACTGATAAGCTAATCTCAATAACTAATGTTTCTATTCAATCGGTTAATATTGCTTACAGTATTTTAGACGAAATATATGAACATCATAAAAATCTTATCGTTAATTTAATTAAATATGATATCAATATAAATTCTGCTTTTTATTATCTCGATTCTTTTTATAGTGAGTTAAAAGAACTGATAAATGGAATTAATATTTTGGGTGAGTGTACAGAAAAATCCTATAATACCATTGTATCAAAAGGTGAGTTACTTTCGACATTTATTTTTTATGTTGCTTCTAAAGAACGAGAATTAAACTCCTTTCTTTTAGATTCACGTGAATTCATCCTCCTCAATAAAATAGGATTTGATATAGAAATTTCATTTAAAAATATCGATAAGTTAAGTTCTTATATAAGGGACTACCATTACATAATTATGCAGGGGTTTATTGCATCAAATAGCTATAACGAAACGGCTTCACTTGGTAGAGGTGGGTCAGACTATACTGCTGCTCTTATTGGGAATGCTATTGATGCCAAAGAAATACAAATTTGGACTGATGTAGATGGTATATTAACTACTGACCCCAAAATTGTACATACAGCAAAAACTATACCTGCTATGTCATTCAGTGAAGTTAGAACGCTCTCCTTTTACGGTGCTAAAGTTTTGCATCCTGATACTATAAAACCAGCACTAACTAAGGAAATTCCCGTTTGGGTCAAGAATACTTTTTTCCCTGATAAACCTGGCACGATCATCAGTAACTGTATTAGTAGAAACCAGCATATTATTACTAGCATTCATCTCAATAGTAATTGTTTGCTTTTATATTACAACAATAATTTTAGCAATTATAATAATGCTGACTCTTTTAAAATCAATGAACTATTAAATCTTCTTGATTGTATGGTGTTTTTTTCCTCGCAAAATGCCAACAATTCCTTGCATATGATAAAACCAAAAAACGCAAACCAAATACTTACTGATACATTGGACACTCTGGGATATGATTATGTTTACATTGATTTGATTTGCTTGTGCGGGGACTCCTTACAGAGCATTGTTCATCCAATACCTCCAATCTCGGACTTAGGTAGTCGCCATATCATAGCTTGTGAACATAAGAATTATAAGAACCAATATGCGGGAGATTTCTCTACTTTACATCCAATGGTTAGTAGTGGTTTGATAGCGAAGATAACAGCAATCGCAGAACAATTTGGGTTATATGCCTTACTTTTTGGAGCAAGTGCGAATTCCTTTTTAGTAGGAGTTAAGCAAGGCAGTGGTGAAGAATGCTTAAGAGCTCTTCACCGGTTGTGCTTCGAATGATAAATGTTAATAACGTATATTTTTTTAATGATGTCTATAATCTTATTTCTTTAAATCATTTTAATTTTTACTAATATAAAATAAAAAAGGATTCAAATAATGAATTTATTTTTGAATCCCTTAATATGTTTTTTTAAGACTGAATTTCTATCTAAATAAATACAGATAAGTATACATCAAATGATGGCTATATGTTTAAAATAAATCTTAAAAATCCTTTTATTATTTACCAAAGATCATTTTACCACTTTTATTCCATTTTCCAGCTTGAATTTTATAATAATATATACCTGGGTTTAGGTTTTTAAAATCTGTATTTCCAGGTTCAAAATAAATAATATGTTCTCCAGCTGGTAATTTTCCTTTATATATATTACCTAATTCTTTGCCGGTATTATCAGAAAATGTAATTACTACATTTTCATCTTCAGGAAGATAGAAAGAAAACTTAGTCCTATCACTAAAAGGATTAGGATAGTTATAGCAATCAAAATTTCTTTTATTAATATTATGAATTTGATTTTGATTGAAATCATTTTCAAAATTGTTGATTATTTCATCGAATTCATTTAAAAAATCATCGCTTCCATCCCAAAGCATAAATCTTGCTATAGTTCTTTTTTTGTGATATTCAGAACCAAATTGATTATGCCTAATATTTTTAAATTTATTAATGTACTTATTAATATTTCTTTGGTTTAACTCAGATTTATGTTCTTTCATCCAACTGCTAAATAATTCTTGAATATCATTGCTCCAAACTTTTACCAATGGTTTAGCTTTTTTACCGATATTTATGAGTAAATCTTTATTGTTCTCTGCAATAGGTTTTAGATTTTGGGCTAAATTTAGCATTTGATCTTGCAATTGCTGTAATTTATCTTTATTTGTATCAAATCTTTCCCAATCTCCAGCTCTTTTAGCTTCCCTCATTGTTTTTCTTATTTCAATTATTTGTGTTCTAAGAGCTTTAGCTTTTGTTCTAAGCTCATTTAGAGTATTTAGATCTTTTTCTGACAAACCTTTGTCAAACTCTGCTTTTAAATCTTTCAGTTTTGGTAAAACTTCGGATTTTACATATTTTTGTATCATTGTAATTATTTCTTTTGCATTAGCACTTTTGTTTTGTCCTAATGCTGAATTGCCGGGAACAATTATACAAATTGCTAGTAAAATAGCGAAAATTTTTATTATTTTTAAATACATTTTAAACCTCAAAAAATAATTAGTAAAAATAGTTACTTTCTAATGATTAGACATTATTTTTGTATTATGGTTTAATAATATTTTGAATTTTATATTGTTATGATTAGATACAAATATTTGTTTTTAATTAAACGTATTTATGATAATATCTTCACCAAACATAATTCATCCGAAAACACCAATGTCAGACATATGTATCTTCCAGCTTACATATGTCGAGCATTCAAATAAAAACATATTGTGTCCACATCAAAAGTGGACTCCATTTTTTTCTTTAAACTAGGATTATAAATATACCTTAGGAGGAATATGGCAAAGATAAAGAATATTCTGGATTATCTAAAAGAAAACATTTTGCTTTTTGATGGTGGTATGGGAACTGAACTATACAAACGAGGTGTTTTTATAAATAAGTGTTTTGACTATATGAATATAAGTAACCCAAATCTTGTCCAGCAAGTACATAGTGATTATATTAAAGCTGGTGCGGATGTGATTGAGACAAATACTTTTGGAGCTAATAGATTTAAATTATCTGCTTTTCAACTTAAAGAACAGTTATATGATATAAATTATATAGGAACTAAAATTGCCAAAGAAACAGCAGGAAATGATGTATTAGTGGCAGGGTCTATTGGCCCTCTTGGAATTCAAATAGAGCCACTTGGACCCATCTCAAGAGAAGAAGCAATAGAATTTTTTTCAGAACAAATAGAACCATTATTGGATGCTGATGTAGATATTTTAATATTTGAAACATTTGTCTATTTAGAAGAATTAAATCAAGCAGTAAAAGCTGGCAAGAAGTTAACAGATAAACCAATATTAGCTTTAATGACTATTGATGAGGATTGCTCTTCGCTTACGGGAGCGAAACCAGAAATTATGATTAATGAATTAACAAATACAGGTGCTGATATAATTGGTATTAATTGTACTGTAGGTCCTCAAGTAATGCTCGAATGGTTAGAAAAAGTAAGAGGATTAACCGATTTGCCAATAGCAATTATGCCAAACGCAGGAAAACCTAAAAATATAGACGGAAGAAACATATACCTTGCTTCACCAGAATACTTTGCAGAATACACAAAACACTTTATTTTAAGTGGGGCTAATGTAGTTGGGGGATGCTGTGGTACAACTCCAAAACATATCAAAGCTATGAGAAACGCTATTTCAGCTTTAAAACCCAATAAAATATTAATAAAGTCAGACAAAACGAAAGAAAGAGAAAAACCTCATAAAATTACAATACCTATAGAAAAAAAGTCAAGATTATCGCGACGTCTTAGCGATGGGCATTTTGTTACATTTGTTGAATTGCTTTCACCTCATGGTGTATCTGCTGAAACAGAACTTGAAAAAGCAAAGGAATTAAATTACTTCGGGATTGATGTAATCAATATTCCAGATGGACCAAGAGCAAGTGCAAGAATGTCAGCTTTAGCTCTTGCAGTTCTTATTCAACGTCGAGTGGGTATTGAAACAGTATTACATTATGTATGCAGAGACCGTAATGTAATAGGAATCCAATCAGATTTACTTGGTGCTTATGCTTTAGGAATAAAAAATATTCTTGCAATAACCGGGGACCCACCAAAATTAGGCAACTATCCCGATGCAACTGCTGTTTTTGATGTTGACTCAATCGGCTTGGTGAATATTCTTAATAGACTTAACAATGGATTAGACATAGCTGGAAATGAGATAGGTAATCCAACAGGATTTTTTATTGGTGTAGGAGCAAATCCCGGAGCAATCAATTTAGAAAAGGAATTAAATAGATTGTTCTGGAAGGTAGATGCTGGAGCAGAGTTCATAATTACACAACCTGTTTTTGATGTCAAGTTATTTGAAAACTTTGTTCGTAAAATAGAACAATATAAACTTCCTTTAATAGCAGGGTTATGGCCATTAAGTTCGATAAGAAATGCTGAATTTATGAATAATGAAATACCTGGATGCTCTGTTCCTGAGAGTATTCTCAAAAGATTAAAAAAAGTGAGTGACTCAAAAGAAAAAAGTATAGAAGAAGGAATTAAAATAGCTATTGAAATTTTAAATAATATTAAAGACTTAATTAATGGAATTCAAATATCAGTTCCTTTTGGTAGAATTCAAATTGTATTTGAAATATTAAAAATTTTTAAATTATATTAATTTTCTTTTTATCATCTTTTAAATTTATTTATTCTTAATTTTGAATTTATTATTAATTACGATTTAAATTTTTATTATCAATTTGGAGTAATTATGAAAATTAGAAAAGAAGACGCTCTTGAATATCATAGTATGGGGCGTAAAGGTAAAATTGAAGTTATAACAACAAAGCCATGCGTTACACAAAGAGATTTATCTCTTGCTTATACACCAGGAGTTGCAGAACCTTGTAGAGAAATTGAAAAAGATATAAATAAAGTTTTTGATTATACTGCTAAGGGCAATTTAGTAGCTGTAATTTCTAATGGCACTGCTGTTTTAGGACTTGGCGATATCGGACCAGAGGCAGGAAAACCAGTAATGGAAGGCAAAGGAGTGCTATTCAAGACTTTTGCAGATATAGATGTTTTTGATATTGAACTTCGTTCTAAAGATATTGACGAAGTTATAAGAGTTTGTCAAGTATTAGAGCCAACGTTCGGTGGTATTAATTTAGAGGATATAAAAGGACCTGAATGCTTTTATATTGAAGAAGCATTGAAGAGAACTTTAAAAATACCTGTTTTTCACGACGACCAACACGGAACAGCTATTATTAGTGGTGCAGCTTTATTAAATGCTGTTGAACTTACAGGAAAAAAATTAGACCAAGTCAAAGTAGTATATAATGGAGCTGGAGCTTCGGGGATTGCTTGTGCAAAGTTTCATATAAGCTTGGGAGTAAAAAAAGAGAACGTAATTCTATGCGATTCGAAAGGGGTTATCTATAAAGGAAGAACACAAGGAATGAATGAATTCAAAGAAGAATTCGCAGTAGAAACATCAAAAAGAACACTTGCAGACGCTCTTGTCGGCGCTGATGTATTTGTAGGATTATCTCAAGGTAATGTCGTTACTAAAGAGATGGTCAAAACTATGGCGGATAATCCAATTATATTTGCAATGGCTAATCCTGACCCAGAGATAACATATGAAGATGCTTTAGAAGCTCGCAAAGATTTAATTATGGCAACTGGAAGGTCTGACTACCCAAATCAGGTAAATAATGTATTAGGATTTCCTTTTATTTTCAGAGGTGCTTTAGATGTTCAGGCTACGGCAATCAACGAGGAAATGAAGAAAGCTGCATCTTATGCATTAGCTAAGCTCGCAAGAGAAGACGTTCCTGAAAGCGTAAAAAGAGCTTATGGAGTAACTGAAATGAGTTTTGGTAAGGAATATATCATTCCAAAACCATTCGACCCAAGAGTGCTAACTTGGGTTGCTCCAGCAGTAGCAAAAGCAGCAATGGATACTGGAGTCGCTCGCAAACCTATTAAAGATTTCGATGAATATCGTCTGCAACTTGATATAAGAATGGGCAGAACAATGGCTATTATGGCTCCAATATATCAAAAAGCACAAAAGTCGCCTAAAAAGATTGTATTTCCCGAAGGAGACGACTATAAAATCATTAAAGCAGCTCAAATAAGTGTTGATGAAGGCATAGCAAAACCAATATTAATAGGCAATGAAGAAAGAATCAAAGCTAACGCAATAGAAAATGGGTTAGATTTAGAAGGTATTGAAATAATCGATCCAAAGGAATATTACAAAATTGACCAATATATTGAGGAGTATTATAAGCTAAGACAAAGAAAAGGCATTACAAAAAATGAAGCAAAGGAAAGATTGCTAACAAGACCCAATTATTTTGGAGCTATGATGGTTCATTTAGGTGATGCTGATGGAATGATTTCTGGACTTAATTCACATTACCCTGATACAATAAGACCAGCTTTGGAAATAATTGGAAGAGATACTAATTATCAAAAAGTATCAGGACTTTATATAATTTCAAATAAAAATAATACTTACTTTTTAAGTGATACTACAGTTAATATTGATCCTACACCAGAAGATATATCTGACATAACATTACAAGCAGCAGATTTTGTTACAAATTTTGATATTAAGCCAAAGGTAGCTTTATTATCTTATTCAAACTTCGGTTCTGTTAAAGGTACTTTACCTCAGAAGATGATTGATGCTCTTAAGATTATACGTAAACGCAAACCTGACTTAATGGTAGATGGAGAAATGCAGGCTGATACTGCGGTGGTTCCGGAAATAATAAACGATACTTTTCCATTCTCTACTTTAAAAAATGGTGCTAATGTATTAATATTTCCTGGACTAACATCCGGTAATATTGCATATAAATTGCTTGTAAGAATTGGCAATTGCCACGCTATTGGTCCTGTATTGTTAGGATTATCTAAATCTGTACACGTGTTGCAAAGGGGTTCTGAAGTAAATGAAATAGTTGATATGGTTGCTATTGCTGTTGTTGATGCTCAACATAAGGGAATGTAATAAGTCGGAACTTTTTTGCAATTAATACGTATTATATATTGTTAATTAAGATTAATTTTTTATTATAATAAATAAAGGCAAAATAATGATTAAATCACATTCATTTTCTAAGCTGTTTATCTGCTTATTATTTATCCCTTATATTTTATTTTCTCAGCCACCTAACATTAGTTATCAAAGTATAAGTGACTTAATACCAACTGATAAAAATGTCAAGATTGGAAAGCTTAATAATGGAATAACTTATTATATTAGGGAGAATAAGAAGCCAGAGAAACACGTAGAATTAAGAATAGTCTTTAAAGTAGGAGCAATTCTTGAGGATGACGACCAAAATGGATTAGCTCATTTTACTGAACATATGCTATTTAATGGAACAAAGCATTTTCCAAAAAATGAATTAATAAATGTATTAAGAAATAGTGGCATTAGATTTGGAGCAGATATAAATGCAAGCACTGGAACTGACGTAACTTTTTATATGCTACCTATTCCTTCTGATAGAGATACTTTATTAGAGACTTGCTTTCAAATACTTCAAGATTGGGCTTTTTATGCTAATATGAATGGAGAAGATATTGACAATGAAAGAGGAGTTATAATATCAGAATGGAGGCAAAGAAACAATGCCCAAACAAGACTTTTTGAATTGCACTTTTCTAAAATATTACAAAACTCGAAGTATGCTAAAAGAAATGTTATTGGAGATACTAATACCTTAAGAACATTCCCATATGATGCAATAAGGAGATTCTATAAGGATTGGTATCGCCCTGATTTGATGGCAATAATAGTAGTGGGTGATTTACCTCAAGAAAAATCATTAGCTCTTATTAATAAATATTTTTCTAATATTGAACCACGTCAAAATCCTCGTGAACGACCAAAATATAGTGTGCCTGCGAATGATAAACCTATTATATCAATTGCTACAGACAAAGAAATGCCTATGGGTATGGCTCTAATAGCGTATAAAAAGCCAGAGCAAGTAATCAAAACGATTGGGGACTATAAAAATTATATAACACGTGGTCTTTACGATATGATGTTCAATCAACGACTTGCAGAGGTATCAAGGCAACCAAAACCACCTTTTATGAGGGCAAGTGGAGGTATGGGAGAGTTTATTGGTAACGTGTATGCGTATTCTTTACAGGTGATTTGTAAACCAGATGGTCTTGTTAACGCTTTAGAAGCTCTGTATACTGAGGTTTACAGGTGTTATCAGCACGGATTTACTGAAAGCGAACTTGCTAGAGCAAAGCAAGATTATATTACAAAATTGGAAAAAGCATATAACGAAAAAGATAAGACTCAGTCGTCTGCATTTGCTGATGAATATATGAGAAACTTTACAGACGATGAGTTTATACCTGGAATTGAATTTGAATATGGTATGTCGAGCAAGCTAATTAATGAGATTACCCTTGCTGATGTTAATAAGTTATCAAGTGAATACATTACAAAAGACAATTTGGTTATTGCTATTAGTGGACCAGATAAGGATTTGGACAAGCTTCCTACTGAATCAAAGGTAATTTCTTTGATAGATAGCATATCAAGAAGTAATATAGCTGCTTATATAGATAAGAAAACAGACAAGCCTCTGTTCAAGTATAAGGTTAAAGAAGGGAGTATCGTTGAAGAAAAGGAAATAAAAGAGTTAGGAATTACCGTTCTTACTTTATCAAATGGTGCTAAGGTTTACCTTAAACCAACTGATTTTCAGAATGATGAGGTTACTTTTACTGCATTTAGCCCTGGTGGTACTTCTCTTGTTAATGACCAAGATTATTTATCTGCGATGTATACCTCGACTATTATTGACAATAGTGGAATTGATGAGTTCACATTAGATGAATTAGTGAAGTTGCTTTCTGGAAAGAATGTGGATGTATTTCCATATATAAATAATTATAATGAGGGAATTTCTGGAAGCAGTTCGATAAAAGATATTGAAACGATGTTTCAACTTTTGCATTTATCTTTTACTCATCCGAGGAAGGATACACAAGCTTTTTCATCACTTATGACTAAACTTATTGATAGGATAAGAAATGACAGTTTAAATCCTGAGGCAAGCTTTAGGGATACCTTGAACGTCACGCTTACACAGTATCATTATAGGACAAGACCTATTAGAGAAGACATGCTTAAGGATATAGACCTTGATAAAGTATATGATATTTATAAAGATAGGTTTGGCGATGCAGGGAACTTTACATTTATATTTGTCGGTAACTTTGAAATCAATGCAATTAAAACATTAATAACAAAATATATAGCCAGTTTACCTACCAACAATAGGAAAGAAACATGGAAAGATGTCGGAATAAGAACACCAAAAGGAAAAATCGAGAAAAAGGTAATTAAGGGAACACACGATAAAGCTCATGTTCGGTTAGTATATTCTGGAGAATTTGAATGGAGTCCGGAAAATCGCTATTATATTAGTTCTTTAGTTGATATTTTGCGGAATAAAATTCTTGATATTGTTAGAGAGGAAAAAAGCGGTATTTACTCTCCAGGTGTATTCCAAAGCACTACAAAATATCCAAACTCTGAATATCAAATCCACATTGATTTTGTTTGTGAACCTAAGCGGGTTGACGAACTTGTCAAAACAGTTATTGATATTATTGAGGATATGAAAAAGAATATTAGCAATGAGGATATTAAAAAGGTTGTAGAAGCGCAAAAAATACAATACGAAAAGAATTTAAAAGAAAATGGATTCTGGGTTAGTTATTTATATAATACTTTAAGTAATAATGATAAGCTTACAAGCATACTTGACTATCTAAAATTTGTAAATGGATTGACAAAAGGCAAAATGGAAAGGTCTGCCAATATGTATTTCGGGGTGAATTGCGTCGAAGTGGTTTTATATCCTGAAAAATATTAATTGAGGAATTATTATCTAACAAGGAATTGATTTAATAAGTCAAGCATATTTACATTTAGTTTTTGGGTGGGCATCAGCAATGAGAGGATGCCCATTTATTTTATCATTATTATTAAACTAAAAAATACATTCATTCGGGATTTCGGAAGGCATCACATTCGGTTTTTTGTAGCAATATCATAATAATATCTGCTTTTTTATAATTTTACTTTTACGCCGAAAGGAAAGTCTATGTATCTAATATACAGACGAGTTAGTCTGAGCTGCTTGTAAAGACTTTGCATGGCTATATCATAAGTCATTATCTTATATACAGACAAGAATATCTGTCATACTAAGTTCTTGAATTTTATGGTTGGTCAGATGTTTTCGTCTGACCATTTATACCAAAATTTTGTCTTTTGAGACAACTCCTTATGTTGGGTTTATTGTGTTCTAATTATTCCAATCTAAATCGTTTAACTTATCTTAATACTTCGAGCTTTCGAATATATGTTCTGTCCTTTAACTTCATTACATAAATATAAGCGCCTTGAGGTAGACTTTCAACCTTGACATTAGTCTTATAAAATCCATTCTCGTGAAAGCACTTGAAAATCTCGATTCTTTTTACACCTAAAACGTCGTATATAGCTAACTCTACTATGCATTTTTCAGGAGCAAAGTAACTAATTTCAATCCAGTCATAGGCAGGATTAGGAGAATTTTGTAATAAGTAATCCCTATTATATATGAAATCATTAATACTGGATATAATATTAACTTTTAAAGTCAGTCTATATTGTTTTTGGCAAGTATCCGTATAATCGAAATGACGCTCAATATCTAAATTTTCATTAGTGCCAGTAATTGATATAGTTGCAATAGCTTGTCCACCATTAGGAGGAATTGTAGATGGTATAATGCTTTCAAGCACAAATTCAAAAATTGGTAGAGGATATTGCATTGTCCATACAACTGGGATCGTACCTAAATTAGTTATTGTAATTGATTCGGTTCTTTTTTCACCTATTTTTACATTACCGAAATTAATAATTTGGGGATTGAATTCAAATTCAAATTTATTTTTTATTCCAGATAAATCAATATAAGTTTTGCTATTATCAGAATTTATTGCATTGGAAGTTAAAGATAGCTTAGCATTTTTAGAACCCGTTCCTTGATGTTGAAATTTCAAATTAAGAGTATAGGTCTGACTTGGTGTTAGAGTAAAAGGAGTAAATTGATTAACAAAAGAAAAACTTAAGGCATCGGGCCCAGTGAATTCAGCTTGCGTAACGTTTAAATTCTCTCCCCCACTATTAACTATTGGCAAATCAAATTCACTATAATCTTCACATAGCAAATCTGGAAAAACAACTGATTTTTGAACATTAATTTGAGGTTTTACAGTTTTAACATTAGCACTGATCTTCAAAACTTTTGTATTATTGCAAGAATCTCTAAAGATGTATGAAGTATCGTATGAATTTCCAGCAGTTCCACCAGCAAATTGAATCGTAGCTATAGATGAGTTTCCAGGTTGTGTTATAATTGGTAATATTGATTGTATTGTGAATATACCAAGATTAATCGGAGCATTCCAAGTTATAGGAAGAGTACCATTGTTGATAATTTTAATCGTATCAGAAGCAGGAGTATTTTCTTGAAGATTAGAAAAATTAATATTATTTCTACTAAGATTGAAGCTAATAATGTTTTTTAAACCAGTAAGATTTATATAAGTTTTTCCATTTTGTGAGTTTACAGCATTTGAAGTTAATTCAAGAGCAGCAGTTTTCTCTCCGGAAGATAAAGGATTAAATCTTATCCCTAAATTATACGTTTCACCTGGTAATATATTAATAGGATTGAATGGTTGTGTCAACTCAAAAGAATTAGCAGATGTTCCGGTAAATCTAGATTGAGTGATTCTAAGAGTGTCATTGCCAGTATTCTTAATAATAATTATAGTATCCAAGGGTTGAGTTTCACAAATCATTTCAGGAAAATCTATAGATGTAGTTTGAATTTCAATCTCAGCGACAACAATACCTTCACCATACAGAATCAACTGCATAGGAGAACCAGGTCCAGTATAGTAAAATCCAACTCTGGTGCTTGTTCTTCCTACTTCAGAAGGTGCAAACCTGAAGGTCATATTTCTTGATTCGTTAGGATTAAGTGTAAATTGCCCACCACCTGCCTGGATTGAAAATTGTTGAATATCGGGACCAAGCATATTTGTATTTCCAATATTAACTGCTATTGTCCCTATATTTTTTATAGCTTGGGTTAATGTATCTTTAGTTTTAGAAACAAGCACTTTACCGAAGTCTATAACCTTACTTATTAATTGAAGTCTAGGAGCTACTGCTTCTCCTTGTAAAGTTCTCTCAAGAAATACGCAATCCATATAAATTTTATATGTAGCTGTTTTCTGACCAATGGTTGTTGGACGAAAGCTAAATTCAAGATTTTTCTTTTCTCCTGGTGATAAAATGTAAGGAGGTACTCCCGAGATTAATCTAAAATCATTTGCGTTAGTTCCTGAAATAACCATAGAATCAATTGGAACTGGAACTTGTGTGTTATTTGTAAAGCAATCGACTACAACGCTGTCAAAAACGAAATTTACAAGTCCTTGCCCAAAATTTACATTCTTAGCATCAAAATTAGGAGCAACTAAAGAAAATACATTGTCTGATATGTCTTTTTGCAAGACTTGTCCATAATCAACTTTAAAAATATAGACATCATTTGAAGAAACGCCAGTAGTGTATACATTTCCTTTGTTATCTGTTGAGATACTATAATCGATATCATCAGCATCAGTTCCATAATGGTAGACCCATTCACAATCACCATCACTATCGTATTTAATCATAAATCCATCTTTGCCTCCAAATGCTTGTGCTTGAAGAGAACCACAAAATGTAGCTGTTCCTTGAAAATATCCTGTTACGAAGGCGTTGCCGATATAATCTGTTACTAAACCATATGCTTCATCATCTTGAGTACCACCACCCTTGTTAGCCCAAATACATTGACCATCTTTATTATATTTAGCTATAAACATGTCTTTGGCTCCAGAACTTGTCAAGCTTAGGCCTGTTCTAAATGTAGCAGTAGAGAGAAATGAACCAACAACAAAAGAATTTCCCATATCGTCTGTTGCAACCCTATGGCCTTCATCTGCATTAGCACTGCCTGCTGAAGAAACCCACTGACAAGTACCAGAATTATTGAATTTAGCAAGAAATATATCAGATGATCCAGAACTTGTTGCAGTTTTACCATTTCCAAAGTTGGCTGTTCCATTATACCAACCAGTAATTAATATGTTATTATCATAATCCAAGCTAATACTCGATCCAATATCTTCACCACTTCCTCCTGAACCATAAACCCATTGGCAGATACCTGAGCTGTTATATTTTGCAATAAATATATCTTTACCACCAGAACTCGTAACTTGTCGACCATTTCCAAAATCACCAGTCCCTTGGAAGAAACCTGTAATATAAATGTTTCCGTTATTATCCAGTCCTATACCATATCCTTCATCATCCTTTGTTGTATCTGTGCTTCCAGCTTTAACTACCCACTGACATACCCCATTTGTATTAAATTTTGCTACAAAAACATCTCGATTATTTCCATTTGACTTTACATATTTATTATTACCGAAATAAGCAGAATCTTGGAAATAACCAGTAATATAAGAAGCACCGAATTCATCAATAGCTATAGCATTACTTGCGTCAGAACCAACACCGCCAGCTTTAACTGCCCAAATACAATTGTGATTAGAAGAATACTTTACAATAAACGCATCCTGGCTCATAGCATCAGCTATTAAGTATGTATTACATAAATTTGCTTCATAAGTAAACTTACCAGAAACGTACAGGTTAGTATCAGGATCAGCAGCAATGCCAAGTCCGACAGTATTCGTACCAAAATATGGACCTTTTATCCAATCATCGTTAATCCCAGTAAATTTGCTTAATATTACTTTTACTAAGCATTTATCAGATACAACAGGAGGAATGTTAATAAGTCTATATTTAAGATTTAGTGCTTTATCAGTTATACGCCACCAATTAGCTCCACTATCTATGCTAATAAGTAAAGATACTGTATCACTTGGTAAAACCCCTCCCCAAGTAATGTTAGTATCACTGCAAATAAGGAACTTTTCCCCTCCATTAGGATGTATAAGCTTTAGAGTGTTCCTTTGAGTTCTTTTTGTAGGGTCACCACCTGCAATTGAGAATATTTCAGTTCCACAAGCACTTTTTTGTATAGTAAAAGTAGCAGAAGTATATCCAGAATCAACGGGTGTAAATCTTACAGTAAAAGTACGAGATTCGTCTTTAGGAATATTTACAGGAAAAGAAGCACCTACAAGAGTGAAGCAAGTATTATTAGATGTAATTCCAGTAATGGAAACCGAAGAGTTTTTGGCAGTTACTTTAAATGTAGTATCTTTTGTATTTCCCGGTGCAATTGTACCTAATCTAATAGCATCGGGTGATACCTCAAGACGAGGAATTGCATTATTAGTAATAGCTGTATAACTAACTGTTGCAGAAAGCGATTTAGCTGGAATAGAAATTGTTGCAATTTTATCTGGTGAACATTCAGGTTCGCTTGTCCATCTTATCTCACAGGGTCCAATTCCCATCTCTTGATTCAAGATTTTTAGGAAAATGTCTTTTGCTTGGTGGACAGTTTTCACCCAATCATACCATTCTCCACCAGTCTGTGTAGCAAATCGTTTTGCACAATCAGGAGCAGGCATATTTAAAATAACAGAATAAATTTTAATATTATTCTGTTGAGCTGATGTAATAATCTGGTTTTCATTTGGAGGAAAGTTTGGTTGACCATCCGATAAAAAGATAATGATTCTTTTGAAGCGTCCATTTTTTGCAATTTGAATTCCTCCTGCTGGTGGAGTATATAAAGCATCATCATAGTTTGTTCCTCCATCACCATTAAGTGCTTCAATCCTTTCTAATAGTCGGTCTCGATTTTGAGTGAAATCTTGATTAAGATAGCTATAATGGTTGAATGATGTTATAGCGCATTCAGAATTGTTTAAATTCATCGCTTTAACCCAAGCTTTCGCAGCTTCTTTGCATAAATTAATATTATAATATGGAGCCCATGTCATTGAACCAGAAATGTCTAATGTTAGAACTGATGAAATTGGAACTGGATTAACGGTAGGACAAGAAACATAAGTTACTGTTCAATTTGTCCAGATTCTGAAACTGTGAAATCTGAGATTCCAAGATTTAACAATCTCTGATAATTATTATCATAAGCAATAAACTTAGCTTTTACGGTAGGAAAATAACTTGCATCAATATCGAAAACACTAAGATTTTGGGAGTATGTATTAGAAAAACATACAATAAAAAGCGCAACGAGTATACCGATACTTCTCATTGCAATCCTCCTTTGATAAATATAACATAAAAATACTATTATCAAATGATGGAAATCTTTACAAGAAAATAAAAAATAAAAAATAAAAAATAAAAAACAATTTGATTATAAATTATTTTTAAAAAAAATATATAAATAATAATTTTTTTGCATATGTTTGAATTATTACTTAAAATTGTAAGTTTTTAAAAAACATTTAATTAACAATTTAAAAATAATTAATTAATCATATGAGTATATTAATTAACAAAAAAACAAAGGTTCTTGTCCAAGGGATAACTGGCTCTGAAGGAACTTTCCATACCTCAGCAATGTTGGAATATGGAACTAAAGTTGTCGCTGGTGTAACACCGGGAAAAGGTGGAACTATTTATGAAGGCAAAGGAGATATAAAATTCAAAAAAACTGTTCCTGTTTTTAACACTGTAAAAGAAGCAGTGAAAGAAACAGGAGCAAATGCAAGTGTTATTTTCGTTCCACCAGCGATGGCAAAAGACGCAATATTAGAAGCTATCGAAGCTAACATCCCTTTAATAATTACAATTACTGAAGGAATCCCTACAGCTGATATGATTATTGTAAAAACGGCATTAGAACGCTCAAATTCAAGATTAATCGGACCTAACTGTCCAGGCATTATAACTCCAGAAGAATGTAAAATAGGTATTATGCCTGGTTTTATTCATAAAAAAGGTTCTGTTGGAGTAATATCAAGAAGTGGAACTCTCACATATGAAGCAGTTAAACAATTAACAGATATTGGCCTTGGGCAATCAACTTGTATAGGAATTGGTGGTGACCCAATAATAGGGACACAGTTTATTGATGCTATAAAACTATTCAATGAAGATGAAGAAACAGAAGCTATTCTAATGATTGGCGAAATTGGCGGTAACGCTGAAGAAACTGCATCGGAATACATTAAAAGATACGTAGCTAAACCTGTCATAGGATTTATAGCTGGTAGAACTGCACCTCCAGGTAGAAGAATGGGACACGCTGGTGCAATAATTTCAGGAGGTAAAGGAACTGCTGAAGATAAAATCAAAGCTCTAAAATCAGCAGGTATTTATGTAGTTGAATCACCTGCAAATATTGGAGAAAAAGTATTAAAGGCTTTATGTAAGCACATTCCCGGAAGATATGATGATTTATTATTAGCTTTTAAAAAAAAATCTAAAGCTAAATCAGAACCTAAAATTGTTAAACCTAAAATAAAAAAATCCAAAAAAAAGATCTCAAAAACACGAAAAAGAAGAAAAATAAGAAAATTTCCCGTTTTACCAATGAATGAGGGATAAATGCTTGAACAAACTTTAGCAATAATTAAACCTGATGCAATTACCAAAAAGGTGTTTGGCGACATAATTCAAAAGATATTAGAAGCAGATTTTACAATACTTGGAATGAAACTCATTAGAATATCCAAAGAACAAGCAGGAGTATTCTATGAAGTGCATAAAGAACGTCCTTTTTATTCTGAATTAGTTAATTATATGAGTAGTGGCTTAATCATCCCAATTGCTTTACAAAAAGATAATGCTGTTGAGGATTTTCGTCAACTAATTGGCAATACTGACCCTTTACTTGCAGATGAAGGAACAATAAGAAAGCTTTATGGCGAATCTAAAGCTATTAACGCTATTCATGGTTCAGATTCGGTAGATAATGGAATTAAAGAAATAAATTTCTTTTTCAGTAAAAGCGAATTAATTGCTAATAACTAATACTGAAAAAAATATCTATAAGCGGAAGTTTTATTATTGTTAATAAAGTTTCCGCTTCATTGTATCTGATATTTTACATATTGCGAGGAAGGAATTTTAAAGCAATATTGTGAAGTTGCAGTTATATTATTTAAACCTTTATATATTTCATTTTTAATGTAGTAGTAAATTTTATGTGACGTTTTTTTTATTAATGTGTTATTATTAAATGATAGATGAAGATTTTAAAAAAAATAGACTCACATAAACTTTTTAGTAATCCATACTGGGATTATTATATTGATACATATTGTCTACCAGATGATTCAGTAGGAAAATATCATTTTGTTCATTCAAGGGGCTCCACAATAATTATACCTTTACTTAATGAGTTTCATTTTATTATGATAGGCCAATATAGGTACTTGAATCAAAAACTTAGCATAGAATTTCCAGGCGGAGGTATCAAAAAAGGCAAAACGCCATCGCAAAATGCTAAAGAAGAGCTATTAGAAGAAACAGGACTAATTGCTAATAAATGCATCTAATAGGAAAGTTTAATCCATTTAACGGGGTTACTAATGAAATATGTTCTATATACATTGCGTCTAAATTTACTCAATCAGAACCTAAACCTGATAAATCAGAAGAAATTGAAATATATAAATTAACAAAAAGTGAAATAAATAAAAAAATTGAAAAAGGTGAAATATGGGATGGAATGACTTTGGCAGCTTGGTCAATCTTCAATTTAAAAAAAACAAAATAATTTATTTTCTCACTATAATTTTGTGTCTTTATCCATCTTATATGGTTAACTCTGATGAACCATTAAAAGATAATAAGCAGACTAAAGACGAAGTTGTTACTTACAGATTCAAACTTCGTTACCAAAAGGGGATTATACAACATTGGAAATATTCAGAAGTAACTAATGTTAAAAGAACGTTTAGTGATAGTTCTACTCTATCATTTCAAAGAAATATAATTTATTATTTTACTATCAAATGCCTTGATTTACCTTCTGAAGGCTTTGAAAAAATTAATATAACTATTGATTCTATTGATTATTCATTTAATGATGGAGCAAAAGTATATAAATTCAATTCACAATCTGAAGAAGACGGAGATGTTAATTTTGAGGACGTTAAAGCTAATACTATAACACTTTCACGAGAATTTGATCTAACATACTCCCCTTATGGTGAAATTGCTAAAATTGAAGGAGAACAGCTTGATTATTATAAAAATTATATTATGGAGAATGCGAATAAAGGTGTCGATTCAACAGTTGTTCTACTCTGGCTAAAAGGACTATCACAGGAAGCATTAGTCCATTATGTAGATCCAAAAAAAATTCTTTTACCCCCTGGTCCTATTACTTTGGATAGTATTTGGAAAACTCCTTTTCAAATAACTGTCAACGGTATAAATTATTATGATACATTAACAACTAAAATAACTAGTAAAAAGAAAATTTCATATATTTTCCTTTCCGAATCTAATAACCTCAGAAGCTACCCACAAAAAGCCGTCCTATTTTCCATTAAACAACCAGTAAATGTTGACTCAAGCTTGGGAAAAGGCACATATACAATACAACTCCATTCCAGAGGAATTATTGAGAAAGCTGAAGCTGATTTTAATATTACATCTTATATAAGTTTTAGAAGAGAGCATTTTACTGAAGGGATAAAAACCAAAATAAATTGGGAATTGCTTAATCAATATAAATAATTAAAATAAATTCAGATAAAGCCCAACTCGAAAGGAAATTAATCCTCTGATAAATTTCGAGTCATTAAAAAATAAATATTGAAATAAATAAAAAAGTTTTTTAAAATTATTTTGATATTTCAAAGAAAAATCTTAATATAGTATTAATAAAATTGCAAAATTGGGGGATATTTCTTTTTTTCTGTTATATTTTTAATTAAGAACTAAATTATAATTTAGGAAGCTAATTAAAATATAATTTACTAATTACTAAAACTTATTATTTTTAATAAGTGATTTGTATATTATATTAAATTTTCTTTTATTACTTAATTCTATACAAAATAATATGGAACCATCTCCTTGAAGGCTACTATGATGGATTAAATAATGGATGGTCTTTTAAAGAAAATATTAATAAGTCTTTCTTATAAAAAAACAACTATGGAAAGATTAGTTTGTAATTATAATATCCCATTATTAATAAGATATTATGAAAAAATCTAAGAAAAATAATATGAAAAGAACTAAAATTGATCTTAAAAATTTATTAGAACCCAGAGATATTATTCCAATACTTGCTGTATTAATTGGAATAATTGTTGCAATATCGTATGATGAATTGGAAATACGGTTAATTGGTGCTTGTATTTTTATTTTAGGAGGAGTTCCTCTTTTTATCAGCATTACCGGAAAACTACCAGAAATGATAGCTAGGAAACACAAGCCCGAACAGACAAAGGAGTATAATTACAACATAATAAGACAAAATAATGCTATAAGATTTGTTGTTGAAGATTCAGAATTTTCCAATAGTGCTGAATATGATAATAAGACAGAAGATCATACATTTCAAGATCAATCTTCAACCTCTTTAGATAATATTAAAACCTCACCTGGCCAAAAATTAAATAATTTCAATTTTAATGATGGAGACTCTGGTGTAAAAATAATTCGAACTTTCAAACCGAATGAAAAAGTTCAATCATCAATAGAAATTGATAAGTCTATAACCCCTGGAATAATAGATGATAAAGAAGAATTTGATAATTCAGATATAGAATTAATTACAAAATCAAAAGATGAAAACCAAAAATCTCAAATGGATACAAAAACTGTTAATATTCATATTAACAAAGATCATAAAGAAATTGATCATACTCAATTAGTTACTCCATCTTCAAAGGAACTTGTTAAAAATTACAGAGAAAAAACAATCGAAGTACCTTTAAATTTATTAATGGAATCCGAACCTTTAATAATTGAAGAACCCAAAAAAGAATTTGAACACTTTTTGCATAGGATACTTGATTCTATACGCTCAGTAATAAATACTAAAACAGTAATTTTTCTCTTAGTTAATTTTGATAAAAGAGAATTAATTCTACAAGCTTATTCAAGTGATATTAAAGAAGCAATAATTAAGAAAAGGAAAATTCCTTTAGGAAACGATATTGTAAGCCAGATTGTGATTAATAGCAAACCTGAAATTTTAACTGAAATCAATTCTGACGCTGAAATTGACTTAATTCCTTATTATTCAGTTCAGACTAATACTCAATCATTTATAGGTATGCCTGTAATTTATAAAAAATCAGTTATAGGTATTCTATGTGCTGATTCTACTTTGGCTGATGCGTATGATTCTGTTACTGTCAATTTTTTGGGGCAATTCGCAAAATTAATTAGTTCATTAGTTCATAGCTACACTGAAAAATTTGATCTTTTACAATCTGCTAAAACTCTGAATGCTATTAATTCTTTAAGAAAATTTGCTCTGGATAGGGATTTTAATATTGATGATTTTTATATAGCAATTAAAGATGTTATAAAATCTATTTTTGACTATCAAACCATTGGTGTTTGCAGTTATAATAATCACAACGGAACCTGGTATATAAGTTCTTATTATAGTAGTTTGAATGAAAATAACTTTGAAGGTTTAGAAATTGAACCGAGTGAAGTATTAATAGGAGAATCAATTTTATCATACAAAACGATTTATATTTCTCCTATTATAAAAGGTCAAATACGAGTAATGAATGGTGAAAACAGTTATGAGAATGGATTTTTTGTTTCCGTGCCTCTTAAATCTTGTTCATATAATTATGGCGCTTTATATGTCGAAGGCAATAATCCTTCTGCCTGCTCCGAAAATGATATTCACATATTAGAAACTATCGGTGAGCAAGCAGGTGCAATTATAGAACAACTTTATTATGCTGATGTTGTAAATATAAAGGATATTTTAGAAAGTCAAACCGGAATTTTATCATCCAATTCTTTTTTTAACAGAATTAACCAAGAATTAAATAGGGTTAATGACTATCAAAGCAATTTTTGTCTCTGTCAAATTAGAATTGACAAATATGCTGCTTATCTTCAAGAAATGTTCAAAGAAAAATCTGAACTAATTTACAATCACGTAATTAATATAATTAAAAAATTTCTAAGACCATATGATATTCTTGGTAAAACTGATGACAATACATTAGGAATTATTTTAGTTGGTATGAACCTAAATCAATCTCAGCTATGGGCTGAAAGGTTAAGAACTGAAATAGCTAAAACGTTTCTTATAATTAAAACTAAAAGGTATAATGCAACCATCAGCATAGGTATTGCAGAAGCTAACAATATGACTTCTTTAGAAGAAATCATATCCAATTCATCTAAAGCACTTGAAATTGCTTCTTTGAAATCAAATAAAGTAGTTATTTATCAATAAATCTATTTTTTATGAAAAACATATCCTGTATTTTATTTTTACTTTATTACTCATTTATTGTTAATGCTAATGAACCTATTGAAAAAGAGAAATCTTCTAACTCCCAATATTATGGACTTCATCTTGGTGTACTAAGTTACATATCATTTGAAACAGAGTTTACTCCAAATGGTAAAATAAATAATAAGTTCAAAGTAACTCGAGGTTATTTAACTATCAAAAAGGAAATTTTTGATTTTATGAATTTTAGAATGACTTATGATTTGTATGACGACGATGATGGTGTAGAAGAAAGAGTTAAATATCTTTATACAGCTTTTGTCTTAGATGATATTGGTTTCATATCAAATAATAAAATTCATTTTGGCATAATTCAAACTCCTTGGATAGATTTTGCTGAACATACTAATAAATATAGAATGCAAGGCACTCTACCTCTTGAAAGAAATGATATTTATGTATCTTCAGATTTTGGAATAAGTTATAATTGTTTAATTGGTGGTCAAATAAGCGAGGATTATAAAAAAATAGTTAACAGTAACTATCCAGGTAAATATGGTTCTATAACATTAGGTTTGTATAACGGTTGTGGCTATAGCAAAATCGAACTGAACTCTTTACTTACTCTTCAAGGAAGGTTCACGATTAGACCTTTTCCCGAACGTATTCCTGGTCTTCAAATTTCTTATTATGGTATTTGGGGTCACGGAAATTACAATGATAAATACAAAACAAATCCTCTCTGGCAAACAAATTTATTTGCAATTTCATATGAGGATAAATTATTTACTTTTTTAGGTGAAACATATTTTGGCAAAGGTGATTATAAAGGTGCAATCGTTGATGACCAAGGCAATCCACTAAATTATAAGGGGTATTCTTTATTTATTGAAGGTAAATTTATAAAAAATATAAAACTAATTAGTAGATTTGATTATTTTGATAGAAATACCCAGCAACCCGGAAATAAGAAATTGGAAGTGATAGCTGGTGTAGGCTATGACTTCGATAATCAAAACATTTTACTTTTAGATTATGATTGGATTGAATTCGAAAATAATAATCAAAATAATCAAAAAATACTCAAGTTAACAATGCAAATCAATTTTAGCGATTAATAAAAAATACATTTTGAGCCAACAATAAAAGCAAACTCTATACTTTCCTACACTTTATCTGTATTTATGTTGCACTTGGTGCAATTTTGTTAGTCAATCATTGTTATAGTTAAAAAATGAGGAAATTTCTTTTTATATTTCCTATTGGGAAAATATTAATGATTATACATATAACCTTTCATTATCTTGTATATCCATCCACATAGCAAATAGTAAAGATTGAAAACCTGTTATCATTAAAAATAGAAAAATCAGCAATTTTTGATCTGTTACAATTATACCTTGCGTTATAAAAGCATATAATATATCTAATCCTAATGGTATATTAAATATAGCGATAATAAAAGCAAGATGATAAAGAAGAAATAATGGATGAAAATCCCTAAATAGATACTTTCTATAAAGTCTTTTAAAAAAAAGTTTAACCAATAGCCAAGATAATTTAGGTATTACTTTTGTTATTTTCATTTTAGATGATTCACCTACATTATAGGTTGGCCTTATAGGAACTTCTTTCAAAGTACACATTGCTATGTTTAATTTTACAAGTAGATCGTTAGGCACTCCATATCTTTTGTATATTTTATGCAGATGGATAGATTTAAGAGCACTTAAGGAAATAGCTGTATAACCAGTTTGTGTATCTGAAACATGCCAATAACCAGAAGCAATCTTAGTTAGTATTGATAAAATAGAATTGCCAATATATCTTACTTTGGGTATAACCAATAAGGCGCTTCTATGAATTAATCTATTACCTTTTACATAATCAACACCATCGAAGACAATGGGTTTGCATATACGCTCTAATTCATCTGGTGGCATTTGTCCATCACCTGCCATGACTGCTGTGCAATCAATTTCGTGGTCTTTTGCCCATTTATAACCTGAAGCAATTGCTGCGCCCACTCCCCCATTTTGCTTATGATTAATTAGTATTACTCTATTAGATTCTTCTTCAATTTTACCTTTTTCAGAATCTGTCATATTTTGTTCTTCTCTCATATCTAATATTGCTTCAGCTTCTTCAACTTTCTTATCATTTGAGAACTTATTTTTATAACCTTTCTTTTCTTGTATTTTGATTCCTTTCCCTTTGTATTTTTTTACATAATATTCTACTATCTCTTTTGTTTTATCGGTTGAAAAGTCATTAACAACAATAATTCTATCAACAAATTCAGGCATTGTTTCTATAACTTTGCCAATTTGATTTTCTTCGTTATATGCTGGAACAACAACTGCTATTGTTTTATTATTAAGCATTTTGACTATATTTTGTGCTTTAAGTTAAATAATAACTTTCTATTTTTTTCAATTTTTATCCAATTATTTCTATTATCTATCAATCCAAATTCAAGAAAAAACTTTTTTTCTTCTTTTGGAAAATATATAGTTATGAATTGTTCGTTATAAGAATTTGGGTAAATAACAATATTTTCTTTTAAATTTTGAAATTTTGAAGAGTAAATACTTTTGAAAATAAAATCTCTCCATTTATAACTTATTTGAAATGAATCTTTATTTAAGAAGATATTAGATATTCCATTGTTTATTAATCTTATTGGAATTTTGATACTATCATTTATCTTGGGTTTAAATAAAGATAGATCAATATTAGGTCTCAATTGTATTGTTAATTTGGAAATATCACAAAGATTTTCATTTGTAAGATTATATCCTTCATTAGATTCTTTCTTAACATCGGAAAGAATTAAAGATTTTAATTGTAATCCATAATACTTATCGTCTTTTTTACTTTTATAGCTTGGCAAATCACATATAAATTCGATAGTACAATAATTTGAAATTGTGTTATAGCGAGTTTCAATATTAAATTCATTCAAACCAGGTTCAACATTTAAAGAAGTATCCATTGAACTCAATTTTATTTTAAGAGTAGCTTTAGATTCGACGTTAGAGTAAATAACAAAGGAAATTGATAACACTGAGTCCTGTTTTCTTAACGGAATAATAAATTTTGAATTATGCTTTATCCAAAAGTCTTTTAAAAAACCTATTTTGCTAATACCTCCAATCCAGCTTTCCGTTAGAGGTAAATCTAAATATGATGGAATAAGCTCTTCTACTAGTTTATTATTCAATCGTTCTTTGTCTGCCCAAAGATAATCTTTTCCATCATGCTCTATAGCTAAAAGCACATATCTATTATGATCTTTAAGTCCAAAAGATTCAGATGAAATTAATAAACCAGATTTAAATTCTGAAGTGTCGATAAAATTAATTTTTCTATTCCAAAGATGAAATGCATAACTTAATCCATTTTGAGAAGATTCGCTATAATTATTTTTATCATAATCAATTTGATCTTCTTTAGGAAAGTATTTATTTATAAAATCAACTATAATAGTTCTATTTATTTTCTCATTGTTTGTATATAAGTCAACGTAATTGTAAGTAAATAAACTTGCAAAAAGATATATTGAAGAAATGATTATAGTAGTAATTATTGGCTTGTATCTATGTAATATGATAAACATTAATCCGATAATGAATGCAATTGTACTAAATAAAAATATATTAATATTTCCAATGATTGCTCTAAAAGGGAAAAACCCGATAATACTTTTAAATGAAGCTTCAGTTTTTATTATATTATTATAATTTAATAACAAAATTATAGTAAAGAATGAAAAGAATAATATAGTGGATACGATTGCTATTAAATAGTATTTGGGGTCCGATTCTCTTAAGCAATAAAGTGCATATGCTAAGAAACCTGCTAATATTAACTCGATATTTCTTCCATAAAATAAAAGATCCGCTCTGTAAAAATCATCAGAATATAATGAAGGATAAATTGAAACAAATAAGCAAGAGAGAGAAATTAACAAAAAAAGGAAAAGCGTTGAATGTCTTGGTTCAGTTATTATCCTTATCAATGTGTAGGTCTTTTTGTGTTCGATTTCCAAACTGTTTTCCATTTCATGTTCATCTGGTATATTTACTGAGTGTTTCCATAAGTGAATGATTATAAATACTAACCCAACAAAAAATAATAGAAATGTTGATATAAAAACATAGTAAACGGTTCCCGAAAGATTAACAATCCAAGTTTTTATTATCGAAAATAATTCAGAAAAAGTTAAATAATCAGGAAGTATAATATAAAAAGTAAAAGTAACAATTAAAGATATAGATATCCCGTAAATCATTCGTTTATTCAATTTTACCATTTTAAACAGTAAAGGCACAAATATTCCAAGAGCTGTTATAATAAAATAAAACTCATTATTATTAGAAAGAATACCAGTAATAAAGCCAATAAATGTAAAATAAGAATACAAATATTGCTTTGAACAGAAGAAATAAACGATATAATATATCGAAAAAAATAATAATGTCAATTGAAAAATGTTTATAAGAACAGAAGTGATTTTAAACTCAGGAGATGCCAATCCACTTATCCCAAAAATTATTGAATCTTCGAGAAAAACACACAAAGTTATTAATATTATCAATGCAATAATAATTGATAGAGTTAAAGAAATTCGAAATTTTTTCTTAAAAGAAATATAAATTAAAAACAAAATCGAAATAATTGGAAATGGAATCAAACGAATATTAATCAAAACAATAAGAGTAGATGATAAAACAAATAAAATTGAACTTAAAATATTTTGTTTTTTTAATAAATAGTAAATAGATAATATACCAAATAGAAAAATGGTCGGAGCGATTGCATCTGAATATAGATTGTTTGTTTGTAAAATAAAAGCTGGATATAAGGAAACAATAATTGAAATGAGTGATGATTTCTTATAATCAGATTTAAAAATAGTTTTAACAAATAAAAAAGTAGCAATATATATAGTGCTTCCGACTAATGCATTAAATAATAAAGAAGCTTTAAAGGCATTTAAAGGTTCTTGAAAGAAAATAAAGATCGGAGAGATAAGTATAGAATAACCTAAATTGCCAATTAAATCATTAATTGGAATAATTAATTTTGTCAATATATCGTTATTTATTAAGTATCTTGCTGAGAAATAATTTATAAATTCGTCAGGCCATATTGTTGGTACAGATATTTGCATTGCTAAAATTATATGTAAAATAGCAATACAAATATAGGGTAAAATAATATATAAAAAGACTTGCTTAAAATTTGATTTTCTTTTCATTTAAAACATCAAATAGTAGCGACATAATTTTGATGTCGTTTTTTTATTCTTTGGTATCCATTTTAAAATGAAATGGAATCCATTTCTTTATTATTAAAAACAAAAATAACAAAAAAAACAAAAAGAATAATAATTTTGAATTTAATAAACTAAAAACGCCTCCTACAAAAACAATTAAAATATTAAAAATAATAATTGGACTTGCTATAACCATAAAATGTATTAGAGGAAATTCTATTTGATAATGTTTCTTTGAAAAATGAGCGCATAAAATTAGTATAACCATAAAGGAAATAATTTTAGATAATATCACACCATATAAAGAGTAATGATTAATAAGAATTATATTCATAAGTATATTCGTGATAGCTCCTGTTAGATAAATAATACTCATTAATTTTGTTTTTTTTGCAATTTCTAACCCTTTCCCAAAGTAATCCATCAAACCAAAGCAAATGTAAGCGAAAGCTACGAAAGGAATAAGTGACCATGAAGAATAAAATTCTTTAGAACTTGCTAATAACTTTACAATCTCGAAAGAAAAGACAGATAATATTGTAAAGATAAAAATACAAATAACGTAAAAGAACTTTGTGAAATTAATAAGCAATTCTTTCTGAACCTTTTCTCTTTTTTCAAGATTAAATATAACTGGCTCAAATATATTTCTTAATGGAAAAATCAAAAATACTCCTAGCAATGCTCCAAACTTTGAAGCAAAAGAATAAAGTCCTACTTCGTTTAATGTTAGAAATGACTTAATGATATAAAAATCAACATTATTTATTAAAAATTGCGATAGTACAAGTATAATCAATGGATTTCCATATTTATAGATTGGTTTTAATATTTGAAAATCGAATTTCGGTTCCATATTTCTAATCATAGCTGGTATTAAAACAATTACAGGAAAAATAGTACTAAATAGCAGACCATAGATTAAAGAGTATATCTCTAAACCGCTGATTAAGCATATTATAATAATAGTTGAAGATATGATTAGATTAACAATTTGCACTATAGCTAAAAGCACAGCTTTTTTTTGTATTTTAAGCAAGTCTTGAGACATATCTTCAAGTGGTTGGAAGAGAATAATAAAAGCATATAAAATAATAACTCTCTCGTAATCATTACGACCAAGAAGTAATGTTGATAGCGTTCCTGATAAAATGATAAAAATAATAGAAGGAACAATTGCTCTTAAAATTACACTGAAAACAGAATTAAAATAAATTTTTTTTCTATTGTCAAAATAATCAGGAGAATAATAAAACCGAACAAATCCATAAGCTAAAGGAGCTTTAGTTAGAGCAAGAATAATTCCTGCTGTAGTAGTCATAACTGCCATAACTCCAAAATCTTCTGGCAAGAGATATAGAGTATATATTGGTATTAAAAAAAAATTTAGAAGTTGTTGGAATAAACTTACAGATGAATAAACAAGTCCTTTTTTGAATATTTCAGAAAAAAAATTCCATAGATTTATTTCATTACTATTATTTATATTAGATATAGTCATTTTATCTTGTAAACATTATCCTACATTATACTTTTTACAGTAGCGACATATTTCTTATATCGGTTCTATAATTTAACGAAATCTTCAAGTTGTTGATTTTTTGTAAAAAGTTGAGTGCTCATTTGAAGTTGCTTTAATTAATTGTTTTATATGTATTATAAATTTGTTCATATAATTTAATATATTTTTCAATAATCTTATCCTTATTATAATTACTTTGAGCATGTTCGTATGCATTATTAGATATTTGCAAATAAATATGCTCGTTAGATAATAGATAATCAATATTTTCGGTGAAGGAAGTAACATTTCCTAATGGCGATAATATTCCATTTATTTTATGCTCAATAATTTCTCTGGGACCTGTAGTATCAAATGCAATGACTGGCAGACCACAAGACATAGCTTCAAGAGTTGTTAATGAAAAAGCTTCGTGTAAAGAAGATTGAATTAGTATATCTGAAGCTGAATAAATTATTGCTAGCAATCTTTCAGAATCTATGTAACCCAAATTTATATAATTAGGGTTAGAGAATTTTTCAAAGTTATCATCTTTTCCTACAGAGCAAAAAAGAAAATTATTATCATTTTTATAATAGCGACAGATTTCCTTAAAATATTCGAAACCCTTAAGTTTTCTAGAGAATCTATCTGTAACAAATAATAATATTTTCTTTGATAAATCAAAACCAAGTATTTCTCTACATTTATGTTTATCTCTCCTCATAAAAACATTTGTATCAACAAAGTGTGGAATGACATGATGTTCTCTAATACTTTGTATAGAACTTTCGGATGACAACTTATAGAGCCAATTTGACGGACTAATTAATACCATTTTGTTAACCTGCTTAAGAATTTTTTTCTTTCTATTTTCTAAACTTTTATCCAATTTCTTTAATTTCTTTTCCAATTTAGAATTTAATTTAGTTAAGCTTGGAGAATGTAATCCACCACTAAAAGGATTCATATCATGTAAAGTCCAAACAAAGGGCTTTTTGACATTATTGAAGAAACTTTTGTAATCTATGAAATCAGCAATATAGTGAAGATGAATAATATCCGAATCAATAATTAGCGGTAAATTGTGTATTTTAAAAAAAGTATATAAAAAAGAAAATGACTCAGTAAAATTAAATTTTCTTATTTTATATTGATGTAGTAATGGAAGGAAGTGTCTTTTAAATAAAAAAAAAGCTTTTTGGATTTTAGTATTAAAATTTTGCGAATAACTATATATATTGAGGTTAGGATTATGCTCTCCATCCAAAATTAAAACTTTTGAATCAATGCTTTTCGATAAAAGAGCTTTATGTAATCTAATGCATGCAATTCCAGCACCTCCGTTGTCAGATGTAGATATATGCAAAATTTTCATTAGTTGATAATTGATATTTCAAAAACTAAACCATCCACCATTTTGTATTTTTTCTTAGATTTTTCACAAATTGCAAATCCTTCGCTATCAAATACGAGTCTTTTACCAGCTTCGCTAACCCAGCCGATAACTTTTCCAGGCACTCCTACTACTAAAGCAAAGTCTGGAACGTCCCTTGTAACTACGCTTCCAGCTCCTATGAATGCACTTCTACCGATTACTATCCCGCAAATTATCGTAGCATTAGCTCCGATAGAAGCTCCCTCTTTAACAAGAGTTTTTTTATAATATTTAGAACCAACTTGAGGGTATTTACATCTTGGGTCTAATACATTTGTAAAAACCATAGATGGTCCACAAAACACATAATCTTCAAGTTCTACACCTTCATAGACTGATACATTATTCTGAATTTTACAATAATTACCAATTTTTACATTATTCCCTATATTTACATTTTGTCCTAATACACAATATTTCCCAATTTTAGCTCCTGATTGAATATGAGAGAAGTGCCAAATTTTTGTTCCTTCACCTATTTCAACATTCTCATCAATAAACACTGAAGAATGAGCAAAATAATTCATTTTATTTCCTTAAATTCATTAAAAAAATCAATAAATAAATCATTAGGCTTTTTCAAAGGGCAATTTCGTAAATTATATACTAATTCTATTGAAGGACGTGCATCTTCAATACCAAAGCCGTTTCCTTTTAATATTTCTTGATACATTATAGTATGTAAATCTGTAAATCCTGATGTAAAATCAAGTTCAATTCCATCTATTGTAATAGATCTATATGTAGTTTTATTTTCTTTCTGAGCATTAATTGGTAAGTCATTTCGGTCAATCGAAAGGAACCAAGCAACATCTGCTTTTTCCAGTTCAAGCGTACCTGCTGTTTTATTAATCTCAGATATATATAATTCATAGGATTTTACTTTACCAAACAACCAAATAAGCATATCAAAAAAATGTATTCCAATATTTGTAACTATACCGCCAGACTTTTCAATATTACCTTTCCAAGAGTAATGATACCAAGGTCCTCTGGGTGTAATATATATTAAATTTACTCTATATTTATGTTTTACTAATCTATTATCTAAATTGCTCTTAAGATTTATTAATGAATTATGGACTCTTAACTGCAGAATATTGTATATTTTACAATTAGTTTCCATTTCTAATTCTGAAAGCATATCAAGATTAGTAGGTTTTAAAACTAAAGGTTTTTCACAAATAGCATCGGCTTCAAGTCTTAGAGCCAATCTAATATGTGCATCATGCAAATGATTTGGAGAGCATATGCTCAAATAATCAATTTTATTATTAGGTTCGTACTTCTTTAACTTGTAAAGATGTCTGTCAAATCTTTCTATTTCAGTAAAGAAACTAACTTCACAAAAATACTTGTCCAAAATGCCAACAGAATCATGAGGATCAACAGCTGCGATAAGTTGATTACTAGTATCCTTAATTGCTTGTAAATGACGAGGAGCAATATATCCAGCAACTCCAGTTAACGCAAAATTTTTCATAAAAATTATCTATTTTTTTTCTTAAATAATTTCGATTCAGGCATATCCAACCATTCTGTAAGAGAATAACCATACAAATCCTTGTTGCTAATTATTGGATTATTATTCTTTAAATCCTGAAAAGATTTTAGAAGTTCATCGTTGCAAAGTGCATAATCAATTTCATCGCATAATGGATTAATGCTAAATTCTCCATTAGGATTATACTCTCCAGTGCATAAATACTCAATTTTTGAATTTTCTAAATAAAAATTGCCATGAGCTATCCCAGGAGGTAACCAGAGCCATTCTGATTGCCTATTATTATTGTCTGTAGGCATATCAACCATAAATGCTTTTCCAAAATATTCTGAATCTATTCTCAAATCAATAAAATAATCTACCATTCTTCCGAATAAAGTTCTAACTAATTTCCCTTGGAATGGATTCCATTGTATATGAAGTCCTCTTATTACTCCTTTTTTTGAATAGCTTTCGTTAGATTGAACTATACTATATTTTCTAAGAAATGATAGTTCATTTGATGTTTTAAAATCACTGTGTTTAAATACTTCGGTAAAGTATCCTCTATGGTCAAGAAATCTTGAAAAACAAATACGTTTACAATCTGGAATTGGTAAATCAATAACATTAATTATTCTCATTTTTAGTTTTCTTTATGATTTGTAAAATTATCATTTTCTAAAAAACTTGTGACATTTCCTGTATGTCGGAATTTTTACTTTTTTGCTTTATTTAGAAGAAGGCGTCTGTGCTATTAATTCCCCATCCATTATCTCTAAGATGATAAATACTATTAAATTTTCACAAATTGTTTAAATTTGAATATTAATTTATAAAAAATTTATAAACTATAAAGTAAAATGATGAACTTTATTAGAACATATGTAATTTTATTTTTATTTTTTTTATCCTATAATTTGCTATATAGCAACAGACTTAAATTAGGGATTGATGTTCTACTTGAACAAGATTTTGATATAGTAAAAAATAAAAAAATATTGCTTTTAACAAATTACACTGGTAGAAACTCAGAAGGTATCTTAACAGTTGAGATTCTAAAAGCCAACCTTAAGGAAAATATTTTAGGTTTGTTGACCCCTGAACATGGTTTTTTTTCGGCTATACCAGCAGGAAAATCAGTACCTAATGATACATTATTTGGGTTGCCTGTATATTCGTTATATGGAAATATTAAAATGCCTAATAAAAAAATATTAACCGACTGTGATGCAATTATTATTGATATACAAGATATTGGTATAAGGTCTTATACTTATATTTCTACGATTATCAAAACATTAGAAACTGCTATAGATAATAATATTGAAGTTATTATTTTAGATAGACCAAATCCTTTGGGAGGTGAAATTGTAGATGGAAATGTTGTAGAGAAAGAATATGAATCTTTTGTTAGCTGCTTGCCAATTCCTTATATACACGGATGCACAATTGCAGAATTAGCATTCATCGCAAACGAAGAAGGATGGATTAATAAAAATAAAAAAGCTAATTTAAGAATTGTCAAAATGAAAAATTGGTATAGATGGATGGTTTGGGAGGATACTAAATTAAGCTGGTATCCAACATCACCTAATATTCCAACAATAGATGCTGTAAGAGGTGCTGCAACTCTTGGAGCATTTGGTGAACTTGGTATTTTTAGTATTGGTATTGGAACTTCTCTTCCTTTTCAATACATTGGTTCTCCCTATTTTGATTACGAAAAAATTTTAAATAATATTGATATTACAAAACTTAAAGGATTGAAACTTATTCCCATTCAATATTACCCATTTTTTGGTATGTATAAAGATAAAATATGCAATGGCTTTTTATTGAAATTCGAACCTGACAATAACTTTAAGCCATATACTTTTGGTTTTTTTATCGCTTTAGCTATTAAAAAAGTGTATCCAGAGGTATTTAATGAAAAAAGAATCTCTGAAAACGCGAAAAATATGTTCATTAAAGTTACTGGAAATAATTTAATTTTTAATTATTTGTTTGATAGTAATAGTTACGAAAAAAAGTTAGTCAAAATTTTAAATAAGGGATTAAATGAGTTTTTGTCTTTAAGGAAAAAGTATTTGTTATATGATTAGATTTTGCTATGAATATTAAAGAAAAGAAATAATTATAATATTTAATCTTCTGTTAGCTCTTCGGGGTACATTATTCTACCGCAATTTTCACAAGTATATATCAAATCAAGGTCGCCTCTCATTTCTACTATTTTTTGTGGTGGAACTGCGCTATAACAACCTGAACAGCTATTTTTCTTTATTTTAACAACTGCATCTTTATGAAAATGTCTTACTCTTTTATATTTTTCAAATAAGCTCGGGTCTATTTTGCTGATTAATTGTTCTCTTTGAAGTCTTAAATCCTTTAAAACTTCATTTTGGTCGCTTGAAATGATATCCAATTCCATTTGTTTTTCTTGAAGTTCTGATTCAGCTTCTTTTACACTCAATTTTTGTTCATCTAATAATTTTATTAAATTTTCTTCTTTTACGTTTACATTTCTTAGCTCATCAGTTAGCTTGTTATATTCTTTACGGATGTAGTCAATTTCTTTAGTAATAGCATCGAATTCTTTATTGTTCTTTACTTTGAATTGCTTTTTTGTCAATTCAGCTTCTCTTTCTTTATAATCAGCAAGAGTAATCTTAGAATTTGTTTTAAATTCTCTTAGTTCTTTAAGGATTCTAGTTGTATCTTCTACTATAGCTTTTTTATCTGCAACTAAATCTTCAAGTTTTCTAACTTGCTCAGGCAAATCACCAAAATCTTCTTCAAGTTCATCCAATTCTAAATCTATTTTTGACAGTTCGGATAAATAAAATAGTTGATGACTCATTTTTCACCGCTTTTATTTAATTTTTAATAAATATTCTTTTTGTTTATCTATAAGTTCATTATTTGGAAAATAATTAACAGGATTGGTAATTACACGAGATATTCTTAATGAGCTAAAATCTTCATTGCCTAATTTTGATTGGAATAAATTATATAATCCTTCGGGAACAAATTGTTCCATTTCGTAATGGCCAACGTTGATAAGCCATATTCTTCCTTTAGATTGATGGAATTTGTGATAACTTATATCAGAACAAACAAATGCATCACAACCTTCTTCTATTGCTCTTTCGATAAATTCTGAACCACTACCTCCAACTATTCCAATCCAACGCAATTGCTCAACTTTTCCAGTGCAATATGTTATTGGAGAGTTACACAGATTGTATAATCTATTAATAAAATCATCTGGTTTCAAAGGTTTTTCTGAATAAGAGATAACTCCTAATCCTGATCTTAATACTTTCTCATTCTCAATCAAAAAGCTTTTAAATTCTAATCCAAGTTTATTAGATAATATTCTACTTGTACCTTCAAAATATGTGTCGAAAGTAGTATGAACTGAAACTACAGCTATGGAATTTTGTATTAGTTTTCTTACAAGATATCCAACTCTATTAGATTCTGTAATACATGTAATAGGATTGTAGATGAGAGGATGGTATGTAATGATGCAATCAATATTGTTTTCTTTGGCTTCTACTATTACTTCTTTTGTAATTTCTAATGTTATAAGTATGTTCTTTACTTCAGTTTTTCCACTTTGTATTTGTAGCCCAACCTTATCTCCTTCGATAGCAGTACTTAGAGGCAGGCAGCTTTCAATAATTTTTAGTAGCCCGTCGATTAACATTAGTGATTTTTTGCGAATATATTTTTAACATATTACGCGTTTTGTTTTTCATTTTTCAAAAAATTAGCTTACAAAAATACTCAAAATAAAATGAATTACCAAGAATATAATTTTTATCGAAATATAAAAGGAAAACTGAAACAACAATATTTACAGTCAAAATTATTAGATGGAAAGTTCTCCGAACAAATCATAGTAAGTTGCAGAATTAATCTTTACATTTATAAATTGTCCATCTTGTACCATTTTATTATATGGGATAATAACCTTATTGTCAATATCCGGTGCATCATATTGAGTTCTTCCAAAGAACTGATTTTCGAACTTTTCATCAATTAGTACTTTTAAAACACTACCTATTTTACTTAAATTTTTTTTAAAAGATATTTCTTTTTGTGTTTTTAAGATTATTGCTTTTCTTTCATTTTTTAACTCCTCAGGAATATTATCATTAAGTGAATAAGCATCTGTATTTTCTTCATGTGAATAGGTAAAAACCCCTACCCTATCGAGTTGTTGCTCAATAATAAAATTACGAAGTTCATTAAAATCTTTTTCCGTTTCGCCAGGAAAACCAACAATAAAAGTACTTCTAATTGCTACATTGGGAATAATTTTTCTTATTTTGTCTAATAAAATTAATATCTGTTTTTTGGTAATTCCTCTGTTCATTGATTTTAAAATTTTATCTGAAGCATGTTGTAGAGGAATATCAATATATTTACATATATTTTCATACCTCGATATGATATATATAAGATCTTCTGGGAAATTTGTTGGGAAAGTATATAAAAGTCTTATCCATGCTCCTTTTGCTGATTCAGCTATTTTGCTTAAGAGTTCAGATATATTGCGTTTTCCATATAAATCATAACCATAATAAGTTGTATCTTGTCCAATTATATTAAACTCTTTTACACCTTGTTTATATAAATCATCTACTTCTTTTACAATATCTTCTATTGGTATTGAAATATGTCTGCCTCTTATAATTGGAATAGCACAAAATGAACATTTATGATTACAGCCTTCAGATATTTTAATATAAGCATAATGCTTCGGAGTTAGAAGGTGTCTTTTGTATTTTTTTGTATTCTCTTTTTGTTTATGTAAAACAATTAATTGTGCTATTTCTTCTGCTGAATTTACACCAAAAAAATAATCAACCTCTTTCAATTGTTCTTTCAAAGGATTATAATACCTTTGAGAAAGACAACCAGTTACAATAATTTTAGCTTCTTTGTTTGTTTTTTTTATTTCGCTGGTTGCAAGGATAAGCTCTATACTTTCCTGCTTAGCTTGTTTGATAAATCCACAAGTGTTGATAATAATATATTTTGCTTTATATATGTTTGTTGTCCAACTAAAACCATAAAATTTTAATAATGAAATAATATGTTCGGAATCAACTACATTTTTACTACATCCAAGTGTAAGGATGGTAAAAGTTTGATTATTATGTTTTTCTTTTTTTATCAGTTTAAGAATTATATATTTTTTATAACATACTTGACAATTCCTTGGATCCTGAAATCATTGTAGTTCAATATTTCAATAGGATAGAATTGTTTGTTTGCTGACAATAGATATATTTTATCATTATCAATGAAGAGTTTTTTAACAGTTAACTCACCATCAATAGATGCAATCACGATGTCTTCATTTGAGGCATTTTGAGATCTTTCCACTACTAAGATATCTCCATCAAAGATATTCTCATCTATCATACTATTACCTTGAACATACACCAGATAATTATATCCAGGTTTAGCATTAAGGTATTCATTAATATCTAAAGTTTCATTTAATGAAATAATATCTTTTTTTCTAATGTTAATTGTTGCTTCAACAAGTAGAGCTTCAAAACTATAACGTTCTTTTAATTCAAATCTCTGTTGAACTTTAATTTGTTTCATATTAAAGAGTATGAATGATTTTGGTTACAACACCAAGCAAAACAAATTCCATATATGGTTCAATTCTCATTGGTAGGAATTGATTACTATAAGATTGAAGAAACACTTCTCCTTCTATTAATCTGTAAATCTTTACAGTCAGAACACCTTGTATAGAAACGACAACAACTTTGCTATCCTTAGGTTCTATACAAGTATCAACGATTAATATGTCACCATCGAATATTCCAATATCTTGCATCTCTTTACCTTTAACTTTAGCAAAAAAGGTAGCAGCAGGATGCTCTATTAAAAATTCGTTTAAATCAACTTCATTTTCAATATCGCTATTTGATGGAACTGGAATCCCCGCTGAAACAGACATCGTAAATAATGGTATCTTTTTATCAATCCCCGCCTGGAAACCAAATATTTTTATTATTTCCATTTAAAAATTAATATCCCCCTTACAAATAATTTGCAATTTAATAAATTTTGACTTTTTTAAATAGATTTTTTTTTACATTACTTAATAATAAACAACGATTTTAAAAAGCATTTGTTTATTTAATTAATAATTATTAATTTCGCAATAAATCTTTAGAAAACATATCAAAAGATGAAAATACTATTTAAATTATATTCTTAAAATTTATATTTTCATACTATTAAAAAGTTACTCATATTGATATGGTAATAATATTTTAAGAGTTATGAATAAAAATTATTTAATTATAATCTCTATAATTATGGCAATTTTTACAATAAAATCTTGTCGGGGACAAGACAACCCCGAACAAAAGGATATTAGCTATAGACCTGCTACAGTAGCGGGCTCTTTTTATCCTTCTGATCCAGAAATTCTTAAAAAAATGATAGAAGAGTATCTTGATATCTCTTCACCAATAAAAGTCAATAAAAAGATAATTGGCATAATAGCACCTCATGCCGGTTATATTTATAGTGGAAAAGTTGCTGGTTCTGTTTATAGAGAAGTACGTAATCAGGAATACGATGATATTATAATAATTGCTCCGAGCCACCAAGTATCATTTAGAGGAGCTTCTGTTTTCGATGGCGATGCATATACTACTCCATTAGGTATTGTAAATGTTGATAAACACCTCGCAAAGGAAATAGCTTCAGATAATGAGAACGTTATACTTTCAAGAAATGGTCATTCTTGGACAGAAGGTAACCCCGAGCATTCTTTGGAGGTTCAATTGCCATTTATTCAAATTTCTCTTCCCAACAAACCTATTGTTCCCATAATTATGGGCTCTCAAGACTTTTCTACAGCTGATGCTTTAATGAGATCTATTGTTAAAGCTGTAAAAAAACTAAATAAAAATGTTTTATTAGTTGCCAGTACTGATTTATCTCATTTTCACGATATAACTACTGCGAAGTCTTTGGATTCCAATATAATTGAAGATTTTATACGCTTTGATTATTTTAAATTATCATATTATTTATTCACTCATCAATGGGAAGCTTGTGGTGGTGGTCCTGTTGTTGTTGTTATGATGGCTTCTGAGCAGTTAGGTGCTACAAAAGCAATTAATTTAGCTTATGCAACTTCTGGCGATGTTCCTGCTGGTGCCAAGAACAAAGATAGGGTTGTCGGATATATGAGTGGGGCTCTTATTGTAGATCAGGAAAATCCTAAAGATAAGTTGCCCAAACTTACAAATGAGGATAAGGAGTATTTATTATCTTTGGCAAAACAAAGCGTAAAAAATACAGTAACAAATAAAAAAATGTCTTTAGCTCTTAAAGAAAATGACTCGCTTTTAGAAAAGTATGCAGCATTTGTAACAATTACAAAATATGGTGAACTTCGAGCATGTATGGGACATACTTTTGCAAGTGAGCCTTTAATTAAAGAAATTGAAAGTTCTGCTTCTATGGCTTCAACACAAGATTATAGATTTGGGCCAATTGAATCTAATGAACTAAAAGACCTTGATTACGAAATTTCTATACTGTCCAGAATGAGAAGGATTCTTAATACTAATGAAATTGAAATAGGGAAACATGGTCTTTATATTAGATATGGCAGAAATTCAGGATTATTACTTCCTCAAGTTGCATCTGAAAGAAACTGGGATGTCGAAACTTTCTTAAAACACATTTGCTTAAAAGCAGGGTTACCTACCGATACATATATTAAACCTGATGCTGAATTATATGTTTTTACAGCTTTAATTATTCACTAAATTCTTTAAAATATAATTATGACAGAAGAACAATTGCAAAATGAGAGCAAACCAAAAAGAACAAGAATTTTAGGAAAACAGACAGTTGTCACGGTGGTTGGCTCAAAAACTAATATAATTAATATTCAAGAACCTTTAATAAAATCCATTGCTGAATTTGCTAATGAATTGGGACTTGAAATCTATATTGTTGGTGGATATGTCAGAGATTACTATTTACACCGTCCAAGAATTGATTACGATTTTACAATCATTGGGGATGCAATAGAATTTGCAGAAAAACTTGCCCAGAAATTTTACACTAAACCAATATTATATCCTCGTTTTAGGACTGCTATGGTCCAAATTAATGGAACAAAATGCGAATTTGTTGGAACAAGAAAAGAAATATATCAACATAATTCTCGAAATCCAATAGTAACAGAAGGAACACTTGAAGACGATTTAAAAAGGCGAGATTTTACAATTAACTCTATGGCTGTCTCACTCAATGACCAAAAATTTGGTGAAGTAATAGATGTTTTTGGAGGCATTAGAGATTTAGGCTTAAAAATATTAAGAACACCTCTGAATCCCATGATTACTTTTAATGACGACCCGTTAAGAATGTTAAGAGCAATTAGGTTCGCATCTCAACTTGACTTCAGAATTGATTCAAATGCGTATAATGTAATTAAAAAAATATCTGAAAGAATACAAATTGTTTCACAAGAACGAATTACTGAGGAGTTTCTAAAAGTATTAGCTTCACCAAAACCAAGTTTGGGTTTAAATCTACTTTTTGATACAACGCTTCTAAGATATATATTCCCAGAACTCTATTTTTTAGCTGGGGTTGAAAAGGTATTCGATAAAGGTATTGAATATGCTCATAAAGATATTTTTATGCATACTCTACAAGTAGTTGACAATGTAGCAAAACAATCGGATAATATCTGGCTGCGTTTTGCTGCCTTAGTGCATGACATTGCCAAACCCAAAACAAAACAATTTATTCCTGAAATAGGTTGGTCTTTTCACGGACATGAAGAATTAGGTGCTAGAATGATGGATGGGATTTTTAGAAGGATGAGACTACCTTTAGAGCATCTCGAATTTGTTACGAAACTTGTACGTTTGCATCAACGCCCTATGGCTCTTGTTGATGAAGGTGTTACCGACTCAGCAGTAAGACGCTTAGCTTTCCATGCTGGTGACGCTCTTGATGATTTGTTTCTTCTTTGTAAATCTGATATTACAACCAATAATCCAAAAATTGGTGAAAAATATTTAAGAAATTATGATTTTGTTGCTAAAAAAGTTAAAGAAGTCCAAGAAAAAGACAAACTCAAAGAGTTCCAATCTCCTGTTAGAGGTGATGAAATAATGAAGATTTGTAATATTGAACCTTCTCCATTAGTTGGAATGATCAAATCAGCTATTGAAGAAGCTATTCTCGATGGCATTGTTCCAAATGAATATGAATCTGCTAAAGCTTATTTTTTAGAAAATAAAGATGAATGGTTAAAGCAATTTAGTAATTAATATTTATTTTGGATATTTCCCAAATAATTTTGAAAAGAAACGATGGATTTTATGTGGCATTGTATCTCCATTGATAAACATTAATAGACAACGTTGATAGATTACATTAATATTATTCTTTTCGCATAAATCTATTGCTTCTTTCGTTTCAGCACCCTGTTGAAGCCAGATATGTTTTATTCCATAGTCAATAGCTTGATTAACGATCGAAACAGTATTTTTTGGAGATACTGATATTATTATCGCTTCGATACCTTCTAAATCAGATAATTTTGAATAACACTTTTTTCCCTCTATACTATCAAGATGTGGATGAATAGGTATTATATCCATATTCTTAGCTATTGCTTCTTTGTAAAGTGTGTTTCCAAATTTATTCTTGTTTGCAGATACACCAACAATTGCATATTTCCTTTGGTTAAGGAATTCATTAATTTGTTTTAAAGTTAACATTTTACTTTCCTATAATAAGTTTTTTAATTTTTGAAAATTTATCAGACTCACATTTAATATAATATAGACCAAAGCTTAAGTCATTTATATCAAAGTGTAAACGATTAATCCCTGCAGGAAGATAAGCATCATAAAGATTATTAACTTCTCTACCTAAAACATCAATAATAGAAAATTTAATCTTGCTTGTTTTAGGATTATTAAACTTGATTTCAAAATTATTATCTACAGGATTCGGAAAAACTAAAAATTCAAAATCATTAACATCAAAATCTTTTATTTCTTTTACATCGTTTGGTAATTGTGGAATAGGACATAGATACCAGCTTAATATATCGTGATTTTGCCAGGCATTACCAGTAGCTGATGTAAATCCGAGATATGCTTTTTTGCCATCAATAAGTTCAAGAAGCTTACTTATATCAATATTATTAATGCTTAATACTGGTTTTGTATAATTATCTGTTGTGTCTAAATAAATTTTAAGAGTATTTGGTTCAATATTATATTCTATTTTTGAATAATAAATTGTGCTATCGCTTCTAATTGTTATAATATTCGGATTAGTTCCTAAACAAGAAGGTTCACTATGGTTAGCTGAATTTGCATTATTCCCATTACACATAATAGCTATGTGATTACCATTAGGGTCATTAAGATTGATCATTTGGGAACTATCGTTATTAAAGACATCATATTCGATAGCTAAACTATTCGGGATTCCATTATAACCGATGCCTCCACCACTTGAACCAAATACTTCAGTTGAAGCATTTTGGATAACAAACGCTATACCATCAGCACCGGGTAAAGAAGATTCATTTGTTTCATTATTAGAACCTTGGGAAATTCGAAATTTGAACTTGCAAGTAAACCCTTTAGCGATTGGAATAGGATTTTTATACCATAAAGCACCTACTGAATTATATTCTGTTCTCGACAATCGAACAAAATCATTTACACGTCTTGCTTTTTGAACTAAATTCAAATTTTTGTAATCGAAGTCATTAAAATTTGTATAATCAAAACTTGTAATATCACAAATATTAGGACTTACCATAACTTTAGCTATCTCTTTCTTCAAGCAATCATCTTGAATCAAGATAGTACAAAAATACATCATATCTTTACGTATGCTTATACATAATTCAATTGTATCTGATTCGTTAGGTAAAATTATCTTTGGTAATGTATATTTAATGCTAAAATCGTTGTTATCAATAAATATATTATTGATTTTTTGTGGAAATTTTCCATAATTTTTTATAACAATATTAATACAAGTGTCCGTACCAACTGAGCTCTGAATATGTTTTATCGGTAATGTGTCTGTTAAAATTCCTTCATATGATATAGTAGAACCTGCTATATTCATAGAAATATTACTAAAATACCCTATAGAATCTACGGCCTTAATAATGAATTTACCATCTTTTTTTCTATCAATAAGTTCAGCATCGAAATATACTATTTTGTCATACATTCGATATGGTTGGACTATAACATTGACATTATCATTTGAATCGGGATCAGTATTTACTAATTTTATTCCTGAGTCAGTTTTTCCAGTATCAGTAATCATACCTTTTACTTTAAAGCAAAATTTTTCGCAATTTATTTCTGGAGGTTTAATATCTAATGACTTAAAACCCATACCGCCAATATAACCATATGAATTTGCAATACCATAACCATAGACATAAATACCAAATCCGACATCTGCTTCAACCAAATGGACACCGTCAGCTACTCTGATATTTGCATATGAATAGCCAGAATTAGAAATATCTGAAAAAATAGATGGATCGACAGCAGAATTATCAATTCTTAAGGAGGATATATTAGCTTTTGGTAAGACAATAGTAATATATTGTTCATCATATACTTTATTAAATTTATTTAATATATCATCATATTGCATAGCTTGTGTGTTTATTACTTTATAAGATTTTAAGAATTGCTCTTTAGGGGGTATTAGCATCATAAAGGGATCACTTATTGTTCTAGAATTATTTTGGTCTTGTGATGTTTTCTTGAATTGTGCTACTAAAACAGGGGCTGACGACGTGATAATTAGAGGTTTGTGTATTTCTGATTCAAAAAATTCCCCTTTATTCAATTTACATATTAATGAATCATTAATCAATACTTCTGTATTATCATTTGCAGCAAGAACCCTAAAAACGTCCGATCCAATTAAACTTGCATCAGGAACCTGATAAAAAGGTACAACAAAAGCATTCTTACCCCAGACATCTATAGGAGGCAGCTGTTCTATAAGAATATCCCGAGAATATAGTTCAGGGTTAATTGGCAACCTTGTCCTTTGATGGCCCGAAAATATCGCGATTGGCTTATCACTTATTATCTCAGTTCCCGTTAAATCTGTATTTAATAAAGTTGGTTTAATATCTGCCTGAACAAGATATGTGTTGCCCTTATCGAGAACAATATTCTGAATTTTTGTACCATTATATTTAGTAGGAGCCGTTGGAATTATTGTAATAGTGGTATTATCTTCAGTAGCCACAATAGCAAATTGAGATGGTGTGCTTGAACCAGAAACTTGATTACTATTAAGGTAATAACCATCACTCGGAAAAGACATTACATAATAATTTCTACCGAGAACATCTGTAGGCAGAACTAAAAATGCATCACTTGTTGTTACAGCTTGGCTATGCGCATAGACAGTAATTTCATCTTCTGACTCGATATGAAAAGACATTTTTGATACAATTTCACTTTGATTTCTGTCAGTAAACGTTCCACTTGAATTATATCCCCATAACTCATAATCATAATACGATAACTTGAAAGTATAAATATCTTTTGGATTTGAAATAGTAAAGTTATGTTCATAAAAGTTACCAAACCTATCGAAATATTCGATTAAGCCTCGCGTTGGATTTTCTGTTGTTATAAAGATATACAAAGAATCACCATATTTAAGATATGGTATCTCGCTCGTAAGATTATTATGGTAATTTGGTATATAAGTAAGCCAGAAATCTTTCCCTTTACTGTCAAAAGCTTCTTGACTATTAGCAATGAGAGAAAATTGTGAAACAATTATCGTTATTATTAATAATCTTATAATAATTTTTTTTAATTTCATTTCCATTGAAAATTAATGATTAATATTACAAAAATAATGTTAATTGATTAAATTTCTTTATTTCTTTAAAGCTATAATAATTTTTTTATTTTCTTTCTTAAACCATTCAAATCCTATAAAATCAATATTTACCTCCTCGAAGTAATAATTTTTAAAAATGCTTTGTGCATCTTTTATTTCATTAGTTAAATAACCACCTTTTAGAAAAATATATTTTGTATTTAATTTGGTTAATTTAATTGTATTTTTTATTATTGATTTGATACTACCTACAGCCCTTGAAATGATATAATCAAAAGCATTTCTGTATAATCTAATATTAGATAAGTCCTCAACCCTTGAGCATATTGTTTGAATCTTTTTTAATTCTGTATGTTTTGCTAACATCGAAGTAATTTTCATTTTCTTTGCTATTGAATCAACCAATAAAAAGTATGTATTGGGTCGTGCTATTGCAAGTGGAATACCGGGTAGTCCTCCACCTGTTCCAACATCCAAACAATAAGCATTAGGTTCAAATTCAAGATATTTTAACATTGATAATGAGTGAATGATATGATGCTCCAATAAGAATTGTTCATCTTTACGAGAGATCAGATTTACTCTACCGTTCCAAAAGATTAGCTCTTTTGTATATCTCTCCAATTGTTCTATTTGCTTTTTATCTAAAATAATACCATTTGCAGAACAAATTGTCCAAAGCTCAATAATATCCATCATTGTGGCAATATAAAAAATATTCTTAAAGTAGGCTTTACATTAACGTTCAATTATTTATACCAAAATTGTGACAAAATAAAAAAAAAATTTTTAATATTAGTAAAAATAACATATATTTCTAATAAAAAAAATAAAAGAATGAGAACTCTAATTATCGGTGGTGGAAAAGGATGCATGTCGCTATTAGGATTAGCGAGAGGAAGTTTTCTTAAAGAAATGAAACTTGAAATTTTAGCAGTTGTAGATATAAATCCTTTGGCTCCTGGTATACAATATGCTTCCAGTATTGGTATTAAAACTTTTTATAACCTTGATGAAGCATTACAAATCGAGGATATTGAATTAATTATTGAACTTACAGGAGATGATAAACTCTTAGAGGAGCTATACAAAAGCATAAAACCCGGAATAAAAGTTATAGATCATAGCTTAACCCACATTTTTTGGGACTTAATTAGTGCTAGAGATGAACTTGATAATCGCTTAGCTCAGATGATTGAGCTTGAAAAAGATATTGAAAAAGAGAAAACTTTCTTACAATGTATATTTGATGCTAATGCAGATTTAATGTTGGTCTTAGATAAAGACAAAAGAATTCTTAGAGCAAATTCAAAATTTTGTGAATTTGCAAAAATCAAACCAGAAGAAGCTATCGGAAAATTGTGTTATGAAGTATTACGCAATACTGAAATTATGTGTGAGCCCAAAGAAATAGATGAAATTTATAAAACAATTCTCTTAACTGGGAAATCTCATACTATAATTAGAAAGACATCTTTGCCGAATGAATCATATTGGGAAATAACAAGAACACCCATCTTTAATCCCAAAGGAGATATCGACTCAATTCTAATGACTTGGCATAAAATTACTGAAAGAATAATGCTTAAAAGAGAAATTGAAAGTGCTGAACAAAGGTTTAAGAGTTTTATTAATTCTGCCCAAGACTGGATCTCAATTAAAGATTTAGATGGAAAATACATTATTGCCAATCCTGCCACTGCTAAAGCATTCAATCTAAAACCAGAAGATTTTATAGGCCGTTATCCAGAAGAAATACTAAATCCTAAACTTGCTGAAATTGTAAAAAAGCATGATGAAGAAGTCATCAAGTCTAAATCATCAAGAACATATAATGAGGTTTATCCTGTTGATGGTGTTGACCATTATTTCCAAACAGTAAGATTTCCCTTAACCGATTATAAAGGTGAAATGATTGGAGTATGCACTATAGCAAGAGATATAACATTAGAAGTTAATTTGCAGGAAAAACTTGCCCAAAGTGATAAGCTTGCTGCTCTTGGAAAATTAGCAGCCGGTGTTGCTCACGAGATCAATAATCCTCTAACAGGAATATTGGCATATTCTGAAGATTTACTGGATAAAGTGGAAGAATTTAGTTCAATTTACGAAGATATAAAAGTCATAATAAGAGAAACGCTACGTTGTAGGGATATAGTAAGGAATTTACTTGACTTTGCACGACAGGATACCCCAAAATTTGAAGTTACAGATTGTAATACTATAATAGAACAATCTCTTTTCCTTGTTGAGAGACTGCCTCAATTTAAGGATATTACTATTGAAAAAGATCTAGAAAAAAACCTTCCAAAAGTTAAAGCAGATTTCAAACAAATGCAACAAGTAATTATTAATCTTTTAATCAATGCTGCAGACTCAATGAAATATAAAGGGAAAATCAATATTTCTACAGAATACACAAGAAAAGATAATAAATGCTCAATATCTGTTGAAGATTCAGGCCCTGGAGTTCCTGAAAATTTAATAGATAAGATTTTCGACCCTTTTTTTTCCACTAAAGGAACAAGTGGATTAGGTTTAGCAGTAAGTTGGGGTATTGTCGAGCGTCATCATGGTACAATCGAAGTTGATACTGCTGAAAATAAGGGAGCCATTTTTAAAGTAATAATACCAGCATATTTTAGTGAAAAATAAAAAAAAAGGCAATAAATGAACTACATTAACATTTTAGTAGTTGACGATGAACAAATTGTTCTCGATAGTGTCGGAAAACATTTGAGTAACGAACAAGATTACCAGATATTTAAAGCTATATCGGTAAATCGAGCTATTGAAATAATGAATAATAATAAAATTCATATAGTCCTTACGGATTTAATGATGCCAGAAATAGATGGACTTGAATTTTTAGCATTATTAAAAGAAAAAAGTCCTGACATACTTACAATTATGATTACAGGCTACGCTACTATCAATACAGCTTTACAAGCAATGCAACTTGGAGCTTTCGATTATATCGCTAAACCATTTACAAGAGACGAACTCAAAAAAGTCATTCGAAGAGCTTCTGATTTAGTTAATATTATAAATAAAAATAATGAAGAAATAACATGTGATAAAATAAGTGATTTTCCTAAAGCTATTTCTAAAGGTATCGGAGAAAATACTTGGCTAATGCTCGAAGAAGATGGTTTAGTCAAAATAGGAGTTGAAAGATCATTACTTTTTCGACTTGGAAAAATCCAAACTGTATATTTACCTAATATCAATGATACGCTACGTCAAGGCAGTGTATTTTTCCAAATATTTTCAACTGATTTACGTTCTCAAGCCTTACTTTCTCCTTTATCTGGTATAGTTACTGAAGTCAATGAAAAAGTACTTATAGACCCAAATAACACTTTACAGGATCCTTATGGGGATGGTTGGTTGATAAAGATAAAACCTACAAACTTTGATTACGAAATTAAAACAATTGGATTAGGTTAGTTGTTTTTTATCAATATTTTATAACAGTAATTTAAAAACTTATTATCTGAAATATTATAATCTTTTACTATATTTATGTTAATTCTATTACTATAAATATTTTTAAGAATTTGAACAATTTTTTCAATAATCATGTTATCTTTATTCTTTTCAGGACATAATAAAATTATATTTATTGAATCATTAAAATAAGGTGTTTTGTTTTTTAGAATCTTAAGATAGCTTATAAAACTTAGAGAATTAATATCTTCAGCAGAACCAACTAAAAAATAAAAAACATTGTAACTAACATTCTGAAATAATGTAGAATTTATTTCTCCTTTTTCTGTTTTGTTAATATCAATAACAAGTCTTTTACTTTTCTGTGTATTGTTTTTATCGAAAGCATCCAAATTAATTATTATTGAATCAGAATTCCATACTTTTTCAGCATAATTACCCAAATCGAAGAGCTTTTGTTCAGGTAATGATTTGATTGCATCTGATTTGAAAATTATAATATCATTTAAAGATAGATTATAGTTTATTTTTTCAGTAAAAGTTCGTGGTCTTGAATCAAATAGTAATTCAATAACAGTAGGTTCTAAAATATATTTATCATTACTAATTTTAATAGACAAATCATTTATTTCATTAAAAAGGTAATATCTTATTAAAATAGAATTTTTTTCTTCTGCGAGATTGATTAACAACTCATTATTCTCTGTATAATTTACATCAGAAAACCTAATATTAGTAGAATCCAAGTTCCCATATTCAGTTAATATACTAATTAAATAGCTTTTTAATTTAGTTTTAAATATGCTATCTACATTTGAAATAATAGATAAAGATATTCCTTGCGACTTAGTGCTTAACAATCTATATAACAATAGATTAAGTGTATTATCTAATATTTTATCGTAAGTAGCGATATTTAAATCATTAATATTACTATCAATATTAATATATAAATCTTTATTTACTAAGATAAAATTAGGTAAGAAAATAAGAGATTGATTAGTTACTTTGGTAATATTAATATTACTACTTTGTGTAGCAATACTTAATTCAATATCATTGATTGCAATTGTTTCAGTCTTATTTATAAAAGTTGGATTTGAAACATATAGGTCTAATCCTCCTCTACCTCCAGGTCTATTGGAAGCAAAGATAATAGTTTTATTTGGTAACAAGATAAAATCGGATTCATCCCATTCTGTATTAAATTGTGTTAAAGGAACTGGGCTTTGCCAGACACCATCAATTTTTATAGATAAAAAAAGATCATAACCTCCTTTGCCACCTAATCCATCAGAAGCAAAAAAAAGTGAATCATCGGTAAATAAAAAAGGAGTAATTTCATTGCCTGATGAGTTCAGTTCTGATAAGTTGATTACATTACCCCAGGATCCATCAATATTTTTAAATGCCATCCATAAATCTGTGTCTTTTTCAGAATTTCTATTTGAAGAAAAAATCATTGTTGTCCCATCTAAAGAAACTGTAGGATGAGCAGAGAAGAAATCAGAAACGAGACTTTCAACAATATAAGATTTTATCCAACTTTTCTTTTTTCTTTCAGTCTGAAAAATATTTAAAAATGAACGTTCGGAACCTAAACGATATGCTGATAAATATGCTAAATCTTTAGATGCAAAAGTAATATATGATTGATTTCTATACTTTTCATTTAACTCATCGTTTAATTTCCTTGGTGGTTCAAAATTTATAGAATCTATTATCCTTGTAATGTAGAATTGAGAATAGCCACTTATTGTAGAATTAAAATACAATAAATCTTCAAAGCGGTTATATGAAGGAGCAAAATCGTCGGCTTCTGAGTTCAATATTGAAATATTAGTTGGGGTAGAATAATTTACTTCTTTTTGCTGTAAAAATAAATAATTAGGTATAGTTAGAAAATAGAATAATATATGTAGAACATTTCTCAATTTTTTATCAAATTATGACTAAATTAAATAAAAGACGACTCTAATAAAATTCTAATATGTTTTTCCTTACCAAAAAGGATTAAAATATCTTCCTTGATTATTTTTAATTCAGGTGAAGGAACACCGATAACTTCAATTTCACTACGTTCTCCTAATGTTATTAGTCCACCACTCTTCTTTTTTCTCTTAATAGTAATAAGATTCATATTGTATTGTTTTCTGAGATTTAATTCTAAAAGAGTTTTCCCAATAAATTCTTCAGGTGCAATAACTTCAAATATACCATATTCTTTAGAAAGCTCATATGACTCTAATAAACCTGGTATCATCAACCTGTTAGCAAGATGTTCAGCAGCTTCTGCTTCAGGCACTAAAAGCTCAGTAATATTCATTGCCTTGAGTAATCTTTCATGAACTGGTGAAATAACCCGATTCATAATTCTTTTAACTCCTATTTCCTGAAGTATAGCTGTTGTTAGTATTGAGCTTTCAAATCCTTCACCAATTGCTACTATAGCTGTATCTACATCTTTAATTCCTAAACTTTTCATAGTTCTTGCATCAGTTGAGTCCATGCAAAGTGCATGAGTAACTCTGTCGCTAATTAAATCTATTTTATCCTGATGATTATCAATAGCAATTACCTCTGCACCAGCTTCAGACAATCTTAAAGCAAGATTTAAGCCAAAATGTCCTAAGCCAATAACTAAGAACTTTTTAATTGTCATAAATATTAATTTTTATTGTTTAACATAGATAAATTATCCAATCATAATATTTTCATAGGGTAAAGTGTATTTAGGTTCCTGTTTTTGTTTAAAGAACGCCATAAAAAATGTTAAAGCACCAATTCGTCCAATAAACATCAAAAAAATTATTACAATTTTTCCTCCTTCTCCAAGATGAAACGTAATCCCTCGAGACAATCCAACTGTTCCTAAAGCAGAAGTAGCTTCGAAAAATAAGTCTAGGGGAGACTTATCAGGTTCAAAAATCAGAAGTATTAAAGAACCAAATACTAAAACAATCAAAGATGAAAAAATAACGATAAATGCCTTTTTAATAGTCTCATCAGAAATTTGTCTATTAAAAATCTCAAGACGTTCCTTGCCTCTAATTAAATTAAGAAATGACATAAATGCAATAGCTATTGTGGATGTTTTTATTCCCCCTCCTGTAGAACCTGGAGAAGCACCAATCCACATAAGGATAATAATAAATAAAATGGTTGGTGCTAATAATCTTTCTGTTGGAAAAATATTAAATCCCGCTGTACGAGAAGTTATAGAAAGAAAAAGAGAGTTAAAAATACTATCAACTAAGTTTAAGTTTGAACCACTGTAAAGTTCAATGACTAAAATAACAAAGCATCCAAAAACAATTAAAAATGCTGTTGAAGTCAGTACAATTTTTGAATGTAATTTCAATCTATATCTGAATCTTTTGTGATTTTTAATTAACGGATTCAAAGATACAAGATTAGAAAGAACGCTAAATCCAATTCCCCCAAATATTATTAATAACATTATCGTTGAACAAAATAAATAGTTACCATTTGTTATAGGATTCATTAAATTATCAGAGAATAATGAAAAACCAGCATTGCAAAAAGCAGATATTGAATGGAAAACAGAAATCCAGACAAAATCCCAATTAATATTGGTTAAATTTCCCCCAAGTGATATATATAATATTATAGCACCTATTCCTTCAATAATAAATGTAAATAAAGCGATTTTTAGTAAAAGATTAGCTACTTCACTAATACTTTCCTGACTGAGTAGATCCTTCATCAATACTCTTACTTTAAAGCTTATTCCTCCTGCAAGGAATGCCGCAAAAAAGGTAGTAAGAGTCATTACTCCAAGACCCCCTATTTGTATCAAAAATAAAATAATAAATTTTCCGAGAAATGTAAAATTCGTTGCTGTGTCTACAGAAGTGAGACCTGTAACACATACCGCACTTGTTGAAGTGAAAATAGCATCAATATATTTAAATTCAGATTGGTTTTGTGTTGCTTTTGGTAGCATTAATAATATAGAACCAAAAATAATAATTGATGCAAAACTTATTGTAATTATAGCTGCTGGATGAATTTTTATCTTAGATAAAAGATAGTTATAACGAAGTGATTTAATGAAAATAATGAAAAGCAGAATTAAATAAACTATAATTAAATTTATAATGATTACTTGTTCATCATTAATATGAAGAAATATTGAGGCTGTCAAGTCGAAAAATGAATTGTGGAACAATAATTTTAAGAGCAATAGAATTGCTATGATGTGGTCTATTATCCTTGTTTTTAAGTGCTTAATTTTTTGTGAAGTAATAAAAAATCTTAAAATTTCCTCTATAATAAATAGTAGGATAATAAAATCAGTAAAATTGTTAATAAAATTTAAAGTATTGCTGTTTAGATAGAAACCAAGTAAAATAATAATTATAGTTAATGATATAAATGCTAATATACCTAGAAAATAATCTAGATTTTTGTGGAATCTCTTTTTTTGTTGGTAACTTAGCATATTTTATTTTTTTTACTTACAAAATTAACACTTTTTAATTAGATTATATATTATTAGATGGAAAAATATCCTTCTTTAAACAAAAATGGAGTTCACTTTTGAGGTGAACTCCATATAAAATGTCGAAGGTATATTGTTAATAATTATAAAAATTATATCAACCAGTTGCTGCTTTATGAAGTTTAATTTCTACTTTTTCATCAAGTCCTTTATAATAGTCTCTTAAAATTGCAAGCACTTCAGGGCGGCTAAATTCAGCTGGGATATCCTTGCCTTCAGAAAGACTTTTGCGTAGCATAGTTCCGCTCAGTAGCAAACGATCTTCTTTTGTATGAGGACAGGTTTTCATAGAAGCCATTCCACCGCACTTATAACACCAAAAAGTCCAGTCTATTTTTAAAGGTTTACATAGAAGAGCTCCGTCCCATAGTTCGTCGAATATATCTTGGGCTTCAAATGGTCCATAATAATTTCCAACGCCAGCATGGTCTCGACCTATTATCATATGTGTACATCCAAAATTTTGCCGGAAAAGTGCATGAAGCAAAGCTTCACGAGGTCCCGCATATCTCATATCAAGAGGATATCCACCTTGAATAACTGTATCTTTTACAAAGTAATTTTCTACTAAAACATCTATACATTTTACTCGAACTTCAGCAGGTATATCTCCTGGTTTCAATTTACCTACAAGCTGGTGAATATATAATCCATCTGAAACTTCTAATGCAATTTTAGCAAGATACTCGTGAGAACGATGCATTGGGTTACGCAACTGCAATGCTGCGATTGTTTTCCAACCACGCTCAGCAAACATTTTTCTTGATTCAGATGGTCGTTGATAGACTCCTGCAAATTCAGTGGGAAAAGGTCCTTCTGACAATACCTTTACTGGTCCAGCTAAATTTATTTCTTTTTGTTCCATTACCATTTTGACACCAGGATGCTCTAGATCAGTAGTCTTGAAGACGTGGGAACATTCAAACTCCTTATCAATGGAGTATTTTTCTTCGACTTTCATTGTAGCAATGATTTCTTCATATTCATCTGAATAAAGAGCAATTTCATCACCTAAATGAATTTTATCTGCAGTTTCTTTGTCGGTAGATAAAGTAACAGGAATAGGCCAAAATAGCCCATTTTTACTTGGCATTTTCATTTCTGAACAAACGCTTTTCCAATCGTCATAGCCCATAAATCCTGTTAAGGGTGTAAATCCACCTATACCCATCATAATCAAATCACCTGATTCTCTACTTGTAATATGAACTTTTAATAAAGTTTCTGCTTTTTTCTTCTCAGCCTCAAGTTCTTGCCCTGTCAATAAAAGCTCAATGAGTTCTGGGCTACCATGAGGACTTATTAATTTTGCTGTTGCCATAAAAAACTCCCTATTGAAAAAATATCATAAATAATTGTCAAATAATGAATAATACTATATTATTAAATTATACCTGCAAAAACAATCTTTTAACTTAAACTGTAATCGGAATGTGTCATAATTCATTTGCATAAAATAATACATTAATGCAATGTAGCTGTATCATCTAGATTTCAGATTTTTTTTCTTTGACCGCCATTTGTAAGATAGCAGATTAATTTTTATTTTAATAAAATTATCCTGATATAGAAAATTTTAATTTTAAAGATATTTTTTATAGACGAGGGAAATTATGCTGCATATTTTTCGCTGGTTTTATAGAAGCTGGCGGAAATAATAGCATTGGTAACTCAATGATGTTGTTTGACAAAATAAAACTTAATAATCATTTGGATTACCAATACTTATTGTTATCCTGAAGCCTGTCTCAAGGTCACTCTTCGACGACTTCGAAAGGTCTATTTTGAGCATTAGATCTATTCCCCTTACTATTTGTAAACCAGCATTAATTTGAAAATCTAATATGTCAGTTCTATCTCCATCGAGGAATGTATAATAGTAAGCATCCTCAGAGCGTTTAGATAGCAATGGGTCACCGCCTACATTTTTGATAACATTACCATTTTTATCTTTAATGTTATCGCCATGTCGTGTATATGTCAACTTTAATTCTAATGGATATCTAGCGCCATAAAACCAAAATAAGTTCATTGCAAATTGGTCGGAGTTGGGCTTTAAATATCCTCCAAAAATCAAAGAGTCGTTAGTCATCGAGTTCTGATTGTTGAAATGCGAAAAAGTAAACGGTTCAACTCTAGAATACTCAAAAGCAATATCGAAAGAGAGTGGTAAGGATAAAATCATTGCTATATTCCAAGCAAATTTATTATGCCAAAAGCCCTTACCTATCTCAGAAAACACTACATCATCAAGTAGAAAAGAACCTTTTAGTTGAATGCCGGATAAAGGTCTGACTGTTATGTCGAAGCCTAACATTGTGTTATCTCTATCGTGAAGTGTATGCTCGATATTTTTTAGAAAACTTAAAGGAATTAAATATGCTAAATCTGGATTTCTATTTGAGTAAATGACATTCTCCCATAGAGCTAATTCCCCCCAAGAAGGTTTGAATGCGAAGCGATGCATAGAAATATATTTCGGAGGAATGATTGCGTCTTTTCCATTGGGGACACAGCTTTCGTTAAGGGCAATGAGGGAACCAAAGGTAAAGCGATATTCAAAGGTCTTAGATTGGACTCCGAGTCCAATAGCATCGAAAGGAGGAGCATTATCGGATAAAAAAACGTATTGATTGATGCCAGCACCAAGTAATCTGTTCTCTCTTCCAGTAAATGCATAGAACCAATCCAAGTCAAGTCTAATGTGCGATTCAGAGAAGTCGAAATCGCTATTCAACTCGGAAAACTTAACATTGTATCTAAGGCGGTTGTCTTTGAAGGCAAGGTTTCTGTTGCCATAAAGAATTTGGCCATTTGTAATTTTTAAGAAATATCCTAGTTTGTTATCTATTGTACCATTCAACCGTATTCCCAGATTTCCCAAACCGACATTATCAAGATTATTAGAAATTATATTAAAAATGTTGTCCCAAGATACTAATGGAACTAAACTACATTCAGATGTTTCATCAATATAATGGTATATGAATTTTTCGTCGTTTGTGAACAATTTTTCAGGAATAAGTTGAATAGAATCAGATTTACTATAAAAAAGAACTGCATTTTCGCGTTTCTTTATATTAAATTCCATTTCAAAAGCATCTAAGATAGCAATGTCCGAAGAGCTATTTAAAGAACTATCAGAACGGATTTTTTTTAAGGCATCAACTATTTCTTTCTTTTGTAGAGGTAACGATGATAAAGAAAAATTTGGAAGCAAACCTTTTGTCTCACAATGCAGCAAAAACCTATAAACTGGATGGTAAATAGGAATATGCTCAACTTGACATGAAAGCTGATTAATCCAAGATAATAAAATAATGGAATAAAATACAATTAGCTTTTTCATAGTTTTACCTAAAAGCCCAAATAAGGACATTAATAACAGCAGTTGTAGCACCCAAAATAGCAGCAAAAGCACCCCATTTCTGCAATTCAATGCCAGGAGGAAGGTCAGGTGGTTTTGGGACATAAATTTCATCGCCAGCATATATTGGAACATCTTTTTCTGGCTCAACCCAAACTTTAGTCCTACCTCTTACAATTCTTGATCTACTTTTGTCGGCACCAGTTGCATAACCTCCTGCCCGTTCAATATACCATTCAATTGGTTTGTTATCCTGATATGATACAAAACCAGGATGATTTACTTGTCCATAAACATAAACTCCCGATGGTTTAGAAGCTATAACTATTATGTCGCCATCTTGGAGTAAGACATTGTCTCTTTCTGAATTTTTTTCTAAAGCTGAGACAAAATCACAGGATACATAAGGTTTCTTCAATACAGCATCGCTTGAAAACCTAACAGTATCTTCCAAAGTCAAATCGCTATATTGGAATGCTTCTAAAAGCTCTCTTCGGGTGCTTCTAATTGGAAATGGTTCTTTCGTTCTTCTATAAATATAGGACATTGGTAAGTAAGCTTTCGAAGTAAGTCCACCTGCAAAGTCTATAGCATCCTTAAGTCTAGTTTGATTGTTCGTAATAACATAAACACCTGGATTATTCACATTTCCTGTAACTGCTACATTTCCTAAGTTTGAATCTTTAAAATATTTATTTTGTCCAACAATTATGATAGAACCCGGCTCTAAATCATAATCAGCACCGATAATGTTCATATTCTCATCAACAGAAAGAATGATAGGTTCGAGTTTCCCTGGAAGGTATAAACGAACGTTGTTTCTATCAGCATTTTCATTAAATCCAAGACCTAAGCCGAGCAATAAAGATGCTCTATCACCATTTTTGTATCTAATAGACAGAGGATTTAGAACAGCACCAGATAATGAAATCATTGGTTTGCTATCGCTTTGATACGGGACTATTATCTCATCTCCTTCTTTTATATAAGGGTCATAATTCAAATCATTATAAGCAAATGCTCGTTCGATATCTACAATTCTCGAACTGCCGTCGTTTCGCTTTAAGACTACATCTCTGTAAGAAGAAGTATATTCTCCTGTCAATCCAGATTGGCTAACAATCAAATTTCTCTCAATATTCCTTTCTTCATATTCTGATAATGCAACAGCTTGTGTTTGAAATGTTTCCTTCTTTATTTGTGTGCTATTAACAACTTTAAGTACAGTAGAAATCCGATAAGATGCAGGAAAACTATATGTACCTGGCATTATTACATTTCCTTTGATTGTTACAAGAACATTTCTTGTAGCATATAAAGAAATATAAGCTAAAGCATTTGGATTCCATTCTTTAATTTTATTCATTATTAATGATTTGGCTTCACTTAGTGTCTTATCTTTTAGACTTATTTCTCCTATTCTTGGTATTAAAACTGATATTTCAGTTGTCACAGTTAAGAATTGTTGAATATCAGGAGCATAGCTTAAATTTTGGAATGTTAATATATCTCCAGGACCTAAATAATAGAAATCAGGATTAATTATATTCCCAATTGGATATTTTAAATACTCGGTTAATCCTTCAGGAGTAATACTTTTTCCCTCGAATTGAAAAATATCTTTATTATCAAACTTATTCAATGATTGATTTTGTGAAAAAACAAGTTTAAATGAACCGAAAAAAGATAAATAGAATATAATGAACACAAAATGACTATAAGATGGACGCCATCTTTGAAATGGTATCTTTCTCATCTCTTTATCCAGTTTATTTTTAATCATCATAATCTCCATATAATTATATACAAATTCATGGTAAAGAAATTAAGCCCTAACTTTTTCCAAAGCCCATTTAAATACTTTTAAATATTCTAAAGCAGTTCGAGAAGATGAAAAATCTTCTGCCATTGCATTTTTGCGTATCGCATTCCAATGAGGTTCAACCATATATATAGATAAAGCTCTTTTAATGGCATAAGCGAAATCGTCAGGATAATAATGCAGAAAGACAAAACCATTGCCAAGTGATGTTTCCGCGTTGTATTCCTTTACAGTATCAGCCAAGCCACCTGTTTGTCTTACAATAGGTATGGTTCCATATTTTAAAGCATACATTTGCGTTAGACCACAAGGTTCGTAGCGTGATGGTAGAAAAATGAAATCAGAGGAGGCAATGATCTTATGTGCTATTGCATTGTTATAACCTATGTTTACAATAACCTTACCTGGATATTTCCAATTCAAATACCTAAAATAATCCTCATAATGCTTTTCTCCAGAACCCAAAAGAACAAAACGAAATGAATTATTAGCAATATATTCTTCAAGTTTATATAATAAAATATCAATACCTTTTTGTTCTGCAAGTCGAGAAACCATCCCAATTAGTGGTAAATCCAAATTATCTTTGTCATCGAGTCCCCATTCCTTTAAAAAATGTATCTTATTTACTCTTTTCAATTCCAAGGTATTTGACGAATAATTCGTAAATAAGTACTTATCAATTTCGGGATTCCAGTCTTCATAGTACACCCCATTTAAAATGCCAATAAGGTCCGCAGCCCGTAAATTAAGAACATCTTGGAGTCCTTCACCATAATACGCACTTCTAATTTCATTAGCATAAGTAGGACTGACAGTGGTTATCTTGTCAGCAAACATAATACCAGCTTTCATAGCATTAAACCAATTCCTATGTTCAAACCAAGAGCCTGGGTAAAATTGGTCCATACCAAAAGTAGAAAATGCCATAGCCCTTTGTGGATTAAACCAGCCTTGATGTGCTAAATTGTGGATAGTATATACACCTGCACAACGACTAAAAAGAGAGGAATATCTATATTGAGATTTTAAAAATGCCATTGTCATTGCTGTATGAAAGTCGTGAGCATGAATAATATCGGGAGTAAACGATAAAGCATTAGCAACTTCGAATACTGCCCTACTAAAAAATATAAATCTTCTGTCATTGTCTAAATATTCATAAGGTTCTCCGTAAATACCAGCTCTATCAAAGTAGTCCTTATTCTCTATTAAATATACAGGAACATTACTATTGGGTAATGAGCCAAACCACAAACGAGCAAATTCTATCCAATTACTAATTGGTACATATAAAATTAAATCAGTTGGTTTAAAATTATAATATTCAGTATCGATAAAACTATACTTGGGCAAGATTATAATGGGGTTTTGTTCATACTTTTTCCATTCTAAAGGCAAGGAAGCAGCAATGTCTGCTAAACCTCCAGCTTTAGCAAACGGTGTCAACTCAGCAGATGCTAGAATTATATTCATTTATAATTAATATTAAAAAAATTTAAAATTACTCAATTTTGTTTGATTTTTTGCTATAAATTTATCTTGATTTCCGCATTAAAAATGCGTAACCATTTTTTGTGTATAATACTATTAAGTCATGATACTTACTCATATATTTATTTACTTCTGTAATTTTTGTTATAAAATAAGAAGGTAAATCAATATCTCCGCTTAATAACCAAAGAGTATAGCTTTCATTAAGCTTTTGGGTTTTAACTTTATTAGCAATATCAGGTGCTTTTTCAGCATAAAAATAGTGGCTATACTTTAAATTAGGAACATCGAGTAATTCAATATAGCATTTCTTCCCTTTTAAAGTTTTTAAAAATTCGATCGGGGCACCTTGTACATACTCTTCGATTTTTGGTGCTACAAATACTAAATAAAAAAACAAAACTAATGCTGTTGAAATAGTTACAATAATAAATCCTATTTTTATTTTCATCTTCCAGAAATAATAGGTTGCTATTATTAATAATATTAAATAAAATAAACCCAAAATATACTCATACCCACCCCAATTAACATTAGAACGTAGTACTTCTTGAGTGAACGAATCTGAACTTTGGAGTGCAATTTGTTCAGCATTATAACCAATAATAGGAATAGCAATCATTAGTATAGCCCATAAAGAACCTATGATTACAAATGCTAACATTAACCATAATCTGAATTTACTTGCTTCATTGATGGTATAGTATATGAAATGAGCAGAAAGAAACGTAATAGGTAAATATGTTAGAGAAGAATAATGAATGATTTTTGTTTGAACGAGTGAAAATAAGACTAATACAGTAGCTAATAGCACAATCGTCCATATCCTATAATTATTTTGTATTGCATTGTCTATAAAGCTTTTTTTAAGTGAAGTCAAAGCAAATATCGAAGCAGGAAAACATCCAATAAGTACAACTAAGAAATGATAATAAATAGGACCACTAAAACCTGCATCATTTGTTGTTAAGAGTCGTATTTGATATTCTATATTTTGGAAAAATATGTCCCAACCATTCTTTATTAATATGGTCCCATACCAAATTATAAATAGAGAAAAAGAAATAACTGTAAATAATAAAAATTCTTTTAAACTTAGCTTTATTTTTTTTCTACGAATTATCCAATAAATAAGCCATACTAAAGCAGGAATTAAATACCCAACAGGGCCTTTAGTCATAGTAGCTAAAGAAACAAATAATGCAGCTATAATTATATCTGTATACCTTTTCGATGAATTTAGTTCGAAATTGTTAATGAATTTGAAAATAAAATATGCCCCAAGAAAAATAAATAAATTAAAAGTAGGGTCAATAAGACCAGTTCTGAAATAAAAATTTGGAAGAAATGAACCAATATAAGAAAGAACCCATAAGAAACCAAATTTAGAATCATATAAATCTTTTCCAATAAAGAAAATAGCTACTAAAGTTAGAATGCCAATAATAACATTTGGAAAACGAGCAGCAAACTCGTTAATTCCAAAGATTTTCATCGAGATCACTTGTAACCAAAAAAAGAGAGGTTGCTTTTCGTGAAATGGTTCATAATTTATACGTACTGTAAGATAATCGCCAGTAATAATCATCTCTCTTGAAGCCTCAGCAAAATTGATTTCATCCCAGTCGAACAAATGTATAGTACCTAAAAAAGGGATAAATAAAACTAATCCTAAAAGAAAAATACAGATAATATAAAAGATATTTTTATTATTCAATTTAAATAGAATGTTTTAACAAATAACAATTAAAATACTTACAAATTTCGCTGATTTTTCATAATTAGTAAAAATAATTTTTTTAAAGTATACATAATCAATACTTTGGATATCTGAAAAGCTGTGAATTAGAGTATTAAACAATTGAAGGAAGCAACCTTTGAGATAGATTCTATCTGTAATAATACACTATTTTTAAGTAGTACAGGCACTCTCCTCTATGTATTTGAAATAAAAAGCAACATAAGTGAGACAAAATATCAACAAATTCATATGAATAAAAGCTAATAAAAATCATAGAATTTAAATAAAATTAAATTAAAAAATCTTAAATTTGCAATTAAAATATATGGAATAATATGTTACAAATAGTTCAATATCAAAAAACAGGAGACATAAGAATAATAGAAGTTCCCAAACCAGAATGCATTGATGGAGGTATATTAGTAGAAAACGAATACTCACTTATAAGCGCTGGAACAGAAAAAACTACTGTCACAAATGCACAAGGTAGCTTATTAGAAAGAGCAAAAAAGCAACCAGAACAAGTAAAATTAGTATTAGAAACATTGAAGAAAGAAGGAATATCAACAACTATAGAACGAATAAAATCAAAACTCAACTCATATAAATCACTTGGTTATAGCTCAGCAGGAAGAGTCATCCAATCCAAAACAGAAGCTTTTTCAGTTGGTGATAGAGTTGCTTGTGCTGGTGCCGGTTATGCTGTGCATGCTGAAATAATAACGGTACCTTTGAATCTTGCTGCAAAAATTCCTAACAATGTAACTACCCAGCAAGCTTGCTTCACTACTCTTGGAAGTATTGCTCTTCAAGGAGTTAGGCAAGCTAATGTTCAATTAGGTGACTCTGTTGCTGTGATAGGTCTTGGATTGCTTGGTCAACTTACTGTTCAATTGCTTAATGCTAATGGATGCAGAATAATCGGTATTGATATTGACGAAAGCTTGTTTCCACAAGCTTTGGGAAATGGATGCCAAGCTACTTTTTTGAGTAACGAAGACAGTATCAAACAAATATTAGCTTTTTCGAATGATATTGGTTGCGACAAAGTTATAATTACTGCAAGTACAAGCAGTAATGAGCCATTAGAATTGGCTTTGGAAATAGTTAGGAAAAAAGGCACAATTGTGATTGTTGGGGCCGTTGGTATGAATATTCCCAGAACTCCCTTTTATGAAAAGGAACTCGAAATAAAAATATCCTGTAGTTATGGTCCGGGAAGATACGACCCAATGTATGAAGAGAGGGGAATTGACTATCCTTACGCATATATTCGCTGGACTGAAAATCGGAATATGCAAGCTTTCTTAGAGCTTCTATCTAGCGGAAAGATTAAAGTTGATAGTTTACACACTCATACTTTTGATTTACAAAATAGCATAAATGCTTACGATATTATTACTGGCAAAGTGAAGGAAAAACACCTTGCTATATTAATACGTTACCCTATCAGTGATCAAAAGGAAATTCAAAATATATCCTACACTACCAAGACTGCAGGTAATTTTATTACTAACCCTAAAGCAAAATATAAATTATCTTCAATTAATATTGGATTTATTGGTGCTGGTACTTTTGCTCAAAATTATTTGCTTCCACAACTCAAAGCATTAGACATTAATCTATTTGCAGTATCAACCGCAACATCTGTCAATGCTAAATCTGTTGCTGAAAAGTTTGGTTTTAAGCTTTATACTACTGATTCTAAATCCATCATCGAGGATAATCAAGTAAATACTATTTTCTGTGCTTCAAGACACGACTCCCACTATAATTATATTATTCAATCTTTAATCCATCAAAAACCTATTTTTGTTGAAAAACCTCTTTGTGTTAATCAAGAACAACTCACTCGAATTCAAAAACTTTATGAGCAATATCAAGGTCAAATCTTTGTCGGCTTCAACAGAAGATTTTCAAAACCTTTTATTGATATTAAAGACTTTTTCAAAAGTAGAAGCAAACCCTTATCTATATCTTATAGAATTAATGCAGGTAAACTGCCGAAGTCTCATTGGATTTATCTTCAAGAACAAGGCAATGGCAGAATTATTGGCGAGGTCTGCCATTTTATTGATTGTATGGTTTTCCTAACAAATTCCAAACCCTCGATGGTCTACTCTGTTGCTCTTTCGACTAATAGCCGCGAATCTTTCGATAGAGATACCGTTTCTATCATAATAAAATTTCAAGATGGCTCTATTGGTTCTATTCAATATTATTCCAATGGCGATACTTCATATCCTAAAGAATATTGCGAAGTTTTTTGCGAAGGTTCAATCGCTATAATGAACAATTTTACTGAAGTTATGTTTGTCCGAAATGGAAAGATAAGAAAAATCAAATATGATGGGAAAAAAGGTCATAAAGAAGAAATTCATGCTTTTATTCATTCTTTGAAAAACGCTCTCGATATGCCTATTCCGTTTGAAGAAATAAAATACGTAACTCAAACTACATTCAAAATAATCCAATCATTAGAAACCAGTGAACCAGTTTTTATAATATAACGCTTTTAAGAAAATATGAAAATTAAAAATAATTTTTTGAGTAAAGTATCTACCAGCTTTAAGATTTTGATAAAGTATTCACAATTAGTGCAGATAACCTCGTCTGTAAATATGACGAACATCAAAACATATGTCCTTAAAATCGTTTTTTTTCTCAGCTTTTTTTGTTCTCTTACATATATTGCTAAAAGTCAAGAATATACCCCTTTAAATGAATATGAATTAAAATCAATCCTTAATTATCCTTACCGAAATATTATTAGTTTGAGTGGTAAATGGGAACAATCTTATGATGGTGAGACATGGGAAATTGTAAATTTACCAAACTCTTTAAATACAAAAAGCAAAGTAATATATCGGAAAACAATAAAGATTCAAGACAAACCTGCAACAGATTACGTATGGCAACTCTATTTTCTTGGTTTAGATGACGAAGCAGAGATTTATTTTAACGAGCATCCATTAGGCAAACAAACAAGTATGATGGTACCATTTACGATAATTATACCTACCAATTTCATTAATAATGATGTCAATACATTGAAAATTATTGTTAAGCAAGCGAAATACACAGCTAAAAAAATCAGAGAACAAAACATCTATACAAAAAAGATATATACAGGCGTGCTAAGAGATATATATTTAGTAAAAACACCTTTAGTCTGGATAAATGATTGCAAGATTAAAACAAAACTAACTAATAACTTTCAAAATGCTTATATAGATATTAAATTTAGGATTAGTTCATCAGACATAGATAGATTTTTAAAAATATTAAAAGAAAAGGATTCTACAAAATTCGATTATTCAAGTAACAAGAACTTTTCAATAGAGGCTCAGCTTTTTTATGATAGAGATTCAAATCGTTTAATTGCTAAAAGCTCCCCTATTCAATTTTCTTTAGGTAATGAAATGACTGTAGCTAATAATTTGAACTTAAGCATTGCTAATCCGAGACTCTGGAATCCCAATTCATTCAATTCAGACTCTATTGAACTATATCGTTTATCTCTAAAATTATTTATTGGCACAAAAGTTATTGATGAAATATCAACTAATATCGGCTTTAAATATATATCTATATCTAAAATTAATAATAAACCTCTTTTTTTCATAAATGGGAATGTTACTGAATTAAAAGGCGTAGATTATATCGAAGATTTTGCAAATTACAATCAAACTCTCACCCCAAAAAGAATGGAAGAAGATATCAAACTTATAAAGATGCTTGGAGTAAATGCCATAAGATTCAAATATTCAACTCCACATCCTTATTTAGCTGCTTTGTGCGATCGCTATGGAATTTTAATGTTAATAGATCTTCAAATTTACGACGTACCTTCCAAGTTACTTAATTTAGAAGAAGTAAGGAACAGAATCTCTAACTATCAACTTCAAATAACATCATTTTATGATAGGTATGTCTCTCTTTTTGCTTGGGGTATTAGTGAAGGCATAGAAGAAAGCACTGAAGAATATAATAATTTCTCAAAATTTATTACAAATGCTTTTAGAGCTAATTCTGATAAATTACTTTATAAGATTATTCTTTTGGGTTCTAAGAAAATTGATGCACAAGACTATGATTTTATTGGTATTAGAAATAACATTAGAAGCAATTCTTTAACTAATAGTTCAACAAACTATCAAAATATTATAAATGAATTATTGAGATTGCAAACTCTAATTAGCGATAAACCATTATTTTATAATTATGGGATACCGATTCAACCTGACAATGAAAATGGATTCGATGACCCTCTTTCTGTAGATGCTCAAGAATATTTTATTGAAAGAATCTATGATTTTTTAAAAAATAACGGCTTTGCTGGAAGTTTGATATACTCTTTTAATGATTATATATTAAATCATCCTTTAATGATTTTAAATAATCCCGATATTTATCTTTGTTCGAGTGGACTGATAGACAGAACTAGGGTTCAGAAAAGGAAAGCTTATGATAAATTATTGCAATTATTTAAAAACATAGAAGATAGAAAGACAATAGATAGAAAAAAGTATATCGAGCAAGTACCAATACTATATATAATTGTCGGGATTTTATTATGTTTGATAATTGTTTTTTTAATTAATAGATTCCGTAGATTTAGAGAATATTTATATAGATCTGTGTTTCGCCCTTATAATTTTTATGCCGATATAAGAGACCAAAGGATATTATCATCTTTTCAGTCGTATATAATTGGAGCTGTAATTTCAGTTAATCTTGCCCTATATTTTTCATCAATTCTTTTCTTTTATAGGACAAACGAATTAGCCCAATATATACTAATGCTATTTTTCCCTTGCTCCATTCAAGAGTTTTTATATAAATTAGTTTGGAATCCTCAGCTATCTATACTTTTATTCTCTGTATTCTTCTATCTAATAGTCTTTTTAGTTGCATCTATTATAAAACTCTTTTCACTTTTAATAAAATCAAAGATATACTTTAGTGATACTTATACTATTACAATATGGTCAGGAACACCATACATAGCTTTATTACCAATCTCCATTGTTCTTCTACGTTTAATGGTAGCATTTCCGATATTAAGTTGGGTTGCTATTTTCTTATTTATTTTTGTTACAATTTGGGTTATATTAAGAATCTTACGATCCGTTGCTATCGTTTTCGATATCCCATTTATTAGAAGTTTTATTTTTGGTATTGGTTTTATAACTATTACAATAGCTATTATAACACTTATATACCAAAGTAATTCAGAAATAATACCATACCTTGATTACTTTTTTAACGTTATGTTTATATTATAGAATTATATATGGATACAATTTATAATACAAGATTTGAAGACCTCAAACTTCTCCGTAGAGGAAAAGTTAGGGATGTTTACGACCTCGGAAAATGCTTATTATTCGTGGCTACTGACCGAATATCTGCCTTTGATGTCGTGATGACTGAACCAATTCCTAGAAAGGGCAAAATCTTATCCCAAATTTCTACTTTTTGGTTCCAAAAAACTACCCATATAGTTAAAAATCATTTTATTACAAATAATGTAAATGATTACCCAACAGAGTGCTCTAAATATTCAAAAGAATTAGAAGGGCGTTCTATGCTCGTAAAAAAATGCAATGTATTGCCAGTCGAATGCATAGTTAGAGGTTATATAGCGGGTTCTGGTTGGAAGGAATACAAAAAGGAAGGGACTATTTGCGGTATTCAACTTCCCGAGGGATTAGTAGAGTTTTCCAAACTTCCAGAGCCGATATTTACTCCTTCAACTAAAGCAGAAGTTGGTCATGATGAGAATATTGGAATAGAACAAGCAGCAGAGTTGATTGGTTGGGATAAAATAAATATATTAAAAGATATATCAATTAAATTATATAATTATGCCTCAGATTATCTTGAAAAGAAATCTCTGATATTAGCTGATACCAAATTTGAATTTGGTCTTGATGAAAATGGAGAAATAACATTGATAGATGAAGCTTTAACTCCAGATTCATCAAGGTTCTGGTTGAAAGAAAAATATTCACCAGGCATTCTCCAATACAATTTCGATAAACAAGTCTTGAGAGATTATCTTGAATCAATCGGATGGAATAAGCAACCTCCTCCTCCTCATCTACCCGAAGAGATAATCTTGAAAACACAAGAAAAGTATTCCATATCACTTAACAGAATCGTAAATGACAATGATTAAGAAATTTAATTTACTATTAAAAGCACCAAAAAGAAAAGAATATTTTGATTGGTCTTTATTCTTAATTACGATGCTATTACTACTAATAGGTCTGATGGCTCTTTATTCAGCTACTACCGAAGAAGGTAAAAGTTACGAGTTTAACAAACAACTTATAGCTGCTTTTTTAAGTTTAGGTTCAATGTTCTTTTTCATATATATTTCAGATAAATATATATCTGCTGTATCATTTGGTCTATATATTATTTCAATTGTATTATTAGTTTTAGTTTTACTTTTTGGAGAGGTAAGACATAATACAAGAGGATGGCTAAGTCTTGGTAGCATGCAGTTTCAACCATCAGAATTAGCAAAATTTACTACCATTCTTATGATAGCAAGATATTTATCTCGAAAAGGCACAAATATTAAAAGTATAAGAGACTTCGCTGTTGTTTTAGCATATGTTGCACTTCCAATTCTATTAATAGCCCTTGAACCAGATTTTGGAACAGCATTTGTTTTTATAGCAGCTTTTGTAGGTATTTTATTTTGGACAGGTTTCGATTTATATTTTCTTTTACTATTAATAAGCATACCTATTGTCTTTATGGCTTCAATGATAAGTTTCGGAGCAACAATAATTATAACAGTCCTACTAACTATATTCGTGGTATTATTAAAAAAGAAAATATATGCAACTATAATATTTATTATTATTATAATTGCTATTGGTATTTATTCGCCTAAAATTGTAGATGTGATGTTCCAACATCAAAAAGATAGAATTACCGCATTTCTTAATCCAAGCGAGGACATTCAAAAAAAAGGATGGAATGTTGTGCAGTCAAAATTGGCAATAGGAAGTGGAGGAGTACTAGGTAAAGGATTTATGAGTGGTACACAAACCAGATTAGGGTATGTGCCATCACAAAAGAATGACTTTATTTTTTCTGTTCCTGCAGAAGAATTTGGATTTTTAGGAAGCATTTTAGTTTTAGGGCTTTTCACAGCTTTTATCATTAGAATAATTAATATAGCATCAGAAATTGAATTAGTATTCTATAAATTAGCATCAGTCGGATTTGCTACCATACTGTTTTACCATATAGTTGTGAACATTGGAATGGCTATAGGATTAATGCCTGTCATGGGGATTCCTTTGCCTTTCTTTAGCATGGGGGGAACAGCATTGATAACTTGTTTTTCGATGGTCGGCATCATTCTTGGTGGATATAGGCATCACCGTAGAAAAAAAGAATACTCGTAAAACATACTTATCAGTTACCGTTTATGTTTTAAACATTAAAGCATTAGTCAGTTTCAAACTAAGGGCAAGGAGTATGGAAGAGTATACATCTTGAAGATGCCGTTATAATAATAAAATGTATATACTATCTTCCTCTTAACGATAATTTCTATCAATTTGATGACAATAATCACTTGAATGAAGTTCTACTTGGAATTCTGAAATCAAATCTATCATACATTCTATAGAGCTATACATATTGATTACGAAAATCTTCAATCATTCGGCTCGTTAATTTTTCAATTTTTCGTATCTGATTAAATTTATTATTTAAATCTTCGGATGTTAGCGAGTTCTTTTCTTTTAAATTAATATCTTCAATTATTTGACCTTTATTCATCATAATGGTTCGATTTCCTAATTCAAGAGCTTGGTTCATACTGTGAGTAACCATAATAGTAGTTAGTTTTTCCTTTGATATAAACATTTTTGTAAGGCGAAGTACTTGCATAGCAGATTTAGGGTCAAGAGCTGCAGTATGCTCATCAAGAAGTAGTACTTTTGGTTTCTGCATAACAGCCATAAGTAATGTAATAGCTTGTCTTTGTCCTCCAGATAGAGTGCCGATAGGAGAATCAATTCTATCTTCAAGATTCATTTCAAGCTCTTTTAATTTTGTAATATAAAAGTCTTTTCGTTCCTTATTTAGTTTTAGTAGCAAAGTTCTTTTGCTTCCTCGCAAGAATGCTAAATGTAAATTTTCTCCAATTGTCATATCTGCTGCTGTTCCAATAAATGGATTTTGGAATACTCTTGATATATATTTAGCTCGTTTATATTCTGGAACATAAGTGAAATCTTTATTATCAATTGTAATTCTTCCAGTATCTGGATAAAAAGAACCTGCTATAGCATTTAAGAGACTGGATTTACCTGAACCGTTTGTTCCAATAATTGTAATAAATTCCCCATCAGCAACAGAAAGATTTATATTGTTAAGTGCAAATACTTCATTATCGGTACCGCTATAAAATCTTTTATTGACATTCTCTATCTTTATCATTTTTTTATCCTTTATTTATTTTTTGTATATATTAAATCAGCTTGATTAATTATTTTATTAGGAAAGGAATAGTTAAATTGTTTTGCTACATCAAGATTTATATACAAAAGCACTTTTTTTGTTTCTCCAATAGGCATTTTTTCTATTGGTTCTCCCAATAATACTCTAACAAGATACTGACCACCTTCATATCCATTTTGGAAATAATCTGGTCCTAAAGCAATAAATGAACCATTTCCAATAAGTTCTGCATCAACTGTGACAATTGGAATAGATTTTTCAGTTGCTACTTTTACAAATCCATCATAGCCAACATTTAATGTATTATCGCCATGTTCTATTAAGATATTAGCACCGCGAGATATTACTGATCTTGTAGCATCTATGATATCATTTGTATTAGATATATTTGCCTCAATAACTTCATACCCTAAAATTTTAGAAACTTCTCTAACCTTCAAAACTGCAGATTCTGAATTGGCTTCGGAAGGATTCCACACTACACCTAATTTATTTCTTGAGGGTTGTAGTTCTTTGCTTATTTTTAAAATTTCTTCAATTGGTGGCGGACAAGCAACTCCTGTAAAGTTAGATAGATGATCACTTGAAGTTTTACCAACTCCAATACGATAAGGGTCAAAAACATAACAAAAAACTACCTTCGTATTTGGTTTGTTACTAGCAAATTGAACTGATGATTGTATAACTGGGGTTGATAATGGTACTATAAAATCAACTTCTTTCTGAACTAAATCTTGAATTAATGAATTTATTGCTGAAAAGTCAGAATTTGCATTTCTATATATTATTTCTATATTCTTTCCGTCTTCAAATCCTTTGCTTGCAAGAGCGGCTAATATTCCTTTTTTACAAATTTCTACATTTGGTTCGTATCCAAACTGGACTATTGCAATTTTAGGTATTTTATTAAGCTTTTGAATATCACTAACCTCAAAAATTGTTATGTATTTTAAGATTTTGGGAGACAAATCGAAATTAAGATTTTTTGCTACGGTAAAATTAATTGCAAGGTCGAGCTTTTTATATCTTTCCAGAGGTATGTTTTTAGGACTTTCCCCTTTTAAAATTCTATCTACTAAAATTGCTGCTTGTTTGCCACTTACAGAATAATCATAACCAAAAGCCATCAATGCACCACCTTTTATTTGCTCAACATCGCAAATAATTACAGGTATATTCCTCTGGTTTGCTGCGGAAACAATTCCATCTAATGCTGAAAAAACAAGATTGTCTGGTGGTTGAACAAAAGCATCTATTCCTTTTACTACTAATGATTGAGCAGCATTATAGACTTCTGATGTATTAGATACGTTAGTTTCGACGTAAGATATTTCCGGATAATTTTTTAATGTTTGTTTTAGGTTCTTAATATTGAATTCGACATTTTTAGATGAAGGGTCGTATAATAATCCAATTTTTAATGAATCTGGAAATATCTTTTTGACATATATCATTAAGGTATCCATAGGAACCCAACCATAAACTCCGGTTACATTCGTTAAATGAACGGAGTCATTTGTCCCTACTCCTATTTCGAAAGGATTGGCGACAGTGGCAAATACTATTGGTATACCTTTTACTCTATTGATTGCTGTTTGTGTTGCTGGTGTTGAAATAGGAACTATAATATCGCAGCCCTCAGATATGAAATTATCCATTATACTGATAAGAGATGGTATGTCTCCATGGGCATTAGATAATATGATTTTACAATTATCTCCATTAGTATATCCTAAAGTTTCGAGTTGCTTTAAGAAACTATCTCTTGTGATATTTAACAAGTCATTATCTATATATTGAACTACTCCAATTTTTATTATTTTTTGTTTTGGAGTAAAAATATTCAATACTCCTGCATCTTTAGCAATATATAAACTTAAAAGCACTAAGCAAACAATAAATGCAATTATTATTTTTTTAATATTACTGGTTACTTTTTGGTATAATCGTTTAGAATTTTGTCTTAGGTTGTTTCTATCAGTAATTAACTTGCTCAATATTAAGGTTATAAGCATAAAAATGGCAGTTATCAATTTCAAATCAATGGGTTGCAATCCTATATATAATGATAAAGCAAACATATATCTATAAACGACAGAACCAACTATAGCACTCAAAACCATAATAGGAATTGAGGGTTTCCTGAAAATTGCTTCACCAATAATGACTGAAGTAAGCCCTATAATCAAGGTACCAATACCCATTCCAATATCAGCAAAACCTTGGTATTGGGCTAACAATCCACCTGATAGAGCGACAAGTCCATTTGCTAAAGAAATTCCTATCACATAAATAAAGTTTATATTAACTCCTGTTGCTGAAGTCATAATTTGATTGGAGCCAGTTGCTCTATAGGTAATACCAAAATCAGATTTCAAAAAGTAAGTAAAAAATAGCCATACGCAAAACATTAAAAGGATAAATATAATAGCTATCCAAATTTCATTAGGCAATCCGGGATTATGTTTTGTAATTAAATCTGTAAAAACTGGTTTTTGGAAAAGAGTAACGTTTGATTTATTCCCCATTATGTGTAAGTTAATAGAGTATAAACCGGTCATTACAATAATTCCAGCAAGCAAACTATTTACTTTTAGTTTTGTATAAATTAAACTTGTAAAAACACCGGCTATTAAACCGGCTCCAAAAGCTACAATAAGTGAAAAATATGGATTAAAACCAAAAGTAATTAGAATTGCTGAAATTGCTGCTCCTAATGTAAAGCTCCCGTCAACAGTTATATCAGGAAAATTCAATATTTTAGATGTCAAAAGTGTGCCTAATGCCAAAAAAGCATATATTAAGCCTTGAATTAATGCTCCAATCCATAGTTCCATTAATCAACTCCCAAATTAATTATCCCAAATAGTCCTTTTTTAAATTTACTTGTACCTAAAAGATGAATTACGCTTTTTGGGTGGTGTTCTCTGCTCAATCTTTCTAATTCGCGATGAAATTCATTAATATTATAGTTAATTAAAATATGGTCATAGACTAAACTATGAAAATGATAATTTAATCCAGAAGGAAAGAATTTATTAATGTTTTTTTTGTTTTCCAAGTTTCTTAATATAATGCCAAAAGAAATAACAAGACAGTTGTAATCTAATGGTTCTATGGGAAAGTCGAACCATTTGGAAAAATTATCTTCTGATGTAATATCTATATTTGGGGGTGCATTTTCTATTATAGGTGGCTTCTTAATGTTAAGGGCTAATATGCCTTTGCTTTCTGAAATAAATACTATTCCAAGTATATTACTTGGACTCAAATTAATAACTCCATCTATCAAATCCTCTAAGCTTATATTTGATTTTTCAGTTGTAAAAGAACCTATTATATTAAAGCTACCTTTAACGATTAACCCATATAAAAATGAGTATTTTGTTATTGGATTTTTATCAAAAAAAATATAATCTACTATGGGCTTTTTAGAAGCTGGTAATACAAAAATATTGTTATTAATAATAATTGTTTCTCCAATAAATTCTTTATATTCAACATAAGTATTCCCTAAACCAGCAAGACCTAAACCAAAATTCGCGTCATAAGGATTGATATTTACGATATCTCGAGATGTATAAGAAGAACTGATTAACTTCTCAGGATAACCAATAGGGATCAAAATTCCATTTTCATTAGATTGATTTTTATAAATAAAATCAATATGATTATAGTTAAATTTATGTAACTCCTCTTTATAAATTTTATTAACCGAAATATCTACTAAATCATCAATTGAATCTATTATTTTAATAATTCGGTTAAACCCACTTGAAACAAATATATTTCTGATTAAATCATTTGGCTTAAGGATAATTAGTTCTCCACCTGCTCCATTAAGTAACTTTTGAGCCATTAAAAAAATTCTTAATCCTGAACTACTAATATAAGATATTTTTCGCAAATCCGTAATTATTATTCTTTCGTCTAAATCAGCTAATTCTTTTATTTTTTTTTCTATATCTGCTGATGTTAAACTATCAATACGTCCTTCTAATTCAAGACATCTTAATCCGTCTATCTCTTTAGTAATAATAGTAAGCATCTATACCTCTTTATGTATTTTGTATTATTTAAAATTTTCAAATTTAAGCAATAAAAATTCTTTTTATACTACAATTTATTTAAATTTTGGAACATATATGATTGATTTATTTGGACATATTTATGAAGAGAGTGAATGCAATTGTGAAAAATGCAACTCTATGTGCTCGAATAACAAACCTTGTTGGGGCTTGCCTGAAGAAATAGAAGCAATAATGAATTCTGGTTACATACACAGATTAATGCTTGTATATTATCTTGATAATGATTATAGACCTATTCAAATTTTGTCCCCTGCTCTTATTGGCTATGAGAGTAAAGTAGCTCCTGTAATTCAAATTGGCAGGTGCACATTTTTTAATGCTAAAAATGCTTGTACTCTTCATAATTTAAACTTAAAACCTTTAGAAGGTAGAATTGCAAATTGCAAATCCGATAGAAGCCATGATTTAAGAAATGATATAGCCATTCTATGGAAGACTCCAAAAGCAAAAGAACTAATTATTAAATGGAAAGAAAGTATCTGCCAGTCGCCAGCTTGCATGCAAAGCATTGACAAGTAGCACAGACATTCTTGTTTCTATATAAGATCTATCGTCTTCTTCTGTGAATAATGCAAACAATAAAAATTCTGGCATCAGGATAATTTCGCTACCCAACATCTAACAGAGCATAATTCATATTAGAACTTTCCAGTCATTCGAAAAATAATGAAAGCCAATCAACACAACAATCAAAAAAGCAACTAACCAATTTGCTTTTTCCATCCCCCAATACATCATCAGTTAAAATTAAAAATGTAAGCCACAAAATAAATGAAATAAACTCTTTTATCTTCCACCAGCAATAGAAATCCTCAAATCTAAACCTACCTGTGTAGTGCTGAATCCTGGTGACGCAGCTCCTTCTGTAAATGTTCCCTCATAGCGAATAAATGCTGATGCTGCTATCCTTTGACTTATCGTATATCTCGCTCTCGGCTCAAGTGTAATTTGTGTATTGCCATCCAGTGTTCTTCCATTTTCGCCCTGATAATCCAAAATATCATATGTCGCCCTTCTATTCTTCTTGAATGACGCCATAAAGCTAAACTCTAAATCATTTTTTAATACAATTCCGAATAAAGGGAAATCAAAACCACGTAATGTGTAACTTGCTTGTGCTTGTATCTCTTCGGTAGATTGCCTTTGTATAGTAGCACGGTTTGCAACACTCAACTGGTATGAGTTTGTGGAGGTCCAACGTAAAGTAGCTGTTAAAAGACCACCGATTTTCTTTTCATCGAATGTCATTGTAATTCCAAATAATGGCGAAAAGCCAGTTGTTACTTGTTGTGTTTGCACATATCTACCATTGTCAGTAATTTGAGCTACTTCGGAATACTTAGAAATATAAGAGTGTTCGAATGATACTCTTTTAGCAATATTATTAAATAAAGGCCATTTTTCAATACCTTCCCATCTTAGTTGCCAATTAACAGCAGGCAAGTATTTAGCTAATGCCCCTTTGAAAATTGATATACCTTCAAGTCCTTCTCTAAAAGCATCGGAAAGAGCGTTCATAATCATCTGGTTCTTGGTAATAGTGTCAATAGGTAAGCTCATAATAGGCGCTTTCTTCTGCTCAAACAACTCAATAATATGTTCGACAGTATTACCAAAAAGATTAAATCCAAAAAATGATGGCATCGAAAAGTATGTCCTGTTGTATGATTCAAGAGCTATAACATTAGTAAAACTCGGATTGCCCAAACTATCTGTAATAACAGTTTGATTTTTATTAAAGCCTATATCGGCAGTCCAATTCAAATCTAAAGTAGCACCTTGCCAAAGTGGTCTTGATGTCTTAATATCTAACGTAGTTTTTTGATTGAATAAATCTTGAAGAATAGCATTGGCAGGCCTTAATCCTGGATATGTTTCAAACTTAAAAAACGGAAAGCTGTTCGATGGCAATACATTAAATCCGCCATGGGGGTCAGTAATCAAGCCAAGTTGATATGCCATACTCGGACCATATATATTTTCACCTCTTCTGAACGTTAGTCCTCTACCCCAAAAATTCGTCAGACCATTTCCACCAATAACACCAGGATTTATCGAAGAACTCGTTTGATTAAAATTAATATCAAGCTTGTCAAAATCGAGGAATATAGTTTTTAAAATTTTACCAATAGAACTGAAAAAATTAGAAGATGAATCAATGTTTTGTGGCTTTTGAGGCGAAAGCTTCGGATCTTTCATACCAAATAACTCATCAGTCATTGCTTTCAATCTAATACCAGCATTCAATCTAATAGAATTATTCCAGCTCGCATTCTTAGCTATATCTCTAATTTTAGGGTCAGGTTGTAATGGATTTTGCCAGTTATATATAGTATTAAAAGAACCTGTCATATCTATAAATTTTGTGTATGAACCTATAGGTAATCGTGGTTTTATATTCATTGTAACGTTTTGAGTATGAATAGTATTTTCACCAAAATTAATCAGGTTGCCATCTCTAAAAAGTATCATTCTGGTCAGTTCACTAGCTGACCTTTGCTTTCCAAATTCGTCTAATTCATAAGGAACTAATGTGCTACCAGTCGAAACTGTATAGTCTAAAGTAGGATTTAAGAATCCATTTTCGGATATCTTCCAGGACATTTGCCCTTGTCTTTGAACAGAAAAGTCTCTAATCACAGGGCTAGGAAACTCGAGATACCTCGACTGCTCTGTCGTTCTTCTCCTCATCATATCCATTCCAAGTGATATATTTGAGGGTAAAAAATTTATTTTCACATCCTTATATGTACCTAATAAAGGAAAGTCCCCAATCCAAGATAAAGGTTTCAAAGTCAATAGTTCAGGAATTGTATTTGTATATTGAGCAGTAATTTTCCACATCCAATAAAACCTTTCTGCAACAACAGGTGATCGTTCAAATTCCTGAGAATACGAATATCCAACATTTATTTTATTAAAAGTTTCTTTGATAAGCCAGCTATTAATAGGTAAGCCTAAACGCACACCAGTCAGAGCCCAAGCATCCTGTATTTTGAGTGTTTGTGAGCGTAACCTAATTCCTTCAGCAATTTTACGAGCTTGTTCTGGTGTCGCTCCATTTCTTATAGCTTCTTCAAACGCTGCTCTTTCAGCTTCTAACAAATTAATATCATTATTAGCAACAAATTGAGGGTCTTGTAGAAATTCTGAATGCGTAAAAGAAATAGGTATTTTCATCTCCTTAAACGAACTTGGAGCAAACTTCTCCAAATTACCAGTCATAGTAACAGACCAATTAGTTGATGCCATTCTATTACCAAATCTTTCCTCAAGCCGATGAAAATTAGGTCTATAGTGAGTAAAAGATGCATTAAACGTCCCCAAATCTGCAAACTTAACATCCAGACTTGACACCCCAGCCCAATCACTACTGCGTTCAGGACTAATAAGTCGAAGCTCATCAATCCACATAGTTGTCGTAAGCTCATTTGGATAGCGTTCAGCAGGATTAGCAATGCCAAAACCAAAATATTGTACACGAGTTAGAACTGGATTTCCTCTAATAACAAATACAGCTAAAGGATTGTTCGGAACAGGAAATGTTTGTCTTTTAGTGATGTTTAATGAATCACGAAGTTGTTTGATGGAAGTCAGTTGCTCAAGATTAATTTCTACATTTTGCCAACCTCTTACTAAAGGGACTCTATATTCGTAATAATTCATAGAATCAACACCAAACCTCATAATAGCAATAGCTTTTGGAATAGCACCTTTTACAATATTATCAGGCATACTCCCATCGCCATGGATAAAGAATTTTAATATTTTATAATAAAAAGCGTCGAAAGGTCTAAAAAACCTAACAGCAAGTCTTTCTTCTCCGTAACGTAAGTTTCTAACCATAATAGATAATGACTGCTCGTTAAGTCTTATATCTTGATTAGGGTCAGGATTATTCAATTGACGGGGAGCTTGAACACCCGGTGGCATAGTATAGAAATCAGGAGCATTGCTATTTTCTTCAACATTAACAAAAGCTACTTGCAAGGTGCTGTCTGCATCGGAAACATCAGATTGAATATTGTTAATCCTTTGCCAGTGTGAACCAAGCAAACGCCATTCTGCTATACTTACTTTTGTAATACCTCCTTTAAACCATACTCGTATATATTGAATGTTTGAGTATAAGGGGTTACCCGTTATGGAACTAGGTTTTCTTACAGGTATTCTATACAAAAACCAACCATTACTTCCACCACCAACTATCTGGGGATTAGAAACTGGATCTGGGTAAAGATTAACTTCATAAGTAAAATAACTATTGTCCAAAGATATAGTTTGCCCATTATTTTTATTTAATATTTCAGTATCAGGAAATTGCCCCATTTCAGAAACAGAAGCATTTCCTTCATAATTATTATAAAACCGAAAATCCTCCTCATTTCTGTTTTCATCTTTTTTAGTAAAATCAAATTTGTAATTATCTCTGGCTGGATCCTCTTCCAGATTTAAAGGGTAAGGATAGATTTGTTTTTCCTTTGGAGTATCAATTTCATCTATTCCGACATCTTCGCCTGGATCTATAATATTATTAGGCATGGGATTAGCAGGAGTAATACCATCTTCAGTATTAAGTCGTTTATTTGCAATGATGTCTTCACTTATCTGACCTAAATCAATATACATTTTAGACAGTCCAGGCTCCCATTGCTCTATTTTCATCATTATTTCAATATACTCAATATTTTCCGCATCGAAATTAGTATTAAAAGATGAAAATAGTCTTGTCATACCACCCCAAATTCTTTTTTTAATCTCTGGGTCTTGGCTATAAACATTATTAGAATCAAAATTTGGATTATATTTGTCTAAAAAGAGAGGATTTTGGTTATAAATACCTCTTTCGTAAGGATTGAATAGTATGATTAATGGACTAATATTAGAGCGACCAGCAATTATTGCTCTTTTGGGATAGACTTCATAAATAGGAACTCTAGGAATATGGTATTGAAACCAGAACATATTGCCTCTATATAAAGAACGAAGTGTATCTTCTGGAGCTATACTACTATCTACAGGTGGTGCTGAATATGTCCATTGAAATGGTGATAAACCAAGAGAAATATATCTTTGTGCACCTTCAAAATCATCAATATAAACTACCGGCTCATTATTATCTGAAGCAACTTCTGAAAGTCTTTTATTCGGGTTAGGCATAATTAATGCCCACTCACCACGAGCATTAATAGATGATTGTGCTTTTGTATTATAAAAAGGAAGCAAATTTAATATATTTGTAAGCCAAGGAGCGTCCCATTGCAGCCTTGCATCAAATCCTATCATTGAGTTAGTAACAGGTTCATCGCCAAGTCTAACTCTATCAATTAATGCTGACTGGTCAAATAGCATTGCAGTGAAACCAAGTGTAGCATTCAATCTTCTAGATTTAATCAATTCAAGGTCTCCTCTTACTCCAAGCATCGATCGAGTGGTTAAATTGAATATATCTTGTTGCTCATACTCGATTTTTAAGTTGGCATTAGGTAAAGATGCCCGAGGATTACGTAAGGTAATCTGCCCTGAATAATAATCTACAACATAATCTTCAAATTCACGTAGTGGTACTCCATCGAGAGTTACTTTAACACTTCCTTGAGCTAAATTGAAAGCACCTAAAGATATTCTGTTTGTAGATCTACCGGATACTTCACCAGAAATAATAAATCTATCTCTGGCAGTATTTCTTCGGGCAACATCATAAGTTGTATCATATATTTCATTATATACATACATTTCAGCTATTTGAGGAGTGCCTTGCTTAGTGAAATATTCCCTAAGTCCTTCTCTAAATGGTTCTAAAGAAGGAAATGTAATTTCTCCGTAATAAGCATTAAAAAATGGGGGTTTTAGATCAAATTGACCATCTGGAGGTGGATTTCCAGAACTATTATTTACTTGGTCAACTTTAAAAATTGTAACTAACTTATCTGGAGCTCCTTGCAAAACATCAGTTGAGTCATTGTTTTGATTTATGTACCAAATACCAATACGTGTATCATTAATATTTACATTTGTAGCATTAATTGAGTAAATATTCTTCATCTGTCGTTGCCAAAGAGTTTTAAAACCGGGTTGCATATTCGGTCTATAAATCAATTTTAATATAAGTGTATCTTTTTGTGCAACACCAGCTGAAAAAGTACCATAATAAATATCATCATCAGGAGATAAATCGTTATTTTCAATACGATAGGCAACAGCATAATATCTATCCTGCCTTAAATTAAGTATAGTCAAAGTACCAAGATTATAATCAATTCTATATCTCATCGAATCAAGAAGCATAAATCTACCTCTTTCGACCTCTCCTGCTTGTATAAATGCTCTTTTCATTGATGGGTCATAGCTTTCACCTCTTTTCATCTGTTTACCTTCCAGATTTGCAAAGCATACTCCTTCTGATGCAAGAGCATCTCTAACCTCAGCAGTAGATTCCCAGACTTCAATTTGTTTAATTCTTAATCTTGATGCCTCTGGTGGTATAATAGGCGTTGTATATTTAAAATACTCTCTATAAACCGACCTATATGATGTATCAACGAAAAAATGATTTTTTACATAATCATAAGCCCTAATTTGGAAAGGCATACGTGAAGAGCCGCCTTGTACATCAACAAATTTTCTCTCTCCTCTTTTTTGCGATACTAATGTTTTTAAAAATAGAGGACCAAATTGAAAATCAGCTCTAACACCAAATAATGCTTGACCTCCTCCAATAAGAGTTGAAGGTATTGGTAATTGTACATTACCAACTTCTACCAATCTTATTATTTCATCGTCTTCTCCCTCATACCCGATTTTAAATTTGTTATTAAAATCGAATTGGCTTCGTGTATTCCAATCTGTAGATAATCTTAGCTTATCTCCAATCCCACCAGAAACATTAACTCTAATATCTTGGTCGAACATTGGAGAAAATTGCGACTGACCAAATGCAGATACAGTACCAAGGTTTTGTGCATCCCAACGTAAGCCCATCCTTAGATTTACTTCTCCACTTACATTGATATTTATTTCTGGTTTGCCAAATATACTTATTAAAGGATTCTGTGGTATTGGTATTGTTAATCCAGTTGCAGCACTTAACATCCTTGCAAGATCTCCACCACTTAATGCTTCTCTTATATCATATTTATTAAGTACCGAATCCCAAAGTCTATTGACTATTTGTTTTTGTCTTTTTTCTAAATATTCATCTATATCAAGAAAATATGGATAATTTATATCTTCTTGTTCTAATGTTTCCCGCACAAGAACCATACTTGATACAGAGTCGTATTTTATTGTTGGTTTATAGCTGTCTGGTAGATATTTTAATCTTGGATTTGATTTTATATGATTGCAGTTAAAATTTGATAATGATGGGATTTTAAATAACTTTGGTTTTGTTTTTGTTTTAGATTTATATTTTGTTGTATCTGATAATATATCTTCGAATGAGGACTGAAAACCAATAAAAATAGTATAATTTGGAAATAAGAAATTATTAGTTTTGAATAAATTAAAATAAGATATTAAAGCTATTTCATTTAATGATAAAAATGAAAAAAAAGGTTTTACATTATTGGTTGTAATAAATAATGATATTAAAATAAAACATAATAAAGCCCTTTTTTTACTGCTACTTGCTATCATTTAAAAAATAATAAAATTACAAAAATTGGTAAAATCTGTTTATTAAAACCAACTCCATACGAGATTTTATATGTCAAAACTTATTAATTCGTAGCAGTTTGCTCGATAGAATTACTCCTAAATATTTTTATAAAAAATAACAAAAAATAAACCAATTTTCAGAATAAATATTTTAAAATGACTTATAAACTGATGAAAAATTGTAAATGAACAATTATTTTTATTATTTTTGTAACTATGTTTACACAGGATTATATTATAGAATAGTTCAGCTATCAACTGCTGAGTATAACATATACAAATACTGATATTAAGATGATGTTTTTATTAAAAAATGTCCAACAGCTTCCAGCTGGCAAAAAAATGTTTAAGTATAATTAATATATGATGTATTTTTCCAGTTATATTAAATTCATTTTCATTAGTATTATATTAAATTTTGTAAGTTTTAATATTATTTTGTCGAATTATAATAATGCTAATCAATACTACTTTATAGAAAACAAGGGCCAATTAGCCGATGAAAAAGGTAACAAAGTTAGTAATATATTATATTATTTCAAAAATGATAGAATTAATATTTATTTCCACAATAATGGTATCATATATTCACTAAAAGCAATTGATTCAATAGATGGAAACTGGATAGATTATGGGGTGTTTCGATTCGATTTAGAGTTTATTAATTCTAACAAGGAGATAACCTTAATACCAAGCGATAGAATTAATGAGTATTTTAATTTTTATTATCCTCATTGCCCAAATGGAACGACAAGCGTAAGAGCTTATCAAAAGATTACGTACAAAAATTTATATAAAAACATTGATTTAGTTTTTTATTTTAACCCAAAAAATAACACACTCAAATATGATTTTATCTTACATCCACACTCAGATCCGAAAGATATAAAAATAAAATATATCGGTGCCAATTCTATCTATCTAAATGATAGTCGCAATCTAATCATAAATACATCTATTGGAACCATAACTGAAGAAAAACCAAGTGCATATACTATTGCCCCTAATTCTCAACATTCAATTCAGCAAGAAATTAAAGCAGAATATTTACTCCAAAATAATATTATTACATTTAAAATTGGTAATTATAATAAAAAAAATGTATTAGTAATTGATCCTAATGTAATTTGGTCAACTTATTACGGAGGAAGTGGAGCCGATCATTCTTTTGCAGTAGCAACTGATAGCTCTGGTAATGCTATCATAACCGGAAATACATTAAGCGATAACTTACCTGTTTCTCTCGGTGCTTTTCAGACAAGACGAGTTGGTTTATTAGACATATATATTGCAAAATTCGCTCCTAATGGTGTTCGGCTTTGGTCAACATATTACGGCGGAAACGAATCAGACTATTCAAGCGATGTCTGTTGTGATAAATTTAATAATATACTCGTAACGGGTTGGACTTGGAGCAGATTATTCCCAACTACTTCCAATGCATTCCAACAAATATTTGGTGGTAAAGAAACCGATGCCATTATTTTAAAATTCGATCAAGATGGTAAAAGATTATGGGCAACATTCTGTGGTGGTGATAGCAGTGAACATGCTTATGGAATCAATGTAGATTCTCATTGCAGAATTGCAATAACTGGTTGGACTTTAAGCTCGAACTTCCCTGTTACAGAAAATGTCCAACAAACAAGCAAATCTGGTGTTGAAGATGCCTTTCTTATTCTACTCGACTCAAATTGTAATTTACTATTTGGTACATACTATGGTGGTGATAGCACAGATGTTGCTCGTAGTGTAGCATTTGATAACTTGGGAAATATGGCTATCGTTGGCTTTTCAAAAAGCCCTAATTTAAAATATACAAGCGATGCAGTCCAAAAATCAAACAAAGGAGAATACGATGCATTTTTCTCCTTATTTGATATTTACGGAGTATTAACATTTGGAACCTATTACGGAGGCTCAAGCCACGACTATGCTTATGACGTTGCCTTTGATAATCAAACTAATGCTGTTTTTATTGGATATACTTTAAGCTCCGATTTTCCTGTAAGTCCATCAGCATATCAAAAATTTATTAAAGGTGGTTCAGATGTCTTCATAGTTAAAATGAATACATTTGGTATGAGATATTGGGCTACTTTCTATGGTGGTTCAGCTGATGATTACGCACAAACATTAACAATTGATAAAGAAGCTAATATTGCTATAGGAGGTAAAACATACAGTTACAATTTTCCTATTACTGCAGGAGCATTTCAAGATAAATTGTCCGGTTTAAGCGATGCTTTTGTATTTAAAATATCATCAAGAGGAACTGAAATTCTCTGGTCATCTTTTTTCGGCGGTCTGAACGAGGAATGGGGTTATGGACTAGCAAATGATAAAGATAATAATATATACTTCACTGGTGATACAGAAAGCCCTAACTTTCCAGTTTTAAGTCCTCCTGAACAACCAAAGTTTGCAGGTTTAATAGATGCTTTTTTAATGAAACTATGCCCAACAAATCCCAATCCAGTGATTAAAGCCGAAGGAAGTTTAAGTTTATGTATTGGCGATAGTGTTGTTTTAGATGCTGGTGATGGTTTTGTTAAATATTATTGGTCAACAGGCCAGATTTCCCAAAAAATTACTGTTAGAAATTCTGGACAATACACAGTTACAGTTTTTGATGCAAATAATTGCCCTGCAACATCCAAACCAGTTACTGTTACTGTTAATCCTGAAGTGAAACCTAAAATCTTTGGCAAGTTAACTTTTTGTAATGGTGATTCTACTATCCTTGATGCTGGTGGCGGTTATCAAGATTATCTATGGTCAACAGGCGAAAAAACTCAAAGGATTATTGTCAAGACTTCTGGAAAATACAAAGTAACAGTCACTGATTTTAACGGATGTAAAGGAAACGATTTTGTACAGGTCATTGTTCATAAAAATCCATTACCTGTGATCAAAGGACCTAAAAGTGTTTGTGCATTTTCAAAAAACGTTTTCTATTATATTACTGGAGTTGCGGAGAACTCTTATTTCTGGAAAGTTTCTGGTGGCACATTAAGATATGGTGTAGATTCAATAAGCATATTTGTTGATTGGGGTAGTGGAGGTACTTATAAAATAAGCGTTAAAGAAGTAAACGATTATACCGGTTGCGTTGGTTATGACACAATAACCGTAATTGTAAGTAATGAATTACATCCAAAAATTTCTTCAAATACCGGAAAATTTATTTTTTGCGACGGAGATAGTATTACTCTTGATGCCGGTGAAGGATATTCATCTTATTTCTGGTCTAATGGAGATAGAACTCGTTATACAACAATTAAAAATTCTGCCTTCCTTAATGTAACTGTTCGAGATAATTATGGATGCGAAGGTAAAGATACGGTTACAGTTTTAAAAATGCCAAATCCAAATCCACTTATTACCGGTCCAAAAATTATTTGTCAAGGCAACTCGTCTCGCTACCAGACTTCTTTTACAAGAAATCATCTATACAATTGGAAGGTGAACAAAGGCACTATTTTAAAAGGCAATGGAACAAATGAAGTTGAAATCATATTCGACAGTATTGGTTTAGCTTCAATACAACTGGAAGAAATAGATACAATCTATGGTTGTAGAGGTATCTCCGAAGATTATTTAGTTGAAATCAAACCACTCCCTGTTTGTAAAATATCATATATTGGACAGCTTGAATTTTGCGAAGGCGATAGTGTCATACTTGATGCTGGGTATGGTTTTACACACTACTTATGGAACAATGGTAGTACTGAACAAACTCTTATAATTAAGAATACAGGAACATTCATTGTGCAAGTTGAAGATACCTTAGGATGCATTGCCATTGATTCTATAAGTGTTATAGTAAATCCAAAACCAGAAAAACCCATAATTACAGAACACAAGGATACTTTATTTTGTACTGATGCATTTAAATATCAATGGTACTTAGATGGAAATAAAATAGAAGGAGCAACTAATAAATTTTACATTGCTACAGTAACTGGTTTTTATTATGTAATTATTCAAAACGAATTTGGATGCATCTCTTCTTCAGATAAATATTATGCTTGGAGAGGATCAGCTGATGCAAAAGTAGTTATGCCAGATACAATATTTATAAAAACAGGAGAGAAAATTATTTTGACATTAGATATGGTAGCCTCTCATAATTTAAACCGTAAAGGAGTATTAAATTTTGATGCTTTTCTCAGATATAACCCATATGTTTTGTTACCATTAGGCGATTTTACATCTATTAATACTGGACAACAAGGAAAAACAATTAAGATTACCGGTCAAAGAACAGATACAATTTGTTTATTAAAATCCATCGAATTTATAGGCGTATTAGGCAATGAAAAATGCACTACTATTTTCCTAGATTCGCTTGTTTGGCACGAAGATTTTGTATTTATGACTCTCAACAATACAGTTGTCTGCTTTACCAATCTTTGCGAAGCTGATGGAACAAGACTTATAAAACCTACTGGAATGTTTAGACTTGCTTGTTTTCCTAATCCAATAGAATCAGTTGCTAATATTGAATATGAAATCATCGAGCATGGACGAACAAGTCTCAAGATATATAATACAATGGGATCTGAGATAACTTGTTTGTTTGATGGTATGAGCAACCCTGGAATTTATACCTACAAAATTAATGTGGATATGTTATCTTCTGGCTCTTACTTATGTATTCTAAAAACCAATACTCGTACAATCAGCAAAAGAATAGATATAATAAAATAAAAGAAAGAATGGAGTAAACTATAAGCCGAATTCTGTCTTTCTATAAAGAGAGGTAATTATTTATCTAGGAATAATGTCACCATTATTCTCAAGCAGCCTACCCGAATCCACAAGTGTTAAAACTTACCAGACGAACAACCTGGTTTCCGCATTCAAGCAGAAATAGATTCTTATTTGGCCTTGCTCCGTGCGGGGTTTGCCAAGCCATTAGAGTCACCCCTAATGCTGGTAGTCTCTTACACTACCATTTCACCCTTACCACAATTAAGTGGCGGTATGCTTTCTGTTGCACTTTCCGTCGGCTCGTTCTTATGAACTTACCGCCTTCGTGTTACGAAGCGCACTGTTCTTTGGAGTTCGGACTTTCCTCATTATCTTAATAGATAACGTAATTACCCGTTTACCCCATTCTTTCCATTTTTTATGTAAACGAATTAATTGTTAATTTATTAAATTCATAATATTTTATTGTAGGTCAAACATTTTATTTTACGAAAAAAACGAATATGTCAGGTTTCAACAGGCAATAGACAGTAAAAAAATACTAATTTTGTAATTTTAATTATATTTTCATAATTTTATAATTTTAATTGTATATTAAAATAAAATCTTTTTAATTTAAATTTATAAATATGAGTAAAGCTGATTATTGGATAAAGAAACTCAATTTAAAAGAGCATATTGAAGGAGGTTATTATAATGAAACTTACCGAAGTTTAGAAAAAATTCCTTTAACTGCTTTGCCATCTCGATTCAAAAGTGACCATTCGTTTTCAACAACTATTTATTTTATGCTCAAAAGCGGACAAAAATCCTTATTTCATAAAATAAAATCAGATGAAATATGGCATTTCTATGATGGTTCTCCTATTAAACTCTATTTTTTAGATAGTAGTGGTAATTTAGGTGACGTTATTCTTGGAAGAGATTACGAAAGAAATCAATTCTTTCATGCAATTATGCTTGCAAATACTTGGATAGGAGGCTTTCCAATTTTAAAGAATTCATATTCACTTGTCGGCTGCACCGTTGCTCCTGGTTTTGAATATGAAGATTTTGAAATAGCTAAAAGAAATGAACTTTTAAAATTTTATCCTCAGCATAAATCAATCATCGAATTATTAACCAATGAATGATATGTAATGGAAAGTATTTATTTATCTGATAATGAATTAGATATGTTATCTCGTAAGTTTAAAATTCTTTCGGAACCTACAAGACTTAAAATTTTACGAGCTTTAATGGATGGTGAGAAATGTGTAAATGAAATTATTCAAGAAACCGGTTTGGTTCAATCCAATGTCTCAAAACAGCTTAAAAAGCTTGAACAAGGAAATATCATTGAATGCAGACCCCAAAAAGTTCAAAGGTTCTATAAAGTAATTGATGAAACAGTCTTCCAATTATGCAGAATTCTATGTAATCCAAATCAAAATCAATAAAATTTAAATGCAAGTTTTTAAATTACTTGATTACTATTTTAAATTATCCGCTACTATTTTAGTAACAATATATTATGCCATAAAAGTAATATTGATTATTTCAATATCCGGCAAAAAAGAAAAATTTTTTAAAAATGCTCGAAAGTGGTCAAAATACTTATTGAAAATATGTAGAATAAAAGTTGCAATTCTTAACCCCCAAAATATCAGTGAAAGTTTCCCCTTAATTTATATATCAAATCATTCAAGCTTGTTCGATATCCCAATCGTATTATCTGTATGTAATGACGATGTTGCTATTATGTACAAGAAAGAGCTTGAAAAAATACCTTTATTTGGATTATGTCTAAAAGTATCTCCTTTTATTGCTATCGAGAGGGAACACCCTAAAAGCTCATTGTTGAGTATTGAAAAAGCAATAGAAGCAGTAAGGGGAAAATATTCTGTGTTAATATTCCCTGAGGGAACTCGTTCTGAAGATGGCACTATCGGTGAATTTAAACGAGGTGCTTTTTTGCTTGCTGCTCGTTCTGGTAAACCATTAATGCCCATTGTTATAGTCGGCTCAAACAAAATCCTTCCTAAAAAAAAGAAAACTATTAATAGCGGAGAAGTTAAATTCATATATACAAAATTAATATATATTGAAAATGAAGTAAGTCGAGCTAAGGAAATAGAATTAATGAATGAGGTAAGAGATTTGATTTATGATTGTTATCAAAAACATAATTATTAATTGTAGGAACATCATCTTGATGTCGAAAAATTTTTTTATCTTTGCATTTCAAGTAGAAGTTAACTAATACGTTGTTATAATTTATCATAATCAGTTTTAAAATTAATAAGAAGGGAAAAAATGGTAAAAAGTCGAAAAAAGGATACTTACAAAATAGCTTGGTTACCAGGCGATGGAGTTGGAAATGAAGTATTAGAAGCTGCAAAAATAGTATTAGACAAACTTGATTTTAATGCTGAATATATCCATGGAGATATCGGTTGGGAATTTTGGTGCAAAGAAGCCGATGCATTGCCTGAAAGGACAATCAAATTGCTCGAGAGTGTTGATGCAGCAATGTTTGGTGCTATAACATCAAAACCGACAAAAACAGCAGAAGCAGAATTAATTCCTGAGCTTCAAGGTAAAGGACTTGTGTATCGCTCCCCAATTGTTAGAATGAGGCAATTATTCGATTTATACGTATGTTTACGTCCTATCAAATCATATCCTGGAAATCCTTTAAATTATAAAGAAAATATTGATATAGTAGTATTAAGAGAAAACACAGAAGATTTATATTCTGGAGTAGAATTTAGCCCAGTTCCTAAAGAGTTATCAGATGTTCTTTCGAAATTATCAAAATCTTTTGATAAATTCAAAGATCTTTCGAGCGAAGAGTACGCAATATCATGCAAAATAAATACAAAAAACGGATGCGAAAGAATTATCAAGTCAGCTTTTGAATTTGCTCGCCAATACGGTAGAAAGAAAGTAACAATAGTACACAAGGCAAACGTAGTCCGTGCAAGTGATGGATTATTCCTTGAAACAGCAAAAGAAATAGCAAAATCATATCAAGAGATCACATTCGATGAAGCTAATATAGATGCAATGACAATGTGGCTTTTGAAAAACCCTTATAACTACGATGTACTTGTAGCACCCAATCTGTATGGAGATATAATATCGGATCTTTGCGCACAAATGGTAGGAGGCTTAGGATTTGGTTGTTCGGGTAATATTGGAGATAAACTCGCTGTTTTTGAACCTACACACGGCTCAGCACCTAAGTATTATGGAATGTACAAAGTAAATCCAATTGCTACAATATTAGCAGCTAAAATGATGCTCGATTGGCTTGGAGAAGTGGAAAAAGCTAATCAATTGGAAAAAGCTGTAGCTGAATCCATACAAGAAGGCAAAGTCAGAACTTATGATATGGGAGGTAATAACACAACTTTGGAGATGGCTGAGGAAATAGCAAGACATTTGTAATTATCGTAATTATTCACACGATAACTCGAACATCAGCGGATGAATTATGTAGTTATAAATTATAAACTTTAAGAAAATTATATCTATTAAAATCGTCTTTTGAGAGCCCAGCTACGATAACTATACAGTCATTTAAATTAAAAATCTCATTTTTAATTAATATTTGCGAAAGTAAATCAAAATTTTCTATTACTGATTCGTCCATTTCAAAAACAATACTTGTTACTCCCCAAACTATTGACATTGATTTTGCAACTTCAGTATCAGATGTTAAGGCTATGATTGGCATATTTGGACGATATTTTGCAATATGAATAGGCGTGTTTCCTGATTTTGTAAAAGCAACAATACCAGCTGCTTCCATTTGTTCTGCTAAAACAGAAGAAGCTTTAGCAAGAGCGTCAATTATATTATCGCTTCTTGTTTTTGGAGGATCAAATAAATCTTTTGATTTTATAGACACTGCTTTTTCTGTTTTATTGATTATCTTATTCATGTATTTTACTGCATCAATAGGAAATTTGCCAATACTTGTTTCTCCACTAAGCATAAGGCAATCACTTCCGTCAAGTACTGCATTTGCAATATCGCTTGCTTCAGCTCTTGTAGGCATAGGGTTTTCAATCATTGATTCAAGCATTTGAGTAGCAGTTATAACAGGTTTGCCATAATAATTGCATTTCTTAATTATTTGCTTTTGAATTAAAGGAACCTGCTCAATTGGAAGTTCCAATCCCAAATCACCTCTTGCAATCATAATAGCATCAGCTTCTTCAATTATATCATCAATATTGTCGATCGCTTCTGGTCTTTCTATTTTAGCAATTACAGGTTTAGTTTTATTATAAGCTTTCATTATTGCCTTTAGTTCAACGATATCCTTTTGAGATCTTACAAATGAAAATGCAACAATATCAATATTATTTTCAAGTCCAAATTTCAAATCTTCCATATCTTTATCACTAATAGCTGGTGCGTGAGATTTTGTTCCTGGCACTATTATCCCTTTATTATTTTTTAGTTTTCCACCCTTTATAACTTTTGTATAAATATCATTTCCTCTAATCTTTTCTATTTGAAGTATTAAATAGCCATCATCAAGTAGAATTATTTTACCAGGTTCTACTTCTTTACAAAGATATTTATAACTTGTGCCAACAACTCTTGAATTTCCAATATTAATTTCACTACATGTTATAATAAATTCTTGTCCATCTATCAACTCTATAGCATCATTTTCAACTTTACCAATTCTAATCTTAGGTCCTTGTAAATCTTGAATGATTGCTATGTGTTTGTTAGCCATTTTCGATGCTTGGCGTATATTATAAATCCAAGTTTTATGTAATTCATAATTACCATGCGAAAAATTCAATCGAGCAGCATCCATTCCAACTTTCATTAACTCGACTAATGTGTTGACATCCTGAGTTGAAGGGCCAATCGTGCAAATGATTTTTACTCGTTTATCTTGTTTCATACTGATCTTATTTATAGATTTGGGAGTATTTCGTTAGGATATTTAATAAAGCAGAAAAGTCTTTAGGATAATTCGCATCAAAAAAAAGAGGTAAACTGTTTTTTGGATGGTTAAAAGCAATAGATTTAGAATGCAATGAAACACGATTCATAATAGGCTTTTCTACTTCATTTTTGTTCAAATGATATTTTCTCTTGATTGATGAAAGAAAAAATTCCGATTGCTTTCCATAATCAGGATCAATAAATAATGGGTGGCCAACAGTCGCACAATGAACCCTAATTTGATGATGACGACCTGTAACAAGCTCACATTCGAGAAGAGAAGCAATTCTAAATCTTTTTAATACTTTTATTTTTGTAAGTGAGGCTTTACCACGAGCAGAAGGTAGAGATAAATTTGGCTTTGTAGAGTTATGAATAATAGGTATATCGATATCGAATGAGTCTTGCTGAACGACACCAGTAACAATGCAGTGATATATTTTCTTGATTGAATTATTCATCATTTGTTCATTAAGATTTTTATGAGAAGCTGCATTTCGAGCAAAAATCATAGCTCCACTTGTATCCTTGTCGAGCCGATGGACGACAAATATATCCCCATACATTTCTTTGAGGATCTGACGAAGATTAGGTATTTCTTGATTGTATCTATCTTGTATTGTAAGAACACCTGCTTTCTTTGAAATAACGATAATATCCTCATCAATATATAAAGTATCGAACAAATTATCTTTCATATAAGTCACATTGAATTAAAGTTATTAGCAGCAATAAAAGTATTATTCATAAGCATAGCAATAGTCATTAAACCTACACCTCCTGGAACAGGGGTAATTGCAAAAGCTTTAGGAGCAACCTCTTCAAAATCAACATCACCAACAATAGAATAACCTTTTTCTTTTGTGGTGTCAATAATTCTGTTAATACCTACATCAAATACTACAACACTATCCTTTACATCTTTAGCTCTAATTGCTTTAGGAACTCCCATAGCAGCTATCAAAATGTCGGCTTGTTTAGTAAAATAACTTAAATCGCGAGCTGCAGTATGGCAAATGGTTACAATAGAATTAGCATAATTGCTCTTTTGATATAATAAATTTGCAATAGGTTTACCAACGATATTACTCCTGCTCACAACAACGACGTGCTTACCTTTAGTCTCAATGTCATATCTTTTGATAAGCTCAATAATACCAGCTGGAGTGCAAGGAACAAAACCGGGAAGACCAATAACTAATCTCCCCATACTTTCAGGATGGAACCCATCAACATCCTTAGCTGGTGGAATAGCCATAATCACATTATTCTCATTTATATGCTTAGGAAGAGGTAATTGGACTAAAATGCCGTGTATTTCTTTATCATTTGCCCAAATTTTTACAACTGATAGCACTTCGCTTTCGCTCGCATCTTGCGGTAATCTTATCACAATTGATTTAAAACCAATCTCCTTGCAAGCTTTTTCTTTAGAAGCGACATAGATTTGAGAGGATGGATTGTCGCCTACAAGAAGTAGAGCCAAACAGGGAACAATTTTTTTTTGTTCTTTTAACCACAAAGTTTTTGCTTTTAACTCTTCTTTAATTTCGTTAGAAATTTTTCTGCCATCAAGAATAATTGCCATATTTTTTAAAATTTTATTGAGTATTATTTACAAATATAATATAAATTTGTATCTAAATTTTATTAGAATAGCTTTAAAAAATACTAAATCTTCTTTAAAATATTGTAAATCATTATGTATATTAAAAATCAAACAATTTTCAATTTAAATCGTAATAAATATAATGGAATTTAATGAATTCAAAAATATGGTATTTCCATTTAAAGATAAAATATATCACCTTGCCTACAGAATGTTAGGAAATAAAGACGACGCAAAAGACATTGTTCAGGACGTTATGATAAGACTTTGGACCAAACCGGAAATATTCAAGAAATATTCTAATCCACTAATTATAATATTACTAATAACAAAAAACCTAAGTTTAGATAAACTAAAATCAAAACATAAAAGCAATAGAAAAATTAGTCTCGAACATTTAGATGACGATATAATTTCATCACAAAAACAACCAGATAAACTTTTACAAGAAAAAGAAGCATATGAATTAATAATAAATCTAATTAATACTTTTCCTCCTAAAGTCAGAATGATCTTCCACTTAAGAGAAATCGAGGAACTTAGCTATGAAGAAATAAGCAAAATTACTAAAATTAACGAATCCACATTAAAAGTTATTATATCAAGAGCAAGAAAAAAACTTAGAGAGATTCTAATCAATAAATATAAATTTGAATACTATGAAAATTGATGAATTAATTGAAAAATATATCAACGGCGAAACAACATTAGAAGAAGAAAAAGCTTTGAAAAAATACCTCATTAACTCTAAAGTGTTTCCCTCTCAAATTTATCTTAAGCAAATATTCAAGTCATTACAAAAAGAAAAAGACGATTTTATTATAAGTGATGATGATGCATATTTTTTAGAAAAAAAATTACAAAAGCAAAAAAATAGAACCTTTAGGTTTGTTCTTATTCTCGATAAAAAGAAAAAATATGTATCATATGCGGCGGCAATTATTGCTTTTATCATATTAAGTATTTTTTCAACAAACTATTTTATTTCTCATTCATCATCAGCTATTGTAATCAATAATGAAAACTTTAAAGATAATAAGGAAATTGCTTTAAATGAAACTGAAAAAGCACTATTATTAGTCTCATCAAGCATTCATTCTGTTTACGAAAATATTGAAAAATTAGAATATTATGAAGAAAGCATTCAGAAGCTAAAGATCTTAGAATTAATAAATTATTACAAACAAAAAGAGGTATCAAAATGAAAAAAATATTATTATTTCCATTAATTTTAATTGCATTATCAATAACACTATTTCCGCAACCGAAAAATGTAACCGATATATTTAATAAATATCGAGGCAAGGAAGGTTTTACATCTATCGACTTAACTGATCCTTCTGCTATGTTCTCAGAAGTTACTATTAAAGGTGAAAAACAGCAGTTGAAGAATATATTAGAAAAAACAAAAGGTATAAAAATCCTTTCATATAGTAAAAAAGATAAAAGCACTGGTTTAGGAAAAGAATTTGAAAATGATCTAAAGAATATTTTGCCCATAGAAGGATATAAAGAATTTCTTTCTGTTAATGAAGATGGTAAGTTAGTAAAAATGATGAACAAAAAAGGTAATAAAGATGAATCGAATGAATTCCTGTTAATTGTCGCAGGAGATGAAGAATCTGTATTAATATGGATTCAAGGAAACATTACACCTAATGATTTAGATAAACTTGATAAGATATTTAAATAAGTTATTATTAATTATAAAGTTATATTATTATTTTAAAAGTTATTATTTTATCATTTAGGATAATTAATATAAAATATAAATTATTAGTATTATAATTTAATTTTATTTCAACATCACTTGTGAATTTTTCTTTGATTATTTCTTGACCACTAATATTATATAATTTCAATATCTTATCAGAATTATTTAAATAAGACAAAATTCGAATTGTATTTTCTGAAGTAATTATATTAAGTTCATTAATTTCTAATTTATTACATACATTAGTAGTGTAAACGTCCTTTTCTAAATTTAAACCAACAATAGCGTCTAAATCAAAACCTGAAATAATTGGATCATAATACAGGTAATTAGAATTATATTTAAGATATTCTGATATATCAGTAATCTTAATATATCTTATCTTTTTCAAGCCAATAGTAGCTAAATCAAATTTATCTCCTCCGCTTTCTTCTGGATTAAATGGATCTTTATTGCCATATGTTGGTGTCTTTCCAGCGCAACCTTCTAAAGTAACTGAGTCATAGGGAAATTCTGTATAATTAATTCCATCAAAACTTACAGATACTTTTGCTGGCTCAGCAAAAACTTTTTTTGTAACAGGATTAATAAAAGCATTTTCGAATATAGTAAAATCAGGACCCTCGCCGTCAAATACAATATAGTCCTTAAAACCAAGAATTATTTCCCCTCCGAAGCCAAGCGAACATATTTGGTTAGGATCTGCCGATTGAAAATCTTCTCTCGCATTAGTATCAGGTAACCCAAAAACATTATTTGGAAAATATTCCTTGTCTTGACCGACGTTTTGCCCTTTTCCTGCTTTAAAAAAAATTAGTGTATCGGCACCTGATTTATATGGTTGGGCTATTATATTTATTGGTAAAAAAATCATAATATATAATAATAATCCTTTATGATAATTTTTGATTTTAATTGAGCTAATGAATATATTATTTATCATGATCGTTTTGCTCCTCTAAATACTTTAAAATTACTGTTTCAATATGTCTATCAGAACATTCAATTATATTGCATTCATAGTTATCAATATTAATAATCTCTTTATCCTCAGGTATTCGTCCAAGTTTACCAATGATTAACCCACCTAATGTTTCATATTCTTCACTTTCAGGAAGAGCTACAGGAAGTATTTCATTGATATCGTTAATTGAAGCAGAAGCTTTTATCTTAAATTCGAAATCAGATAGCTGAGTAATAATTGGTGTTTCCTCATCATATTCATCTTGTATTTCCCCAACAAGTTCTTCTATTATATCTTCCATTGTAACTAAACCCGAAGTTCCACCAAATTCATCAAGAACAATAGCTAAATGAATTTTATTTCTTTGCATATTTCTAAGTAATATATCAATTTTTTCATTTTCATTAATAAAATAAACAGGTCTAATAATATCTTTTATTTCGATATTATCTGAGTTACACATTAATTTAATCAAATCTTTTGCATATAAAATTCCTTTAATATTGTCAATAGTGCCATCGTAGACAGGCATTCTTGAATAACCTTCACTAATAAATTTTTCCTGAATTGATTCTAAAGGCATTGATACTCCAACAGCAACGATTTTTCCTCTTGGTACCATTATCTGCTTAATCGGAGTATCTGTAAATTCGAAAACATTTTCGATGAGTTCACTTTCTTGAATACCTATCATACCACTTTTAGAGCTTTCTTCTAACAAGTATCTCAATTCTTCAGCACTATGTAACTCCTCTTCTTCACTTGCTGGCCTAAATCCCATTAATTTTATAATCCAATTCGCAAATGTATTTAATATCCAAATAAACGGTCTGAAGAACAAATAAAACGCTCTCAAAGGCAATGATATTGTTAGGGCAACTTTTTCAGAGTTTTGGATGGCTATTGATTTGGGTGCTAATTCTCCAAATACTATGTGCAAAATTGTTATGGTTATAAATGCCGTTGGCAATGCTATTTGATGAGCAAGCAACTCATTTATTGACAAATCAAGTAAGCCCATGAAAGCTATTATTATCTTGGCTACAACACTCTCCCCTATCCAACCTAAACCTAAACTTGCTAATGTAATACCTAATTGTGTTGCTGATAAATAGGAATCCAGGTGAGTTATGAGATGTTTCGTTGTTTTTGCTATTGAACTTCCTGTTTTTATCCTCAATTCTATTTGAGATAACCGAACTTTGACAATAGCAAACTCTGCAGCTACAAAAAAACCATTCAGAAAAACTAAAAAAAGGGTAAGTATTATATTTAATATCATATTCAAATATCTATAATTATTTTCAAAGATTTAACATATATAATGTTTGTAATTGTATCTTTCTATCTAAGTGGTATGATATATATTTATTTAGTAGCTCTATTACTTTAGTTGCTTCCTTGTTTGTTATTGAATAGGATGATGCAATGTTTAGTGTTGCGTTCTTTAACGCATTTATTATCTCTATGCTTTCTCTGTTTACTATCATAAAATGTTTAATTTGTTCGTTTGTTCTATGAATGGTAAAATCTTCTATATTTATTTTAAATTCTTCATAATTTTTTTGTCTTCTTGTTACATCTAAAGCTATCTCAAAATTAATTCCTATTAATTTTATTAATTCTAATTGAAAAGTAACGAATAATGATATGCTATTGCTTGTTGATATGTTCATTAAATTTAATATGTTTAGAAGTAAGTCGAACAGAAAAGTATTTTTTTCTTGAAATTCTACAACTTTTAATACTAATTCAATTAAAGCAAGAGCAATTGTAAGTTTTTGGAGATTGTTTTTTATTATTTTAAAAGTATCAAACAACTCAGATTTCGATAAAAGATAAAGATCTTTATTATAATATTTATAAAAATTTATATAAATATAACTTATAGGTTCTAAGCTTGAACCATATTTGTTCTTTTTATTACGTGCACCTTTAGCGATAGTTGTTATCAGTCCTTCATCTTTTGTGAAAAGTGTTACTATTTTACTTGAGTCACCATATTTGAAAGACTTTAATACTATCGCTTCTGTCGAAATTAACACTTTTTCTGTTCAGTTTTTTAATAAAAATGATTTTTTTGTTATATTAAATATTATTATTTACAAAATTAATAATATTAAATGAGTTAGCAATTATGAAAAGCATTCTAAAAAGAATATCACCAGTACTTTGGGAAATATCATCCGAAACAAGAAAGAACATGAGGGTCCCAGCACATATTTATGTTTCAGAAGATATGCTAGATATGCTTTTTAAGGATAAATCAATCGAACAGCTCATAAATGTTACTAGTTTACCCGGCATTGTGAACTATGCTGTGGTTATGCCTGATGTACACGAAGGTTACGGCTTCCCTATTGGTGCTGTTGTTGCTACTGATTACTTCGATGGGGTAATTTCACCTGGAGGTATTGGTTATGATATTAATTGTGGAATTAGATTATTGAAAAGTGACTTTGATATTAAAAGCATTTCTAAAGAAATTGTCACAATAACAGCAGAATTGTATGACCAAGTTCCATCTGGAGTTGGTAAAGGCGGAAACATTAAACTTTCCGATAAGGAAATGAACAATATGCTTGAAGAGGGATGTCGTTGGGCCGTTTTACAGGGTTATGCATCAAACGAAGACCTTAATTTCATTGAATCGAACGGATGTATGACAACAGCCAATCCTGATTTTGTATCGAAAATTGCTAAAGATAGAGGTAGAGACCAACTTGGAACTATGGGCGCAGGAAACCATTTTGTAGAAATTGATTATATCCAAAAAATATACGATGAAGAAGTTGCAAAGGCATTTGGACTTTTTTTGAATCAAGTTGTTATACAAATACACACAGGTTCACGTGGTTTGGGTCATCAAGTAGCTACAGATTATATTAAAAAAATGATTATTAATGTTAAATCTTTTGGAATCGAGCTACCCGATAGAGAGCTATCTTGCGCACCTATTAGTTCCGACTTAGGAAAAGAATATTTTTCTGCAATGTCAGCAGCAGCAAATTATGCTTGGACAAATAGGCAAATAATCACTCATTTGATTCGGCAAGGATGGAAAAATATCTTTGGCAAAAGAGAAGGTAATCTCAATATTCTATATGATGTTGCCCATAATATAGCTAAAATTGAAGAGCATATTATTGATGGTGTAAAGAAAAAAGTAATTGTTCATCGCAAAGGTGCAACAAGAGCTTTTCCTGCTAATAATGTTGAACTTCCTCAAAAATATAAAAGTGTTGGTCAACCAGTTTTAATTCCAGGAAGCATGGGAAGTGCTTCATATATTTTAGTTGGTCAATCGCAAAATATGGAAAAAAGCTTTGGTTCTTGTTGTCACGGCTCTGGTAGAACAATGTCAAGAACAGCAGCATTAAAAAAATATCGAGGAGAAGAGTTAAAGAATGAGCTTAAAAATTTGGGAATTACAATTCAAACAGGCTCGCTCAAAGGATTAGCTGAAGAAGCTCCCGAAGCTTATAAAGATGTAGACTCTGTAGTTGATGTTGTTGAATTAGGATTATTGGCTAAAAGAGTTGCCAGACTTAAGCCTATTGCAGTTATTAAAGGGTAAATTATTATAACATAATTTTTATTTCTGTCTTAAAATTTATAAACAAATTAAAATTATGAAAACATTTAGTTTTTGCATAATTGATTTTATTATAACACCAAATCCACTATTAGATATAAATCTAAAGAAAATAAAATTACTTACACAGGATTGAAGATTTCAAAAACTTACCATATCCAATACACTTAGAGAAATGATTGAATATAATCAAGAGAATATTCTTTCCGAAATTATTATTGATTTTTCTAAGTATCCGTCTGGAATTTACCTTTAAGTATATTACTTTGACAATAAAGTCTTCGTATAGAAAATTATCAATTTGTAGATTACTTAATTCCAAATTATAAATTTTCTTGCAGCCATCTTTCAGCATCAATAGCAGCCATACATCCACTACCAGCAGCAGATACAGCTTGACGATAGATTTGGTCTTGGACATCACCACATGCAAAAACGCCTTCTATATTAGTATAAGTAGACTTTCCTTTTGTTATTATATATCCTTTTTCATCCAATTCTAAAAATTCTTTAAAAATTGATGTATTTGGAGTATGTCCAATTGCATAAAAAACTCCATCAGCAGAAAGTACCTTAGTCTCACCACTTTTTACGTTTTTCACTCTTATTGAAGTCAGCCTTGGAAAACCATTAACAATTTCACCTAAAAATTCATCAACAACTGAATCAAGCAGAAAATCAATTTTTTGATTTTTCTTTGCTCTTTCTACCATAATTTTTGAAGCACGAAACTCTTGCCTTCTGTGAATTATTGTAACAGAAGAAGCAAAATGTGTGAGGTAATTAGCTTCTTCCATAGCTGTGTCGCCACCACCGATAACAAAAACTTTTTGATTTTTATAAAAAAATCCATCACAAGTTGCACAAGCAGAAATACCATAACCCCAATATTTATCTTCACCTTTTTCGTGAAGTCGTCTTGCAGTAGCACCTGTTGCAATTATAATTGCATCAGCAGTATATTCTTTATTTCTATCAGTGAAGACGACGAAAGGTCTTAAAGAAAAATCTACCTTTTCGACTGTTTCATATATTGATTTCGCCCCAAAACGATTAGCTTGCTTTCTTAAAAGCTCCATCAGCTCAGGTCCTTGTATACCTTCTGGAAATCCAGGATAATTTTCAACTTCTGTAGTAATTGTCAATTGTCCTCCAGGTTGATTGCCTTCAAATATGATTACATCCATATTAGCTCTTCCAGTATAAATACCAGCGGTAAAACCTGCTGGACCTGAACCGATAATTATTATTTGATGATGTTCTGACATATTAACTCCTTGTAAAGCTATTTTCTATATTTTGAAATAAAATCTTCAACTTCGGGTATACCTCCTTGAAATATCAAATAGCCATTGCTTGGTTCTCTCTCTGTGATTTCTTTCGCTATAGGTGTAAGCATTATTTCTTTTACTTTTTCCAAATCATTTGTTTGACCTAATGTCCAACCTAATTTGACATAAGCTACCTCCGGTAGCATGTTGGCTGTAGGTACAACACCAAGCTCCATCATATCTCTTCCAGTATCGTAAACATACATTTGCACGTATCCCCACAGAGTTTGAACTGTCATATAAACAGCTATTCCTTTTTCAAAAGCTCTTTTCAGAGATGGATATAGTGGTTTATTTACATGTCCTAAACCTGTTCCAGCAATAACTATACCTTTGTAGTCATTATCTATAAGAGAATCAATGATATCGGGTTTCATATTAGGATAATAATAAACAATAGAAACCTTTTCTTCGAAAGCTGTATTTATAATTACATTTTTATCTTTTCTACGTTTTTTATAATCATGTCTTAAAGGAATGATTTTCTCTCTATCAATCATAGCAATTGGTATATCACCAATTGTCCGAAAAGTCGAACGATAGCTTGAATGCATTTTTCTAACTCTTGTTCCTTGGTGCAAAAGCCCATATAAGTCAGAAGTAGGTCCAAACATACAAACCATAACCTCAGCTATTTCGCTTTCGGCAGCGGCTTTAACGCTATGCATAAGATTTAGTGCGGCATCGGAAGATGGTCTATCACTTGAACGTTGGGAACCCACCATTACTATAGGAACAGGAGAGTTCTGAACCATAAATGACAGTATAGCAGCTGTATGATGCATAGTATCAGTGCCATGACCAATGACAATGCCATCAACTCCTTTTTCAATCTCCCTACCAATTGCTTCAGCAGTTCCTCTCCACTGTTCAGGTCCCATATTTTCACTAAAAACACCATAAAGTTTCTCAGTTTCTAAATTACATATATCAGCTAATTCGGGCACAGAACCGTATAACTCTCCAGGAGTAAAAGCTGGAATCACTGCACCAGTTCGGTAATCTAACCGACTTGCTATAGTTCCTCCAGTTCCTAATAGTTTTACTCTTGGTTTATTTGGTGAATATGGAAATTCTTTTTCGGGTATTTTATAATGTGCTTCTTTTCGTCCAGCTATTTTAATATCCTGAATTTTCAATGCAGCAAGACCAATATTGTATCCAGTTCTTAATTTGAGGACGATATGATGCTCATCAGCAGTTTCAGAACGAGGTAAAATAATACCTGTGAACTTTCCATCAACGGTAGTAATTTCAACATCGCTCCAAATCATAGCATTAAAATTCTTCAAGGTAGAAAGAGCTATTCCTTTGTAACCTTTATAAGCTTCCTCCGACATATTATTGCTCCTCCTTCCATATGCCTTTGAATTGCTCCCCATCTAATCTAATACTATCCGCATTTTTTTGATTAGAATCATCTATCTGCTGTTTTATAAACTTATTTAATTCATTCAAAACATCTTGAAAACTGACTCTCCCCCTGAGTTCTTTCATTAATAATCCAAGCATTAGTTTTGCTTTATTTTCTTTCTTATATAATTTATCGTTTTGTATATAATTATTAATTTCTATAATAGTTTGACGAAGCTCATTAATGCTAATTTTTTCGGGCATTGAATTATCAATAGTTCCATTTCTAACAACATCTTCCATATAATATAATAAATAGTCTTTGAATACTTCGTTATTTCTATATTTATCAATAATATCTGACATTAATTCCACAGTCAAATTGCTTAATTTAACACCCTTTCTCCGCAATCTTTTTGGGTATTGTATCAATAATACAGCCACAAAAGTAGGATTCATTTTGTATTCATTAACACATTTCTTAAATAAAGATGCAAATTTTGAAATAGCTAATTGAGGTATAATATCCTTTGGGACACCCAATTCCATATACCATTGTTCTCTAATCCAGAATTGTTCTGTCAGATTAATTCTTATTCTATCCAATCTTTCTTTAGTAACCTTCTTGGGAGGCAAATCAGTATCTGGATACATTCTATCTGGACCTGGAAGTATCCTTTCGAAGCCATTAGTTCCGTCTTTCAAAGCTTGTCTAGTTTCAGAAGGAATTCCTATTGTAGCTTCTCTTGCTCTTTCGATTATCTCTTTTGATGCTAATTCAACATCTTTATTATCTCCCCAAACACATACAAGAGCATCATCATCAGTAGCCCCCATTTCAACCCTTATCATTTTACCTTCTGAAAGTGAAATCGTATCTTCAATAGCATCAGAATAGATAATATTAGGTAAATCAGTTAAACAGGCAATAACTCTTACTCTATCTGATATTTCTTTTGCAAAATTAGTATTTGTCTGAGTTTGCCATAATAATAATTTTTTAAACCCTTTTAATAGTACACATTTGACTTGATATCCAATTGCTATTGCATCAGCTATTGGTCTATATCGTGTTTTTTTCAGGATCTTTGTTACATCTTCAATTTTTGTTTCTAAATTATCTTTGCTAATTCCTCTCTTTTTTAATTCATCCCTCAATCGCAATAAATTCCATTGTCTCATCGCTTCATTATAAGTCAGGAGGGGTATTCTTTTAATACTTGGAACACCTTTAATCTCAATTCTTGTTCCACCTGTTACACTTACATTGACATCCTCTCTTGCAGCTCCAACTCCAGTCCTAACTTTTCCAGTGCTTCTGGCCAGTTTTCTGATTATATTATTAACTTCAGCAACTTCAAATGGTGTTTTCATTTCTGGTTCAGTTACTGTTTCAATAAGAGGCATTCCCAAACGATCTGTAAGGTAAGTTCTAAAATGCCCATTATCGCTATATTCCCTGCAAGAATCTTCTTCTAAAGACATCTGGATTAGATTTATGACTCTATTTTTGTATGGCAAATAACCACCTACAGAAATAATTGCTGTCCTTTGAAAACCAGTTGGAATACTACCATCAAGATATTGTTTTCTCGCAATATGAATCTCGTCAACTATTTTTGCATTCATTAGCAAACCAATTTCAATAGCAATATCTAATGCTTGTTCGTTTATCTCAAAAGGTGGTGTATCATCCATTTCGTAGGTGCATACAGTATTGCGATTAATTCTGTAAATTATATTTTTTTTGGTCTTAAATTCCATTAATGCAGTTCCGTCATATTCGCCTAACTCAGAAAGAGTAGGCCGCATATGTCTCAATATCTCAGCATCATAATGCTGACTATATAAACCAGCTGGGCAACGACAAAATAATTTTTTCTCTGTCAACAGTTGCTGATGAACTTCCAATCCTGATTTGAAGCCAATTTCGGCATAATCTATTTCATTCATTTCACTAAATGGTTTAAACTTAAAGTTAGGCATCGTTCCTTATTCTATGCATTATTTAAAAAATAATATAATATAAACTTCAAAATTACAAAATAATATATAAATTGAACTATTTAATCAATATTACAAATGAAAAACTTAATATAGAGTCTTGAATCAAATCAGTAATTATAAGTATAAATACTTAGTTTTTTAAAAAGAATGTTTTATATTTTTGATAATATTGAGAGATGTATTTTATTTTATTGTTTCAGATATGAAATTTAAATATTTGTTTTTAGTTGTATTTTTGTTATTGGGAACTTCTATATCTAATTCAGAAACAATCAAAAAAGAGAATTTAGGGAATGCTATAAATTCTTCTTATGATGAAGTGCTACCAATGATTTCTGCTGATGAAAAAACGATTTTTTTCTGTCGTAAGCAGCATCCAAATAATATTGGAGAACAAAAAAAAGATGATATATGGCAGTCTGTTCTCAAATCAGATGGTGGATGGGAAGAACCTAAAAACATAGGATACCCATTGAATAATGAATATTCAAATGGTGTATGTTCAATTTCACCAGATGGAAATATCTTATTTCTTGCTGGTGACTATATGATTGATTCCCAATTAGTCAGTGGAATATTTACATCTCATCGAACGTTGGACGGCTGGTCATATCCTAAACAAGTCAAAATTAAAAACTTTTATTACTATGGAAAATACATAAGCTATTACATATCAAATAGTGGTTCAGTTCTTTTAATGTGCTTAAAAAGAGACGATACTTTTGGCGGTCAAGATATTTACATAAGTTTCCTTACTGAAGATGATGAATTTTCTGAACCAATTAATTTAGGTCCAATAATTAATACAAAAGAAGATGAAGATACCCCATTTTTAGCAGCTGACGGGGTTTCCCTATATTTTTCAAGCAAGGGACATCAAGGCTATGGTGACTATGACGTATTTGTTACTCGAAGACTTGACTCGACTTGGTTAAATTGGTCAACCCCAGAAAATTTGGGTCCTTTAATCAACACCAAAGGTGGCGATGCTAATTTTATAATAACAGCTTCTGGAAAATATGCTTATTTCTCTTCCACTGAAAATTCTTTAGGTGGTTGGGATATATTTCGCATCGAACTACCCCAAGAAGTGAAACCTAATCCAGTTTTAGTTGTTTATGGAACCATTTATAATCCAGAAACAAATGAGCCAATCCCAGCAAAAGTATTTTACAGAACTGAGGAATCAAAGCGAAAAGAAGCTGTTGCAAGAAATGATCCAAGAACTGGAAAATTTACCGTAACACTTCCTTTAGGGAAAAAATATGTTTTTAGCTCTTTGTCAGATAGTTTTTATACTAAAATTGATATTATAGATGCTGAAAGTATTGAAGATGATTTAGAAATAGAACATAATTTTCAATTAATAAGGATTCCAGATACTCTTGATTACAGAGTAACTCCGGATAGTTTGGATGATTATCCACTTGAAACTACTCAAAAGGTAATCTTCGAAAGGATTAATATTTATTTCCCCTATAATGAATATCCACTTCCTTTACACTCTATACCAGCAATTCGTTATATTAAGAGAATTTTAATAAAATACACCGATTATACATTGGAAATTATTGGTCATACTGATAATATAGGAAGTGAATTTTATAATTTAGAGCTTTCGAAGAAAAGAGCAAAATCCGTAGCTAACTTTCTAATAGCAGAAGGTATTGATTCTAAAAGGATCAAATATCAGGGTAAAGGAATGACGTATCCTAAAGCTGATAATAGCACACAGGAAGGTAGAGACAAAAACAGAAGAGTTGAATTTATAATATATAGATAATATTGATGATAATTGGAGAATTATGTGCATTAGCAGCAGCCCTTTTATGGTCTTTTTCACCATTTATTTTTACATCTGCAGCTCTTAGAATAGGCACACTCCAACTTAATATCACAAGGTCTTTATTAGCAACCATTTTTTTAGGCATAACACTATTAATATTCCAAATCAATATTAATTTTTCTCTTTATCAAATCTTTTTTTTAACTCTAAGTGGAATAACTGGTTTAGTATTAGGAGATACCTTTCTATTTAAAGCTTTTAAGACTATTGGACCACGTGTAGCTATGCTTATTATGGCTATTAATCCTGCTTTTACTGCAATAATAGCATATATATGGTTAGGAGAATCTCTTTCTATTATAGCCATTTTGGGAATGTTTTTAACATTAATAGGAATAGCTTTTGTAATTCTTGAAAAACCAACTCAAGAAAAAGTTAAATTTAAAATTAGTATATCTGGAGTTTTTTATGGATTTATAGCAGCTTTAGGTCAAGCCGTAGGTCTTATATTTGCAAAGCTTTCCAACCCAATAAAAGACGTTCCAAATATGTTATCAGCAACTTTTATACGATTAGGATCTGCTGCATTAGTTCTTTTCATTGGAGCAACATTAATTAAAAAATTTAAAAATCCAATTATATTATTTAAAAATGATATTCCATCTTTTAAATTAGTTGTAATTGGTTCGATTATTGGACCTTATCTTGGTGTTACATTAAGCTTTTTTGCAATAATCTTTACCCCTCAAGCTGGAATTGCAGCAACTTTAACATCAATCACACCGATTTTAATGCTACCTTTAAGTAGAATAATTTACAAAGAAAAATTAACCTGGAAAGGAATTCTTGGGGCTTTTATAGCTATTTTGGGTGTTATTCTATTATTCATTAAAGACATAATTAATACTACATTTAATGGTTCTATGTAACATTAATTTATATATGAATTTACTCTTTTAACACATAAATAAAGTTAACGATTGGATTATATTTTTCTTTTTAGTAGGTGTGTATATTATATGAAAATCTATTAAAAAAAGACTATTTGTGCGGGATTTACTCCTACAGTAAAACGATTTATAGGGTATTCCGTATTTTTCAAATTAAAAATCAATATTTCTCCATTCATTTGATAATTTTTAGCATTACCTACCCATACAGTATTATCTTTTGGACAAAATGCTAAGGCATACCAATGCTCTAAATTGTTCTTATTTCTTATTAAAAGTTCAGGTTCAGTGTTTGTATTTAAGTCGATCAGAAAGACTCCTTTAGTATTTAAAAATAGTAAGGTATCCCCTCCTGGAGTAATCAATACATTATATGCATTAATTTTCCATTCACGTAAAATATAATTAGATTTCAAATCAAACTCAATAATACCACCTATAGAATCTAATTTTGAAGGAAGATGATAATACACTCCGTAGAATGTGTTCCTTTTAGCATTTACTATTACCTCACATGTATTAGGTCCGCAATATATATTATTGATTTCCTTGTTAGAAAATAAGTCAATTATTGAAATAGTTCCTGCTTTTGGCTCATTTGCAAGATAATCTCCATAACCAGAATTTGCAACATACAAGTAATTTCCAAATGATGATATTCCTTCGGGAGCTGGACCGCATAAAATATCTGTTTTGATTATTTCCAATTTTGTAGGATTGAAACATATAACGGAATGAGTATATAAATCAGTAATGTAACCTAATGAATCATTAAAAATAAATATCTCCCTTGGTTGTCTATTGCCATTAATTTTTAATCTTCCTATAGATTTTCCACTTTTAATATTAATACATTCTATAGTTTGTGCAGTTGACACAGCAATATATGCAAAATCTTTATATAAAAAAATAAAATTAGCTAAATCACCAAGCTTAAATCCTGGATTTGATTTAGAAAAAAAATCATTAATAACAGATTTATCAATAAAGTTATATCTTGATAAAGAGGAATTGTCATAATGCCATAACCCCTCACATAAAATATATGCACCTTCTAAAGTATCAACACTAATATTATTATCATCAGGATAATTAGGTTGTTTTACACAAGACAAAATAATAATAAGAAAGAATATGAAGAAAAAGAAATTGATAGATTTAACAAAAGTAATTTTAAAATGCATGTAATTTCTCTTTAGTATTCATATTCATAATAAAAATGGGACTATCGCAAAAGACAAATTTTTGATATTAATTATGACATCAGAATATCTCACTTACTAAAAAATATTCAAAGTATTAGTAGCGCAGACATTCTTGTCTATATAAAAGATCATGACTTATGAGACAGTCTCAAAAGATTAATTACATAATTAAAAAATTAGTTAGTTGGAGGTGGTATAAATTTACGAGTTTTCATTTCGCTATCGAGCATAAACAAACCACTTTTTGAATCACCAGCCATCCTTAACCTTTCAACAATTTCACTTGCACTTGCTTCTTCTTCAACTTGTTCGTTAATAAACCATTGCAGCAATATTCCAGTGGCATGGTCGCTTTCTTTAATAGCTAAGTCGGCTAAATCATTTATCCAAGCTGAAACAAGTTGTTCGTGTTTGTAAGCATCTTCAAAAGCTGATAGAGGAGAATCCCACTTGGATGGAGGTGCTTGTATTTCACCAATCTTTACTTCACCACCTCTATCAAGTACATAATCAAAGAATTTCAAAGCATGCATCATTTCTTCTTGAGCTTGTACTCTCATCCAATTAGCAAAGCCATTTAAATTTATTGATTTATAATAGCCTGCCATAGCTAAATAAAGATTTGATGAATACATTTCCCGTGTTATTTGTTGGTTTATTGCATCTTGAACTGCTTTTTTAATCATATTATCTCCTAATTTAAATACAATTTATTCAATGTTATATAATTTAATTAATAGTTATTATTAACGAAATTAATAGGATTTTAGTCTTATTCAACAAGACCGTTTTTTAAAGCATAATGAGTAAGTTCGGCATTGGACTTCATTTTCATTTTTTCAAGGATTCTATTACGATAAGTGCTAATAGTATTTATACTTAGATTAAGGTCTTTAGCTATATCAGATACAGTTTTACCTGAAGCAATCATACACATAACCTGGAATTCTCTATCAGATAGTTGTTCGTGAATAGGCACATCCCCTCCACTTTCAAGATTTGAAGCCAAAAGTTCTGCTAAATGAGGCGAAATATATTTTCTACCGCTAGCACATTTCCTTATAGCTTCGATCAGCTCTTCTGGCTTACACTCTTTATTTAAATAACCTGAAGCACCTGCTTTAATAACTCTAATTGCATATTGTTCTTCTGGATACATAGTAAAAATAAGAACAGGTAAATCAGACTTAATAGATTTAATTTCTTTAAGTGTTTCTAAACCATCTTTACCAGGCATAGAAATATCAAGAAGAACAATATCGAACTTTTTTTCTTTAATTTTTAAAATTAATTCATTACCCGAACTGGCTTCGTCAGTAACGACTAAATCAGGTGATTCGTCGAATATTTGCTTTAATCCTCTTCTTACTACTGAATGGTCATCAGCAATAATAATTCTTATCATAATCTAACTCCGTTATTATTAAATGGAAAGTAAAGAATAATTGTTGTTCCTAAATCTTTTTCAGAAAAAATTTCTATGTTGCCTCCGAGAAATTTAGCTCTTTCTCGCATTCCTTTAAGACCAAAAGACTTTTTATTAGTCAGACCTTCATTAGAAATTCCGATACCATTATCACTAATAGTAAGCATATAGCCTTTTTCGTGTCGTACTAAATTAATATCTATTCTTGTTGCTTTTGCGTGACGAGCTACATTAGTTAAAGCTTCTTGAACTATGCGAAAAACCGCTGTAGCTTGTGGTTCTTCAATCACAATATCTTGTGGTTCAGCTGTAAACTTACATCTTATAGCAAAACGCTTCTGATACTCATTAGCTTGCCACTCAATAGCAGCTATTAAACCAAAATGGTCTAAGATTGAAGGACGAAGTTGAGTAGAAATACTTCTTACCTTTTGTATCATTGTATCCAGCATTTGTGCCATACCTTTTGAACGTTCGACTAAAACTTTATCATGCCAAGCTGACTTTTTCGTAATCCATGCAAGATCCAACTTAAGAGCAGTAAGAGCATAACCAAGCTCATCATGGATTTCGAAAGCTATTTTCTTGCGTTCTTCTTCACGTACAGTTTGAAGGTGAATAGCAAGTTCGTGCAATTGCTCATAGGATTTTTTCAATTCAAGATCACTTTGCATTCTTGACGTGATATCATAAATTGTACCTTGATAGAACATTAATTTCCCATCAGAGTCGAAAATATTCTGTGAAATTTCTTGCACCCACTTTATTTCACCGTTCTTCTTTGTAATCCTATATTCTATTTCAATATCTTTTTCCCTGTTTTTAATACTTGATTTTTTCCTATCAAAATACAAAATTATATCCTCTGGGTATATTATTTTTTCCCAATTTATTTTGTTATTGATAAAATCAGCATCACTATAACCAGTAATATCAACTACAGCACCATGAATAAAAATTGGTTTATAATCTGGACGGTACCTAAATGCAATACCCTTAAAATTCTGAACAAAACTTCTATAACGTTCTTCACTTTCTCTTAAAGAATATTCAGCCCTCTTTATTTCAGTAACATCCCTCTCAATAGAAGATACGCCAATCTTTTTCCCAGTAGCATCTACAAATGGACATATAGTCTGAGAAACAAATATTATCTCGCCATTCTTCTTAATTCTTTTAGTTTCAAGTCGCTCTATTTGCTCTTTTCTCATGACCTTTTCTATTGCATCGAAGACAAGTTGGCGATTTTCAATCGGAATGAAAATAGAAATTGATTTTCCTACCACTTCTCTCGAGGTAAATCCATATATATTTTCAGCACCAGCATTCCAGTTAAGAATTGTTCCATCCCAAGATACACCATAAATCGCATCGTCTGTTGATTCAACAATAGAAGCTAATAAATTCCAAGTGTGTTCTATTCTCATTCTTTGTGTAACATCTCTAGCGATAGCTATAGCTCCAATTATTTTATTGTCCCTACTCTTTAAAGGAACTCCAATACTTTCCCAATAGCTTACTCCATCAACGCCAATCATATTTGGTTGGTAGGTTATCCCTTTTTTTATCATACCTAAATCCATAGCCCAAAGACATGTAGAATCTAAAAAAGTTCCCTCTGAATAACCTAACGCACTCGAACAAGTATTCCCAATTGCTTGTGGATTCCTATCTAATGCAGCTTTGTTAGCCCACAATACTCTCATATTTGTATCTACTTGCAAAATTATATCTGGTACACCATCTAAAACTGCTTGAAGTTGTGATTTGCTTGTATGAACACGATTTTCAGCACGAGCTCGAGCTAATCTTTCATGTTTCAACTCTCGCCACTGACGATATAAAATGATAATTAATATAATTGATAAAAATGATGCTGCAATAATAATATTATGAACTTGCAGAAATTCATAATTAGTCTTTAAAAATAAAATTATGTTAAAAAAATCAAAAATATTAGAGATAATAATAATAAAGATAAAAAATAAGAATAAGTATAAAATTGTTTTATAAATTTTCTTTTCTCTCGGTTTGAGAATCCATTTTCTTTTTATTTTCATTAGCTCACCATGTAATGCAATTAGATGAAGCCCTTATGAAATTGGTCTCCATTTCTTTTTAAACCAAGATAAAAATAACATAATCAATGAAAATATACAAGTGTTAAATTTATTTATTTGACTTTTGGGTATCAATTCTTTCCCACGTTGCATTTTGCCCTTTTTTCAAATATCTAATCAATCCTTTGAAAATACTAATATTCATTGAAACAAATAATAATGGAAATCGGAAAAGACCAACATCAAATCCAAATTTTTCAAATAAATACCCAAGTAAAGAAGAGAAATATATAATACATTGTAGAACAACTAGTGTAAAAAAAATATTTGGATTTGAGTATGTTAAAACTGATAATACAGCAATAATTATAAGGATAATAGGTGAAAAATACCTAATAAGCTTATGAGAAATCAAAAATAGTGGAATGAAACCATATTTGATTGAAAAAAGTTCCTTCCTAGATTGAATTGTAGAAAGACCTCCAGCAACAAGACGAACTCTACGTCTCATCTCATCTCGAAGTGATTTTTCTCTGATCTCAATAACACTTGTATTAATGTCGAAGATTGCTCTTTTATTTTTGGAAATAACTGTTAATAGTAGAAACATATCATCACAAACATAGTCATTTGGCAAAAATTCGAACAATTCTCTTCTAATTCCATACAATGTTCCAAGATTATTCACAGTTGATGCTATTGAACTTTCGAAATGTCTCAAATATGTCTCGAATTTTTGATATAGAGTTTCACCTTTGAATCCCGTATTATCCGAGTTATTGCTTTGTATTACTAAATTTGCCAACACGCATCCCACAGAATCATCATAAAAATTTGTCATCAAGGAGGATAAACTGCTATTTAATAGTCGTAAATCTGCGTCTAAAAAAAGAATATACTCACTTTCTATATGCCTAATCAATCTATTTATTAGAGTATTTTTACCAGTTCTTTGTAAATCATATAAAAATATATTTTTATACCTTTCAGATAATTTTGATACTATTTCACAAGTTCTATCGGTTGAGCCATCAGAACCAACATATATCTTAATTTTATCCTGTGGATAATCTGTATTAAGAATAGATAAGATGCATTGTTCTATGTATTTCTCTTCATTATAGGCTGATATAACGATAGAAACTTCAGGTGTATATTCATTCCGAATAATCTCTTTTTTTGATAATTTTGATATAATAAAAAGTAAAATGGGATAAAAAATATATGGATAAATAAAAAATACAAAAATTAAAAGAAGAATTAGAATGATAATACTACTCATAAACTTTCTTTTCAATTCAAATTTTTAATAAAGTAAATTACTAAAAAAAAATTAAATAATACTTGAAAATTCACCCCAAACTTTAGATTATTCATTATATAAACTACATCTCGAAGATGCCAGTTATTATAGATTTATTATGGTAAAGTCTACTGATTCAAATCGTCAGAATTATATATGAGTAAAGAGATTAATGTAACCCCATTTCAATTACAATAGCGAATAGGCATTTTACCGAAGAATCATTTATTAAAGTAGTTTTTATAGGCAAAATAACCTAACAAGGAATGTAAATTTAAAAGTGTTAAGTAATTACAAGCACTTCGAAATAATAAAATATCATCACAGCTTTATTAATCAATAATATATCTTGCTCCAATGTAAAACATTGTTCCATCTATAGGTCCCCAAACCATTGAGCCATCAAAATACTTACTAAATGGCTTATCATATGCAAGAATAGGATTTCTTTGGGTAAATCCAGTTAAATTTTCTCCGCCTATATAGACCTCAAAATTATCTATTTTTTTAGTGATCTGAGCATACATTAGAACAAACGCTGGGAATTCATTAGGTAATCTATATTCTGAAGGGTTGAGTTGAGTGTCAGGAAGCCGTCCTCCACCATTGAATTCTGCTGTCCAATCAAATTTCCAATTCCCTTCATCAAGAGATACTACTACATTTAAAAATGCTTTATGTGGACTTATTAATGGTTTTCTTATAAGCTCATTGTTAACTGTCATTCTAACATCATTGTATCTATATGCTGTTGTAATTTTGACATCTTTAATAGGCTCAACCAATAAATCAATTTGGAAACTATTCGAGTATGATTTTCCTTTTAGATTGTAAAAGTGAACTTCATTTGGATTTTCTTCCATATCTACAATTACTTGATTATCAAAATCAGTTCTATAATATTCGAGATTTAAAGTCCAGTCAATATCAAAAAAACTAAATTCAGTAGAAATATTAACTCCATAATTCCATGCTATTTCAGGTTTAAGGATATCGTCAATAATAAATTTTCTTGCACTTGACATTAACCCAGAATTATCAGAAAAAATATTCGCTATGTGATAGCCCTTGCCTGCAGAGGCTCGAAGTATTGTCTTTTCAGTAATTTCATATCTTGCATGAAAGCGTGGAGTAAGGAACATTCCCCAAATATTATGAAAATCAGCTCTTATGCCAGCAATAATAGATAAGTTCTCAATTCCTGAAAATGTATATTCACCAAAAACACCCGGAACTGTTTCCTTTCTATAATAGATACTATCATTAAACTTTTCGTCATATTCATCAAATACGTAACTTAATCCAATATTGATTTTATGATTATTACCTTTAATCATTTCTTCATTTTGTTCATCGTTTTTGATAAACTCATGTGAATCTTCACCTAATTTTGTTTCAAAAAGGGCATTAATAAAAATTGAATTTTGCTTAGCATAATAATTATTATTTCCAAAAAAAGAATTCTGTCTATGATGATTAAAGGCAACAATAGTACCTATACTTTGGTTTAAATGTTCATTTAAGAAAAAACCATTTTTTGTATAGAATTCATATCTTTGTGTTTTGGCTTCCATACCCCACAAATTAGAGTTTTGTTCGTTGAAATATCCTTTTTGTCCAGCTTTTCTATCTTCATAAAGAACTTTGAATACTGTCATAGATTCCCAAAAATCATCAAAATACCTCCAACGATTCATTAGATTTAATTGCTGAAATTTAGGCATATCCAGAAATGAATCGTTATTATGATCTATTTCACTGTTTAGAAAACTACCATGTGCTAATAATAAAGTTCCTAATTTATTATTAAGCATTTGAGAAGTTGTGAGATTTGCTTCGAAACGACCTAAATGATTTGCAAATAAATTTAGTGAAAACGGAACATTTGTTTCTGGTTTCTTATATTCTATATTTATCTGTCCAGTTATTGACTCGTATCCAGTTGAGACAGATGAACTCCCTTTTGAAATTTGTATTGACTCCATCCAAGGACCGGGGATATAATTAAGTCCAAATGTAGAAGCAAGACCTCGAAAATTAGGCACTTTTTCAGTAAGTAATTGACTATAAATTCCTTGAAGACCAAGCAATTGTATTTGCTTTGCTCCAGAAACCGCATCAGTATATTCGACATCTACAGAAGCATTTGTTTGGAAACTTTCAGCTAAATTGCAACAAGCAGCTTTCTTTAGTCCAGATTCTGTAATTATTTCAATTTTGTTTACAGATGTCTTTGAATAAGTAAGTTCTGGAAGTTCTGCTTCGACATTGACATCCCCAAGGATTATATTTGGATGGAGTATTATTTCAAGTGCCTCTATATCTTTTACATCAATTGTATCTCTTTGATAGCCAATATATATAGCAATAAGAGTAGTACTAGAATTAGTTGTTTGAATTGTAAATTTTCCGGATTTATCTGTTAATGCACCAATTTTAGTTCCCATCCAATAAACGGTAGCACCAATTAATGGCTTTTTGGTATTATCTGCTTCTAATCCATAAACAATACCCTTTATTTCTTTAGCTATTGAATAATAACTAAATATATATATAAAAATAAATATTATATTTTTCATAATTTAAACCTCATATTTTGAATAAAAAAACTGAATTAATAAAAATATTAAATCAGCAAATATCAAAATCTGAAGGTTCAGAAATAATTATATTCTTAGTTGTTTGAATGTAAGAAATAATATAATCTCGAAAATCAAGGTGGGAATTTATGAGAATTTCTTTTGTCTTTTCAAAATTGTATTTCAAGTATTCTAAAATTCTTTGATAATCAGAATTGATTTCTAATGGTTTTGTTAAATTGTTGTAATTGCATTTTTGCTGATATGCATCTTCTATATTGAAAAATTGCGAATATTCTGAACAGCAAAGTGATTTAATCTTTTTTTGATTAAATAGATATTCTTTATCTAAAGAATTTTGAGCTCTATAATTATTTGAATAAAGAGAATGTAAGTTACACAAATCGCTTTGATATTCATTAACTTCACAATTAGAATGATTATTCGATTGTGTGCCCTTTTCTTGATGTTCGCATATAAACTTTTCAAAAACAAATGCAAATTGATAACCTATTGACCAACATTTGTGAAAATGCAAAGTTATTCCTGTACTACTTACAAGTATCAGATTTATCAAAAAGTATATGTATATTTTTTGTAACAATACCACCCTATGTAAAGTTATTTATATATTTTAACGGAAAAGGTTAATTTATATTTTTATACAAGGTTTTATAAATAAAAAAGAAAATATTAAATAATAATAGATACTATATGTATTATTTTATAATTAATCTAAAAACTATTGCTGAGTTAATAAATTTTCCAATCTACCTACTTGAACCGATAAGATTCTTTGTAATCAATGCACTTTTATATACAAATAAATTTAATGCTTTCATACTAGCTCTGATAGTACCATTATTAACTTATTTTTCTCAACTTATACAACTTCGCTAAAAGTATTACTTATGATGGTAGAGCTTGTTTCAAATATTATTTTATACCAAAAATTTATTTACAAAATAAGTTACCTATTTATAGCAATGTTTTTATCAATAGTGCATAGTAAAATTTTATTTTATTGTTTCCAATATATCTTGATATTTTCTAATATTGTTTTAGCAGAAGAAGTCTCGCATCCTTTGCTTCCTCAAATAATTATAACTCTTTGTCTAATTATCTATACTCAATTATTTTTTAAAAACAAAAAATGGATCAAATTTCAGGAATAATTTTAGAAAGTATATCAGCTGTTGGTAAATCTTTAATATTAAAATGCTTATTCGATAATGAATTCGTAATATCATCTTTTTATTTATTGATGTATATTTCATAAGAATATACTCAATCTCTATTCGATTATTATTTTATCATACTAAAATTCTCAATTCCGAAATGACTATAAAGACCCTATTATTTTTGACAAAATTGGTATATTTTTATTTTCAAACCAAATTTTTTTCAAAAGATAGATTATTTAATTCCTTCAATCCTCACCTCAAAATCTTAACTATTCCTAATTTATAAAATATTATATAATATTCTATCGTCCTAATTTTTTTAATTCTTTACTGAAAAGAGGAATATATGAAAAAAATTGGTATTTTATATGGAAATGAAAAATCTTTTCCAAATAACTATTTAAATAAAATCAATTCAATAAAAAACAAAAAATTTCAAGCTGAATTCATTAAAGTTGGAGAAATTTCGTTAGATTATATTGTTAATTACGACTTAATCATTGATAGAGTTTCTAATGAAGTCCCATATTATCGTTCTTTATTAAAGATAGCAGTTGATTCAGGAGTCAATGTTGTTAATCCTCCAAATATTATTGATAATGACGACAAATTTTACTATTTCGTTAAAGCAAAGAAACTTGGATTAAACATTCCAAATACAGTCATTCTTCCAAGTAAGGAACATCCTTATGGCACAAATGCCGAAACCATGCAAAACCTTATATATCCATTGAAATGGGAAGAAATATTCAAATATATCGGGTTCCCTTCCTACATACGCCCAAACTCATTAAATGCAGTGCAATATGATTACAAAGTATATAATGAAGATGAATTCAACTCTATGTACAATTTAACTGGTTCTTCAGTTATGATGCTTCAAGAAAGTATTGAATATGAAAACTTTTACAAATGTTTTGTAGTTGGAAATAAAGTTAGAATAATTAATTACGATCCTATTAAACCTTTTCATCTACGATTTTCTTCTGAAACTAATATTGACACAGAATTAAAGAATGCAATTGAAAAAGATTGTATAAAAATTTCAAAAGAGTTTGGCTTATTTGTTAATTCTACAGAAGTTGCAATTAGAGATGGAAAGCACATCTTTGTAGATTTAATAAATCCCGTTCCTGCTGTTGAACCTAATATTATATACGAGGATAACTTTAATTGGTTTGTTGATTCAATGATAGAACTCACTGAAGAATTATTTGGGAAAAAACTATTAAGTAGAGAAATACCAAAATTAAGAACTAAAAAAAGTAAATCAAAAATTAAGAAAACATTGAAACTAAAAGAAGTTACTACCGAATAAGTTTTACTGTTTTAAATATTATTCTCCCCAAAGAATTTAGGATAACAATATAATTTCCCGTGGGCATTTGAACACCATTATCGTTTGTGCCATCCCATATAATGATATTTCGACCTTTTGATAAATTTATATTATTAAAACTTTTAACCTTACGCCCATCTAAATCATAAATACTAATTTCTGCATCTATATCCTTTTCTGAAGAAATAATAATATTCACTATTTCATTAAATGGATTTGGAGACAAAGAAATAGCAAATTCGTTAGAATGTTTTTCTTTACTATTACTTTCAATAGATGTGTATTTTTCAACTTTAAAATCCCAAATGCCTCTTCCATAAGTTCCAAAGCGAGCTGTTTGAGTTTCAGGTATCCACTCAACACACCAATATGTCTGATCAGGTGCTGAAGATCCAGCTATATCATACCAATAATTATCTTCAGCTAAGTAAAGGTAAGGTCCTACTTCAGTTGCAGCAAAAATCATCTTTTCGTCTGGAGTAACTGCTATATCGTAAACTAAAGTTCTTGGCAAACCATTGTCAATTGCTATAAAACTCTTGCCTCTATCATATGAAACAAATACAGATGGATTTGAATACCCTGCACCAGCTATATATAGCTTATTAACATCAAGAAGAGAAGGTTCAATATTTGAGCCATAAAAATAATGGCTTGATGGAGCTGAAAAGCTATCAAGTTTTGACCAAGTTTCACCATAATTGGTTGAAGAAAAAAATTTCCCATTATTAGTAAGAACAAACAGGTATTTATTATCTAAAGGTGAAACACTAATAGCAGAAATTTTACTGTTAGATTTATCCTGATTAAAATTATATGGAAAAACAAGAGATAATATTGCCTCTTCTTTTAATTCTAATTGCCAAATTTGTGCTTCATCATTGTTTATTCCACCAGCTGCAACCAGTGCAAAGTTTGGTTTATCAGGTAATGCAATTATTGGGGGCATCCATAGACCTCCTTTGCCCTTGAAATCCCAAAAATTTACAGAAGAAATAGAAGAATTTGCTAAATCTTTATATACCATTGCAAAACCTGGATACACTGTCCAAAGTGTTTTACCTCCATCGCTTGATGTTAGGTGTCCATAATCTCCAGAAATTGTTTGCTGAAAACTCAAAATTGTATTACTATCATTTATACATCTTTGAAATCCTTGATCTTGACTACCAGCAAATAAAGCTCCAAAATCAGAAACTTTAGGTGCAGCAGTGTAAGTAGAATAATATTGACTAACGTTCAAGCCTTTTAGCGATATATTCTTTACCGTTTTTAGGCTGTCTTTAGATACATATAATCCACCGTCAGTCGCAATGAATATATATTCATCAAATTCATTCGGGAAAGGATTCCGAAATATCATTATTCCTGGAATATCTGCATGAAGTTTATTAATAATATCATTATAATACTCCCACCAATAATTAACCAGTTCCCAAGACCGACCTCCATCATAGCTTCTATAAGTATCAACACCTCCTATATAAATATTATTTGGATTTAAAGATGAAACATTAAAGCTATTCTTTTCAAATGGAATAAGTTTCAAGTTTCCACGATATTCCCAATCTTTTCCACCATTAGATGAATAAAAGAAAAAAGTGCTATCATTACCACTACGATTAATAGAAGTATATAAATTATATTGCCCATCAGCATAATTACCATTCAGTAAAATCTGATTGATATCTGAGTATTCTATAACTATTTTACCACTTGCAATATTTTCTATGGTTCCATCTTTGTTTACTGTTGAAATAGTATCTTTATAGATTAAAAAAACCTTATCATTTTCGTATTTTGGTGTCCAAATATCCATCAGATTGGCATTTAAATTCAGCTTTAGGACAGGTTCAAATTTAATGCCATAATCTAAAGAGCGATACAAACAACTAATAGATTTCCATTCATTATAATCCCATTCAGTCCCTAAAACATAAATAATCGGATCTTGAGAGTTTGTAACTATTCCCCTATTAAACCATCCCCAAGATGCTGGAATCTCTAAACCAGTTGACTTTTCCCAGGTAAGACCTTCATTATCTGTATAATATACTCCTGCTGGACTATTACCCACAACAAGGATACGATTCTTATCTGAATATCGAAGAATTTTAACCATTCTTATATTTCTTATTTGCATAGAATTGTTCAAACAAATCCAGCCATCTCCATTAATAGTTCCTTTCCAAATATTTCCACCGGCAGAAGCTGCATAAATTGTATTATCTTGGAAATCCACATCAATAATATGAATTCTACCAGCTTGATTATTGCTCCCCTTTTCACTCCATTGACCAATTATCTTACCATTAGCAAATGTATCAAGCAATATTTGTTTATTAAAAATTTTTAAAGGCTTTTCTTTTAAATTTCTTTTGTTAAGTTTTAGTTTTGCAAGTCTATTTTCTTTATTTATCACTTCATAATTAATATCAGGAGCACATCGATGCATATCTCTAAGCCATTTTTCTCGATTTTTTTTGTAGTTTATATCAGTTTCTTGTATTCTTGAATAATTAAACAAAAATTGTGATTCAACATTTTTGAAACTACCTAAAAGAAAAAGAAAGACTAGCAAGCAATTGATTTTTTGTTTATTCATAAAAATTGAGTTATTTTTATTATATAATGTTTTTACAAATTTAAAAATTATGTATAATATAACAATATAACTATTATGAAATTTTTATTACTAATATCATTTCTATCAATCATTTTATTTTTTGGTTGTAGAACGAATAATTTATCCAAATTTGATTTAAACTCAAAAAAAATGTATTTCGAAGAAATTGTAGCATCTGGTGCAACTAATATCAGAATTACTTATTCAAGTGATAGACCTCCTTCAAAAGATGATCCTGGAGGTATAATAAAAGACATAGCTAAAGGAATCGGAACTGCTTTTTTAAGTGCTGATATTGAGAGCAAACTTATACGAGCAGCTAATCCCGATACAATTATCCAAGCCATTTCCTTTGGAGTCGAAAATGCATTGGTAAAGTATTTAAATGTTCAACCTCAATATACCTTAAACAATGAATCTGAGTTTGTTGTCACAACTATTCTCGAAAAATGCGAACTGGTTTCTAATCCTAATGGTATATATATTTCAGTGCAAGCAGAAGTAGAAATAACTCAACGTGGCACAGGAGAATTAGTCTGGGAAAATACTGAAACAAATTACTCCCCAATAAGACAAAACTACGCATATGGAACTACATCGAGTTCGGTTTCTGATGTAATACAGGCAACTCAATTAGCTACTCTTTCTGAACCTGAACTTAGAACTATCATTAATTCAGCGGCACAAGATGTGGGAAGAAAAATGGCTAATACTTTGAGAGAAGATATACGAGAAGCATTAAAAGAAAAAAAGTAAAGTATGAACGGCCAAGATATTAAATGGTCTGACCTTGCTTTTGCTACTCTTTCTTTGATTATTCCTACTTTTATCTTTTTAAAATATAAAACTGCTCTTCTAAAGCCGATGCTAATTGCCTTTGCAAGAATGATTGTTCAATTATTGTTGATAGGAATTTATTTAAAATATATCTTTGAAATAAATTCAATAATAGTCAATTTCTGTTGGGTTATTGTTATGATTATTGCTGCTTCAATAACTATAATTCAAAGAGCTAATTTGTCGGCAAATTTATTTTTTATACATTTTTTTCAGGCAATTTTTATTAGTGTAATTTTTAACACTTTGATTTATGCTTTTATCTTACAAAATACAAAAGAATTCTTCAATGCAAGGTATATAATACCAATTTTAGGAATGCTTATTGGTAATGGTTTATCAAGTGGAATTATTGCAATCAGGACATTTTACAATTCAATATATATACAAAAAGAATTTTATCAATATAGAATAATAATGAGTTCCAATAGAAAAGAAGTAACTGAGCCAATTGTCGGAATGTCTTTAAAAGAAGCTTTTGAACCTTCGATAGGGTCTACAGCAACAATTGGACTTATCTGGTTGCCTGGTATGATGACAGGACAAATTCTTGGAGGTAGCGACCCAATTATATCAATAAAATATCAAATAAGTATAATTATTGCAATATTTGTTGGAAACGTATTAACAGCTTTATTAAGTATTATATTTACAAGTAAAATAGCTTTTAATAGATATGATAATTTAAAATCTATTTTTAAAATTAAAGAAAAAAGAAAATAAAATAATTGACAGAATTATTATTAATATGATTTTTTTTAATAATTTAGCATTTATTTTTATTATTAATATAATTAGAGGTTTATATGAGATTAAAATACTTTTTTAGCTTAGCTTTGTTATTGATTATAATATCAAGTGCATCATATGCTGACTGGCAAAAAACACAATTAGCAACTAATAGTGTTAATGCTTTGCATATATACAGCAACAAACTTTTTGTTGGAACTAATGGAAATGGAATTTTCATGTCTGGCAACCAAGGTTCAAGTTGGAATGAGGTCAACACTAACTTAACAAATAAATATATTTGGGCAATAACAAGCAGTGGCTCCTCACTTTTTTGTGGAACTGAAGGTGGTGGTGTTTTTCTTTCATTAACATCAGGAGGTGACTGGAAACCAGCAAATGAAGGAATAGGAAATCTTAGTATATACAATTTGGGAACTTTAGGAACTAATCTTTTTGCATTAACTGATAATGCTGGTGTTTATCGCTCCATCTTAGGTACTAATTGGGAAAATGTTAATAACGGAATGATTATAAGAAATATGTATGCAATCGCTATCAGTGATTCTAAAATATATATTGGTGGCGAAAATGGAGATATATATATGTCGAATAATAATGGCGATTCATGGGCTGGTATCAATCCTGGTGATTTAAAATCAACAATTAACACAATATTAGTAAAGAATAATAAAATCTTTGTTGGAACTCCTTTTGGGGTATTTGTTACCGAAAACGAAGGAGTTACATGGAGACATATAAGCAATGGCCTTTCAAACACTGATGTTTCTTCACTTATCTCAAGCGGGGATTTGATTATTGCAGGAACAAGAGGTGGTGGTGTTTTTGCTTCTGCAAATGATGGGCTATCATGGAGAGAATTTAACCAAGGTTTAGATAATCTTAATATACAGTGCCTTGCTATTGACTCAAAATATTTATATGCTGGCACAACATCTTCTTTATCACGTAGATTGTTAAGTGAAATAGTTATTCCAGTTGTTTTACCTCCTGTTTTAGTATCACCTGCTAATAATGATACTAATGTTCCTATAAACGTTACTTTTTCTTGGAATGCTTCAAGCGGTGCTCTATCTTACCATATTCAAATTGCTGAAGATGAATTAATGCAAAATATGATTGAAGATACTGATAATCTCAAAAATCTTTATTACAATAGAGTTATGGAATATTCAAAAACATATTATTGGCGAGTTGCTGCTAATACAGATAATCAAGAAAAGAAATGGTCAGAAAAATGGAGCTTTACTACTATAGAAGGATTTGGACCACCTAAGCTATCTTATCCACAAAACAAATCCAAGGGAATATTAGTTCTAACTGACTTTTCATGGGTACCTGTTCCAGAAGCTGTTTCGTATAAATTAAAAATTGCTGAAGATAACGAATTTACGATCGGTGTTAAACTTATTGAAAATATCTTGACTAATACATATACTTTAACAGAACCACTAAAAGGATATACTACTTACTATTGGCAAGCTGCAGCTACTGATCAAAACAACAATACTTTATGGTCTAATGAAATATGGGAATTTGAAACTGGAGAACCGTCAGGAATAAATGAAGATCGCATAAATACTCTATCATTAATTCAAATCTTTCCTAACCCAGCTAATGAATTTATTGAAATACTAAGTGAAACCGAACTATCATATAATATCCAAGATCCTGAAATAAGAATATATAATTCACTTGGTGAATGTATTCAAATTTCTATAATGAAACAACAAAAACAAAGAATTAATATTAAAAACATACCATCAGGTCTTTATTATATTAAAATCGGAAGATCAGTAAAGATGTTTTTAAAACTAAGTGATTAACAATTAAGGAAAAATATATTCGATTAGTTTGAAAATATATTATTGTATCCTAATATTCATTAATCCAATGAAACAATTGATGGAATCTACTTTTGAAGTAGACTCTATTTGTTTTTATTATCTTTGTATACTCTATGTATCTGACATCTTAAAAGTCATCGAGTGAATGAAGTTTCTTATTATAATAAAACTTATTTTATTTTATTAAGTTCAGATTTGTAAAAATTGACCTTCTCTGTATTGTTTTTAGATTCATAAAGTTGAATAAGCATATTTATTATCCCTTTGAATATCTCTAAATTCTGAGATGGGAAGTTCTTAAATAACTCATATGCCTTTTCAAAAGAAGAGATTGCTTCATCATTTTTTCTTTGCGATATATAAGCATTTCCTAAATAATAATAGATAGTTTTCAGGGAGTTGAGATCTTGATTTTGTTGTGATTTAATTATTTCTAAAGCTTTCTTTAGGGATTCCTCTGATTGCAGGAATTTTTCTAGATACAGGTATGCTAAGCCAAGGTTAATGTATGCACTTAATCTTAATCTATTATTATCAATGTGTATAGTTGCCGTCTTATCTATAATTTCTGATAAGACATTAACAGCTTCAGAGTATTTTTTGTTTTCAATATAGTTGTTTGCGGAGTTATTAAGAATGACTAAATAGTCTTCATTATTAGTTTTAGCAGAATTTCTCAAAACAAAAAGTGCTTTATTGTAATAATTTTCAGCGACTGAAAATTGCTGATTTTCTTGATTAATCATACCGAGAATATTATAAATCATAGCGTAATCTAAATCATTAGGATCAACTTTGCCATCCATCAACTGTAAAGTCTTATTGAAGTATTGAGTAGCACTGTCGTATTCCTTATTCATATATAGTATGTTAGCATAACTTTTCATCAAATTGATTTTTTGTAAAATATCAGTATTGGGTAGTTCTTCATTAATTGCTAAAGCTTTTTGAAAGAATTCTTTTGATTTCTTAACATCAATGTAGGAGTATGCTATGCCAAGATTAGTATAAGTTTTACCTTTTTCAGATAAATCAAAATTAAAAATTCTTTCTTGAACATCTAAAGCTTCAGTATAATGCTCAATAGCTTTTGAATATTGGTTCTGCGTGTAATATAAAAAACCTAAGTTATTTTGCATTGTAGCGTATAAAGGTGTTACTTTAGTTTTATTACTTTTTGCAAAATTAATACCTTTTTTAAAGAAGTCTTCAGATAAAGAGTATCTTTGCTTCTCAAAATTTATTATTCCCAATTTATAATATATATTCATGATTAATAAAGTATCAGTAGTTTTTGCTTTAGGGATAATTGTCAAACACTCCTGAAAATTCTTTTCAGCATTGTCATAATCGTTTTGCAAATAAAATAAATCTGCATAATTACAAATAAGAGTTAATTTTTCTTTTGGACTTTCTGTTTGTCTGTTACGAAATACTTCAAGAGCTTTTTCATAGTAATTCTGTGCTTCATGATATTCTTTCTGTTCTACTTTGATATTAGCTAAGATCTGATAAAAAGAAATAAGTTGAGAATTTGCTTTTCCAAATATATTTAAAATAATATCTACGCTACTTGATATTAATTTTTCTGCCTCATTGTATTTTTTTTGTAGCTTTAATACTTCTGCTAGATTCATCTGAATGCTTGCTATCTGAAAATGAGTTGGAATGTAAATCTTTTTTGCGTTTAACAACGCTTCTTTAAAGTATTTTTCGGCTGTTTCTGGTTTTTCTATGTCTTTATATAACAGACCTAAATGATTAAGGGTACTGACAACTTCTGGATTAATCTTTTTATAAAAATTCTGTTGGATACTTAATGCTGATTTGAGAAGTGAATCAGCTATTGTAAAATCCTCAATCTCTTTGTATAGTAATGATAGTTCTACGAGACAAGAAGCATAGTCGGGATGATTATTCCCTACTAAAGACACTGTTAAAGAAATAGCTTCATTAATATTTTTTTCTGCTTCTTTATAATCTTTCATTTCAAGATAAACCCTGCCCAGTGACAATTTTAAATCAGAATAGGTTTTATTATTGGTACCAATGGAATTTTCAACAATTAAAATTGCTTGCTTATAGTAATCGACAGATTTTGTGTATTCTTCCATTAAACTATAAAGATTTGCCAGACTTATTAAAGTGGAAGAAAGCATTAAATTGTTCTTTCCATAAACTTTTTCTTCGATATCGAGAACTTTTTTATATAATTCCTCCGCTTCATCGTATCTGAAATAAAACTGTTGCAATTGAGCTATATTATGAAGAGTTGTAGCATAGTCAGGGTGCATTTCACCATAATGTTCTTTGACTATACTTAAGGATAAATTAAATAAGGAATCAGCTAAGTGATATTCTCCTATTCGCTTATATAATAACCCTAGATTATTTAGAGATGTACTTAAATCAGGATGCCTTGGACCGTAAATTTTTGTTTGAATTTCAAGAGCTTTTAAAAAATTCTTTTTAGATTGGTCATATTTATCCAAATAGTAATCATTTAATCCTATATTTCCCAATATAGTAGCATAATTCGAATGATTTTCTCCATAATATTTCTTAATTATTTCAAGTGCTTGATGCAATAGTGTATCTGTCTTATCATACTTTTCTAAACTACTATATAAAAGTGCTAAATTTACGAGAGGATTGGCATAGTTCGGATGGTTATCACCATAAAATCTTTTTGTGATAGCTAATGCTTCGGTAAAGCTTTCCTCGGCTAATATGTATTTGCCAGTTTGATGATAGAGACTACCCAAGTTGCTAAGAAAAATTGCAACTGAAGGATGATTGTTATTAAAAGCTTTTTTTGCTATCTCAATAGCTTTAATATACATTTTTTCTGCAATATTATACTGAGCCATCCTTGAGTACAACTCAGCAATATTATTGATAGTTGTAGCAATTTTAGGATTATTTTCTCCATATATAAGAGAGTCTATTCTAAATGCTTTCTTCAAATATTCAGAAGCTTCTTGAAATCTACCAATCTGGATATAGTAAAGTGCTACATTATTTTGTAAAGTAGCAACTTCTGGATGAATATCATTGTAAACATTAGTTAAAATATTAAGAGCTTGAATATATAGTGGTTCAACTTTGGATAATTGACCCATTTGTTTGTATAAAGTTGCAAGATTAGAATAACTAATAGCAATAGAAGGATGATTATTGCCATATTCATTCCTATTGAGTTCCAAAGCTCTTTTATAAAGTCTTTCAGCTTCATTATATTTCCCTTGTTGAGAATAGACAAGCCCTAAATTATTAAGTGTTGTTGCAATAACAACTGAATTTTCGCCAAAATTCCTCTCTTCAATAGCTAAAGCTAATTTGATTAAATTTTCAGCTTCATCGTACCTTCCAAGTTCGATAAATAGTATTCCTTTATTATTATATATTGAAGATATTTCAACATTATTACTGTCAAATATCTGAATTAAAACAGAAAAGGCAGAATCATACAAATTAATAGCTTTTTGGTAATCGCCAAGCTCTTTATATACTAAACCAAGGTAGATTAGACAAGATGAAATGTCTGTTTTTTTTGATAAACGGTTATTAATTAACACATTATATGCATTAAGAAGATAATTAAGAGCTTCATTATAATTGGCAATAGCTCTATTTGCATTGCCTAATCTCATTAGTGATAAAGCATACATAGTCGAAGACTCTCCATAATTTTGTAAAGCTACTTGCAGAGCTTTTTTAGTTGTTTGGATACATTCTGAATATTTCGCTTTATCATAAAGATCAAGAGATTGTTTCATCAAATCATCCCAAACTTCCGCTTTTAATGTACTATATGCAGATACAATGGCTAATAACACTAAAATAATACTTACTAATTTTACTTTTTTCATATTTTCCATTTGATATTATTAACACATATTTATGTTCATATTATATTAAATATACTAAAAATGTTTCATTGTTTATTTCTTTTGTATATAAAAGAATAAATCATAATAATAATAGAAAAAATAAGAGCTATAATAGGTAGAACATCGCCTAAAAGAGTATATATAGATTTTTTTTCGATTAAAGGTATTTCAGAATATAATCCAATTGGAACTTGTACTGGGGCAATTTTAGTGCTTTTTCCAGTTGGAGTTATGAAACCAGATATACCCGTATTAGCACATCTTGCAATATATCTTCGAGTCTCTATAGCCCTCATACGTCCAATACAATAATGTTGTTCCGGTCCAAAAGTGTTATCATACCAACCATCGTTAGTAATAATAACTAACAAATTAGCTCCTAATGAAGCAAAATTAGCTACAAAATTCGGATATATTGATTCAATACAAATTATCACTCCAATATCAGCTTCTTTTCCTTCTTTTTCAAAATGAAGTGTTGCTTGATTCTCTCCTTTTTCCCAATTAGATATACCAACTCCCCAGTCTAATACAGGTATTAAAAATGAAAATAGTTCAACATAAGGGATTCTTTCGGAAAATGGGGTTAATTTCATCTTATGATAAATTTGCTTAGGTTTTGCTTCGTTATTTGGATTAATAAGCAATGCAGCATTATATGCAACATAATATATATTAGGATTGTCCCAATACTTTTGAGCAACTGCAGGTATATTCTTACTATTAGTTAACAACTCGATGTCAGCGAAACCAGTTAATATGGAAACATTATTTGCATTAACATTATTCGCTAAAATTGAAAAATCATGCATAATATTAAAAGCATCACTAAAATTTGGAATAGCTGTTTCACTCCAAATAAATAAATCTATTTTATTAACAGACCTGATCAATGAATCTTGCAGATAAAAATGTTTTTGTATTTGACGTATTACATTAGAACGGCTTTGCCATTTCTCCCATGGATTAATGTTCGGTTGAATAATTCCAATTGTTATTATTTTTTTAGTTTCAAGAAGTTTTGAATGGTCATATTCTTTTATTCTAACAGCTCCGTAGATAACAGGTATAATAATAATTAAAACTACTATTAATAAATATATTGTCAACTTTTTATCATAAAATAAAAACTTTAATAATTTTATCTTATCATTATATTTGATGGTTATTAAAATTATTTTTAAAATTAAAACGTTAACTAAAATAATCAAAAAACTTAGTCCCCATACTCCGAAAACATCTGCAAATTGTACCCAAAGGTAATTATATGTTTGAGTATATCCAATTGTTAACCAAGGGAAAGCTATATCTGAAAGACTATGTAACCATTCAAAAGAAATCCATAAAAAAGGAAATGACCAAATTGCGAAATTGGAACTAAGCTTATCTTTGATTGTTTTAAATACAACAATTGGTATACAAAAGAAAAATGGATGAACTAACCAAACTGCAACACCCGCAATTCTCAACCAAATTTGAGAACTTTCGTCTACAGGTTGCCAGCTTCCTATCCACCAAGCTGTAATTCCATGATAAATAAAAAAAGTTAGATAAGAAAACCAAAAAAAACCTTTTTCTTTAGTCAATAAAACATATAGAAATGGTATAAAACCAATAAAAGCAATCCAATAAAAGGGAAAAGGAGGAAATGATAAACCAAGTATAAGACCTGAAATAATGCCAAGAGAATACTGTGTTATTTTTTTCATCTTCTTTTCAATAACTAATGCTAATATTTAGATCTTGAGGTACTATCCACTATTGTTTGACTATGCCCACCTTCTTCTCCAAACCCATTCATTTTAATAGTAATCTTACCTTGCGTAATAGTTCCTTTTGCTTTTATATAAAAATTAATTCCACGAGGAATATTTAAAGTAATATTCCAAGGAAGCACAGGATCGTTTATTGATTGCAAACCGTCAGCAGTTACGTATTGAATAAGGTCAACTTTCACATCACCATCTTTATATGCACTATAAGTTACTTCAAGAGGAACTTCTGCATTAGCTTCAGTCGTTACAATTTCAAATGATTCTGGAGATGGAGATTCTGTTGTACTACATGATAGCAATAGAATACTTAAAATCATAAGGAATGTTAATAACTTCATATTTTAACCTATAAATGAAAAAAAGATTTTAGTAAATTATATTTAACAAATCTAACTATTTTCAATATAAAATTCGTTAATTTATTTTCAATGTTCATTATATTTAAAAATCTAAAATCTATTAACATTGCATATAATTTTTTAAATTAGTGATGAGAAGAATTACAATAAAAAAATAAATGAAACAATTAGAATCAAAGTTTTTAAAAGGAATTATAAATTTTGAAGATATACCTAATAGAAATTTACCAATAATAGCATTTGCTGGAAGATCAAATGTAGGAAAATCTTCTCTCATCAATTGTATCTTAACAAAAAAAAACTTAGCTAAAACAAGCTCAACTCCAGGTAAAACAAAACAAATTAATTTATATCAAGTTGAAGATTATTGGATTCTTGCAGATATGCCTGGTTTTGGTTACGCAAAAACTTCGAAAACAAACAGAATACTATGGTCTAAAACAAATTTGTTATTCATTGAAAAAAACAATAATCTTAAACTTGTTGTTTATTTGATTGACTGTCGAGTTGAACCAATGGAAATAGATTTAGCTCTCATAGAATTTCTTGAGAACATAAAGAGAAAATATGTAGTCGTTCTTACAAAAACTGATAAAATAAATGATACAGCATTAACTTTAAGATTGAACCAATACAAAGAGCTTACAAAATATTGTTCATCAATTCAAGAGATTCTTCCATTTTCTACGAAAACTAATAGAGGCAAAATTGAATTATTCGCCATATTAAAAAAAATATTACAATACTAAATTTTGGACTTATAAAAACGTTATAGGATTATATATTGTTAATTGAATAATAAATATGCAGATATTAATAAAAGAATCGATAGAGCAAAGCATTGATGTTAAGAAAAAATTATTAAAACATTGCTCACAAACTATTTTGGATTCAGCTATTATTTTAGTTGAAGCAATTAAGTCTGGGAAAAAAATATTAACTTGTGGCAATGGAGGAAGTGCTGCTGATAGTCAACATTTAGCTGCTGAATTAGTTATACGTTATAGAAGTAATGTCAATAGACCAGCAATACCAGCTATAGCTCTTACTGTTGATCCTTCTATTTCTACTGCTGGTGGAAATGATATTGGATTTGAAAATGTATTTAGCAGATGTACTGAGGCCTATGGCCAAGAAGGTGATTGTCTGATAGCAATATCTACAAGTGGCAACTCTGAGAATGTTTTTCGAGCTATACAAACTGCAAAAGAAAAAAATATGAAAACTATTGGTTTATTAGGTTCTGATGGTGGTAGAATAGCTAAAATTTGTGATATTTCAGTAATTGTACCAAGCAATATTACAGCAAGAATACAGGAAGCTCATATTTTGATAGCTCATATCTGGTGCGAAATAATTGAGGAATTACTTTATAAAGATTTTATTAAATAATAATTTTTCTAATTTAATTATTTTCCGTAATTTTGTAATTTATATCAAAGCCACCTTAGCTCAGCTGGTAGAGCAGCTGATTTGTAATCAGCAGGTCGTTGGTTCGAGTCCGACAGGTGGCTCTTAATATTCTACTTTATCGAATACATTGTTGTTCGGTCTTTTTAAGTTTTAATGGATCAAAACCCTTTTATGATAATTTACTTATAATAGCTTGATATAATGTATCAGGCATTTGAGAGTGCCTATATAATACCCATAGATACTTTCTACTGGGAGTACCAACAACAGCGTAGCTATAATCCTCTGCTAAATCAATAATCCAATAATCACCTTTAAAGGGCCAAAAGAATTGAACTTTAAGTTTTGCATTATTTGAATTAGGAACTATAAAAGCTTTACCGTAAATATCGTTAATTTCTCCATCAACACTTTCTTTTCGACAAACGTTATGAACCCTTATATAATCTTTATCCGATTTTGTATATTCGGCTGTAGTGCAGAAACAATTCTTCTGGAAACTGTTAGGATAAGAAGCAATTTCATACCATAATCCAAGATATCTGTCTATATCTACATAATCAACAACCTTTAAAAATGGATAGTTATTACTACACCCCATAATTATTCCCAATAATAGAATAAACAATAAATTTAATTTTATATAATTAGCCATTTTTCCTTCCTATTTTTTTACTATTTTTCTTACAATAACACCGTTTTGATTATATATTTTAATAAAATATATACCTGATATAAATGTGCTTAAATTTATACTAAAAGGATTTTCTAAAAAATCATTCGAGTTCCAACTATAATGTATCCTCCCAATTATGTCAACAATCTCTATTTTATAAATAATATCGTTTTCATTAATAGAATAAATAGATATGTATTCACTACCTGGATTTGGATATATTAACACTATTTCGTTGGAATCATTATGAAAATTAATACTTGAAAATATAAATGGATCAGATATTTTTTTACAATCAAATTCATTATAAACTTCGACTTGATAGACCCCATATTCTTTAATAATCAGGAACCTATCTTCAGCATTCTCTAATGGACTACCATTCCAATACCATTTGTATCTTTCAGCCTTCGAGGAGATTAAGGTATCTTTTACTTTATAAATAACTGGTTTTTCAGGTAATGGATTTACAACAACCCTTATTGGCTGTGAGTATACAAAGCACCCATTTGTTGCAGTAGCTTTTAGAATATATTCCCCTGAATCTTTTACATATATTTTTCTACCGGATTTTCCATTAGACCATTCATATTTACTAAAACCAAGCCAGGCATTAAGTTCTAAACTATCCCCTTCACACATCGGATTATTACCATTTACGTTTACTCTCAGTTCAGGAGTAGTTTTAACATTAATTTGAATTGTTCTTGATTTCGCCCTACACACATCCATATTCGATAATTTCTTAGCTTCAACAGAATAGTTTCCACTTGTCTTTATTATTACACTTCTTGAATTTGAACCATCTGACCAAAGGTAGCTATCATATCCATCTTCAGCTTCTAATACTACACTATCCCCTGAACAAAACTCAGTATTGCCATTAATTGTAACTTTTACTTCCTTTAGATTACAATCTAATAAATCAATTTCCCAAAAACCTCTACCATAAGTAGCAGCAACAAGTTTTTTCCTTTGGTAATCAATCTCTAATTCATTTACAACGACATTGGGTAACCCCGTTCCGTAATAGGTCCAAATATTGGAACCAAAATCAGTATAAAAAACACCAATATCAGTTCCTATATATATTCTACTTTGAGAATTTTCCTGGACAACTGCACAATTAATTGGTAAATTGGGCAAGTTTCCAGAAACATTAATAAATTTTTCCCCATCATATTCAAATACTTTTATTCCTGGTACATAACCACTCATTGTAAGAAAAATATGCAAAGGATCATTAGGATCTACAGCAATATACGAAATTCCAGCATTTGATTTATAAAGCTCAACCCATTCTTGTCCATCATTATAAGTAGCATATAAATTCGATAATGTAGCAGCATAAATTATACCTGAATTGTTAGGTGCAATTGCTAATGAGTGTATTGTTCCACCACTTGTAAAATTTGATATTTTGCTCCAAGTTCCGTATTCTCCATATTTACTTGATTTCCATACATTATTATAACCAGCATAGATATTATTTGGTGATACTTGATCAATTACAAACCTTGTTACCCATTCACCTGTTTCTTTTACTTTGTCAGCATCAATCATTAAGTCAAAATCATTACCTCCATTAGTTGAACGATAAAGTGAACCGTAATAGATTGAAACATAGATATTCTTATTATTTTTCGGGTTTATGGCACATTCCATACCATCAGAAGAAAATATATGGAACCATTCATTATCTTTATACAAAGTTGTTCCATTATCTTGTGAGCCTCCGATTATTTGAGGCGGATTTGTTTTTGACATTCCCATACAATAATATTGTGTAATAGAGAGCCCATTTGATAAATTTATCCAATTTTCGCCTCCATTAGTTGTTTTATAAATACCCCCATCATTTCCTGAAAATAAAGTTGTATTATTTTGAAATTCGAGGTCATGATGGTCAGCATGAACAAAAGCCTTTCCATATCCTCCATACCAATGGGTAACTAAATCCCATGTTTCTCCACCATCTGTCGTTTTCCAGATATTAATCCCACCAATGTATATTAATTGTTCATTAACAGGGGATACAGATATACATAGATCATAACTTCCTTGTCCTTTATTATCCCAAGACTCACCTCTATACCAACCTAATATATTGCCTATTCTTTCTGGAGTTGCTATTGTCTGCCAATTTTCGCCCTCATCGGTTGAGACTATGAATGAGTGAAATCCACGATTTTGACTATTTGCACATATAGCATAAACTTTTTTATAATTATCAGGAGTAACTGCAAGAGCTATTCTGATACAATTTTCAACCTTTTTAACACTCTTCCAAGAGTCTCCGAAATCAGTAGATTTATAGATATATGCTTCACCAACCCTTGAAAAAGTAGCGCCATAAATAATATTATTCCTTGTTGGATGAATAACAAGATCCCTAAATCCACCTGATTGTTTATTTATCCATGTAACTCCTCCATCTATTGTTTTATATATACCATCTCCCGTTCCTACAACTAATATATTGGGGTTTGTTGGATGAATGATAATATTACCTAAAATTTTATTATTGTGCAGATAATAACTTAGATTAGTTATATTCCAAGTTGAGCCACCATTTGTAGTTTTTATTAAGCCGATACTATAGAACTTATCTCTACCACCAAAAGTAACATCAGCATCACCGGTTGAAGCATAAACAATATTTGGATTAGTTTTTGATATAGCAATATCAGTTATACCAATAGATAAAAACTCAGTAAATGGAAAAGTAATCCAAGAAATTCCTCCATCAGAGGACTTCCATATACCCCCAGAGGCTGCACCAACCCAAATTTCATTTACATTATGAGGGTTAAACTTTATTACATTTATTCTTCCTAAACCTTGATCTCTTGAATCATTGAAGTTTTCAGGATTGTCTATAGGTCCTATCAAACTCCATTGCTTGGATTGAATGACATCATTTCTATCATATTTTTCTTTAAAACAATTCCATTCATAGAGAATTCTATTAGCATCAGGGAAATTGCCTGAGGGATAGACTCTTGGTTCCCAAAAATACTCCCAACGTTTATATTGTTTCCACCCTTTACGTTCGTATTCAGGAATACTATTCCAATAATTATTCCATATCTCTTTAATTTGATAGAAGTTAGAGTTTGATAATGTATCCAATCCTTGAATGCTTGTCTGAGAAAATACACACTGTGATAATATTAAAATAGAAAAAAAGTATATTAATCTTGATATATATTTGTTCTTTTTCATAATACAAAATAATTTTAATTTTTTAATTTCGTTTTTAAATATTATTAAATAGCATATTATAATATAACAATTAATATTTAATTTGACGAAAAATACTTACATAAAATTCGTAATAAATATATTTGTATTTATAATACTATTAGTTTTTACTATCTCTAATAATTCTTGTGGTAATAACAAAAAAGAACGTTTCATTAATACTACTGTCGAACTTCTAACACTTCAATATCGTTTCCCCAATGATTCTAATATAAGAAAAAATGAGGCAGAAAAGATTTATGAAAAATTCGGTTTATCAACTCTTGAATATAAAGAATTATATGAGTCATATCGCAATAATAATCAAGAATTTATTGTTCTAATGGATACAATAAAAGCAAGAATTAAACAAGAAATTTTACTTTTAGAGACAAAAAAACAATAATTTTTGCTATCTATATTTTGAACGATAAGGTTTAGAACTAACAACAAAATCGAAATTTAAAAAATTATCTTTTCCTTTTTCCAATATTCTTTTTTCACTTATAAAACCAATCATTCCAGCATTATCCATACAAAACTCAAATTCAGGAATAGTAAGAAACATATTGTTTTTTTGAGCTTCAATAGCAATCCTATGCCTTAATCTCGAATTAGCGGACACTCCACCTGCAATTGCAATTGTATTTACATTAAAATTCAAAGCAGAACATATTGTTTTTGAAACTAAAACATCCACAATTGCTTCCTGCACACCTGCACATATATTTAAAAGCTCATTTTTATCAATTTTATTATTAAATTTATAATTTAGAAAATTTCTTACTGATGTTTTTAAGCCACTAAAACTAAAATCAAAATCGCCAGAATCTATCATAGAACGAGGAAATATATATTTATCAGGGTCACCTTTTTTTGCTAATTCATCAATTTTAGGTCCTGCTGGATAATCCAACCCTAACATCTTTCCGATTTTATCAAATGCTTCCCCAGCAGCATCATCTCTCGTCGAACCAATTAACATATACTCGTTAAAAGACTTCACTAAAAATAATGAAGTATGCCCTCCACTAACAACTAATGAAATAAAAGGAAATTCAGTTTTATTAAAAATACAGCCAGAATAGATATGCCCCTCAATATGATTAACAGGAATAATAGGTAAATTGAATTTAATAGCTAATCCCTTTGCAAAACTAGTTCCAACAACCAAAGAGCCAATTAGTCCTGGACTTTGAGTTACTGCAATGGCATCAATCTCAGATAAATCTAAATGAGCATCCCTAAGAGCATTCTTAATAATTGAAGAAATATGTTTTAAATGAGCTCTCGATGCAAGTTCTGGTACAACTCCCCCCCATTTTTTATGAAATAACTGCGAAGATATAACATTACTCAGAACTTTGCCTTCACTTATAACAGCAGATGATGTTTCATCGCATGAGGTTTCAATAGCTAATATTTTCAACTTATATTATACCCATTAAATGCTTATATAGTAGAGTTAAAGCTGTTCCTACAGCTCTTTCGCGATTAATTTGTCTATCTTTACTAAAATAGTACTTATTTGCAAAATTAACACTTTCATCTGAAATACCAATAAACACAGTACCAACTGGTTTTTCTTCGCTGCCACCAGTCGGTCCTGCTATGCCTGTAATAGAAATACTATAATCTGTATTAAAAAGCAATCTAACATTTTTCGCTAATTCCAATGCTGTTTGTTCACTTACTGCACCATATTTTTCGATAATGTCTGCCTTGACGTTCAAAATACTTATCTTTGCTTCGTTGCTATATACTTGGACGCCACCGATAAAGTATTTTGAACTACCAGATACTGTAGTTATTTCTGCTCCAAGAAGCCCAGCGGTACATGATTCAGCTACAGACAGAGTTTTACCTCTATCGTTGAGAATTCTTCCAACAACTGAAGCTATACTTTCGTCTTCCTCTGAATAAATATATTTCCCAATCTTAGTTTTTAAATACTTTATAATAACTTCTAACTTTTCTTTTGCATTCTCAAAATCTACTCCTTCGATTCCAACTCTTAATCTTACCCCTTTATAAGAAGGTAAAAAAGCCAAAGAACCATCACCAAGAAACAATTTTGTATCTCCAATCATATCTGCTAAATATGATTCAGGAATACCTGTAGTATTTAAATTTTTAAAAAGTAAAACGCTTTGTCTTTCGCTTATAATTTTCTCTTTTAGTAATGGAATAACACTATTAATCATTATGTATTTCATTTCGGAAGGAACTCCTGGCAAAGCTACTATAATTTTGTTTTTATAATCAAACCATAGTCCTGGTGCAGTACCAAGTTCATTTTTTAATATCTTAGCTTTTGTTGGTACTAATGCCTGTTCCTTATTTCGTTCTGTGAATTTTAAACCTCTTTTGCTAAATCTATCCTCTAATTCTATTAACAATTCTCTATTTAATAACAAACTATCTTTAAAGAATTTTGTTAAAGTTGGCTTGGTTATATCATCATGAGTAGGACCCAGCCCCCCAGTCATTATAATTATATCTGTTTCTTTAAGTAATCTTTTTAATTCTTTAATTAAAATACTTTCCTCGTCACCTATTATAGAATGAAGATTTACCTTATATCCAAGTTTTGTCATTTCATTTGCAATCCAGGAAGCATTAGTATTTACAACTTGGCCTATACATATTTCATCGCCGATTGTTAGTATTGAAGCTTTTATCATAGTTTTCTAAAAATAAAAAAAGGCAGACAATTTTATGCCTGCCTTTATTTAACAAAAATCAATTAATCTTTATCTTTTTCATCATCTTTATTTTCTGCATCTGTTTTATTGTCTGCATCTGGCACAGCATTTATTACTTCCTCGTTATTATCTTTCTTTTCCTCATCTTTAGAGGGAATTGAGGTCGAAAGATTAATACTGTCCTTAACAGGAATTTTCATATCATAATAAAGATTATCATAATCTGGGAAACCAGATGTATCGATTGGTTCTTGAACTGGAGGAGGCTCAATGTAGAATTTATCAGCATTTGGTACAGGATGAGCAGCAATATAATTCATAACAATTGCTTGTTCCTTATTGCGAAGACATTCAACAACGGAAAGTACAATTTTTTTAGCTTCTTTATCGAATTCTACAACTTTCAAAGGAAGAATATCACCGATTTTAAAGAACTCACTAATATTCTTCACTGGTGCAAAAGATAATTGAGAAACAGGAACAAACCCATCAACACCATCAGGTAGTTCGACAATAACACCTTTTTCAATAATTCTTTCAATTTTGGCTTCTGTTTCTGCAGATACTTTATACTTTTCTTCGAAATAATCCCAAGGATTATCTTTGATTTGTTTATGACCAAGTGCAATTCTTCTTTGCTCAGCGTCAATACTTAGAACCGTTACATCTAATTCTTCACCTTTCTTAACAAATTCGCCTGGATGTCTTATTTTCTTTGTCCAAGATAAATCGCTTATATGAACTAAACCATCAACACCAGGTTCAAGTTCAACGAAAACGCCAAAATTAGTAAGATTGCGGACAATGCCTTTGTGAATGGAGCCGACAGGATACTTTTGCAATAAATCTTGCCAAGGATCTGGCTCAAGTTGCTTCATTCCAAGAGCTAACTTCTTTTCATCCTTATCTATATTAAGAACAACAGCTTCCAACATTTGTCCCATAGATACCATTTGAGAGGGATGCTTAATATGTTGTGTCCATGACATTTCGCTTATATGAATTAAGCCCTCAATACCTTTTTCAATCTCAATAAATGCCCCGTAATCAGTTAGTGATACAACTTTACCTCTTACTATTGTTCCTTTTTCGTATTTTTCTCCTATATCATCCCAAGGATGAGGAGTTAATTGTTTCATTCCGAGTGATATCCTTTTCTTGCTTGTATCATAATCAAGAATAACGACTTTTACTACTTGGTCTAATGAAACAATCTCGCTTGGATGAGTAACTCTTCCCCAAGATAAATCTGTAATATGAACAAGTCCATCCACTCCGCCAAGATCGACGAAAACGCCAAAATCTGATATAGCTTTAACAGTTCCCTCTAATACTAGACCTTTTTCTAATTTGCTAATTATTGCATCGCGTTGTTCAGAAAGTTGTTCTTCAAGTAAAACTTTATGACTAATAACTACATTTTCACTTGGATGATTAACTTTTACTACTCTAACATCTATTGTCTTGCCAACCCAAGAATCAAAGTCACGAACGGGTCTAACATCAATTTGTGAACCAGGCAGAAAAGCCTCAATACCCATCAAATCTACAACCATGCCTCCTTTAATTCTCCGTAATATACGAACAGGAACAACGCTTTGAGTTTCATATAACTTTAATATATCATCCCAAATTCTCATAAAATCAGCACGACGACGCGATAAGATTAATCTTCCGTTCGGGTCTTCAATTGTGTCAATAAATACATCAATTTCGTCCCCAACTTGAAGCAACTCAGAATTAAGTAGTTCTGCACGTGGTACAACACCTATAGACTTAAAACCAATATCAACATAAACTTCATCTTTTGTTATTTGTGTAATCTTCCCACGAACTAATTCATCCTCTTTTATTACTGAAATTGTCTTTTCAGACATAACTTTATAAGTTTCATCATCAATTTCTAAATTCGAAAAACCTTCTTCCATAATAGATGATACTGAAAATTTCTTTGGTTCTATTGCACTTTCGTAGGATTTGTCTGATATGTGCAATTCTTTAGATTCGGTAGGTTCGTTTTCCATTGTAAGGACATTAGAATCTTCTGTCATTAATTCCCTCCAAGTTCAACATAATTTTTATGCAAAAGCATAGATTAATAGTTAATAAATTAGTTAATTATTAAAAAACAAATTTTAAAGAAATGCAATTTATTAATATTTATTTAAATAACCAAATTTATTAATAAATAATTTTTATATTTTTTTTATTTTTCTCTTGATTTTTTAAAATATTATTTTTAATTTAGATTTATAATTTTTCTTTATCAAATATGAAAAGATATCTTAAATACTTAAGAGAGAGAGAGAGAGAGAGAGAGAGAGAGAGAGCAACTCATCTCGGATCGAATTATCTGATTATTCTGCCTCTGTTAATAGAATTTATTCTTACATTTTTATTTATGAACGGTCACCCCCTTAAATATAAAATAATTTTTTATATGCTTTTCTGCTAACAAAAAACTAAGTTAAATGATTATGAAGTTTATTTTATTAAATAATATTTTAAAGGTGAATAAATGAAAAAGTTCATAATTTTATTATCAGTTCTTTTTACTTTCATTTTTGTTAACCAAATTGATTTAGAGTCACGCTCTATGTTTATAGCAGATCCAGGTCATCACTGGTTAACTCCAAATGGAAAAGATCGTGAAGATGGAATACCTAAATCAAAAGCTACTCGAGATGAATCTGGTGCCGTTTCTATTGGTGGTGGTTGTGAAGACATGGAAGGTACATGTTGGGAATTGGCTAATAACAGAACTGTATTAATTGTTTATGATGCTGTAATCAGTCCTGGACCTGGAGAAAATATAATTTTTATTCAAGCACCAGACTCAACCTCTGTTCCTCCACAAAATTAATAATAAGCTCCCCCAACAATTCTTATTGTTGGGGGAAAATTATTTTAAGTAATTTTTTTATAATAACTTAGGAGAAAAAATGAAAATATTAAAAAATATTTTAAGTATATTACTTCTATTTTCTTTTCTAACTTGTATAGCTCTAAGTAATGATGATTATGATTCTTTAGTTTTATTAAAATCCATTACTTTAGAAGAAAATGAAGAAGCTATTTTAACTAAAGTAACTAATGTTTCAACAAATTCTAATTCAACTGAAATTCTAATTAGTGATAGTGAAGGAAAAATTTTGATTCTTTATGATGCAAGAATTGGTAAAGTTCTTAAATACTTTGAAGCACCATTTGAATTAAGCGATTCATTGGCTATTAAAGGTAAATATTGGAATGAACAAGAAGAATATGTAAGAAATGATAAAGTAATATTTGCTAACGGAAAAAAGCTTGAAGATGATTATATCAGAAAACGGCTTAGGAATGAATTATATTTTGGTATTTTTGTTAATGATAATGAAATATGGGCAAGCGCCTATGCTAAAAGTTTGGTCAAACCTAAAGGTATTGATACATTAACAGAATTTCATAGTACTTTATCTACCGGTATAATGCGTTACGATTTAAAAATTAATAAAATGATCGAATATATTTGCTTTGAAAAAATATTTGAAAAAAAATATTATATTTTCCCTTGGCCTTATCACTTTGTAGTCGCACCCACAAGAGATAGCATTTTTATTATTACAATAAACTCTTCACATTTTAGAAATAAAGGATCTGATTCTCTTTGGATAATTAGTTCATATAATTTGAAAGGCGAAATTATCAAACCTATTATGAAAATGCCGGAAGAATACACACAAACAAAATTAGGTTATTCGATACTTTTCAAACCCAAATTTTGTTTTAACAATAAGAACGAGTTGCTTTGTGTATTTCCTTATGCTGAAAGAGTTTTTAATATTACTAATTCAACTTTCTTTGAATTAAAAAATTTAAAGCAGTCCAACAAAATTTTTTTGGATAGTCTAAAAGAAAACCCAAATTTAGTTGATAGCTTTCTTGTAAGATATTTCTATTTTCTTCCAAACTCAATTGAAAATGTTTATGTTACAAAAAATAATGAGGTAATTGTAATAACTTTTCAGGTCTTTAAGATTAGTCAGAATAAAACTCAGGTATATTGGTTAATTCAAGAATATGACGAACAAGGAAATTTAAACCATCAATACAAAGTTACAAACTTGGATGAACATGGATATATTCATTATATTTTTTATGACAAAAACAAAGATGAATTTCTATTTTTTAAACTTCTAAAGGGAAAAGGTTGGTTTTTAGATTTTTATAAAGGAGTTAGTAAAAAATGATAAAAATTAATCCATTGGTTTTAGGACTTTGCTTTTTCTTTATTTTTGATTCCTCACCAATAAGAAATAATGAGGTTTTAAAAGAAATGCAAAAGAATGTTGATTATCAAAAAGGTGAATTTTTATTTCTTAATTTTATTAACTTAGGCGATTGCTCAAAATGCCTTAATTTATATTATCTTATATATAATTGTATTGATGAAAGATTCGATAAAAAGGATTTAAATTTTATGTCAAAGTATTTAGTAGTTGTTAAGTGTAATAGAGAAATTGAACTAAAACGATTTAGAAAATTATATAGTTGGGATGGATTTTGTTTTTTTAATCCTGGAGACGTTCAAAAAAAATTAAATCTACCCCAAAATACAGCATTAGCTATCTTTTACAATGATTCTTGTTTAGTCCATTACACAAATGAAGAGTCAATTTTATGCGATTCTTTATTCAGATTTATTTATGATTTTTTAAAGAAAGTAAATAATTATTAATTAACTTAATTAAATATATAAGCGGTTATATTAAAAATTAAGTGAGTAAATATTTTTCTTTCATAAATAATTTGATTATTTATGATTATCACTTTATATAATAAGAAGTTTTTAAGTTATTAATTAGGATTTTTTGACTGGTTTTTTCGTTTATTATAATATACTTTTCTATAAATTGCTTAAAAGATTGTTTTATACACGTTCAATGTAACAATTCAAAATTGTAATTGTTATATAAATAAATTAAAATAATTTTGCAATAATTGGATATTTCTTTAATTATTTATTAAGATACTATGAGAATTAATTATATATTTCTTTTTTTGTATTTGTTGATTTTCATTCAAAGTTGCAGTGAGAAATCAACAACACCTGAAAATGAATTAAAATACGACTACTCAAAAGCTCCCGAGGGTTTTCCACCTATTCCTTTTCCAGAAAATAACCCATACTCCTATGATAAAGCAGTTTTGGGAAGAAAACTTTTCTACGAGAAATTGCTTTCGAGGGACATGAACTTACCAAGTTGTTCCCATTGCCTTAAGCAACAAAACTCTTTTTGTGATAATATCCCAATAAGTAAGGCTGCTGACAAAGAACCAGAATATAGAAATACTATGCCCCTTACTAATGTTGCCTATAGAAAGAATATCTTTTGGGATGGCAGAGCAACATTAGTCGAATCTCCTGCCTATAGAAGTCTATGGTTACCTCAAATATTAGCAGCAGATACAAATGTAATCGTCCAACGACTTGAAAAACATCCAGAATATCCTGAACTATTTAGAAAAGCATTTGGTGACCCCAAACCTTCTGCATTTAGAATATCTCAAGCTATAGCTACTTTTGTTAGAACATTAGTATCTGGCAATTCAAGATATGATAAATACATTCGGGGTGATTCTAATGCACTATCTGAACAGGAAAAACGAGGTATGGAGCTTTTCTTTAGTCCTCGAACAAGTTGTTCTGAATGCCATTCGGGTTTTCTTTTTACTGATGGATTATACCATAACACAGGAACAAGCACGCATTATTTTGATAGAGGAAGGTTCTACGTTACAGGAATTAATGAGGATAGAGGGAAATTTCTGACCCCATCTCTTCGCAATGTTGAGGTTTCTGCTCCCTATCTTCACGATGGCTATTTTTTAACTTTAGAACAAGTAATCGAAAATTATAATAAAGGTGGAAGAGCTTGGTTTAATAAGGATCCGAGAGTGAGGCCTTTAAATCTTACTCAACAAGAAAAAAACGACTTAATAGCCTTTTTAAAATCACTTACTGATTGGGAGTTTTTAAGAAACAAATGGTTCTCTAATCCAAATAAATAATTTGATTTGCTAATCGTCAAAAAAAACATGAAAGATGATATATTAAATGAACAGAAAATTTCTGAATCGAGAAGAAGTTTTCTAAAAAAAGCTTTCACAATGAGCGTTTTCACTATTAGCTTTCCTCACATCTTACTTGCCAAAATAGAACCTTGGGATATTAAAAAGAAAGGTGACAAACTTTTAGGTAATTATTTCCTCAATTTAAATGATTTACCTATGCTAAAGGAACTATGGGGCTCGGTAAGAGTGAAAGTTGAAGGTGTGATTGGCTTTTTCCCAAAAATAATTATAACTAAAGTTCCTAAAGATGAATACGATGTGGACTATATTTGCGTTTCTGAAATGTGTCCACACGAAGGTTATCCTGTAAGTGACTTAAATCTTGAAAATAAAATGTATGAATGCACAGGTCATGGTACACTTTTTTTAGTTGATGGCACTTATTTTTGGGGCCCAGCTTCAAGAGATTTAGAGCGTTTCGAAGTTACTTACAACGGTGGAGATTATATTTCGATAGATATATATGCTATCAATGGAAATGTTGATGTTAATGACAAAAAAGAAACTCTTTTCTACCTTAATCAAAATTACCCAAATCCTTGTTCAGATTCAACAGTTATAACATACGGCTTAGAAAAGCCCTCAAATATTCTTTTAGAGCTTTACGACCTTAAAGGAACTAAAGTCCTCACTCTTGAAAATAAACATTCTAATGCCGGTGATTTTTCATATTATCTTGATACTTCTTTTTTAGCTCCCGGAACATATATTATTAATCTTTCTGTCAATAATAAGAAAAAAATCTTTAGAATGATGACAATTACAAGATAATGAAAAAAGGCAAGAAACCAAATAAAAAGCAAACTTCCTTCAAAATTAATGAATCAAGAAATCGTAGAGAATTTTTAATTAAAACTGGAAAAAGTATAGGATTTTGCCTATTTACTCTTGGGTCTATTAATTTATTAACTGAATGCGAAAATTTTATCGAAAAATCTGATCCTCACAACTCAACAACAATAGAAATAGACATCAATCTCCAAGAATACAAAATACTAAAGAAAATTGGCTACGGATTAATGACAAAATTTCCAAAAGTAAATTATGGAATTCCTGTCATTATAGTCAAAATAGCTGATAATCAGTATGCTTGTTACTCTTCAATGTGTACACATGCACATTGCTACGGAGATTCTGTTCGCCCTTCTTTAGGAACTTCACCTGGATTCAAAGACATAGTTTGTTCATGCCATGGTTCACGATTCGATCCTTTTAATAATGCTAATGTTATCCAAGGCCCTGCCGAAAAACCCTTAAAACAATACTCTACATCTTTCAATCCAGACACAAACATTTTGAAAATATATTTTTAGACAATAACTGCTTTATATTTAATTAAAAAAAATATTACTTATTAAAATTCTTATTTTTTCCATATTTAAGTCAATTTTAAAAATAAATGATAAATATTAAGATGTTTGAGAAATAATAATCATATATTGTTCCTAAATAATAATATATTGGTTTTATTGTTCAGTACTGTTTCACTAAAAACAATATTATTGCTATTTTTGTAAATATTACTCATTAAAATTTTTCAAGAGTGGTTTTATGTTAAAAAGTATGACAGGATTTAGTAAAGCTCAGCTTTCAGAAAAAGGGATAAATGTTACGGTTGAACTTAAAAGCTTAAATGGTAGATATCTCGATATAAGTTGTAAGCTTCCAAGACATTTAGCTTATAGAGAGCCTGAATTGAGAGAAAAAATCAAGTTACTCATTCCTCGTGGTACAGTTTCAATTATTATAAACGTAGATTTTGATGGTAATGCCCAGGCTTTTAAATTAAACGAAAATGCTTATCGAAATTGTTATAATGAAATTGAAACTATGAGAAAGAATTTAAAAATAAAAGATAGCATTCGACTTGACCATTTATTGTTATTTACTGACTATATTTTTAAAAAAGAGGACATACAAAATGAAGAATTACAGTGGGATTTAGTTATAAAAGCTGTAGAAACATGCCTTAAAGATATAGATAAATTTAGAATTAGAGAAGGAAAAGCAATTGCTAAAGATTTTGTTGCAAGAATAAAGAACATAGCACAAAAACTCGACAAGATTGAATTGATAAGTATCAATCAATTACCAGAAGAGCGAGAACGCTTGCGACAAAAAATTGCTCAACTATTCGACAGCGATGAAATAGACGAAAGCCGAATTCAAATGGAAATCGTATTAATAGCAGATAAACTCGACATCTCAGAGGAATGCTTGCGAATGCGTTCTCATATTAAATACTTCAATGACGAGATCAACTCCAAAGATTCTGCTGGAAGAAAAATTAATTTTATCCTTCAAGAAATGAACAGAGAAATAAATACTATCGGTTCAAAAGCTAATAATTCTGAAATATCACATTTAGTTGTCCAAATAAAAGAAGAGCTTGAAAGAATAAGAGAACAAGCTCAAAATATAGAATAATTTCAAATTGAGCAGTCCATCGCTCTCATATTAAAAGGCATTACAAATTCAAAGGTTTTATTCCCATTAAGGTCGTACTCTAACTTTACACCTAAAAGGTAAAAAATACTTTTAATGTCAATTACTATTAATTCATCTTCTATATAAAATTTTCTGTCATAAATAGTTAACTCTTTATCAAATCCAAGAGAAAATCTCAAACCTTCGCATGCACTACCTAATACTCCAATTCGAATAAATGAGTCCTGTAAATTCTTTTTATTTTTTAAAAATTTTATTCTATCCATAGCATTCGAGGAAATCATTATTTCATCCTCTTTATCTGCTCCGATTATCCCTGAATTAATTATGAAATAATTCATTTTAAAACAACATTTATTTTTTGCGAAAAAGCATTAACTTTTCAAATCGGTTCTCTGTTCCGTTTAAAAGTCGGACTATATTTTTTCTATGAGTAAATATCAATAAACCTGCAATAACAATAAAGAAATATATTAAAATATCATATCCATTTATTTCCACACCTAACACATTACTACGAATAAAAAGAGAAAGAGGAATAATAGCTGAACCAGTAATTGAACCTAAAGACACGTACCCAGTAGTAAATAAAATAAGCGCGAAAGCAATTATAGCAAAAATCAAATCTATCGGAGCTATTGCAATAATTGCCCCTAAAGCAGTATTTATTCCCTTACCCCCTTTAAATTTCGCAAAAATAGTCCATATATGCCCACAAATGGATGCTACACCAGCAATTAATTTTACTATAACTATACTATCGTCAATAGTTGTATATGTAAATACAATGTTATGGCTAAAAATATTTGAGAATAAAATAACTGGTATCAACCCTTTAAGAATATCTACAATTTGAACAATGATACCCCACTTCCATCCAAGAATTCTAAATGTATTAGTACTTCCCATATTTCCACTACCCTTGTCTCGAATATCAAAACCAAAAAAGCTTTTACTTATGATTAAGGCAGTTGGAAATGACCCTATCAAGTAGCTTATTACAATTATAACAACTATTTTAACAATTAGTTCCATTTTTATAATTCTTCATTAAAATAATAATAATATTATTATATATCAATAATATACCCATTTTATTTAATACAATTTGCAAAGTGATAAAGCGAAATCCCTACAGATACAGCAAGATTTAAAGATTCAGCTTTTCCTTTTCCAATTATTTTGTATGCAAAGTGTAATTGTGATTGTATATCCTGAGATATACCTTTAGCTTCATTACCAAAAATCAAGATAAATTTTTTCTTAGGTTTACATTCTTCTATTGTCATTTTAGCTTTTAGACTCGCTCCATATATTTCGTAATCTCCAGATGCTTTGTGCAAGAAAGGTAGCAAATCTTCAATATATTGTATATTACATCTAAAAATAGAGCCCATTGTCGAACGAATGACTTTAGGGTTGTATTTATCAACTGAATTAGATCCTGTTATAATATGATTAATACCAAACCAATCTGCTGTCCTTATGATTGTACCAAAGTTTCCTGGGTCAGATATACTTTCAAGAATAATTATCGGTGAATTTAAGCTTAATTGATAATCTAAATTATGAACAACAGCCAATATACTTTGTGGTGTTTTTGTATCGCACAATTGTTCAAATTGCTGTTTCCTTGCTATGTATACAGGAATATTTTTTTTATGGAACATTTCTGCTATTTTTTTCGCATCATCACTTGCTTTACTACTCAAAACTATCAATTCAGTTTTATAATTACTATATACAAGTTCGCTACATAATTTCTCACCTTCAGCAATAAATAGTCTGCTTTCGTCTCTTGCCTCTTTGCGTTTCAGAGATGCTACAAACTTTTTTAGATTATTAGATATTGCTATATAGTATGACATATTTATTAAATATTAAAAATATTATTTATTAGTTTTGCAAATCTAATAAAAGATAATTATTAAACGAACTTATATGAATGATTATTCTGAATATATAAAAAAGATTTTTAGTAAAATTTCTTCGTTGATTATTGCCGATTCTGTTTCTTTAATTTTAATGGTTCTATTCTCAATCCTTTTTGGAAGGATTTTCGGAGAAGACTTATTTGGCAAATTTTCTTTGTCGTTCATACTAATAACAATTTTTAGAACTATAATAGACTTAGGATTTGATTATTCATTGCCCAGAAGTATAAGTATCGACCCCAAAAATGCATACATTGAAATAATAAATACTCAAATAACCAAACTATATATTTTCATTACTTTATCTCCTATAGCTATTATTATTTCTTTATTTACTACTCTATCTTTTAGCTTTTTTATCCTTTATCTCTCTTTGTTACCCAATACAGTATCTTCTACACTCAGAGCAGCTCTTAGAGGTTTTTCAGATATGAAAACTATAGCTAAAATTGATACTCTTGTTAATATTATGTTATATATAGTAGCTGCTATTTTTGTTTTATTTAAATTTGAACTCTGGAGTATTTTCACATTATTTATTCTTTTTGAATCTCTAAAATCATTCTGGTATTTTAACAAAATTAAAAACAAGATTCAAAATTTACATTTTGCAAACTTCTTTATACTTCTTAAAAGAATTTATGGCAATAAAGATAAAAATGAAAATTTTAAAAATTACTCGTTTAATTATCAAATTTTTAGTATAATTAATAGTCAAATAAAATTGCTATCAATTAATTTACTTAGCGTTTTACATTTCCGTTTCAGTTCCATTATGTTAGGTATCTTAAGCAATACATTCGCAGTTGGCGAGTTTTCAGCTGCTTTAAGATTTCTAACAGCTTTAAGAGTTATTCCCGGAGCTATCCTCAACACTCTTTTACCTGATTTTTCAAAACCTACAAAAGAAAAAAAAGGTAGTAAACTTTATTTATTTGTATTTTTATTCGCTTTAGGACTAATAATTTCAATTTTATTATATATATTTTCAAAACCATTAATGATGCTAACATTTGGTTTTGAAAATTCAATTAGAGTTCTCAATATACTTGCTTGGGGATTTGTATTAGCAGTATTATCATTCTTTTGTGAAGCTTATTTATTATCTAAAAATAAAGAAAAATATGTTAATATTAGCTTAATAATAGCTTTAATCGTTACACTAATCGCATCAGTATTGACTATACCACAAGTTGGTGCAATTGGTGCAGCAATATCTGCTTTAACAGCTGAGGGAACTTTGTTTTTATCTTATGTATTCTTTATTACTCGAGAAAAAATGTTAAATTTACGTAATCAATAAAAGAAAATCCTAAATCTTAGCAATGGAAGAAGAAAAGAAAATCAAAGATGATTCTGAACAAAAAGAAATGAGCTTTTTCGATCATCTCGATGAATTGAGAAAAAGGATAATTTGGTCATTGTTAGCAGTTGTATTATGCTGTGTTGTTGCAGGTTTTTCAGTTGATTTTATTATTGAAGATATTCTCCTTAGATATGCTAAACTTGCTGGATATGATGAAATCATAAATAGACTACCATTCGGACAACCATTTTTATATTTCAAAGTTGTTTTAATAGCCGGAATAATAATTGCTTCTCCTTTTATTCTTTTTCAGCTTTGGAAATTCATACAGCCCGGTCTTTATCCAAAAGAGAGAAAATGGGTAAGAATAGTCACTTTTTTTACTTCCATTTGCTTTTTTGCTGGCGTAGCTTTTTCTTATTGGATTATGTTACCTTCAATGCTTTCATTTGGAGCTTCCTTCGGCACTAAACAAATTAAAAACTTCCTTGATGTTAACGACTTTTTTGGGTTTATTGTTACAATTATTTTAGTTTCTGGATTAGTATTTGAATTGCCTATGGTTTCTTTTGTTTTAGCAAAAATTGGCATATTAACTTCAAATTTTATGAGAAAATATCGCCGCCATTCCATTATAGTAATTTTAATATTGGCTGCAGTACTAACTCCTACCCCTGACCCTATAAGTCAGTTAATTTTTGCCGCTCCTTTATTTGTTTTATATGAAATAAGCATCTGGATAACAAAATTAGCCGAACAAAAACATAAGATTTAATCTTTTAAAACACCTCTTTATTAAATACGTCTTTTAACAAAAAATATACTAATGAATTTATGAATGATTATCGAAAATATCTTCAACCACAAATAATTGCACAATTACAAAACATCGAATTAAAAGCACGTCTAGTAGTCGAAGGTTTTATTACTGGTTTGCATAAATCTCCATATCATGGCTTCAGCGTCGAGTTTGCTGAACACAGACAATATAGAACAGGAGATGAAATTCGCCATTTAGATTGGAAAGTTTTTGCAAGAACTAATAAATACTATGTTAAACAATTCGAAGAAGAAACAAATTTACGTTCAATAATAGCAGTAGATTCAAGTGCGTCAATGAAGTTTGCTTCAAAAGGAAACATTACAAAATATGAATATGCTTGCTATTTAGCTGCTGCTCTTTCTTATATGTTAATCAATCAACGCGATGCTGTAGGCTTAGCTCTTTATGATACAAAAATAAATACTTATCTTCGCCCAAGTTCTCGCTTGTCTTACATTCATGAAATTCTTAAAGCTTTAGCTTCAACAACTCCTGCTAATGAAACAGGCACTTCTTTGGCTCTGGATGTTTTAGCTGAAAAAATAAAACGAAGAGGTCTTGTATGCATAATTAGCGACTTTTTTGATGATTATGATTCAGTAATTAATGCACTTAACCACTTCAGGCATAATAAACACGATGTTATTGCTATGCAAATACTCGACCCAAGAGAAGTTGATTTTAAATTCGGTAATAGTGCTACATTTAAAGATATGGAAACCAACGAAGAAATGATTACCCAACCTTACCAAATTCAAAGAATATATTCTGGAGCTATTAAGGATTTCAATAGAAGATTAAAAAAAGCTTGTCTTAATAACAACATTGATTATCATTTGATTACAACTGATCAACCATTCGATAAAGCTATGAGAGAATATTTAGCTAAAAGGAATAGAATGTAATTATATCATTTTCATCTTATTAGCTTTAATAATCGAAGTTCCGAACTCAGTGTCTATTCTAACGATGTTTCTAAACCAAGCTTCTCGTAAAATAAGATAAAACTCAGATTCAGTCATTACATCACCAGTTTTAGTATTTACAAGTAAATTCAATGAAAGCAAGGCAGCAGAAGCAGGCGTTACAGTATCTTTATTTAATATCCAATCTTGAATGATTACCATTCCTCCTGGATTTAGAGCATCATAAACGGTTTCAAGAAGTTTTATGTTTTCCCATAAAGAAAAATGATGTAAAACCATTGATATAAAAACTAAATCGTATCCTTTACCAATAGAATCATTAAAGAAATTTCCCCCTTTTAACTCAATTTTTTCCAAAAAACCTTCCTTTCCTAATATTTTTTCTGTTTGTTTTATTACCTTGGGAAAATCGAAAGCCGTAACTTTTAGACTTGGTTTAATTTTAAGAAATTCCATAGAATATAGCCCTGAACCACAACCAAGATCAAGGATAGAATTTACATTGCTTAAATCAATTAATTTTATAACATCAGGGGCTTGTAGTAAAGAGCGATGATGTTGCGATTCAACAAAAGACTCAATCCAACAATCATCTTTATCTTCAATATCTTTATATAGAGCAGCTGTTCCAATCTTAACAGATTCGGTTAAATGTTCCCAAGTGTACCATAGCTGAGCAATAAATTGAAGATTTCCTATATAGTGTGGTTCACCTTTTACAAGGAAATTTCTTGTGCCTTTAGTGTTAGAATATTTATCCCCAGATTTTACTAATAAATTCATTACTGTCAAAGCATTAAGAAGTCTTGTTAGAGCTTTTTCATTTGTATCAGTCAAAATCGAAAGCTCCTTGGCTGTTTTCGATTCGTTCCCTAAATGAGTAAAAATATCTAGTTCACACGCGGTAAGTAAAATTTTGCTTTTTCTATAGGCTGATGCTATTTCAAGAATAGCTTGGATTGAATCATCACTTACTAAAGGATTGGCTTTTCTTTTCATAACTATTCTTTATTTTAGTTCATAAAAATCTATATTAATATAATAAAATAAATAATTATAAAAAGCATTTTTTTTACATTTATATAAAAAACTCAATGTTGGATAAAGAAAATCTTTATAATTTTATTATCAAATAATTTATCTCTAATAAAATTTTACTTTTGTACAAAGTCACAGACAATTTTTTTTACTATAATGAAAATTATTTTTGATTGATACTTTATTTTTGAATTTAAAGGAGAAAAAGATTAACAAACTCGTATAGTGTAGATTTCATCGAACATCTTTCACTTCAAAATTATTATTTTTTAATAATTTTTCCATAATTATGCCAATTATTATAAATATTGGAATACTAAATATACTTCTCAACATAGAGAACTTAAATCCTAAAAAGCTTATTTCAAAAGTAAGCAATGGTATCTTAAATGATGAAAATGCTCCTATATATATATAAATATTTCTAATACTCCCACCCTTCTTCCACAATATATATGCTACTGGAAAAGATGCATATAAAGGTCCAGCTTGAACCATAGCTAATAAAATCGCTAAAATTACCCCTTTTATGCCAGAATCATTTCCAAAATTTTTTGTTACTATTTCCTTAGGTACCCAAACATCGAATAACCCGATTAGAATAAATAATAGTGGTAGAAATGAAAACATTTCAGAAATGAAGTCTAAAAAATTTTCTTCAGTAATCTGTATTATTGGTTTAAAATCTAAATAATAAGATATAACAACAACAAGAGCAAATAAAAAAACAAAAATAAAATTCAAGATATTCTTTTTGATATAACTATTCATATGATATTCCATAATAATCCAATTAGTAAGCTAACAATAAATGCTCCAATTAGACTGAGCCCATTTCTCAGAATAGTTGCTTTTAACCCAAAATATTGCTTTTCTATAGGAATAGTAGCTATTCCTACCATCATTAATGTAGTAATAAATACTGCAATAATTGGATATCCAACACCATTCTTTATTAAATAACCACAGATTGGATATGCAATAAAACCTGGTATCAATGTTATTGAACCTGTAATTGCAGCCATTACATAACCAAAAATTCCTGGATTGCTACCAAAATTTGTAATCAAAAATTCTTTCGATACAAAATATAAAATTATACTTATTAATATTATTATATTTAGCATTTTAGGAAGTAACTTAAGAAACATCAAAGAACCTCTTTTAAGTGCCTCTATAGTCTTTTTTTTATCTGCTATAAAAGATAAAAAAATTGCCAATAAAGTAATGATAATAAGTACTATCAATTTATTCCCTATCTAATCTATATATTTCAAAAATAGCTTTTTATAAAATTAAATTAACATAAAATCAATTATTTTACAATTTTAAAAATTATTTTTTTCTTTTAAACTAAAAATCAAATAAATTGTCTATATAATATTTATTAGTCTTTTTTCATAAAAGTTAAGTTCATATATGAAGGAAACATTTTATATAATTTTTGTAATATTACTTTCAACATCGTTAGTAGCACAGAATAAAATCAAAGTTTCTGGCAAAGTCATCGACAGTTTATCAAAAAAACCTTTAATGAGTGCTACGATAACTATTGTAAATTTACAAGATAGTTCAAAATTCAATGGGATGTCTGATAAGCAGGGTATTTTTAGTATTGACAATGTAAGAACAGGCCTTTCAAAAATAATAATCACATACATTGGTTATAATAAACTTGAAAAAGAACTTAGAATTACAGGAAAATCCAAATTAGATTTAGGAATCTTCAATTTACAACAATCCGAAATTAACACAGCAGAAGTTGAAGTAACTGCTCAAGCACCGATTGGAAGCCAGAAACAAGATACAACTGAATTCAATGCAAACGCATTTAAGACTCAACCAGATGCAAATGCTGAGGACTTAGTAAAGAAAATACCTGGAGTTCAAGTAGAAACAGATGGCACAGTCAAAGCTCAAGGTGAAGATGTAAAAAAGGTCCTTGTTGATGGCAAACCTTTTTTTGGTGAAGATCCAACAACTACATTAAGAAATCTACCAGCTGATATGGTAGACAGAATACAGGTTTATGATAGAGCAAGTGATTTATCTGAATTCACAGGATTTGATGACGGACAAACAACAAAAACTATGAATATTATCACAAAAGCCACAAGAAGACAAGGGCTTTTCGGAAGATTTTCAGGTGGAGGAGGAACACAAGAAAAATATTCAGCTACTGCAAATTTCAATATATTTGACGGTCTGAGAAGAATTACAATTTTAGGTATGTCTAATAATATAAATCAGCAAAACTTTTCTATTGAGGACATTATCGGTGCTTTGGGTTCATCTTTTCAAGGTCCTCCCGGCGGAGGATTTAGACAACGATTTTCATCCGCAGGATTGTTTAGACCAACTGAAATGAGGCCTGCACAAGGAGGGTTTCGTTCATCAGGTATATCTAATTATATGGTTGGTTTCTTAGATGGAATTAGCAGTACTCACGCATTGGGTATCAACTATTCTGATATTTGGGGAGAATCTATTGAAGTTACTGGAAGCTATTTTTTCAATATTACTAATAATAGCAACGATCAAACTATTAATAGAGAATATATATTACAGTCTGACTCAAATCAATATTATAATCAATTCGGCGATATAGATACAAAAAATATTAATCATAGATTCAATTTTCTTTTCAAATACTCAATTGATTCTAATAATACATTACAATTAAGACCAGCTCTTACTTTACAGACAAATAAATATAATAACATTACATTAGGTGAGAATATAATTAATAAAATACCTTTAAGTTCATCAGATTATAGAAGTAACTCTGACTATTTCGGATATAATTTTAATAATGAACTCATTTATAGACATCGTTTTATTCCTGGAAGAACAATAACATTTGGACTCAATACATCAATCAATAACAAAGATGGCTCAGGAAATCTATTAGCTCTTAATAAATATTATTCTGGAACAATAGAACAAACAGATACAATTAATCAAAAATCAAGCCTTCCAACAAATGGTTATAGTATTACAGCATCATTGTTTTACACTGAACCATTTGGTGATTATTCACAATTTCAACTAAGCTATTCTGCTTCTTACAATAAGAATAATTCAGATAAACGAACATATAACTTCAACGAAATTATTCAAGATTATGATATCTTAGATTCATTGCTGTCTAACAAATTTGACAACGATTATTTTACTCAAAAAGCAGGTATAGGATATCGATATAAAAAAGATGATATAAATATAACTGCCCTTCTTAATTATCAAAGAGCTGATTTAATTAGTGAAGCAATATTCCCTAAAAATATATCCGTCAATTATAAATTTGATAATTTACTTCCATCTCTACAATTAAATTATAATTTTACAAAAAGGACTATGGTCAGAGTTAATTATCGAACTAATACAAATGCTCCTTCAATTCAACAACTTCAAAATGTAATTGACAACTCAAATCCCTTACAATTATCTTCAGGGAATCCAGACTTAAAACAGCAATATTCTCATACGATATCTTCGAGATTTTCATCGATGAGCGAAGATTTTAATAATATATTTATGACATTCTTTATGGTTAGTTATCGTGATCAATACATTGCAAATTCTTACTTATTTGCTCAAAGAGATACTATTTTAGAAACCGGAATAAAATTGCCTGCTGGTGGACAAATTTCCAAACCAGTCAATCTCGATGGTTATTGGAATGCAACCACGTTTATTAATTATGGATTCCCACTTACTTTTATTAGTTCTCAGATTAACGCTGGAGGTGGTTTTATATACACAAGAACTCCAAGTTTATTAAACAATGTTACTAATTACTCAAACTCATATAATGTTAATATTCTTCTCTCAATTAACAGTAACATTAGTCAGAATCTTGACTTTTCGATTGCTGGAAGAGCTAATTTCAACATCACAAAGAATACTTTGCGACAAAATTTAGATAATAATTATAATAGTTATATCGGTTCAATAATACTGAATTGGATTTTTTGGGAAGGATTTTTCATTCAGGGAGATTTTAGATACCAACTTTATACAGGATTAACTCAACCTGAAAATAATCAATATGCATTATTAAATTTTGGAATTGGGAAAAAATTATTTGACAATAATGCTGGAGAAATTAAACTTTCGATATTTGATTTGTTGAAACAAAACAAAAATGTACAAACAAATGTATCAGACTACTATATTGAATATTCACAAAACGAAGTATTGAAACAATATATTATGCTAACATTTACTTATAATTTAAGAAAATTTTAAGCATAATATAAGAATCCAAAAACTTACCCCTAAATATTAAAATAAATATTTCAACTTCAAAATATCAATTTATTTTAGAGGTTAAAGGATATTATTCTCTCTTTAAAACAAAACAACAAATTTCAGATATTAACCACCCTACTAACAGAATTAAAACAAAAATGCAACCAAATGTAACACACTTTTATCGTAGAAACAAAGTAATTTCATCCTAAAAAGCATTTTCTTGGTGATTCAATGCTATAATTGTATATGAATACTCTCATTAATAGAAATTATATACGAAAAACCAGAAAAGAAATAGGATAAATCGTTGTATCATTAAATTAAATCTATACGTATCTTTAAGAAACATATGTTTAGTTTTGCTATTAAGTCTATTCTTAATCTAGTACTAACATTTCATTATTCTAAAGCCATACTACGATCACTCATCATTAACAAGATTAATTATAAATCTTTGTTTAAGAAAGATTTTTACAAATATGATCGTTACAGAGAAATATAAAATATAAATAGTAATAAAAGATAGTAGATTGAAAAAATATTTTTAAATTGAAATAACATTAAAGACAATTTTTGAAATTAAATTCAGCTGATAAGATGAATACTGAGGAACTAAAAGATATTATCTCCGAAGGTGAATCTTCAACAGTTGAATTTAAGAGGAAAATATCAAGTTTACAAAAAATATCTAAAGAAATATCTGCTTTTGCTAATACAAAAGGCGGTTTAATAATTATTGGAGTTGATGATGATGGAACAATAGTAGGTGTATCGAGTGAAAAAGAAGAGATAGACCAAATAATTACAGCATGCAATTTTCATATTATTCCTCCAGTTGAGCCATCATTTGATATAATAAGTTTAAAAAAGAAAGATATTCTAATTGTTTATATTAACGAAAGTGATAATAAACCACATAAGATTATTGAAGAAAATCCGGACACTAAAAAACCTATAAAAAGAGCATATATTCGTGTTGGAGAAAGTTCTGTTATTGCAAGTAGAGAGATGACTCGCCTTCTTGCTGCTCAAAACGCAAATTCAAAGCCATTAACAATAAGCTTTGGAGATAAAGAAAAAAGATTATTTGCTTATTTAGAAAAAAATGAAAAGACCACAGTAAAAGAATTTGCTAAAATTGTTAACATTTCATCAAGAAGAGCAGAAAGACTCCTGATTTCTTTAGTTAGAGCTGGAGTGCTTCAAATACATTCTGATACTAACCATGATTATTTTACTCTTGTTTAATTCAAGATAAAAACTCTTGTCTAAAAATTTCAAAAGTAATTAACCAGTTAATTTGCTTTGTTAATTTATAATCGCCAGAATAAAAAGACTTAAGAATTGCATCTATATTTTTAAGATTATAATACTCGAAGTGCCTAAAACTACTGGTTTGCCTTGAATCAAAAATAAATGCTTTTAGTTTCCATAGTAATTCTTGATTTCGAATATTTATTTCATTTGAAAGAAATTTACTTCTAAGCTTAATATAAAACTTAGCAATTATTGGTTTTAAATGATAAGAATATTGCAGATTATTTTTTACCAAAGGGAAGTTCGTTAAGTTTTTATAATTAGATTGAATAAAATCTCTCACTATCTTTTCATTATTTTTTTCCTTGTAATGAAGTGAAAAAACACTATCTAAAAAAGTCGGTTGCAGAAATGGTGTAAAATTAATCACTTCTTCGTCAGTTCTGGCTTGTTCTATAGCACAATAATTTAAATGTTTTGTATAAATCGAGAAAAGATCAAGCCAAAACCTAAAATCCTCTTTTGTTTTCGGTTTTCGTTTATATATAGAATAAAAAATATCACTAATTTTGAGATAATTATTTTCTACTTGGATCAGAGCAAGTTTTGTCAGAGTATTAATGAATTCATCTTTAAAGATATTTGCTTTTGACTCTTTTATTCTCCAAAAAAATAAGTTAATATTTGAGCTTTTACTAAAAGTTTTCCATTGTAGTGCAATACTATTATATAGCCCATTTCTTAAAATTTCACCAAATCCTCCATCTATTACTATTTTTTTTTCATTGTGAAGATGAGAATAATAACGTTTTTGCAAATATTCAGAAATAGGCATAACAAGAGATGTTTTAAGAATAAACTCCTTAAAATCTTTAATCAGAATATTAATATCATCTGGAATAGGTTCATCGTAGATTTTGTAATTTATTTTAAACTCTGTAGCAATTCTTTTTGAAATATTAATATCCCTGCTGTTTTCGCCTCCAAAACTATGAATATTAAATTTTGATTCAGAAGCAAGCAACAACGCAAACAGAAACCTTGAATCCATTCCTCCAGATAAACCTAAAGATAATATCATATCAGATGGTATTTCGACTTTGCAATATTTTTGTAGCAATAATATAATGCCTTCTCTATTTATTTTTTCTTTTAGCTTAGGTTTCCACAGATGATTTTCATTTGAAATTACAAAACTCTTTGTATTGATTATTACAGGTGATGTGTATTTTTTTATCTTTTCGATTATACAATTATCCCCAACCTGATTTTGCAAAAGCCATAAAGTTGAAAATGTAGTTAAATCTAAATTTTTATATTTACAATATTTTGAAATTAAATCTAATCTCGTCGAAATAATGATAAGGTCATTAAATCTCGTTAAGTAAAAGGCTCTCGTTCCGATTCTGTCTGGTATAATAGCAATTTTATCCTGGGAATATATTAGCAAAACAAAATTTCCATCTATTGTTGTAGGTATATTTTTTTTTGTCTTCAATAAAGTTTGCCAATCATCATCTTGCATTAAAACAAATTTATCATCCTTTTCTTTCATTCCTGTACCACAAATAAAAGAAATTTGCTCTTCTCCATTTAGCTTTAACCTTAATAATCTACAAGTGTCCTTAATTCCCCCTCCCCAAATACTTAATATAGGACTCTCATAGCGATAAATATAATGTGGAAGCAAATTATATAATTTTATCTTATCACTTTCGCTGACCAAACCACAAATTGAAAAAAACCAACTCATACTTTCTTCTAAAAAAAAAGGCAGTATTTGATTATCTTCAAATACTGCCTTCACGTAATATTTTTAAATTATAATAATCTTTTTAATCTTTCTTCAATATGACTACGAGGAACAGCACCTATTAAAGTATCAACTAACTTACCATCTTTAAAGAACAAGACTGTTGGAATGGAACGTATTCCATATTTCATCGCTGTTTGTTGATTATTATCAACATCAAGTTTACATAATTTAGCTTTACCTTCATATAATCCTGCAAGCTCTTCAATTATAGGTGCAATCAATCTACAAGGACCGCACCAAGTAGCCCAAAAATCAACAACAACAGGAACATTAGAATTTATCACTTCTTCCTGAAATGTATCATCTGTCACGTGCAATGGATGTGCCATAATATCTCCTAATTGTTAAATATATTTTTACAAAAATAAAAATAAAAATCAAAACTATTACTAAAATCCATTTTTTCTGAACATTTTTTCGAACTTCAATAAGACTGCCCCAATAATTTCATCCATATTGTAATATTTATATTCTGCTAAACGACCTATAAACAGGACAGTGTTCTCAAGTTTCTTTGCTTCATTAAAGTATTTATTGTACAATTCCTCGTTTTCACTCTTTGGTATAGGATAATATGGTTCATTTACACCTATTTCGTAATACTGAGGATATTCATAAGCAATTATAGTACTTTTATTTTTTTGACTCATTAAATGCTTGTAAGAACGAGTTAATCTCCCACTTAAAGTCTTTGAATTATGGAAATGCTTGAATTCAGTAATTCTTGTCCAGTCATAGTCATTTGGATAATTAACTTGTGCAACTTCTTGAAAGTATTCATTATCCAATTTTTCAAATACAAAATGCAAGCTCCTATAAGGAAGTTTGCCGTATTTATAATCAAAAAAATAATCAATAGGACCAGTATATATAATTTTATCGAACTTTATTGAAGATTCAATATCTCTAAATTCTGTATTTAACTCAACAAATATATTTTTATTTTTAAAAATATTTTCAAATAGTTTGGTGTAACCCAATGTGGGAATAGCTTGGTAAGTATCATAGAAATAGCGGTTATCTCGTCCTATAAAAATAGGTACTCGAGATGTTACTGAGTAGTGAAGTTCCTCTGGTTTCAATCCCCATTGTTTTAATGTATAACCTAAAAAAACTTTATTATAGACATATTCTGCAAGAAATTTCAATTCTTTACTATTTTCTTGCATTAATTTTAAAATTGGAACTTTTATATTTTCACCGTACCTACTTTTTAATGTATTGATATAGTTTTGGGCATCTTTTTGAGGAAAAAGCATTTCTATTGAATTGAAATTAAAAGGTATCGGTACTTTTTTACCATCTATAACAGCTAAAACTCTATGTTCATATGATGTCCACGTAGTAAACTTTGATAAATAATCCCATACTTTTTTAGAATTTGTATGAAAGGCATGAGGTCCATATTTATGGACATATATACCAGACTCATCCCTAAAATCATAGCAATTTCCAGCTAAATGATTTCTTCTATCTATCACTAATACCTTTTTATCAAGTTGAGATGCTAATCTTTCAGCCATTACTGCTCCTGCAAAACCAGCTCCAACTACTAAATAATCGTATTTCATTTCTTTATATACTCTTTAATCTCTTGTAATGTTATAATTTTAGTTGAAAATATTATAAAAACATATATAAAAAACGATAGTAGAAACGGTATTAAAGCATAAATATTAGTTAAACCTAAAAGATATCCCAAACCACATGAAATACAAGCAAATAAAATAAGTTTGAGATAATTTAAAAATTCATAGTGTTGAATAGTCTTTATTAATATTATTGACAAACCTAAACTAAAAGTTAATTCACTAAAAATCGTTGTCAATGCAGCACCTTTAGGACCTAATTGAGGTACTAATGCAAAATTAAGAGCAATATTAACAACTGCTGCAAGAGCTATTGCAATAAGTACCTTTCTTTCTTTCTTCCAAGCAATAAGAGGGGGCATCATAGATGAATTAAAATAAATTATTAAAGATGTTATCATTAAATATCTTAGAACTTCCACTGTATCTTTGTAATCTCTTCCATACACAATACCAACAACAAATTCTGAAAAAGTGAAAAAAGAAATTGCTATGAACACCCCTATTGCACTTTGAAATAGAAAATACTTCTTATATACAGATTGCCTATCATATATAGTTAATGATCTAGAAAAAACGGGGAAAAAGGCACTTTGAATGATTCCTGATGGAATATAGACAAATAACAATACTCTATATGCAGCATTATAAATTCCAGTTTCAACTTCATTTCTAAAAAAGCTAAGAATTAATATGCATAATGTATTTATAATAGTAATAAAAAAAGTAGAAAAAGTAATTGGGATAGAATCTTTCAAAATTGTTTTCCATAATGAAAAATCAAATGATATTTTTACCCTACCATAATTTTTTGTGTAAAAGAATAGCATCCAGAGTGCGTTTATCATAGTCGAAGCAACAGTAACGCTCATAGCTAAAACTACATCAGACTTTGTATGAACAAAAATAAGAATACCTAGTAAATTTAAAGTACTTGTTACAACTTGCCTTATTGCTATTACTTCCATTTTTTCGTTACCCTGATACACCCAATCAAGTAATATAGCATTAGAAAACAAGTTCAATCCACAAATAAGAATTACTAACTTTGTATTTTCAGGTTTTTCAATAACAAAAAAAGTGATAAGTGCTAATGCAATATATGATACGAAAGCTAATAGTGAGCGCATTGTAATTATTGCATCTACATAATTCCTTGTTTTTTCTTGGTATACTGCTATCTCCCTTGTACCTACAGTATTAAAACCAAGATTCACTAATAACAAAAAATAGACGAGAATAGAATTTGCCAAGCCAATAATACCAAATCCTTCTGGTAGAATAACTCTTGCTAAATATGCTGTTGTTATAAAAATTATTCCTTTATTTGCTATCTCGGCAAAAGAAAGTGAGAAGATATTTTTAAGAATTTTTCTGGATGTTCTCAATATTATGTTATTATTTTAAATAAAATTACAAAAATAAAAATAATAGAGTATAAAGTAGCTATAAAATTATGAAGAGGTCTTCTATAATGTCTTTATTTCTCAATTACACCAATACCCACTGAAATTCTTCTTGAAGTTGCTGGATTAGAATCATATAACAAATTCCTATTGTTGATAACCATTGCTGAGGAACCACCACCATCGAGGTTCATTGCATTGTAACAGCCGATTTTTTTCGAAATAATTGCTAATTGACTAAGAGAAGCTCCAAATGTACCTTGACTTTTTTTAGTCCCCTCAACTGTAATGAGAAAAATTTTATCTCTCCCTCTATTTGTTCCGATAGCTGTTCTTGGAAGTGATTTGTTTACAAATCTTCGCCCTCTGGATCCTTCTTCATAAGCTTCTTGATTTGCTATTCCATTCCTAACTATACGAGGTGTAGCAGTAATTATATGTAAAAAATGGGTCTTAGGGTATTTGGGTATTTCATATTTTAAGACAATTGTATCACCTATTTTAGGAATATGTTGTCTGTAATCAGTTCCTAACGATAGTAAACACCCATTGTCTGGTATTGCTACACATCCTGTATCAACTCTTGTGACTAAGCAATATATATCCGAATTTATTATACACGGAGTAAGGTATTTGAGTACAATTTTATTTAAAGAATACTCAATCATAGAATTTCTTTGATTGCTTAATATGTCTTGTTTTAATTTTAAAGTATCGAAAGCTTCTTCAGTAGAATCCTCATACATTCTATCATTAAGCTCATTTGCTAAAGCTATTTTTAAGATTTCTTCAAATCTCTCTTTTTGAATAAAGGGTATTGTGTCACCACCGTATTTATTATAAACAACCACACCAATTGAATCCCTTCTACGATTTACGCTTGTTATATTTGATATTATACTATTTTTATATTTAATTTTGCCTATTATTGAAACTCTATCTATAGTTAATTTTCCTCTATCGTCAAATAAGGCATTTGACCAATTTTTATAATTTAATAATTCAGCTACTTCTCCATTGATAACAGTAATTCCAATCGGAAAATTATTATATGCTTTCCAAAAGCTTCCATTTACAGCCCCCAACACATTGTTTTGATGATTTTGTTCTTGAGATTTGATAATTTCATGTAATTTTGATAAATCAAAATTAGTCTTTCCAGCTTTAATGGGTTCAACACTAATATTTTCATTATCAATATCAGCTTCAAGTATATGAACAGAATGAATTAATTTACCTTTACCTATTCTTATATTTTTATAGATAACACCGTCAGATAAAGTATCACATTTAAGGATTTGAAAAACTTCCTTTGAAATGGCTTTATTTTTTCTTTTAGATATCTTCGATAAATTTTGCTTTTGTTTTAGCTTAATTAAATTGACATTATGAACCTTTTTTTTCGATGTTTTGCTTTTAACTTTTTTTTCTTTTTGTTTTGTTTTTTTCTGGATTCTACCAGATGTATTGATTTGCAATGTGTTTTTCTTATTTATTACTTTTTTAGGAAAAGAATAAACTTTACTTGAAGAAAAATTAAAACACAGAATTGATGTTGACAAAATAAATATTATCAGGAATTTAATTTTGACTTTATTAGATTTTTTAAAAACGTACATTTTATTAATTTTCTTTTTTATTTTTTATTAAAAGATAAATGATTGGCAATGATTCTAATCGTTTTTATTATCTATTATCGAAACAATTTCATTATTGGGTATATTAGTTTTCGATGCAATTAAATTAATATCATTAGAATAAGTTTTCATTTTTCTTAATAAATATTCTTTTTTAAACTCAGGTTCAGCCAAGTTGTATGGCTCTATATTAAAAATCTTAGCGATTCTTTTTATTTCCTTCAAATTTGCTTGGTACTTCATTGCTCTATCAATAGCAAATATAATCTGTTCTTTCTTAAAAGGTTTAGTTATATAATCAAAAACACCAAGAGTCATAGATTCGATAGCAGATTCAAGAGTCCCAAAAGCAGTAATAATTATTACTTGCTCTGGTCTATTGTTACTTTTAATATATTTTAATATATCGATTCCATCAATACCTGGCATTTTCAAATCAGTTATTATAACATCATATTCATTTTCTTCTAATAATTTTGGAACCTCAAGAGAATTATTGGTTAAGGTAATACTATATTGAGTTTTCTCATTAATAATTCTCTGGATTAATCTAAGCAAATCTGGTTCATCATCAATCGCTAATATTTGTTGCTTCATAATGATCTCTCTTAATAAATAAATTGTAAATTATAAATATATAATCAAAATCAATAATCAAAAATAAATAAAAATTTATTAATTTTAATAATATGAAATTATATGAATTACTAAAGCTCATTCTATCAAAGAAAGAACAGAAAAAAATTAGCTTTAAAGAGAAATTTCTACATTTCCAAGAACTCTTAAATGCTAATAATTTAGCTCATAAATACATGAGTGAATTAATTGAACTTTTAGCTTTAGAAAAGCCATTCTCAAGAAGTAAAAGCACTAATTTATATAATAATTTATTTATAAAAACAGAAGAAATTGTTCATCATTTAAATTATCTCGGTCAAGGAAAATATAAAAATCTCGAAGTTCAATTTAGAAAAATTGCTGAGATATGCAATAAAATGCTTTCTCCAAGAATATTTTGCATAGAACATTGGAATTGTAATGATAAAGAATGCTACAGTTGCAATAAAGTAAAAAGAATAGACAATAATATTCCATTTTATTTTAACTTGAAAGATATAGATATTAGTCATTCTTTCGAAGTTGGTTCGAAGATGAGTCGTCTTGGAGAAATAAAGAATAACTTGAATATCCCAGTTCCAAACGGTTTTTGCTTATCAGTTAGGCTGTTCGAAGAAATAATGACAAACGATAATCTTAGAGATAAAAAGAATCAAATTTTCAGCGACGTAGACTTTGAAGATATTAAACAAATTCAAAAAGCAAGTAGAGAAACACAGCAGTTATTTATATCTACACCTATACCCCAAAAAATTGAAGATATTATTTTAGAAGCTTATGATAAAACATTCAATTATGATCCTTCTATAAGAGTTGCTGTTCGTTCAAGTGCTATTGGAGAAGATAGTGAGAATTTCTCTTTCGCTGGACTTCACCAAACAATTTTAAATGTTAGCAGGAAAAACTTAGTAGATGCTTGCTACGAAGTTCTGATTTCTAAATATTCTCCACAATCATTGGTATATAGATACTTTTCTGGTATTAGAGACGAAGACATGCCTATGAGCGTTGGTTGTATAGAAATGATTAACCCATATTGTGCTGGTGTTATTTATACCTATGATATAAATAATAACAATAATAATTTTTTGATAAATACTGTTAAAGGGTTAGGTTCTATCGTTGTTGAAGGTAGAGCCAAACCACAGGTCTATATTATCTCAAGAGAAACTAATGATTTAATTTATTTTGACATGGGACAACAGAAGCAGGTTAATATTTTAAAAGAATCTGATGGAGTTTTTACACAAAACATAACAAATAATCAAAATCAAATTTTAACCCAAGAAATGATTAACACATTAGTGGGTTATTCTCTAATAATCGAAAAACATTTCAATTCTCCCCAAGACATTGAGTTTGCAATTGATAATAATGGTATTGTTTATATACTTCAATCCAGACCTCTTCAAATCGCGCAGACTTCAAATATTGGAAAAACTAATTATATAACAGTTGAAGAGCTCGATAAAAAATACAACCTAATATTAAAAGGAGGAGATTGTGCAAGCAAGGGAATTGGATATGGAAACGTCTTTATAATTAAAAGATTAATTGATATTGCAAATTGTCCTAAAAATTCAATATTAGTAGCTAAAAAGAATTTACCTGAATTTACTTCTATTATACATAAACTATCAGGAGTAATAACCGAAACAGGAAGCACTACTGGACATTTATCAATAATTGCAAGAGAACTTGGCGTTCCAATTCTAATTAATGTCGATAATGCTACAAATATATTCCATGATGGAATGAATGTTACCTTATTTGCTGAAGCCAACAGAGTTTATGAAGGTTTTATTGATAATAAAGACATTACCAATTCTAAACTAAATGCCTCTAATGATAATTTATTTATAAGAAGTCCTCTTTATAAACTCTTTCGCCAAATTTCAAGATATATTTTTACTCTTAACCTAACAAATCCAAATTCAAACTCCTTTAAACCTGAATTTTGCCAAACAATACATGATATTATTAGATATGCTCATGAAAGTGCAATGAAAGAAATGTTTTCATTATATGAAAATGCCAAAACAGATAGTGGAGTTGTTTATAAACTTAAATTTGAAGTCCCTCTCGATATTTATATTATTGACCTTGGAGATGGTCTTGAGGTTCATCCCAATTCTTTAATTGTAAAGAAAGAAGACATTAAATCAAAACCTTTTAAATCTTTAATTCAAGGAATGACTACTTCTGGAATTCAATGGTCAGGTCCTTTGCCTGTTGATTTTAAAGGTTTTATAAATATAATGATTGCAAATATTAATGATTCATATAAATCTGAAAGACAAGTCGGTTCGAGAAGCTACGCCCTAATATCTCATAATTACTTAAATTTTTTTTCTCGCCTTGGATACCACTTTTCAAGACTTGACGCTTTTGCTTCTGAAGAAATCAACAAGAATTATATTAATTTCCATTTCAGAGGTGGAGCTGCTGACCCTATTAGAAGAAACAGAAGAGTTACTGTGATTCAAAGAATCTTAGAAGAATATGGATTTTCTATATCTCGAATTCACGATAGTTTAGTCGCAATAATAAGAAAAACAAATGAAGAGCAGATTTACAAACTTCTTTCAGAAATAGGTAGACTTATGGGAGCTGTTCGTAATACTGATGTTATATTAACATCGGATGAACATATTGATATTTTTATCAAAGCCTTTCTTGAAGGAGATCCTGCCCCTGCAAAGAAATTGTCAAATTAAAAAATAGTTTTAGTTTAGTCATATTACTTTTTTTAAATATTTTTTTTCAATCCTTTTTTTATAATAAATTTGTATTATATAAAATTGCAAGATTTATGAATAAACAATATAAAATTACACTACATAATAACATAAAAGAACTTACAAGATTAGCTCAAGAAATAGAGAGAGTTTCAATTATAAACAATTTTAATGATGCTTTAAAATTTAATATTAATCTATCATTAGATGAAATTGTAACGAACATTATATCATATGGTTATAAAGATGATTTTTCTCATATAATTGAAATTAATTTTTCTTTTTCAGATAATTATCTTTGTATTGAAATAATTGATGATGGTATTGAATTTAATCCTCTGACAAAATCTCAACCCAATTTAGAGCTTCCTCTTGAGGATAGAGAAATAGGAGGATTAGGAATCCATCTTGTTCGATCTTTAATGGATAAAGTTGAATATGAAAGAAAAAATGACAAAAACTATTTAAAATTATATAAATCATTTACATAATAAAGGAGTAATAATGGAAATATTTGAAGAAAAGACAGCTAATTGCTTGATTCTCGAGCTTAAAGGACGGCTCGATGCCACAAATTCAAATTCATTAGAAGAAAAATTGGAGCAGTATATCGCACAAAAACAAAATAATATGATTCTTAACTGCTCTGGACTTGAATATATAAGCAGTTCTGGACTTCGAGTTTTATTATCACATTTAAAAAAGATTCGTTTTCAAAATGGAAAGTTGGTTCTTTGTAATCTCAATCAAAATTTGATGGAAATTTTCACAATTTCAGGATTTTCCCACTTATTTGAGATTGTAGCTACTTTAGAAGATGCAAAACAAAAGTTTGTATAACATACTCAATTAAATTTTGGCGATAAAAACAAAAGCAGGTAATTGGTTTGTTAAATTTCTTATAATAGCAATACCGATAATAATATTAGCACTATTTTTACCTATAAAAATTGGCTTTTTAACGCTTACTTATACCGATCTTATTGATATGGCTTTAATAGCTATAGCTTTCTCATGGGTTTATAAATCGTTAAAAGGAACTGTAGCTATCCAAATTTTCTTCGGGCTATTTATAGTATACGGATTATCCTTTATTACAGAAGCCATCAACTTAAAATCCCTAAATTTTGTTGCAAAAATGATCTTCAATGTTTGGATTTTAGCTTTCATTATTTTATTTCAACCTGAACTTCGACGATTGCTTCTTTTAATTACAAGAAGTCCTATTTTTCACCTCTTTGGTAAACAGACAAGATCTAAAACCCTCGACGAAATCCTTGACGCAGTATTAGAAATGTCGGAGAAACATATTGGTGCTTTAATTGTTTTCATAAGAGGACAAAATGTCCAAATGACCCTTGAAACAGGTATCCCATTGCAAGCCATGGTTTCAAAAGAACTAATTATGTCAATATTCAATGTAAAATCTCCTTTGCACGACGGTGCTGTTATCATTGATAATCAAGTAATCGTAGCAGCTCGGTGCGTTTTACCTTTATCAACAACCACAAAATACGATGGTAGACATCTTGGAACTCGTCATAGAGCAGCTTTAGGTCTATCAGAACAGGTAGATGCCTTAATTTTAGTTGTTTCTGAAGAAACCGGCTCAATATCATTAGCTGAAGGCGGATTTCTTAATTTAGATATTAAAAAAGAACATTTAGCTGGAATATTATCAGGTAGACTCGGAAACGTATAGAATTCTATGATTAAAAAAATTGATTTAAAAGTTTTAGACACTACCTATTTAGAAAAAAGAAGACAGCTGGCTGAACTTCTTAGAAAAAAAGGTATTGAAAACCAAAATATTTTAGAAGCTATAACTACTCTACCAAGAGAATATTTTGTTTTACCTGCTTTTCAAAATAGAGCATATGAAGACAATGCTCTTCCAATCGAGTGTTGTCAAACAATTTCACAACCCTATACTGTAGCATTTATGACACAAATCCTTAACGTAAACGATGGCGACAAAGTATTAGAAATTGGGACTGGCAGTGGATATCAAGCGTGTATCTTGTATCTACTCGGTGCCACTGTTTACACTGTTGAAAGAATATCCGACTTATACCTTAAATCTCTAGAAATCTTCAAACGTTTGGGTTTCAAAATAAATACTAGATTAGGTGATGGCAGTATTGGATGGAAAGAAAATGCACCCTATAATGGTATTATTGTTACTGCTGCAGCTCCTAAAGTACCACAATCTTTAATTGAACAGCTTGAAATTGGGGGTAGATTAGTTATACCAGTTGGAGATAAAATTTCGCAGACTATGCATATTATTACAAAAGTTGATGATGTTAATTATAAAAAAGAAGAAATAGATAGATTCAAATTCGTACCTTTGATTGGCAAAGAAGGTTGGTAATAAATGCATATAAAAAGTCTTCTAAAAAATAACCCCTTAATTGTTATTACTGGTCCAACAGCTTCTGGAAAAACCAGAGTATCTATTGAGCTTTCAAAATATTTAGATATTGAGATTATATCTGCTGATTCACGCCAAATTTATAAATATCTTGACATTGGTACAGCAAAACCCACAAAAGAAGAGCTTGCATTAGTAAAACACTATTTCATAGACTTAATTAACCCAGACGAATATTTTAGTGCTGGACTTTTTGGATTACAAGCTAAGAAAATTGCCTTAGAAATTTTAAAGAGAAACAAAATTCCTATTGTTGTTGGAGGTTCAGGACTTTATATAAAAGCATTATGCGAAGGTCTATTTAAAGAGGAAAAAAATATATCATATATAAATCAAAAAGAAATTTTTAAAAAAATATATATAAATAAAAGCAAAGAAGAACTATACTATCAATTACTTCAAGTAGACCCAGATTCAGCTAAAAAATATCAAGATAAGAATCCAAGAAGACTTATGAGAGCTTTGGAATTTTATCATGTCTACGGTTATCCTATTTCTATAGCCCAAAAAAATAACCTGGAACCGGCTATTTTTAATACTATGTATTTTGGTATTAATATTGAACGAAATATACTATATGAAAAAATTAATAAAAGATGCGAAAAAATGTGGGAAGACGGCTTAATAAACGAAACTGAAAAAATTCTAAAAATGGGATACTCTCCATATTTGAATTCACTAAACACTGTTGGATATAAAGAGGCTATTGCTTATTTAGATGGTAAATTAAAACAAAGTGAAGCTCTATCATTAATGAAACAAAACACACGACATTATGCAAAACGTCAATTAACCTGGTTCAAAAAAAATGAAAATATTGTATGGTTAGAGGGAAGTTATCAAGAAATAGCTACAAAAATTGCAAGAACAAAACTCATCTAATATTTCATTCTATAAAAAATATAATTATGGATTCTTAAAATGTAATGCTATTATCTTTTTATAATAACTTTATATAAATGGAAGAATTTATTTTAATTCATTCGAAGATTTAAATTATATTCTTCATAGCTTTCTTGATTTTTCAATGCTTAATAACGAAAACTGCCTCGCTGATGGAACAAAAACATTAAAAATTTGTTGACACTGTAACAATGCAAAATCTTTGATACAATTCCAAATTGTTACATCAGCAAACGAATATAAGTATCTCTTCTTTGGTAGACATTTTTTTAATATCAACTATGTTGCAATTGAACTCTTAGGTGAAGGTAATATCATAAATTCAACTTTTTTATTTAAGAGATACATTAGGAAACAATTAAAATCAACTCCTATTTATTTTTATGCAAATGCAGAACCAAAAAAATAATATTGGATCAATAGAGCAAATAATACTTGCTGTCTTTTGAGTTTTATACTTTAAAAGATCAATATTTTGTTTAAATATTCGTTAAAACTATTCTAAAAAGTTTTTCTTTACCATTTTTACTTATATTGTTAGAGGTCGAAATGGATAATTCTAATAAGTTAGAACATTTTGAATATAAAGCCGAAATGAAGCAATTGCTTCATATTATAGTTCATTCTTTATACACACATCCTGAAATATTTTTAAGAGAATTAGTTTCTAATGCATCTGATGCTCTCAATAAAGTTCGATTTAAAAGACTAACAAATAGCGATATTGAAGATCCTGATCTTGATTTAATAATAAGAATAACATTAGATAAAGAAAATCAGCTGTTTTCTATTGAAGATACTGGAATTGGTATGACTAAAGAAGAATTAATCAATCAAATTGGAACTATTGCAAGTTCAGGCACACTCGAATTTCTTAAGACAATAAAAGAAAACAACCAATCCCTTGATGGCAACTTAATAGGACAGTTTGGAGTTGGGTTTTACTCTGTTTTTATGGTAACTGATGAGATTACAATTGAAACTAAATCAGCAGAGCCAAACTCTAAATCATATAGATGGAAATCAATAAATGATTCAAGTTTTTCAATCGAAGAGATAGAAAAAAGACCAAGAGGGACTAAAATATACTTCAAATTAAAAGATGATTATAAGCAGTATTATGAGCCTTACGAAATCAAGGACATATTAAAAAAATATTCAAACTTTGTTGATTTCCCTATTTTCGTAAATGAAGAAAAAGTTAATATGGTCTCAGCAATCTGGCATAGGAAAAAAGATGATATTAAAGAAGAAGAGCTTAACGAATTTTATAAATTCATTACAAATGATACTGAACCACCTTTAGGTCATATTCATCTTTCAATTGAAGGACCTATTAATTTTAAAGCTTTATTATTTATCCCGACTACTCAACCAAATATGTTCTTTAAATACAATATTGATAAAACACTTCAACTATATTCAAACAAAATCTTCATTCAAGACGATTGCCAAGAACTACTTCCTGAATACTTACGTTTTGTAAAAGGTATTGTGGATACGGAAGATTTACCTCTAAATATATCTCGTGAGATGATACAATCAAGTCCTGTCACACATAAAATTAGGAATGTTCTTACAAGTAAAATCATTAATTACCTTGAAGAATTAGCCGATAAAGAAGTTAATAAATTCGAACAGTTCTATAGAAACTTTGGTTCTATTTTCAAACTTGGAATTACAAGCGATTTTGCAAACAAAGATAAGATTATTTCACTACTTCGATTTGAATCTACTGCTTTACCCAAAGGTGAGCTTACATCTTTAAAAGCATATGTTTCTCGAATGAAAGAAAATCAAAAAGATATTTTCTATATTACTGGCGAATCGAGAGAATCTTGTATAAAAAATCCAAACATCGAATATTTTCTTGCAAATAATATTGAAGTACTAATATTAACTGATCCAGCAGATATATTTACAATTCCATTTTTATTTAGTTTCGATAACAAATCTATAAAATCAATTGAAAAAGCTGATATAGACTTAGAAAAAGTCCAAACAACAATCTCTGACAATGCAAACGAAGAATATAAAAAACAAATTATTGAGACTTTTAAAAAAGTTCTTGGCAATAAAGTTGAGGATATTGTTGAATCAAAAAGACTTGTAGATTCTCCACTAACTTTAGTAATAAGCAAAGATGGATTAGATATACAAATGGAAAGGATGATGCAGTATTTTGATAAAGAAAATAGTTACAAGTCAAAAAGAATTTTAGAAATAAATACAAAACATGAAATCATTCAAAACTTACACAAATTAATTATTTCAAATAAAGACAATGAGTTAATAAACAACTTGATAGTATTGCTTTATGAAAGTGCTCTATTAATCGAAGGTAATCTTAAAACACCTAATGAATACGTACGTAGAATCTATGACATATTGAAAGAAACAATAAAATAACCAATTTTTTATTTTAAATGCCTATTAAAAATAATTATATTTGAAATTAATAAAATAACTAAAATAGAAAAAGGTAAGACAATGAAATTATCTGAGTTCAAATTCACAATCCCAAACAAAAACATTGCAAAATTTCCCGCTGACCCCCGAGATTCATCAAGACTAATGATTCTTGACAAAACTACCGGTAATATAGAAGAAAAAAAGTTTTCAAATATTATTGATTATTTCCAAAAAGGGGATTGTTTGGTACTCAATGATACAAAAGTCTTTCCTGCACGTCTTTACGGTAAAAAAGAAAAGACAAATGCAAAAATTGAGGTACTACTTCTTCGAGAACTAAAAGCAGAAGATAGAATTTGGGATGTTATTGTAGAACCAGCAAGAAAAGTAAGAATAGGAAATAAAATTTATTTTGATAACAATAAATTTTATTGTGAAGTAATAGATAATACAACCTCCAGAGGTAGAACTGTGAGGTTCAGCTATGATGGGAACTTACTTAAAGTCATTGAACGCATTGGAGAAATGCCTTTACCTAATTATGTAGGTCGAGCTCCAAATGAATTAGACAAGGATACTTACCAATGTGTTTTTGCAAATCCTGCAAATTTAGCTTCTATTGCACCACCAAGTGCTGGATTGCATTTTACTAATGAACTATTAAAGAAATTAGAAAATAAAGGAGTAAAAATAGCCAAACTGGTCCTTAACATAGGACAGGGTGTCTTCGAAAACATCGAAGTAGAAGACCTTACAAAACACCGTATGTATTCTGAGTATTTTTACATATCAAGAGAAACCGCAGAAACAATTAACAAGTCCCTTAAAGCAAAAAGGAAAGTTTTTGCTGCTGGGTCGAGCGTTGTTAGAGCTCTCGAATCTTCGGTCCTTACTTCAGGTACTGTCAAACCAAATAGAGGCTGGACAGACAAGTTTATCTATCCACCTTACGATTTCAAAATCGTAAATGCATTAATTACAAATTTTCATCCCTCAGAATCATCTTGCCTTCTCTTGTCTTCTGCATTTGCTGGTAAAGAAGAATTGTTTAAAGCTTATAAAAGAGCATTGAAAAATGATTATCGTTTTTATGTTTATGGGGATGCTTTATTAATAAAATAAATTAATAAAATAAATAATATCCAAAATCCAGAGTGCCTCTGAGAACTTCTATTTTCCCTACTCCATTTTGTTCAGTTGCATAAAAATTGAAAGTGCCGGTTATCTTAGCTCCAACAATTTTAGATATCGTTACATTGCCGGAATCAGATATAAATAGCCTTTTAGAATCATCTCCAATTTGAAAAACTCCAACTGCAAAATCGCTTTGTTGCCCATCTTCTTTATTTGTAAAATGGAAAGTTCCAGTCTTTTCTACTTTATCTAAAAAAAATATATAAACACCTATTGCATAATATTGTCCCTGATATTTCACTCCACTAGTTAATATTAATTGCTTATATTTATCGCTCATTGAATAATATGGCATAGGGCCAGGGGCTTTATAATTTAAAGAAATGCCGCCTACAATAATAGCTGTAATATTGGGTAATGCATTATTATCATTTTGATTACTTGTTGTTTCACTACAAGTTGTAATAAGTAAAGGCAATATAAATGTAAAAAAGAAAAAAGAAAGTAATTTATTTATAGTCATACATTACCTCTATATATATTTTTTCAAATATAATAATAAATTGTAATGTAGAAAAATTATTTTTTTGAATTGAGAAATTCTCTTTCAAAAAAAGAATCAATTGTTTGGGTTTTGATCCTCCGGCTTGCAAGTAATCACTGCAGGTCTTTTAGAACTTTTTCTATAGAAATTTAATGAATCAAGTTTGCATGCATCAATGCATTCACCACATCCAATGCATTCTTGATTGTCTAAAATACTATATTTTGCTTGTCTCAAAATAGCATGATTTCTACAACTAATAGAACACAAGCGACAACCATTACATTTTTCATTATGACCAAGAATAGATGCCCCCGGTATTCTTGCGATCCAACCTAATACTAATCCAATAGGACATGCTGTTTTACAAAAAGGTCGTTGGAGAAAAATTGAACTTAAAAGCATTAATACTAATAATATCCATTCAGTTTGATTTGCATTATACCCAAGATTAAAAGCGGTCTTGAAGGGGTCATATTTATTAAAAAGATAAGCATCTTCACCAATTAACCAGAAAATAAACCCTATTAAGAATAATATTCTTAAAATTTTCATTAACTGTTCTGAATGGTGAAGTAAAAAGCTAATTAAAATCAATAATAAAAGAAACCAAAGAAAATCAACAAATGTAAAAATAAGATTAATACCAAAAAATTTGAAACTCAATATCACAGAATAATCAAAATAATGCCAAAACATATTAGTTACAAGAATGCAAAGATGAATTCCTATGGCTATGGTTATAATTACCTGAAAGTAGTTGATATATTTTAATATCGTTTTGCTTTTTATTGTTTTAATTTTTGCAGGTAAGTAAAGCAATTCTTGCAAAGCTCCAAGATGACAAACCCATCCACACCAAACTTTACCAAAGATATAAGTAATTGGAATAAGACCTAAGAACCAAATGATTTGATACCAATGAAACTCACTCCCCCAAATAGCTAAAACAGTATTACCAAAACTCGAAATCGGGCAAGGACAAGCACCGTTAAGAAATCCGAGCAAGACTATACTTGCGACAAGAAAAATCCCCCTCAGATTTCGAGTTGCTTTAAAACGAACGAAAATTCCAGCTATAATGGTAAAAAGTAATGCTAACAAAGGAACAATCCATCTTGAGTCAATGCTACTTTCGCTATTTATAGTTTGGATAGAAACAGTATCAACAGAATTGCTTGATGAATCTAATGGCTTAAATTCCTCTTCCTCATTACTTCCTGATTTCTCCGATTCGTTTAATGGAGCAAATTCATCGTTACCATTTTGAGATTGAGCTATTTGGGAAGTATCACATTTTTTGTTCGAAGGACACCCTTCGCAGCTCTTATTGCTCTGTGCAAACAAAAAAGGTGATAATGCAAAGGTAAAGAAAACAAATAATAGAAATTTATTAATTCTAAAATAATTAGGAAACATATTTTTTTACTTGGATACTTTCAATGAAATTGAACCAAATCCACCTTCTTTATCGCATGTCCTTGTAGCATTTAAAACAGCTTTCCCGTTTCCATAATCCTTTATCTTCACTTTTAGTTTTCTTTCGTATGTCCCTGCTGATTTTTCTACCCATTTTGTTCCTCCTATTATATCGAGATTCTTCCCTTCGAACTTTGTTTTGTCAATACCTTCAGGACAATTCCTATGAGTAAGAAGCACAGTAACTTTTATTATAACTTCATCTCCAACTTTATAGCTATTTTGTTTATCTCCAACTACGTTCAAATCTATTTCACAGCTATATGCTATTATACTTGCAGTTATAATAAAAATAATTGATAAAAATAATACTTTCATTAATTTTATTATATTTTTCATAAAAAGCCTTTATATTTTAATTATTATTAAAAATTTATATTTTAGACACAAAGAAACTTTATAAGTTTAATTCTGTTCTTTAAACGACTAAACAATTACTATATTTCAATAAAAGTTTTACAGTATCTTTGCTTATTAAAGATAGAAATATTATATTTATATTTTTGAAAATAGTGGAAATAATTAAACTATTTGGAGAAATAAAAATATGAAAACATTTTTAATTTCACTTTCAATATTTTGTATTTTATTAATTAGTCCTATTGTAATCCCTTCAACTATTCATTTTAATAACAATCTTTTTTCTCAAGAATTAAAAGAAGAAGAAGAAACCCTTCCTCAAAGTGAACAAGAACAACCAAAAGAAAAAAAGAAGGAAGTCCAACCTGAAGAGGAACTTAAAGAAGGGGTTGAAAAAGAAGAACTTCCAGAATATAAAAGATATTATAAAGAAAAATACGAAGAGCACTACACTCAATCCTTTGAAGTAGTCTGGAATACTATTAAAGAAGCTATTACAGCAATAAATTGTATGGTTGCTTATGAGAAATACAGACAAAACGAACAAGGATTATATCAAGGTCTAATTAAATCGGATTATTGTGTCCTATCAACTGGTAAAGATACAACAGTATCGACAATGAAGAAATATAGTTTAGACTTTCCTCTTATTAGAGGTGCTATTTGGCTAAATGGTAGCATTCAATATCGCTTTAATCTAAAAGAAAAAGATGACGGTTCAGTAGATATGGTGATGACTACTGAAATGAATGGCTATGAGGATTTTGTTACCCATGAAGTCCATTTTTGGAAAGGAAATGGTATTCTTGAAAAGAGAATGCTGGATTTAATTAAAAAACTTCTTTCATCCAAGTAATTCAATAATTTTATTTAAATAATTTTAGAGGTAATTAATGAAAAAGCATATTAATTTTAGCTTTTTATTATTATTTTTTCTCTGTTTGATATTTATCAGTTGCTCAAAAAATGATAAATATAAAAACAGTATCCCTAAAAATTCTTCAATTGTCGTAATTGTTGATTTAAAATCGCTCATTGAAAAAGCAGGAACCAAAGATTTTAACAAAACAAATCTTTACAATTTTCTTCTGAATTCTATTCCTCCAAATAACGAAAAAAAATCGTTATTTGAAAAAATTATTCGTGAACCTGAACTCACCGGAATTGACTTTGAAAAAGATGCCTTTTATTTTAGAATTGATGATAAAGAAATGGATTGTTTTTTAATTAAATTAAAAAGCTACTCAAAGTTCCAAACGATGCTGCAAGACTTATTAAAAGATAAAATGCCAAATATAGAAGAAACAGATGATTACTATTACATTCAGCCCTCAAAAAAGGATATTATTGGATGGGATTATGAAAAAGTAATTGTAATTCATACCGATCAACTCTTATATAAAGACTCAATAAAAAACTATCTTTCTGAATATATGAAATCAGATATGAACAACTCTATTTTTAACGACAATGATTTTGCTGAGTATTACAAAAACAAGAAAGATATTAATTTATGGTTAGCTCTCGATGGTATCTCTAATAAAAAAGACTATAATGAATCAAAATTTGATAGTGTATTGTCCTCTGATTTAATGAAAGGTTCAAAATTCTATGCTAATCTTGATTTTACTAATGGAGAAATCAAATTGACTGGAAGAACAATAATAGGTGAAAAGCTTTCACAAAAGTTCGATTTTAATAATTTGCTAAAAGATGGTCTAAGCGATAACATAATGAAAATGGCACCTCCCAAAGCTCTCGCATATATATCTTATGCTTTAGACCTAAAAAAGTTTCTTGAATTTATGAGCAATTTAATTGGAGAAAACATTTTGGATATGCCTTTAAACGAAAATTATAAAGTAAATGCACTAACAAATATATTTAGCGGTGAGTTCTTGATTTGTCTTAATGATTTTAGCAGAAAGATTACCTCAGTTGAAAATTCATTTTTTGGTAGTTTTGATGCCCAGCCTTATTATGATACAACTTTTGTCCCAGTAATAAGCATTTACGCTTCCATTAAAGATACTAATGAATTTAGTAATATTTTGAAATCCCTACAGTTACCTTTCGTTTTTACTGGTAATTATTACGAATTAGAAACAGGTAAAAACGATAGAATATATATTGGTTTTAAAAACAAAGTAATGATTTTTGCTTTTAATAAAGAAATAATTGAAAGGTCGTTTGTTGCCCAACCTAAATTAGACGCATTTATGCAACATACTTACGCAAATACATTTATGAATAACACAACAGCTTTGTACATTAATCTTGATTATAACCAATTCTCCGAAGGCACTCGAGAATTTTTAAAAAACGTGACTGGAGATTTTTCTTCAATTATACCATATATTGAGTTTTACGATTCATTTATATATTATGCAACTAAAGACAATAAATTTTCAGCTGTAATTAAAATGAAAGACTCATCTCAAAATAGTTTATACAAAATCTTTCATAATTTAGATAAAAACATTAAGCTCAATTAGACTTTATTAATTAGTTTTTTTGTATCTTAGAACAGCTAAAGTATTTATAATTATTGCAAAAGCAGAAATTATAATAAAGTGGTTCTGAATTTCGGCTAAGCCAGCTCCTTTTAAAAGTACAAGCCTATTCACTTCTATAAAATATCTTATAGGATTGAAAAAAGCAATAAACTGAATCCATTCAGGCATATTTTCAATAGGACTAAAGAAACCACTTAAAAGCACAAATAGAACTGCAAAGAACCAACTAATAAACATAGATTGTTGCTGAGATTTTGCAATAGTCGAAATGAAAAGGCCAATACCAAGCATTGCTACTAAAAATACAGATGCAAATGTAAAAATTACTAAAATATTGCCTAAAAAATTGATACGGTAGAAAAAGTAAGCAATAAAAAGTCCAAATGCAAGTTCAAACATAGCAATAATCCAGAAAGGGACTAATTTTCCTATAATAAACTGGTGCTTTTTAATTGGTGTTACATTCAATTGCTCTATTGTCCCAAATTCCTTTTCACGAGCTATGTTCATTGCAGAAAGAAAAGTACCTATAAGCGTTACGAGTAACACTATTAAACCCGGTACCATAAAGGTTTTATAGTCTAATTCATTATTATACCAGTGAGTAAAAGTTAAATTAATTTTTTTAATATCATTCGTAGAATAGTTCTGTTGGTCTTTTATGATCATCTTTATCGAATTCCTAAATAGTAATTCTTGATTAAACTCGACTAATATTGCTGATAAATAAGCCATAGCCAACATCGCCTTGGTTCCATCTATAGAATTGAGTACAATTAACAACTCGTCTTGATTGCCCTTAACAATATTATTTTCAAAGTTCTGAGGAATAGATACATAGAAATCTGCTGTGCTTGATAATAAAGCTTTTTCTCCATCTTGTAAATTATCAGAAAATCCAGTTAAAATAAAATATTTTGAGTATAAAAGTTTATTGATAATTTGTCTAGAAACTGTGGTCTTATCATTATCAATAATGTATCCTTTAATATTTTTCAGCTCAAAAGTAGCAGCATTAGCTAAAATAAGTAACTGAACTATGGGCATAAGAAAAATTATTGGTAGCATTGCTTTATTTCTAAAAATCTGCTTGAACTCTTTAGATATGATATATATTATGTTGCTCATCTATAATCTTACCTTATACCTTTTTATGCTTATTAAAATAAAAATAATTGAAAAACCAAATATCACTAAAGTTTCCTTCCAAAGAAAAGTCAAGTCAATACCTTTAAGCATAATTCCTCTAATAATTACAATGAACCATCTTGCAGGAATAAAATAGGTTAAGTATTGGAGCCAATTAGGCATATTTTCAATTGGGAAAATGTAGCCGGATAGCAACATTGTTGGTAGCATTAGTCCAGCTAATGAAATCATCAATGCAACCTGCTGGGAACTCGTTATTGTAGAAATCATAATTCCCAAAGATAGAGCAGTTAAAATAAATATTATACTTTCTAATTCTAACAAAAGTAAACTACCATTTATTGGAACGCCAAATACTAACCTTCCTATTAATAGAACAATATTAGCATTTATAAAAGACAAAATTAAATATGGTATTACTTTCGCAATTATAATATGGTATGGTTTTATTGGAGAGCTAAGAAGAACTTCCATTGTCCCTAATTCCTTTTCTTTTGTTATTGATATAGAAGTCATCATTGCAGAAACAAGCATTAATATTACCGTAATAAGACCAGGAACAAATAAAAAAACTCCCTTCAACTCTTCATTAAATCTCATTTTGATTTTTGTATTGATTATATTGGGGTCTTGAGTATTTTTATTGATTTCTGACTGGAAATCTGCAAGGACTAACCTAATATAATGAAGCAAAGTTGTTGCAGTATTAGGTTCTGTAGCATCTGTTATTACCTGTATATTAGATGATTTTGTTTTATATAGATTATAAGAAAAATCCTTTTCTATAATCATTGCGATTTTAATTTTTCCAGATTTAAATTCTGATTCTATCTCTTTTTCAGAGTTAAAGAAAGATTTAATTTTAAAATAACCTGATGACTCAATTTTATTAATAAATTTTAAAGTCATCTCATCTTTAGATAAGTCGAGTATTGCTATATCTGAATTTTTTATTTCACTTGTAATTGCATAGCCAAATATAAGGATCTGTACTATTGGAATTCCAAACAAAACGATTAATGATTTAACATCACGAGTAATGTGGTATATTTCCTTCCTTAAAAAGCCCAAAAGTGTTTTCATTTAGTTCCACCACGGGCTACTGATACAAAAACTTCATCCATTGTTAATGCATTGAATTGATTTTTTAATTCTTTAGGCATCCCAATTGCTGAAATTTTCCCTTGAGCCATTATCATAACTCTATCGCAGTATTCAGCTTCATCCATATAATGCGTTGTTACAATAATAGTGGTTCCACTATTTGCTGATTCGTAAATCATTTCCCAAAATTGCCGTCTTGTTATTGGATCTACTCCTGCTGTCGGCTCATCAAGAAAGACTATGGAAGGATTATGAATTAGTGCTATAGAAAACGCAATCTTTTGTTTCCATCCCAATGGAATTGATTTTAAAAGAGACCTTTTTTCTTTGTCTAAATTCAATTTCTTAATTAGTCTTTCGGCTTTGTTCCTAATCTCTAATTTTGATAAACCATAAATCCCTGCATAAAATCTGATATTTTCATCAATAGTTAAATCATCATACAAAGAAAATTTTTGGCTCATATAACCGATATTTCTTTTGATTTTTTCTGTTTCCTTGTATATATCGAATCCTGCTATCATAGCATTTCCAGATGTTGGCTTTAATAAACCACAAAGCATCCTTATAGCAGTAGTCTTTCCAGCTCCGTTGGCTCCAATAAAACCAATTATTTCTCCTTTTCTAATATTAAAAGATATTTTATCTACAGCAATAAAATCACCAAATTTCTTTGTCAATTCTCTAACTTCTATAATGCAATTATTATTATTCATCTATTTTACTCGTCAAATAAATAAAAGTATCTTCAATACTTGGTTGTATTGGATTAATTTGGCATTCTTTTATGCCATTAGCGCATAAGAATTCACTTATATTTTCAATTAAAATGTCATCCTTCTTATCAATATAATGCAGGACTTCTCCAAATGGATATACTAAAAAGCAATTTTCATATTCTCTAAGTATTTTAATAATCCTTATTTTATCTTTAGAGTTAATAGAATATATTTTTTTTCGATTCAAATTTTGCAATTCTTCTGGTTTGCCAATTGAAAGCATTTTACCATTATGCATTAGAGCTATTCTATCGCAACGATTTGCTTCATCCATATATGGCGTCGAAACAATTGTTGTAATTCTTTCTGATTTTAAACTCAATAAAATTTCCCAAAACTCCTTACGTGATACAGGATCAACCCCAGTTGTTGGTTCATCAAGAAATAGGATTTTAGGCTTATGAATCAAGGCACAGCAAAGAGCAAGCTTTTGCTTCATTCCTCCAGATAAATGACCCGCTTTTCGTTTTTTATAAGGTTCTAAATGAATATAAATGCTTCTTATCAATTTATAATTTTCTTCGAGAGATGTATTATATACTATTGCAAAAAAATTGATATTTTCTTCCACACTTAAATCTTGATACAATGAAAATCTACCTGGCATATAACCCATAATCTGTCTAATTGACTTGTAATCTTTAACTACATTATAACCGTAAATATATGCCTCACCACTATCTGCCAAAATTAATGTATTCATTATTCTTATAAGGGTAGTTTTTCCTGCTCCATCTGGACCAATTAATCCTAATATTTCTCCCTCTTCGACAGCAAATGAAACATTATTTAGAGCAATTTTATTCTTATATCTTTTTGTTATATTTTCTATTTTTACTACTTCTTCCATCTATTTTGTATTTGAAATCATATACATTTCTCCGGGCATACCCATTTTTATTGTTCCATCGTTCTTAACAGCTATTTTTACTGCATAAACTAGATTAACTCTCTCTTCTTTAGTTTGAATTATTTTGGGAGTGAATTCAGCTTTATCTGATATCCATTCAACAACACCTTCGAATTGTTTAATACTTCTTTTTTCACTATCTATTAATACTTTTACTTTGTCACCTATCTTTATACTTGCCAGCTGAGAACCGCTTATATATACTTTCAATATCATATTTTCAATATCTGCAATTTTGAATAGAGGCTTTCCAAATACAGCTAATTCTCCAACCTCAACAAACTTATTGAGAATAACTCCTTCTATAGGGCTAATAATCTTGGACTTTTCGATTTGGTCGTTTAATTGCTCAATTTGCACTTCAATGGGATTGATTTCACTTAATATCCCCCGATTTGTCGTCTCAAGTGTTTTCCTTGTCGCAATTATTTGCTTTTCAATTACAAGAAGCTCACCAGAAATGTCGTCATATTGTTTTTGTGTCGCTGCGTTGTCTTTTAGCAGCTTTTCAAGACGTTCTTTTTCTCTTGCTATATTTTCTTTTTTTTGTAAAAGAACATCAAGCTGTATTTGTATATCTTGAATTCTTGAACGTATTGCATTAATAGATGCTATCAATTGCTTTTTTTTCAGAAAAAGTTGAGAAGTATCTATATTTCCTATAACCTGCTTAGCTTGTACTTTATCCCCTTCATTAAAGCTCAATTCCATTATCTTACCATTTACTTCTGCTGATATAATTACTTCTTTCGCTTCAAAATTGCCATAACCATCAGCTTTATTATTATCAGTAGTGCAAGATGAAAAATAAAGAATGAAAAATACTACTAAAATTAAACTTCTTTTTTTCATATCTATCCTTTTTGATTAGTATAATCCTTGTTTATTAAGTAAATTAATTCTACTAAATATAAGTTGTAATTTATGCATCTCGAAGTTCTGCTGTGCTTTGATTAGCTCGTCCATTTCTATTATATATTCAGTTGCTGTGATAGCCCCATTCATCAATTGTGAATAAGCAACATCTGCAATTTCTTTCTGGGATTTGATAATAGCTTCGTCAGTTTTAAGTAATTGTGAATACTTTATAATATCACTTTTTTCTTTTTCTATTGCCATTCTTAAATTCTTTTCAAAATTTTCTTTATCAGTATCTACAATTAATTGATTTATTGTAATATTATCTTTTTTCAAAGCGATACAATTCCAATCAAATGGCGTCCATTGTAATTTCAATCCAGCAATATAAAATGGTTCAAATCCAGTCTCAAAAATATTCATAGGATTTGGCTGTCCCCATCCTCCTCTTACAAATGCAGAAACCTTTGGAAGTAGTTGAGTAGATAAAATCTCCTTGCTTTTCTCAAGTTCTTTTTTTCTTAATTCTAAAAATTCGATTTCCTCTCGATTGATAGAATCCTCATAGCTAATTTCAGGTATGTCTGGAATTTGAAAATGGGCATATGTCAGGTCATAGTCTATTAATTTAGACAAAACTGATAAAACCCCTTTTATGTCACTTTGAATAATTGCAATGCTTTGCTGAATCTTAAGAATTTCTATATTTATTTTGTTTAGTGTGGCTTTAAGAATGACACCATTTTTTACGAGAGATTCGAGCTGTTTGGCTTTGTTTTCAAGGTCATTAAGTACAATATTTTGCAATTTCTCGTTTTCTTGTAAAACAAGAACGGAAAAATATAACTGATTTACTTGTTCTTTTAATTTATACAAACTTACATCAACATTTTTAATATTGACTTCTCTACTTGCTATAGCTTTATATTTTGCTGCTGAACCAGAGCCTCCATCATAAATCGTCTGATTTATTGTCAAACTTAATTGGTATTGGTCATAAGGGATTTCTGGCATTGAAAATCCAGGGATATTTACTGGAATCTTGAATACTTCAGACTGATAAGTTGCTGAACCATCCAAACTGAACTGAGGAAAATAAGTTTTGTTTGTTACACTCATTTCAATATTTGCCTGCTCAACATATAAAGGTTTTAACTTTTGGTAAGGACTGCAAGATATTGCTTTTTCGTAGCAAAACTGCAAGCTAATCTCTTGTGCATATAGAGAATTAACTATGATAATTATAAAGAATAAAAATAAAATATAAGTTTTCATAATTATTTTTATAATATAATTTAATTGTTTATTTAATTTTTTAGCCATTTCAATATAATATCCGGTATTATGTTTTTTCTTTCTAAAATCAAACTTGTAAATTGCTCTTCACTCAAATTAAATAAGCTTTTGAAGATTGGTTTAGAAATAAACGGGAAAACGCATAATGACAATAAATTTAAAAGAAAATGAAAGAAATTAACTGGTCTTATATTTCCTTTTAAAATTTCTTCATTAAATTGTCGCAACAATAGTGTTTCTCTTAGCTCATCCCCTACATTGAGTATTTCAATAATTCTATCGGGATTTTGGTTCAATTCGTTAATAATAAAAATTGGTAAATACGAATTCTCAAGAAGTAGAGATATATACTTTTCAACAAAATGCTTTACCTTTTCTTCAAATTGCATATCTTGATTGGCAAGTTCTAAAATTTGGACTTTAAAGTTAGATATGGCGTCGTCGAATATTTTCAAATACAGTTTCTCTTTAGTTCTAAAATAATAATGGAGCAAAGCTGTATTGATATTAGCTTCTTTCGCTATTTCCTCCATTCTCGCCCCTTTAAGTCCTCTGAGGTAGAACACTTTTTTTGCAGATTCCAGAATCTTTGCTTCTGTCGTTGTTATTTTTACTTCTTCACTCATATTTAATAATAAAATTAAATTATATAATTTAACTAAAATATAAAATTAATAAGAAAAATTTTAAAAAGCAAAAATTATTTTAAAATTTTGAAAAAAATTATTTGGTTTATATTAAATATTTTTAGTAAGTTGTTACCGTAATTACATATTTGTATAATTTTTATAATGGGGTGCATTATGAAAAAAAATTCTATTATTAAGAGAAGTATTCTTGCTTCTTGCTTCTTGCTTCTTGCTTCTTGCTTCTTGCTTAATCCCTCTCAAACAACCTTTGTGTTCTCATCCTTGTGATATTGAAATGCCTTTTATTTCATCAGCTATGGAATGCTCACCAACTGACTGCCCGAATTGCCATTTTATCATTGATTATAAATACAGAGAGGGCTGGTGCGATTATGATGGCGATGGTAATCAAGAATATATAAGAGAGATTTATTTATCGAATTTCCAGGTTCAAAATTGTCCTTTAACTTGTTGGGAAGGAAATCTCAACATAGACGCTGTTTATGGAAAATATGCATTTGCAATTTATTGCCTTTTAAAGAATCATCAATGGGATACTATTCAATTATTAAACGATTCAACTTGGAAAAATGAAACTCAAAGTTTTTGGGTTTGGGTAAGAAATCATCGCTGTGGAAATGAAAAATTAATTGGTACATCAAAAAATTTTACATTTTGTTATAATAATCAATGCTGCACTTGGAAATATAGGATGAGATTTGACGGCTGGGGAAATATTCCATATAATTTTAATCCTTGGCGAAATAATTTAGGAAATGAATGGTATGCAAAAAAGTTAGACTCTTTATATTGTGACGTATCTTTTCAATGCCTTGATACACCTCGGTGTGGTTTTTGTTATTGTAATTTTTCACTAGATTCAATTCCTTTACCATTTTCTCCTATTAATTCAATAGATTATTTGTTTAAATATCATAAAAATAACTATTATTATATTAATATATACAATTCATCTTTAACTTTTATTTTACCAAATCAAGAAGCAAATAATTTAAACATTGAAATATATAATATTTATGGGCAAATAATATTAAAAGAACCCTTAGAATATAATTTAAACGACAAGGAATATCGAATAAGTAATGTCAAGATTAATAATGGTATATATTTGTATAATATATATTCTGCAAATAAGTTATTAAAATATGGGAAAATAATGTTTTACAAATAATTCTACAATTATATATGAAATTGATATTATTAATATTTTTATTATTTATTAGCTCTATCATAAACGTTAAAGCAAGAGAAATTTTCATCACGTCAATAGATAGTACATTTAGAAATAGATTATTATTAAATCCTAATACAACATTTATATCATGTGACGATAGCATTAATTGTGCTACTGTAATAAGCAATTTCTTAGATAAATTTACAAATTTATATTGTATTGTTTTTTTTAAAACATCTGATGGGGGTAATAGATGGGAATGTGTTTCTATGGATTGTTCGCGTTGGGAATACGATGGTTATATAAATGAATACAAGTACTATCAAATCACTAATACTGGATCTTTTTTTTATTTTTCGAAAACAGATGAAATAATACGAAGCTTTAATAATGGTCAAATAGGTAAGTCATCTAATTGGGGTATAACTTGGACAATTGAAAAAGATACTATCTTTGATAATTACGAAATTGAAGATCTTAAACTTGTTTTATTAGATAGTGGTAAAACTTTAGGATACAATCAATCTCCAATTAACGGTAAAGGAACGGGTTATGCGAGAATATTTATTTCCAATAAAGATTTTAGAAACTGGAGAAATATACCTATAGACGATACTTTAAATATACAGACAATATACTCAATCTTTAATTTTCAGGATAAATATTATTTATTAAATGAATCTCTTCAAGACCATTATTTTCATTTTTATTTTACAAAAACAACAGATAATGGAAAGAACTGGACTTCTTATCAATTAAAACTCGATTCAGGTAGAATACATACAAGCTCTATGTTTTTCCTTAATGATTCTATTGGTTGGATAATTGGGAATTATATTAAAAATGGGAAAAGTAATATATCAGTTTTTTATACAAGTGATTGTGGTAATAGTTGGGATATTATTTCTGATTTTTTTTCTGATATTATACATAAATACTTATTTTTTTATAATAAAGACGAAGGAGTAATGCTTTCTTCAAATATGGGTTTCATAACTAATGACGGAGGGAAAACATGGGAAAAATTAACCTATCATAATAATGAAGCTTTCCCCTACCCTATAAAAATGTTAGTCAGTACAAGAAAGAATGAATTCTTATGTATTACAAATGATGGTATTATTTTTAAATTAATTATAACTAATTAAAATTTATTTGGTGTATATTAAATGTTTTTAGTATATTGTTTTCATAATTACATATTTGTATAATTTTTATAATGGGGTGCATTATGAAAAAAAATTCTATTATTAAGAGAAGTATTCTTGCTTCTTGCTTCTTGCTTCTTGCTTAATCCCTCTCAAAGCACAACCTTTGTGTTCTCATCCTTGTGATATTGAAATGCCTTTTATTTCATCAGCTATGGAATGCTCACCAACTGACTGCCCGAATTGCCATTTTATCATTGATTATAAATACAGAGAGGGCTGGTGTGATTATGATGGTGATGGAGACGAAGAATATATCAGAGAGATTTTTTTAGGCAATTATCAAGCTCAAAATTGTCCTGAAACTTGTTGGGATAATAGATTAAAAGCTGACTCTAGTAAAGGTAAATACCAATTTGCTTTATATTGTTTACTTAAAAATCATCAATGGAATACTGATATGCTGGAAGATGAAACAACTTTGTTAGGCGGAACGAAATTCAATGTTTGGGTTAGAAATTTTCCCTGTGGAAAGGCGGTAAAATGGGTAGGAAACTCAAAAAATGCAACTCTTTGCTATAATAATTATTGCTGTAATTGGCTCTATAAACTTCGTTACATTGAGCCAGAACAAATCCCTTATATTTTAGTTGATCTTGACAATGGCTGGGGAGAAATCTATGCGGTAAAGTTAAATAATATTAATTGTGAGACATTTGATTGTCCTGATACGGATTTATGTAGATTGTGTTTTTGCGATTTTAGCTTAAATGGAGTTAATCCTGCATTCGAGCCAAAAACCAGCATAAATGAATATCATATTAAGAATAAAGACAAAATAATTATCTTTACAAAAGATAATTTAATTGATATTATATTATTAAACTATGATGTTTCTAATTTGCAAGTTGTAATATACGATATTATGGGACAAGAATTATTATATAAAAATATTGAACAAACTACAAATAATGAAAAATACCAATTAGACTTAGGCGATATTACAAATGGTGTATATTTTTTAAAAATTACACAAAATAATAATAAATTATATTCAGGAAAAATATTAGTTTATAGATAAAATTCATAATACAATATGAGTAAAATAATAATAATAGCAATAATATTTTTTTCTCAGATAAGTTTATTTGGGAGAGAAGTTCTTATAGAAGCAATAGACAGTTCTCTAAAAAAAGATTACACAAGTACATATTCATTTATAAATATGTCTTGTTACGATAGCATTCACTGTATATTAGCTTACTACGGTTGTCGTGATAAAAAGAATAATATTCCATATTGTAACAAATTTCTTGTAACAAACAATGGGGGAAAAACTTGGGAATGTGCTTCGATTGATTGCTCTGCTTGGATATATGATTCTTCTTATAATAATTATAAGTATTATAACGCTTATTTAGTAAGACAAGAACCTAATTTTTACTACTCATTATTTTATGATTACAATAAAAACGAATTAATATCAAGTTTTGATAGTGGAAAAATAAGTAGATCATACAATTACGGAAAAACATGGGTCAGCGAAAAAGACACTATATTTGATACTTTTAAAATAGATGGATTAGTATTAGTTTTTCTTGATGGAAACAAAGCTATTGGATATAATAATAATCAAGCAAAAGGCTATGCAAGATTATTTATATCTGGACCTGATTACAAGAATTGGAAGAATATTTCTATTCCTGATTCAATTATTACTGGAAATATATTTTCAATTTTCAATTTTCAAGATAAGTTTTATTTATTAAATGATAATATTATTGATAAAAAATTTCATTTTTGCTTTTCAAAAACAACAGATAATGGAAAGAACTGGGCTTCTTTTAAATTACAACTCGATAGTGGTAGAATACATACAAGTTCAATGTTTTTCCTTAATGATTCTATTGGTTGGATAATTGGGAATTATACTAAAAATGGAAAGAGTAATATATCAGTTTTTTATACAAGTGATGGTGGTGATAGTTGGAACATTATTTCTGATTTTTTTTCTGATATTATACATAAATACTTATTTTTTTATAATAAAGACGAAGGAGTAATGCTTTCTTCAAATATGGGTTTCATAACTAATGACGGAGGGAAAACATGGG
>Ga0101944_10000212_pt1 | contig 188730 bp, 174 predicted proteins | sample DewCreD2012metaG_FD_75245 | JGI IMG/M metagenome (GOLD analysis project Ga0101944, IMG submission 75245) | Hot spring sediment bacterial and archeal communities from British Columbia, Canada, to study Microbial Dark Matter (Phase II) - Dewar... ...
GCGTGCGCAGGCTGCGCTTCGGCCCAACGAGCCCCTCGACTGGGAGAACCTCGCCGAGGAGATCGAAGGCTTGGCCCGCTCCGATTGGCGCGCTTGCGCCTCGCTGCTCGAGCAGATCCTGATCCACCTCCTGAAGCTCGCCTACTCGACGGCCGAAGAGCCGCGCGGCCATTGGATGGCGGAGGTGACCAGCTTTCGGCTTCGGCTGCAGGACATCCTCACGCGCACGCTGCGCAACCGGCTCGAAGCCGAGCTCGAGCAACGCTACCGCAACGCGGTGCGGATCCTCGCGCTCGAATCGGCGCGGATCGAGCCCGGCCTCGCCGCACGCCTGCCCGCCACCTGCCCCTGGAGCTTCGAAGAGGTCGTGGGCGACTTCTTCCCCGACCCCGCGCCGGCTGCGGACTGACCGCGGCCGGGGCTCACGCCGCGGCCTTCATCCCGCGGCCCAAAAGATCGAGCCCGTCGAGGTCGGGGGTGCGGGCCAAGACCTCGAGCGCGTCGTGGCGCACGTGATTCTTCGCCATGTGCTCCCGCAGCAGCGCCTCGTCGACGACGCCCGCCTTCATCGCGTCCTTCAACAGCGCGAAGAACAAGGTCTCCTGCCGGCGGTCCGGATGTGGCTTGTAGGTCCCGCTGTAGCGGTAGTGGCCGAACAGCGAGCGCTGCACCTTCTGGATCCAGCCCTTGGGCGACCAGAGCTTGAACTTGTCGGCCTCGACGAAGTCGATCGGCAGCCCGGTCTTCCACGGCTGTGTGTGCCGCTTGGTGTTGTGGATGAGCTTGGTCTTCTCGTCCAGATGGTCGAAATCGTTCCATTCCGGCTCGAACAGGCCGATCGTCGCCGGATCCTCGTATTCGAGCTCGATCCACTTGGCGTAGTCGCGCTCGCCCGTGAAGAGCTCGGCGAAGTTCGTCTCGAGCTGCCAATGGCGCAGCTTCGCGCAGTCGAGCAGCATGCAGGAGGTTGCGTAGTGGCCCGGGATGTTCTCCTTGCCCGGTCGCTTGCGGCAGAGGATGGCCTTGCCGCCCATGTCGCGGGTCAACAGCTCCCACACGTCGCCGACCGCGAAAATGTCCGGATCGACGATCACCGCCCGCCCCTCGTAGCCCATCTGCTCGGGCGGGGCGAAGCGCAGGGGCGTGAAGGACTGCAGATCGTCCATCCGCCATTCGCGCCACTCGCGGCCGCGCTTGAACTTCTGCCCCTCGCGCGCCCACAGGAACGGGAAGTCCCGGGTGTGGAGGATCCGGATCTCGAGCGTCTCGGGATGCTTCGAGAAGCGGCGCATCGAGTGCGCCGAGACCAAGGCACCCACATACTGCTTCTCGTTGGTGTGGATGAAGACCGAAAGCTTCACCGTGGACCCTCCCGTCCGGCGACCGAGGCTCGCCTAGCAGAACCGCTCCGCCCCGCAAAGCCGGCGAGGGGCCGCGACCGCTTGCCGGTGGCCCGCCCCTCCCCTACCTCCGCCCGCATCCCGCCCCGGAGTCCGCGCATGTCCCGGCCGCGCTGCCTGCCGATCCTCGAAAAGCTCGTCGCCTTCGACACGGTGAGCCGCAACCCGAACCGGCCCTTGGCCGACTGGGTCGAGGCCTATCTGCGCGGGCTCGGCGTCGCGGTCCGGCGCGTGCCGGACGAGACCGGCGATTGGGTCAATCTCTGGGCGACGATCGGGCCCGCGGACGTGCCGGGCTACGTGCTCTCCGGCCACACCGACGTCGTGCCGGTCGACGATCAGCCCTGGAGTTCCGATCCTTTCCGGCTGCGGGTCGAAGACGGTCGGGCCTACGGGCGCGGCACGACCGACATGAAGGGCTTCGATGCCTGCGTGCTCGCCATGGTCCCCGCGATGCTCGAGAAGCCCCTCGCCCGGCCGATCCACCTCGCCCTCTCCTACGACGAGGAGGTGGGCTGCAAGGGTGTCCGCCGCCTCTTGGGCGAGCTCGACCGGCTGTGCCCCGTCCGCCCCGCGGGCGTGATCGTGGGCGAGCCGACCTCGATGGAGGTCGTCATCGCCCACAAGGGCAAGGAGAGCTGGCGGACCACGGTCACCGGCACCTCGGCCCACTCCTCCCTCGCCCCCATGGCGGTCAACGCCGTCGAGTGGGCGGCCGAGCTCGTCGTCGCGATCCGCGCCATCGGCCGCCGGCTCGCCACCGAGGGCCCGTTCGACCCGCTCTTCGACGTGCCGCACTCGACCGCGCACGTGGGCCAGATCCACGGCGGGACGACCTTGAACATCGTCCCCGAGCTCTGCTGGTTCGATTGGGAGTTCCGCACCCTCCCCGAGGTCGATCTTCCGGCGCTCGTGGCCGAGGTGCAGGCGCACGCCTTCGAGCGCCTGTTGCCGGCGATGCGCAAGATCGCCCCGCGGGTCGAGATCCGCTTCGAGCAGCTGACCGAGCTCCCGCCCGTGGACATCGCCCCCGAGCATCCGCTCACCACCATGACCAAGGCGCTCGCCGGGAAGAACGGCCACAAGAAGGTGGCCTACGGCACCGAGGGCGGCCTGTTCCGCCGCGACGGCGGCATCCCGGCGATCGTCTGCGGCCCGGGCGACATCGAGCAGGCGCACAAGCCCGACGAGTTCGTCGAGCTCTCGCAACTCGCCCTCTGCGAGGCCTTCCTCGAGCGGCTGATCGCCCACTGCCGGGCCTGAAGCCGGCTGCGCCGCACCCGTCGCCCGCCCGGGCTCGTCCTCCGGCCCGCTCCGGGTCGCCGCACGCGGGTCGACGTGGGCAGGCCTGTGGACATCGTCCGTATATCGGAATATCCTCCTCTCGCCCCGCCGATCCCACGGCCGCCGGAGGAGCCATGCCCGCAGCCGCCATCCCCCGCCCCCGCAGCGAGGCCCAACGTCTGGCCTCGCGACTCAACGGCGCCCGCTCGCGCGGGCCCGTCACCGCCGAAGGCAAGGCCCGCGCCGCGCGCAACGCGCTGCGCCACGGCCTCTGCTCGGCCGACACCGTGCTCGTCCCCGGCGAGGACCCGAACGAGTTCGCCGAGCTCCTCGCCGATCTGCGCGCCGAGCATCGACCACGGGACGTCAGCGAAGATCTCCTGGTCCAGCGCCTGGCGGTGACGGTCTGGAAGCTCGCCCGCTGCGACCGGCTCGAGGTCGGTCTGGCCGTTTGCCCGGCGCGCCCGCCGGCCGGCCGCATCTACCTCGATGGCACGCCCGTCCTTCTCACCCGATCGGCCGAGTTCGCCACCCTCTCCGCGCATGCCGCTCGGCTCGAGCGGACGCTGCACCGGATCTTGAAGGCCCTCGCCGACCGGCCGGCACGGACCGCCCGCCAGGCCGACCTTCCCCATGACGCGCCCGTCCCGACGGCCATGGGAAATCGTGCGAACGAACCCGAGCCGACCGGCGCGCTCGAGCCCGGCGCCCGTCGCCCCGCCTTCCCGCCCGAAACCGCGAATCGCACGAACGAACCCGAGCCGATGCCGACGAGCCTCTCCGCGGGGAGCCACGCGCCGGATCCGACCCCGAGCGGGCCGGCCGCGCCCCCCTCCGGACCGGGCCGGCCCGCCGGTGCTCCGACGCCGAGCGCCCGACCGGGAGCGAGCGACGAGACGCCGACAGCGCCCGACGGCACCGCACCCTCGACCGAAGCCCGCCTCCTGGCCGGAGCCCGCGCCGACCGAACCCTCGCTCTGAGTATCGCCGAGGAGCTCGCCGGGGACGGCGACCTCGGCCGCCTGCGCCGCCTGCTGGATGCCCTCGGCACCGACCTCGCCACCTTCCTCGCCGGTCCGGCCGCCCGGCCAGCCGCCTGAGCCCCGGGGACCGCGCCGCTGCGGGACCCGCTTGCAGCCGCGACGATTGACCGCGGCCGAGCCGGCCCACAAGCTGCTCGGGATGGCCGCCGGGGAGGCGGTGACGGGAGGCAAGGCCATGCAGCGGACAGGGGCGAACTGGTCGCGACGGGACCTCTTGGGCGTCGGAGCGGGGGCGCTCGCCGCGGCCGCGACGGGCTTCCACGACCCGCGCCGCGCCTTCGCCCAGGCCGGCCCTTGGGCGATCGCGCCCAAGGCCAAAGACGATGAAGTCAATTTCGTGGTGTGGACCTACGGCGACATCTACACCAAGATCGCCAAGAAGTTCACCGACGATTGGGGCGTCAAGGTCAACGCGACGATCTCCTCGTTCAACGACCATCCGACCAAGCTCATGACGATGTTCGCGGGCGGCGAGACGATCGACGTCTCGCAGAGCTCGCCCTTCAGCTTCGCCAATTTCATCGCCCAGGGCCTGGTCGAGCCGCTCGACGGGCTGCCCGGGGCGGCCGATTACGCGGCCGACTTCACGGGCTTCACCAAGCAGGTGGCGATCCAGGGCGGCAAGATGATGGGCCTGCCCTATTTCTCGGCCGTTTGGGTCTGGAATTACCACCAGGACCTCATGGACAAGGCCAAGATGGAGCCCTTCAAGTCCTACGAGGAGCTGCTCGAGCAGTGCCGCAAGGCCAAGAAGGACGGGATCTGCCAGTACCCGATCCTCTGGGTCGCGGGCGTGGGGCTCGAGCAGCTTCCGGGCACCTGGTACCAGATGACCTGGAACCGGGGCGGGACCTTCTTCGACAAGGACGGCAAGCACCAACTGGGCCCGGGCTCGATCGCCCGCGAGACGCTGCGCTGGTGGGCCGCCACCTTCAAGGAGGAGCTCGCCGACCCGGAGAGCCTCAAGGTCCAGTTCACCCAGTCGGCCAAGGCGTTCGGCGCCGGCAAGAACCTCTACCGCGGGCCCAACCACCATTACGGGCTCAACGTCGCCAACGACCCGGCGCAGTCGCCGACCGCCGGCAAGGCCAAGGTGTGGGGCTCGCCCGGTGACGGGCGGACGGTCGGCGTCACCCACGTCTATTTCCTGTGCACCGCCAACCGCGACAAGGAATGGGCCTGGAAACTGCTCCAATATCTGGGCGGGAAGACCAAGGACGGCAGGTACACCCAGGCCGAGAACCTCGCCCGGGACGCGATGCTCGGCTCGGGTTACCAGTCGGTGATGGACAGCGACGTCATCAAGACGGGCTGGGCGCCGTGGGGTGACGTGCCCGCGATCCTCGAGATCTGGAAGAAGGCGACCTATCTCGGCGAGGTCGTCAACTCGATGTACCAGCCCTGGCACTTCCCCTGGTCGGACCGGCTCAACATCGAGGTGCAGAAATGCCTCACCGGCCAGATCGACGCCGATCGGGCTTGTGACAACCTGATCAAGGCGATCGACGAGGTGAAGCGCGCCTGAGCCGGCAGGGCTGGTCCCTTGGCCATCCGTAGCGAGCCCGTGGCGGCGGAGGCGCCCCGCCGCCGCGGGCGACGGGAGCTCGCACCGGGCCGGCTCGGGCTGGTCATGAACCTGCCCACGCTCCTCACCATGGCCTTGGTCCTCGCCTACCCGATCGGCTACGCGGCCTGGCTCAGCTTCCACCGGGTGGGCCCCGCCCAGCTCCGCCGCGGCGAGTTCCCCTGGACCGGGCTCGACAATTACGTCCGCTTGTTCGACGATCCGCTGTTCATCCTGTCGCTCAAGAACACCTTCATTTTCGTTGCGATCGTGGTCGTCGTCGAGATCGTGCTCGCCGTGGCGATCGGCCTGTTGATCAACCAGCAGCGGATCTGGACCTCGCGCATCACCCGCGTCCTCATCCTGTTGCCCTACGCGATCCCGCCGATCGCCAACGGCCTGATCTGGTCGTTCCTCTACAGTTTCCAGTTCGGCTTCTTGAACCGCATCCTGTTCACCCTCGGGCTCATCGACCAGCCGATCAACTGGGCCGGCCATCCCGAGACCGCGCTCTATGCGGTGACCGTGCCCTACATCTGGCGGACCCTGCCCTTCGCCGTGCTCCTCGTCCATGCCGCCTTGCAGGGGATCGGGACCGAGCTGCACGAGGCGGCGGCGGTCGACGGGGCTTCGACCTGGCAGCGCTTCCGCCACATCACGCTGCCTCTTCTCCTGCCGATCATCGTCGTGATCCTGGTGCTCAGAACCTCCTTCGCCTTCACCGTCTTCGAGGAGATCCGCGCGATCACCCAGGGTGGGCCGGGTGACGCCACCTGGGTCGCGGCCTGGTACAGTTACAAGAAGGCCTTCGAGCCGCCCAACGACATCGGCCTCGGTGCCGCCTCGGCCTGGGTCTTGGCCTTGATCGTGGGGGCCCTCGCGATCGTCTACGTCAAGACGATCTACCGGCGCGTGGTTTGACCGCCATGCTCGCGCCCACCCCGCTCGGCCGTGTCCTCCTCCACCTCGCCAACCTCCTCGTGATCGCCTTCCTGCTGCTGCCGATCGCCGCGGTCACGCTCGGCTCGCTGCAGGCCGAAAAGACGCTGCAAGCCGATACCCGAGCGCTCCTGCCGCCCGAATGGACGCTCGACAATTTCCGCGTGATCCTCTCGGGCGGCGAGCAGCGCGGCGCGATTTTCGAGCAGGTCACCTACCTTCCCGACAACGTCAAGAAGATCCGCTACGCTTTCACGAACAGCACGGTGATCGCGCTTTCGGTGACGTTCGCGACGCTCGCCATGGGCTCGCTCTCGGCCTGGACGATCGCCCGGCTCGGCTATCGCTGGACGCGCTGGATCGTCAATGCGAGTCTGTTGGCCCGCTTCGTGCCGGTCATCACGCTGATGATCCCGCTCTACGTGGCCTTTCGTCATTTGGGCCTCTTGAATTCGGTCGTAGGCGTCATCATCGCGCTCACGGGCTTTCTCCTGCCCTACGCGATCTTGATCCTGGCTCCTTATTTCGACCAGATCCCGAAGGAGCTCGAGGACGCGGCACGGATCGACGGCTGCTCGCGCTTCGGCGCGTTCCTGCGGGTGAGCCTGCCGCTCGCCGCCCCGGCGCTCGCCTCTTGTGGCGCGCTGGTCTTCATCATCTCCTGGAACGAGCTGTTGATCCCCCTGATCCTGGTCAACAAGGCCGAGTTCATGACCGTGCCCGTGGTGATCAACAGCCTGGTCGGCGACGTCCATGTCTTCTTCAATTTGATGATGGCGATCTGTCTCTTGGCGCTCTTGCCTTCGGTGATCTTGGTTCTGCTGCTGCAGAAGTTCGTCGTGGCCGGCCTGCAGGTGGGCGGGGTCAAGGGATGAGGTGGGGTGCCGGGGCCGGCCGCACCCGTTAACTCTTTCTTCAGATCCTGCGGGTAGGGAGTGGCGGCAAGGGCGGTACCCCCTCGGGTTCCGCCCCCCACGAGCAGGAGCCGCCCTTGCAGGAGCCGCGGAGATCGCTCCTCGTCGGTCCGGGCCGAGGGGTCGAAGCCCGAGACCGGGTGGATTTCCACAGGACATTCGCGTCCGCGGGAATGAATCGGCGCGCCTTGCGTCTGTTGGGCACGAGGTGGCCGAGCGCGGCCTCGAATTCCGAAACCGGCAGCCAGGAGTATCCGATGCGCGAACGTACCGTCCGCCGCTTCGCCCGGCGTTGTGCCGCAATCACAGCCCTCGTGGCTACTCTCGGCATGGCTGCGACCGAGCAGGCCGCCGCCCAGGCCTACTGGCGGAGCGGCATGAGCTGCTACTACGGCAACATGCTGCCCATTCTGGAGAGCTGGCGTGGCACGCCGTTCAGCGCTCTGCACGGCTGGGCGCCGCAGGACACTTGGAACAATATGCTGACCTTCTTCAACACGTCGGTGGGTAGCGAATTCGCCGCCCGGCGGGGCAACGGGCGGGTCCTCGCGATCAGCACGCCGCTCTTGACCAACGAATCGCGCGGTCAGTTCGCCCAATGCGCGGCGGGTGCGTTCGACAACCACTACCGGGGCGTCGCCCAGCGCCTGGTCTGGCGCGGCGCCACCGATGCGATCATCCGCCTCGGCTGGGAAATGAACGGCAACTGGTTCCCATGGTCGATCAACGGTGACTTCAACGGCTTCAAGAACTGCTTCCGCCGCGCGGTCCAGGTGATGCGCTCGGTCGTCCCCGGCCTCAGGATCGAGTGGTCGGTGAACCGCGAGGCCTGGAACGGCAAGTACCAGAGCGTGGCGGCCAATGCCTATCCCGGCGACGACGTCGTCAACGTGATCGGCCTCTCCTATTACGACCAATGGCCGGCTGCGACCAGCGAGGCGGTCTGGAACTCCTCCTTCAAGCCGGAGCTGGACTTCTGGGCCAATTTCGCGCGTACCCGTGGCAAAAAACTGGCCATCGCGGAATGGGGGCTCGGGTACAAGAGCGGCGGTGGTTTCGACAATCCCCTTTACGTCCAAAAGATGCGTGATTTCTTCGCGCAGAACGCGAGTCTGATTGCTTACGAGGCCTACTTCAACTGCGAAGGATCGAACTTCCTGCTCTATCCCGAGCGGCACAATCCTCGAGCAGCCGCAACTTACAAAAACCTCTTCTGAGGCGTTGGCAGGACGCCCGGTGCGCACGGTTCGGTCCTCGGTCGAACGTGCCCCTCCCGGGCCGACCCCGCCCGAACGGCGCGGAACACCCAGCCGGGGCGGGACGACCGGCCCCGGCCGGCGACCGGGGCGGTCCGGGACCGAGGCTGGCCGCGGCGCTTCCGCGCCTCGGGTGGTCGGACGGTGCGCTCACCTTCCGCCGCCCGGCGATGCCCGGTCCGCGTCGGGTGCATCCGGGGAGCGGTGGGGCGCCTCGCCGCTCCCGCCGCTTCCCGCCACCACCTCGCGCGGCGCTGCTGCGGACCGGGGGGCGCAGCGCGCCGTCGAGCTGGGGGCGGCCCCATGGGCCGTTCGGGATCGGGCCCGGCCGGTTCGGTGCACTCGCACCCCCGGAGGCCAACCGCGTGCGCGGCGTCGATCCCCCCTCGTCGAGGTCCGAGCGCCTCGGCCACCGACGTGCGGTCGTCCCGCCCCGGCCTCCGCCTCCCGCGACCCGAGGGAATGGCCGGCCCCTCGTACCGGGGAGCCACCGGCCCGACGCGCCGACCGGCGGGGTCGCTCGGCGGGCCGGGGTCTCGGGCGTCACGGCCCGAGGTGGCCCGTCCCCCCGGGCGGCGGCGGGGCCAGGGCCCGAACGATCGGCCGAGGGCCGAGCCGCGGCGCCGCCGTGGGACGGGCCGGGACCTAGCCGCGCCGCCCAACGCCGGGGGCCGCTCGGACCACCCGGCCGTCCGGGCCGAACAGGTGACAGGCCTCGGGCGGGATCACGACCCGCACGAGATCGCCGGGCGCCGCCACGGTCTCACCGCCGGTGCGGAGGGTGAGCGATCCAGCTTCGGTCTCGACATGGAGATAGCACTCCGCGCCCAGATGTTCGGCGAGGCGCACCCGACCGGCCACGCCCGCCCCCGCCTCGGCCGGGGCGAGTGCCAGATGCTCCGGGCGGATGCCGAGCGTGAGCGCCGCCTCGGTTCCGAGCGCCGGCTCGGGCATCGCCAGGAGATCGCCCGAGGCGAGCCGGACGCCGGCCTCGGTCGGGCGGACGGGCAGGAAATTCATCTTGGGGCTGCCGAGGAAGCCCGCGACGAACAGGTTGGCTGGTCGGTGGTAGAGCTCGAGCGGCGGCCCGGCCTGCTCGATCCGACCCTTGGAAAGCACCACGATCAGATCGGCCATGGTCATCGCCTCGACCTGGTCGTGGGTCACGTAGATCATCGTGTTGCCGAGCCGTTGGTGGAGGGCCTTGAGCTCGATCCGCATCTGCACCCGGAGCTCGGCGTCGAGGTTGGAGAGCGGCTCGTCGAAGAGGAAGATCGCCGGCTCGCGGACCACCGCCCGGCCGATCGCCACCCGCTGGCGCTGGCCGCCGGAGAGGGCCTTGGGCCGCCGATCCAAGAGCTCCTCGATCCGCAGCATGCGCGCCGCCTCGGCGACCCGCCGGGCGATCTCGGCCCTGGGCGTGCCGAGATTCTCGAGCCCGAAGGCCAAGTTCTGGCGGACCGTCATGTGCGGGTACAGGGCATAAGACTGGAAGACCATGGCGAGGCCGCGCCGTGCCGCCGGAAGCTCGTTGACCCGCCGACCGTCGATCCGGATCTCTCCCCCACTCACCGTGTCGAGGCCGGCGATCATGCGCAACAGCGTGGACTTGCCGCAGCCCGAAGGGCCCACGAACACGCAGAAGGCGCCCGAGGGGACCTCGAGGTCGACGCCGTGGATCACCTCGACGGTGCCGTAGCGCTTGACCAGCCGCTCGAGTTCGAGGGTCGCCATGCCGGCCGCTCACTTGATCCCGGTCGTGGCGATGCCGGTCGTGATGTAGCGCTGCAAGAAGCCGAAGACGAGCGTGATCGGCAGCAAGGTCAACACGGTCATCGCCAAGAGATTCCCCCATTGGGTGTGCATCTCGCCCTTGAAGGAGTTCAAGGCGAGCTGGAGCGTGAACTCCTCCGAGCGGGAGAGTACGATGAGCGGCAAAAGGAAATCGTTCCAGCGCCACATGACCGCGAAGATCGCGAGGACGGCCAAAGCCGGGGCGGCGAGCGGCAGGACGATCCGCCAATAGATCTTCCACTCCGACGCGTTGTCCATCCGCGCGGCGTCGATCAGCTCGTCGGGGATGGTGAGCATGTATTGCCGCAACAGGAACACGCCGGTCGGGGTGGCGGCTCCCGGCCAGATCACCCCCCAGGGCGTATCGAGCAGGCCGAGCTTCGTGACCACGAGGAAGACCGGCACGAGCACCACCGTGGGCGGGATCAAGAGGGTCGCGATCGTCAGCACGAACACGAGATCCCGGCCGCGGAAGTCGTACTTCGCGAGCGCGAACGCCGCCATCGAGTTGACCAGGAGCATGATCAGCGTAGCGGTCACGGTGATGAACACCGAGTTCCACAAATAGCGGAGGAAGTCGAAGCGCTCGAAGAGCGCCGTGTAGTTCTCGGTAGCGAGCGAGAGCGCGCGGACCGGCTCGCGCCCGGCGATGTCGACCCGGAGGATCGTCCCGGGCGCGGCGGGGTCGACCATCTGGGCCTGGATGCCGATCCGCCGGACCTGGGCGAGCTCGCGGAAGGAACCGTCGGGCATGCGCACCCGGAAGAGCGGCAGCGGCTCGGGGTAGCCGGGCACGGCCACGCTCACCTGGCCGTAAGGAAGTGCGGTGGGCGGGAACTCCAGGAGCTGGGCCTCGCTCTTGAAGGAGGAGAGCACGACCCAGACGACCGGCCCGAACATCAAGACGAGGCCGAGCAGAAGATACCCGTAGGCCAGCCAATCGGTCCAATGGAGCCGCCCCTTGCCGCGGGTGCGGGTCACGAGGTCGAGCACGCCCGAGGGCGCGAGGCTAGCCACGGTAGCTCTTCCGGTTGGCCCAGAGCTGGAGCAGGGTCAAGATCATCAAGAGGGCCGCGAGCAGCAACGAGGCGGCGGCGGCGAGCCCGTAAAGACGCGGCTGGGCGGCGAAGCCGGTTTCGTAGATGTATTGGACGATGAGCATCGTGGCCGAGCCCGGCCCGCCACCCGTGAGGACGTAGATCTCGTCGAAGGTCTGCACGCCCTTGATCAGCGCGAGCACGACGACGACGAGCATGGTGGGCATCAAGAGCGGCAGGGTGATGCGGGTGAGCATCCGCCAGGGCGAGGCCGCGTCCATCTCCGCCGCCTCGTAGACGTCCTTCGGGATGGCCTGCAGACCGGCCAACAAGATCAGCGTGTAGAAGCCCATGTGCGCCCAGATCGAGACGAACACGACCCAGAAGAACGACCAGCCGGCATCGAGCAGCCATTGGACCGGCTCGCCGCCGAAGGCGACGAGCCAGGCGTTGAGCACGCCTTCGCGCTGGAGGATCCACTTCCAGATCAAGGCCACGACCACCGGGCTCAAGAGCACGGGGTAGAAGAAGACGCCCCGGAAGAAGCCGCGGCCCCGGATCTTGCGGTTCAGCACGAGCGCGGTGATCAGCGAGAAGAGGATCATGAAGCCGACTTGGAGGACGACGAAGCGCCCCGTGTTGAAGAGCGAACGCCAGAACAGGTCCTTCGAGCAGGAGGAAGGATCGAGATAGTCGCGGCAATCGAGCAGGCTCGCGAAGTTCTCGAGACCGACGAAGGGCCGCTCGCTCGGCAGGACCGCGAGCCCGCCGGTCGTCGCGTAGACGAAGTTCAAGGCGATCGGCAGATAGGTGAAGACGGCGAAGATCACGAGGTTGGGCAGAAGGAAGATCCAGGCGAAGCGGTGCGGGCCGATCCGCCGCTGCAGCGCCGCCATCGGCCGGTCGACGAGCTCGAGGAGCCAACGCAAGGGTGCTGCGAGCCTCATGGGCGAGGCCCTTCGGGCAGGTGGCCGGCGGCCGCCCGTGCCCGAACGCGCCGGGCAGGCGGCCGCCCGGGCCCGCCGGTCGGGCTCGACCGTGGGTTCACTTCTTCGCTTGCGCCACCGCCTCGGCGATGTCGGCCTCGAGCTTGGCCATGGCCTCGTCGAAGGAGAGCTCGCCCACGATCGCCTGGGTCACCCGGGTGACCGTGGCGTTGAACATCACCCGGTTCAACGGATAGCCCTGATAGGCGTAGGCCACGGGCGAGACCTTGGCGACCTGGGCGGCCCAAGCCTGCAGCGCCTTGCGCCCGGCCGGGGTGGCATCGGGGTAGGCGAGCCCCTTGGCGGCGATCCCCTTGTGCGCCGGGACGTTCTTGGTCCGCTCGACGAGTTGGGCGTGGACCGGCTCGGCCGCGAAGAAGTCGATGACCTTCGCGACCGCTTCGGGGTGCGCCGTGCGCTTGAAGCCGACGAGCGCGGCCCCGCCCGGCATGCCGCTGCAGGCGGCCGGGCCGCAGGGCGAACCCACCACCTCCCAATCGAAGGCGTCGCCGATCGCCTTCTCGAAGCGGCCGGTCTGCCAGCTCCCCGAATAATAGTAGACGACGCGGGCGTTGATGAACTCCTGCGCCGCGTCCTGATAGGCGGCACCGCCCTGGCTCACCCAGACGTCGCGGGCCATCGTGCCGTCCTTGTTCCACTGGACGAAGCGGCTCATGAAGGCCTTGAACCCGTCGTCGACGAGGCGCGGCGTGCCGTCCGCGGCGAAGATCTTGGCCCCCATCGAGATCGCCGGGCCGCCGACCCGATGGCCGGAGCGGTCGATGGCCATCGGGAACGGGGTCCCGGTCGCCTTGGCCACCGCCCGCGCGGCCTCGGCCCACTGGTCCCAGGTCGCATCGGGCCCGGGCAGCGGCCGCTTGGCCTGGTCGAACAGGGTCTTGTTGACGAACGCCCCGGTGATGGTGAGCTGGGTCATCATCCCGTAGATGCCCTTGTCGGTGGGGCCGCTTCGGAACCAGGGCAGCGTCGCGCCGAAATTCTCTTCCCAATAGGCGGCGTTCACGTAGGGTGTGATGTCGAGGTAATATTTGGCGAGCCCACCCAGATCGGTGACCCGGGCGAGGTCGGGCCCCTGGCCGGCGGCGAGCTGCACCGGCAGGCTCTCGAGGATCGCCTTGTAGGGCACGGTGTCGACCGTGACCTTGATGTCCGGGTTGGCCTTGTGGAAGTCCTCGAGCAGCGACTTGGCGACGTCGCACTCGTTGCCGTCCTGGTAGCACATGAAGCGCAGCTCGGTGGCCGCGAGCGCCAACTGGGCGCTCGCGACGAGCGCCGCCGCACCGATCCACCACGTCCGCATGCTCGACCTCCCCGAACCGGCCCATCCGGTCTCGGCCGCGATCTTGGCGGCGGCCGTTGACCGGACCATGACCTAGGCGGGAAGCCAGCGCAACCACCCGCCATAGGCCGGATGGGAGGGTCTGAGCGGCAGCTCGACCGCCTCGCGGGTCGCGGCCGCATAGTAGAGGGCGGTGGCGAGCTCGATCGAGCGGCGCGCATCGGCGAGCGTCACGGGCGGCTCCTCGCCCGTCTCGAGGCTCGCCGCGAGCTCGGCGAACAGCCCCTCGAAGCCCTCCGGGCCGGGATGGAAGTCCTGTAACAGGGTCTTGACCTCGGCCGCGGTCTCGGGATCGCGCGGGACGAACCGCCAGGGGTCGGAGGCCGGTCGGTAGGGGTGGAGCGCGCTCTCGACGGTGAGGTGGGCGAAGCAGAAGCGCAGCCGGGTGATCTCCTCGGCCGAGCCGAGGGTGACCGAGAGGGTCACGAGCGTGCCGTCGGCCATCTCCAGGCAGGCGGCCGCGCAATCCTCGGTCTCGATGCAGTTGACCCGGGTGGCGATCGCCGCCTGGACGCGGCGGACCGGCCCCAGGACCTCGGTCAACAGGTCGTGGGCGTGGATCGCGTGGCTCACGAGCGCGCCGCCGAGCTCGGTTTCCTTGCGGCCGCGCCAGGGCACGCGATAATAGGCCGGGCCCCGGTCCCAATGGGTCTCGACCGTGGCGACCAGCGGCCGACCCGGCACGCCGGCCTCGATCAGCCGCCAGAGCTTCCGGAGGCCGTTGCCGAAGCGGTACTGGTAGACCGGGCAGACCACCCGGCCCGTCTTCTCGGCGAGTGCGGCGATGCCGTCGACCTCGGCGATCGAGCCGGCCAAGGGCTTCTCGCAGACGACGTCCTTGCCCGACTGGAGCGCGGCGCGGACGGCCGGCACGTGCAGCGCGGGCGGCAGGCAGATGTCGACCAGGTCGACGTCGTCGCGCGCCAGCACCGCCTCGAGCGAGCCCGCCACCTCGGCACCCGGCGCGCGGGCGGCAAGGGCCCGGGCGCGGGTCTCGTCCTTGTCGCAGATCACCCGGACCTGCCAGCGGTCCTGGAGGAGGAGGAGCGCGTCGAGATGCTGGGCGCCGATCCCGGCGCCGACGATGGCGATCCGCCGCCTCGCGCTCACCGGTCGCCCTCCGCGCTTTCGGCGAGAGCCTGGGCGCGCAGCGCGAGCTCGGTGGCGGCGAAGGCGTGCGCCTGCGGCATGGCCCGCTCGGTCCGCTCGAGCACGTCGCCGACCAGGAGCCGGTAATAGGGCAGCTCGTCGCGCGCGCAGTCGATCCGCCGGACACCCGCCCGATCGACGAGGAACAGATGGTCGCCGCCCGGCCGGCCGTCGAGGTCGACATATTTGCGCAGCTCGAGATAACCCTCCGTGCCGAGCACGAACAGCCGCCCGTCGCCCCAGGTCGGCAGCCCGTCCGGGGTGTACCAGTCGACCCGGAAGAAGCCGCTCGCCTCGCCCGCGCGCAGCACGGCCTCGCCGAAGTCCTGGAATTCGGGGTCGGCCGGGTTCGCGAGGTTGGCGACCCGCGCCGTCACCACGTCGGCCTCCGAAGCACCGGTGAAGGCCAGGAACTGGTCGCACTGGTGGCTGCCGATGTCGGTGAGGATCCCACCGTAACGTCGCCGCTCGAAGAACCAGCGCGGCCGGAGATGGCGGTTGAGCCGGTGCGGGCCCAGGCCCGTGACGTGCACGACCTCGCCGATCGCTCCGGCGCGGACGAGCTCGAGGGCGCGGGTCGTCGAGCGGACCTCGAAGCGCTCGGAGAAGTTGACCGACCAGATCCGCCCGGTCTCGGCCTGGACGCGGCGCAGCTCGGCGAGCTGCTCGAGCGTGACGCAGCCGGGCTTGTCGGTCATCACGTCTTTGCCGTGCCGCATCGCCTCGATCGCCACGGCCGCCCGTTCGTCGTTGGGGGCAGCGGTGAGCACGAGCCGGACGTCCGGATCCTCGAGCAAGCGGCGGCGGTCGGCCACCCGCGGCAGGTCGGGGAAGCGCTCGCGGAAGCCCGCGAGCGGCTGCGGCTCGCCCTCGGTCCAAAAGCCCTTGCAGCGGCAGTCGAGCTCGAGCAGGCGGCCGACCATCTCGTAGATGTGACGGTGATCGAGCCCGATCGCAGCGAACGCGATCGACGCGCGTTGCTCCCCCACCCCTGCTCTCCCCCCGAGGCGGCTCGTCGAACGTTCTAGCAGGACGGTGGCGGCCGACCAGCGGTGCCGGCGCGGACCGCCTCAGCGCCCGTAGGTGCCGACCAGCTCGGTGCCGGCGATGACGTGCGGCTCGGCGGCGGCGAGCACCTCCCGGCAGCCCGGGCGCGGGCCGAGCGGCAGGGTCGCGACCGAGAGCGCCAGGAGCCGGAAGCGGTAGCGGTGCGTGCCGTGGCCCTTGGGCGGGCAGGGCCCGCCCCAGCCGGGCTTGCGGAAATCGTTGATCGCCTGGCGCAGCTTGCCGACCTTCTCGGCCTTGGCGAGCCCTTCGGGCAGGCTCGTCTGCTCGGCCGGGATGTCGAACACCGCCCAATGGTGCCAGGTGCCGGCCGGTGCGTCGGGGTCCTCGCAGGCCACGAGGAAGCTGCGCGTGCCGGCCGGCGCGCCGCTCCAGCTCAAGGGCGGCGACAGGTCGGCGCCGTCGCAGGTGTACCGCTCGGGAATCCGCCCACCGGCCGTGAAGGCCGGGCTCGTGAGTCGCATCGCCATGGAGGTCCCTCCCCCGACGGAAGCGGATCATGCCACGGCCGCCGTCCGGCGCCAGGGGGACGCGCGCCGGCTGGACAGGCGAGGCAACGCGCTCGGAGCTTCCCCGACCGATCGCCCGCCCGACCGTCGGCTCTCGCCTCCGGGCTTTGCGGCAGGTCGGCGCCAGCGCATCATCCGCGTTCGAGGCCGATCGGGAAGGGTGTCATGAGCCAGCGCGGCCAAGGAGGGGACCGGCGAGCCGTGCGTCATCTCGTGGTGTGCTGCGACGGCACGTGGAACCGACCGGAGAGCCGGACCAACGTTTGGCAGATTTTCACGTTCCTGGCGGAACGCTGCGGTCGGCGGGCGGCGCCCGCGGGCGAGACTGCCGAGTTGGGCCCCTGCGAGGCATCCGACGGGAGCACCGTCCTCGCCTTCTACCAGACGGGCCTCGGCACCGAGCCGGGCGAGCGCCTCTTGGGTGGCGTGTTCGGCTACGGCCTGTCCCGCAAGGTGGCCCGCGCCTACGCGTTCTCGTGCCGCAACTGGCAGCCCGGGGACCGGATCTACCTGCTCGGGTTCTCGCGCGGCGCGTTCGTCGCCCGCTCGCTGAGCGGCGTGATCGGCCGCCTCGGCCTGCTGCCGGCGGATAGCCCTTCCGATGCGATCTACCGGGCCGTCCGCGCGAGCCAGAAGGGGCTGCGCGTCGAGGGCGGGGAACGGTTCCCGACGATCCGCTTCCTCGGCGTGTTCGACACCGTGGGCGCGCTCGGCATCCCGGTGCCGCAGCTCCACTGGCTCAATCGCTGGTTGCACCTGACCCGGTTCCGCGACACCGCACTCTCCCCGGTGGTCGAGGAAGCTTGTCAGGCTCTGGCGATCGACGAGCGTCGCGGCAGCTTCCGACCGGTGGTCTGGTCGCGCCGGCCGGGCTTCGTCCGGCTTCCCGACGGCACCCGTCCGGGCGTGGCGCAGCGCATCCTCCAGGTCTGGTTCGCGGGCTCGCACGGCGACGTGGGCGGCGGCTACGAGGACACGCAGGATCTGAGCGACATCGCGCTCTATTGGATGCTGCGGCGGTTGGAGAGCGCCGGGCTGCCGCTCGGACCCGACTGGGAGAAAGCACGCCCGGCATGGGGCGATCCGCTCGGCGTGCGGCACAACTCCACCCGTGGCGTTTTCCGTGCCGCCGAGGGCGGATTCGGCACGGTCTTGCGCGCCGTTTTTCCGGCCGGCCCCCTCCATTGGTCGGCGCCGCTCCTCGACCTCCTCGCCGTGCGTTCCTACGACCGTCCGCTCGTGGGCGAGATCCAGGCCGACGATCCGAACCTGTTCTCGGTCCCGGTCGGCCTGAAGATCCATCAGTCGGTGCTCGAGCGCTACGCCACGGGCGGGATGCCGGAGGCGGTGCGGCGCGCGCTCGACGCGAAGCTGCCCGTGTTCGTCGAGCGCGAACGGCCGGAAACGCCGCAAGCCCGGCTCGACGGCAACGACGTCGTGCTCCTCGACCGCTCGCCGAGCGGGGTGGCCGTGAAGGTCGCGGGGGACGCCGCGCCGCAGCCGGGGGCGCGGGTGACGTTGGAGCTGCCGGACGAACCGGCGCCCCGCCGCGCGCGCGTCGCTTGGCGAGCCGACGATCGCTTGGGTCTCGCCTTCGATCGGGCCGCCTGAAGCGGCGGCCAGCGGGTCAGGCCGTCTCGACCCGCCGGCCGGGGGCGAGCTGGGCGAGGAGGGCGCCCGCCACGACGAGCGCGGCCGCCGCGGCCTGCGCGGGTGCGAGACCCTGGCCGAGCACGAGGCCGAGCGCCACCACGTAGAACGGCCCGAGATTCTGGTGGATCGCCGAGGGGACGAGGCCGAGGTCCCTGACCGCCACGAGCCAGAGCGGCAGCGACAGCCCGACCGCCACCGCGCCGACCCAGAGGAGGAGCAGGAGCTCCTCGCCGCCGAACGCGAGCCGCGCCGGCGCGAAGCCGCCGGCCTCGACGAGCAGCGTCGCGGCGAGGATCGCCACGCCGCCGGCGGTGAGCGTGAAGGCCGACTGGCTCGTCGGTGGCAAGCCGTCGAGCCGGCCCGCGACGGCGCGGGAGTACCAACACCAGACGACCACGCTCGCGAGCACGAGCGGTTCTCCGCCGCGCAGTTCGAGGCCGCCGGTCTCGGGCCGCCAGGCGAGCAGCGCGCCGCCCACGACCGCGAGGGCCACGCCCAGGAGGACGAAGGCACCCGGCCTGCCGCGCCGCGGCAGCTCGAGCAGGGCCGCCACGACCGGCATGCTCGCGATCAGCACCGCGGCGGCGAGCCCACCGGTCGAGGCTTGGCCGAGGACCATGAGCGAGACCGAGCCGCCCAGGCCGAGCCCGCCCAGGAGAAGGGCGGGTCCGAGATGATCGCGCCGCCAGGCCCGGCCCTCGCCCAAGGCGAGCGCCAAGAGGCCGACCGCGAGCCCGGCCACGAGCAGCCGGGCGGCGGCCAAGGGCAGGGCCGACCAGCTCGCGAGCAGCCGGTCGGTCGCCGGGAACGAGGTGGCCCAAAGAAGGATGCTCGCCGCGGCGACCAGGTTGCCGCGCAACGGCGCCGCGCTCACGGCAACTCGGCGCCGACGAGCGCCTCGCCCTGCGCGAGATAGTGCCGCTTGAAGCGGGCTTGCCAAGCCGCGAGGTCCCACGGCTCCGGGCTCGGCCGCAGACGTCCGGGCCGGACGAGATAGGCCTCGGCCAGGAGCCGCTCGCCCGAAGCCGTCTCGACCTCGACCGGGGCGCGTTCGTAGCCTTCGCCCTCGTAAGTGTCGAGCCGCCGCCGGTCGGCCGCGCTCGCCTCGCGCCAGAGCCGGCCCTCCACCACACCCTCGGGGTCGGCGACCAGCATCGGATAGCTCGCCCCCTCGACCCGCAGCCGGCGGAAGCCCGCAAGCCGTGCGGGCTCGAGCGCCGCCCCGGCGACCTCCCGGCCGATCACGAGGCCGAGCACGTCCGGGTCCATGAGCGTGCCGAAGAAGAAGAGCGGCAACGGCCAGTCGGCCTCGCCGCCGCCCCTCCCCTCGCGACCCCGCTCCGGTTCGCCCCGACGAGCCGTGGCTGCCCGCCGGGGCTCCCCGTCACTTGGGCTGGGCGTTCCAGACCGCATGCGTCCAAGCCCCCTGCGGTGGCTTGGAGATCACCGGGTCCGAGCCGCCGGCCAACAGCACCTTCACGGTCCGCTCGTAGTCCTCGGGGTCGAGATAGCCGATGCCCTTCGAGCCGCCCTTGTCGATCAGCTTGGCGATCTCGCCCATCATCCGCTTCTGGTGCTTCTCGGTCTGGGCACCCGTGGTGTCGTTGTCGAGCACGATCATCGCCGCCTGGTCCTGGTTCTGGATCGCCCAGGCCCAGCCCTCCATCGACGCCTTGAGGAAGCGGCCGAGCCGCTCGACCGCCTTCGGATCGGCGAGCGTGCGCTCGAGCGTGTAGAGCCCGTCCTCGAGGGTCGCCACCCCCTGGTCCTCGTATTTGAAGACGACGAGGTCCTCGGGCTTGTAGCCGGCGTCGATCACCTGCCAATATTCGTTGTAAGTCATTGTGCTGATGCAGTCGGCCTGCTTCTGCAGGAGCGGGTCGACGTTGAAGCCTTGCTTCAAGACCGTGACCCCGTCCGGCCCGCCCGTGGTCTTCAGCCCGAGCTGACTCATCCAGGAGAGGAACGGATATTCGTTGCCGGCGAACCAGACGCCGAGCGTGCGGCCCTTGAAGTCGGTCTTCGGGTCCTTGATGCCGGTGTCCTTGCGGCAGGTCAGCATCATGCCCGACTTCTTGAAGACCTGGGCGATGTTGACGAGCGGCAGGCCCTTCTCGCGCGCGGCGAGGGCCGCCGGCATCCACTCGACGATCACGTCGGCACCACCGCCGGCGATCACCTGCGGGGGCGCGATGTCGGGCCCGCCGGGCTTGATCGTCACGTCGAGCCCGTACTTGGCGTACAGGCCTTTGTCCTTGGCCACATAATAGCCCGCGAACTGGGCTTGCGTCACCCATTTGAGCTGGAGCGTCATCTTGTCGGCCGCTTCGGCCGTGGTCGCGAGAAGTGCCAGCGTCGCCGCACCGGCCAGCAGAACCGTTCGCATCTTCGCCTCCTCTCCCGGACGGAGCCCAGGCGGACCGGCGCGGCCGGCAAGCCGGCTCAGTCCGCCACCCGCCGGAACGAGGGATGCCAGAAGGTGAGGCGGCGTTCCAGAAGCGCGAGAAGCCCGTAGGCCGCCGAACCCGAAGCCGCCGCCACCGCGATCGTCGCCCACACCAGATCCAAGGCCATCTTGGCGACCTCGGTCGAGATCCGGAAGCCCATCCCCACGATCGGCGTGCCGAAGAACTCCGCGACGATCGCCCCGATGAGTGCCAGCGTGCTGTTGATCTTCAAGGCGTTGAAGAGGAAGGGTGCGGCCGTCGGCAGCCGGAGCTTCACGAGGGTGACACGGTAGGAGGCGGCATAAGATCGCATCAGGTCCCGCTCGAGCCGGCCCGCCGCCCGGAGCCCCTCGAGCGCGTTCACGAGCATCGGGAAGAAGGTCATGACGACCACGACCGCGGCCTTCGAGTGCCAATCGAAGCCGAACCACATGACGAGGATCGGTGCGATCCCGACGATCGGCAGCGCCGCCACGAGGTTGCCGAGCGGCAGGAGGCCACGCGCGAGGAACGGGACCCGGTCGGCGAGCAAGGCCACGAGAAAGCCCGCGGCGCAGCCCATGGCCCAGCCGGGCACGACCGCGCGGACGAAGGTCTGGACGAAGTCGGCGCGCAGGATCTCGGCGTGGGTGACGAGCGCCCGGCCGACCGCCGAGGGCGGCGGCAGGAGCACGCCCGGGATGCCGAAGCCGCGGACCACGAGCTCCCAGACGTAGAGCACGCCGACCCCGAACAACGCCGGCACGAGCAGGGCCCAAGGCCCTCGCCGCGGTGTCGAAGTGGAAAGGAGCGCCATCGCCCGGAAGGCGGCGAGGAAGAGCGCCAGCAACAGGAGCCAGAGCCCCGGTGCCGCGAGCCCCGGTGGTGTGGCCGGATCGATCACGAGGAGGGGGGCGGCCGAGGCCAGGAGCACGGCCGCGGCGAGGGCGAGCCCCGGGGCGCGGCCCGCCGTCCGCCCCCGTGTGACCGCGAGGGCCGCGACGAGCGGGAGAACGAGGAGGAGTGCCGGGGGTGCGGAGAACCACCAGCCGGCCGGGCCGAGCGGGAGGAAAAGGGCCGCGACCGCGGCGATCAGGGCGATGCTGCCGGGCTCGGCGCGGCTCAAGGTGCTGCTCCGAGCCGGGCCCGCACGAGCCGTTCGGCGAGGCCCACGGTCGCGACCAAAAGGGCCGCCAAGAGCGAGGCCATGACCAGCGCCGCCCAGATCTGCACGGTCTGGCCGTAATAGGAGCCCGTGAGGAGCCGCGCGCCGAGGCCGGCCACCGCCCCGGTCGGCAGCTCGCCCACGATCGCCCCCACGAGGGCGATCGAGATCGCCACCTTCAAGCTCGCGAAGAGGAAGGGCAGCGAGGCCGGGAAGCGCAAATAGCGCAGCACTTGGCCGTCGCTCGCGTTCCAGGTGCGCAGGAGCTCGAGCTGGATCGGCTCGGGCGAACGCAACCCCTTCACCATGCCGATCGTCACCGGGAAGAAGCAGAGATAGGTCGAGATCAAGGCCTTGGGCAGAAGGCCCGTCAGGCCCACCGCCGCCAGCACGACGACGATGATGGGTGCCACCGCCAGGATCGGCACGGTCTGCGAGGCGACGATCCAGGGGAGGAGTGCCCGGTCGAGCACTGGTGCGTGGACGATCGCAACGGCGAGCGCGATGCCGAGGGCGGTGCCGAGCAAGAAGCCCAGGAGCGTCGAAGAGAGCGTGACCCAGGCGTGGTAGAGGAGCGAGCGGCGCGAGCTGGCCGGCAGGCCGAGCACCGTCCGGTCGAGCTCCTGGAGGATCTGGTGGGGTGCGGGCAGGACCGGTCGCTCCATCGACCAGGCCTCGGCCACGAGCGTCGCGGCATCCGGCGTCCGGCCCTCGCGCGCCGCCCGGTCGCGGATCTGCGGGGCGTTCAGCACGACGGCCATCGCGTACCAAAGGAGCAGGATGGCGGCGACCACGACCGCCACCGGCCCCGCCCTGCCCTCGACCAGCCGCCGCCCGACCGCCCGCAGCACGCCCGTTCCCCGACCGCCACGGCGGCAGGGTTAGAGCCGGCGGCTCCGGCCTGTCGAGGGGGCCGGCCGAGCCGCCCGTCCGGCAGAACTCGACGTTCGCCCGAGGGTTGGGTAGCTCTCGGGGAGGATCGGGCGCTCTAAGCGGGGGGGGGGGCGGGCATGACGGGTCGCGCGGCAAGCGAGCGCTGGTCGCCCGGCCGGCTCGCCTCGGCCCGGGGTCGGTCGTGGATCGTCCTCGCGGCCGACCCGACCACCGGCCTCGTCGAACTGCGGCCGCTCGCCGACCCGGAACAGGCCGGCGCCGCGCTCCTCCTCGATCTCCGCCGCGAGCGGATCGCCCCGACCTCGTTCCCGCTGCCCGATCCGCGGCAGGCGGGGGACGTCACGGGGGCGCTCACGCTGTTCGACGCGAGCCGGCTCCTGTTGCGCGACGCCGCCGCGCCCTTGCGCGGGCTCGGGCGGATCGCCTGCACGCCCCGCCCCTACCAATACGTCCCGCTGCTCCTCGCGCTCCGGCAGTCCGGCTCGGTGCGGCTCCTGATCGCCGACGACGTCGGTGTCGGCAAGACGATCGAGGCGGCGCTCGTCGCCCGCGAGCTCGTCGATCGCGGGCTCGCCCGCCGGCTCGCCGTGCTCTGCCCGGCCCACCTCGTCGAGCAGTGGACCCGCGAGCTCGAGGAAAAGTTCGCCTTCCGGCCCGACCGGATCCAGCCCGCGACGATGGCCGCCCTCGAGCGACGGCTGCCGCGGCCGGATGCGAGCGTGTTCGCCCACTCGGACTGTTTCGTCGCCTCGATCGACTTCGTCAAAAGCGAGCGGCGGCGCGAGCCGTTCCTGCGCGACGCCCCGGACCTCGTCATCGTCGACGAGGCGCACGGCTGCGCGCGGCCGGCCGGGGCGCGCGGCCGCGGCCAGCAACAGCGCTTCGAGCTGCTCTCCCGCCTGGTCGAACGACGGCCCGGGATGCACCTCGTGCTCGTCACCGCCACGCCGCACGCCGGGATCGAGGAGAGCTTCCGTTCGCTCCTGGGCCTCTTGCACCCGGCGTTCGACGGCGAGGGCCGGCTCGACCGCCGCCGCCTGCGCCCCTTCCTCGTCCAGCGCCGGCGTCGCGACGTCGCCCGCTGGCTCGGCCCGGAAACCCCCTTCCCCGAGCGCCGCACCCGCGAGGTCACCTACCGGCTCGGTCCGGAACAGGCGCGCTTGTTCGAGGACATGCTCGACTATTGCCGGGCGCGGGTGAGCGGACCGGGTGAGCACGCGACCCCGCGGCAGCGGGTCCGGCATTGGGCGGCGATCGCGCTCTTGCGCTGTGTCTTGTCGAGCCCCCGCGCCGCTTCGACCGTGCTCGCCCGCCGGGCCGGTGCCGCCGAGCTCCTCGCGGGCGACGAGGACCCGGAGTCCATCGACGCCCGCTTCCGACCCGAACTCCTCGATGCGTTCGACGAGACACCGACGAGCGACCTCGCGCCTTCGGCGCCGCTCGAGGCCGAAGCTCCCGCTCTGCCCGAGGCCGACCGACGGCGGCTGCGCGAGCTCGCCCGCCGGGCCGCTTCCCTCGAGGGGCCGAGCTCCGATCCCAAGCTCGCCGCCGCCGTGGGCGAACTGCGCGGGCTATTGGAGCGCGGCTGCTCGCCGATCGTCTTCTGCCGCTTCGTACCCACCGCCGCCTATCTGGCCGAGCAGCTCGCCCGCGCCTTGCCCGAGGTCGCGATCGCCGCGGTCACGGGCGAGCTTCCCGACGAGCTGCGCCGCGAGCGCGTGGAAGAGCTCGCCCGCGCGCCGCGGCGGATCCTGGTCGCCACCGATTGTCTTTCCGAAGGGATCAATCTCCAGGACCATTTCGATGCGGTCCTCCATTACGACCTGCCCTGGAACCCGAACCGGCTCGAGCAGCGCGAGGGCCGGGTCGACCGCTTCGGCCAGCCGAAGCCCCGGGTCGAGGCGGTGGTCCTCTACGGCGCCGACAACGAGGTCGACCTCGCGGTCCTCGAGGTCCTGATCCGCAAGGCGCGGCGGATCCGAGAGGTCCTGGGCGTGGCGGTCCCGGTCCCGGCCGGCGCCGAGGAGGTGCTCGATGCGGTCGTGAGTTCGGTCCTCCTGCGCCGCGGCCGCGGTCGCCAGCTGCAGCTCGCTTTCGAGGCCGAAGCCGCCCGCCCGCTCCTCGAGGCCTGGGACCGCGCGGTCCGGGCCGAGGCGGAGGACCGCACCTATTTCGCGCAGGAGGGGATCCGCCCCGAAGAGGTGGCCCGCGAGCTCGCCGAGCTCGACCGCGTGCTCGGGAGCCCGGCGGCGCTCGAACGCTTCCTGCGCGCGACCCTGCCGCGCCTCGAGGGCTTCCTCCGGCCGACCGACCGGCCGGGCCGCTTCCTCCTCCACCCCGGGGAAGACGAGCGCGAGCTCGCGGCACTCCTGGGCGGGCGGGTTCCGGTCGAGGTCTGCTTCGACCGTCTCGCCGACCCCGACGCACTCCATCTCGGCCGCACCCATCCCTTCGTCGAACGGCTCGCGGGCCGGGTCCTGGGCGAGGCGCTCGAGGGCGAGGACCGGTCGCTCTTCGCCCGCTGCGGGGCGCTGCGCACGCCGCTCGTGCGCGAGATCACCGCGCTCCTCCTCCTGCGCCTGCGCTACACGCTCGAGGAGAGGGGCACCGAGCGCTTCGCGGAGGAAGTGCGGGTGGTGGCCGCGACCCTCGACGAGGCCGAGCGCCTCGTCTTCGCCGAGCCGCTCGAGAGCGCGGGCCTCGACCTGCTCGAACGGATGGAACCCGTGACCCCCGAGCCCACCGCCTTCGAGCGGGAGCGCTGGCTCGAGCGGTTCCTCGGGGCCGTCCGCGACGGTCGGGGCTGGCACGAGCCCGTGACCCGGGCCCGGCGCGCAGCACTCGTCGAGCAGCACGGGCGGATCCGCGCCCTCACGGGCGAGGCCGGCGCGCTCCGCGTGACACCGCACGCCCCGCCCGATCTTCTGGGCCTCTTCGTCCTCTTCCCCACCCTCGGAGAGCGGCCGTGAGCTCGACCATCGCGATCGAAGGCGGCCTCTTCGACCCCGACCTGCTCGAGCGGCTCACGACCGCACCCGAGGCGGTCGAGGGTCAGAAGCCCGAAGACTTCGGCCTGGAGCGGCGGGTGCGGCTCGCCGACGAGATCCAGGAGGCCTTCGGCCGGGTGCTCTCGCACTGGCGCAGCTTCGAGCGCCGCCGGCTGGCGGCCGGCGAGGGCGCGGTCGGGCGGATCGCGCGGGAGGGGTGGGTGCTGCCGCTCCTGCGCGAGCTCGGCTTCGAGCCCCGCTTCCGCCGCCAGGCGCTGCGGGCCGGGGACGGCACCTTCCCGATCTCGCACGTCGACGGTGAGGAGGAGAACCCGCTCGTGCCGATCCACCTCGCGCCCTTCGAGCAGGACCTCGATTCCCGGGGCGAAGGACGACGCTCGCCGCACGGCCTTTTGCAGGACTGCCTCGACCGGACCGATCTCTTGTGGGGGATCGTGAGCAACGGGCGAAGGCTCCGGCTCTTGCGGGCGAACGCCCGGACCACCCGCCAGGCCTTCCTCGAGGTCGACCTCGAAGCGATCGCCCGCGACGAGCTCTACCCCGACTTCGCCCTCCTCTTCCGCCTGCTGCACCGCTCGCGCTTCCCGAAGAGCCCCGGGGCGGCGCACGAATGCCTGCTCGAACGTTGGTACCAGAAGGCGATCGAGGAGGGCGGCCGGGTCCGCGAGAAGCTCCGCGACGGTGTGGAACGAGCGCTCGAGGCCCTGGGCACGGGCTTCCTCGCCCACCCCGAGAGCGAGAAGCTGCGCGCCGCACTGCGCGAGCGTCGGCTCTCGCCCGAGGCCTTCCGCGACCAGCTCTTGGTCCTGGTCTACCGGCTCCTCTTCCTGCTCACCGCGGAAGAACGCCGGCTCCTCGCGCGGCCGGACGAGGAATCCGCGCGGCGCTATCCGATCTACGAGCGCTGGTACGGGATCTCGCGCCTGCGCGAGCGGGCCGAACGCCGCCGCCCCGACCCTTGGGCCGACCTCTGGATCGGGCTCACGGTCCTCTTCCGCGCGCTCGAAGAGCCCGAAGAGGCGGAAAAGCTCGGGCTTTCCGCCCTCGATGGCGATCTCTTCGCCGCGGCGAGTTGCGCCGACCTCGAAGAGGCGCGGATCGCCAACGACCGGCTGCTCGAGGCGCTTTTCCACCTTTCGACCTTCGAGCCCGAGGAGGGCCGTGGCCGACGCACGCGGCGCGGCCCGAGGCGCCGCGTGCGCTTTTCCGCCCTCGATGTCGAGGAGCTCGGCTCGGTCTACGAATCGCTGCTCGAGCTCCACCCCGTGGTCGACCCCGAGGCTCCGCGCTTCGCCTTCGTCGCGGGCCAGGAGCGCAAGACCACCGGCAGCTACTACACGCCCGATCCGCTCGTCCGCGCGCTCGTCGAGAGCGCCCTCGACCCCGTGCTCGAGGCCCGCCTCGCGACCGCGAGGACCCCGGCCGAACGGGAACGGGCGATCCTTTCGCTCGAGGTGATCGACCCGGCCGCGGGCTCCGGTCACTTCCTCTTGGCCGCGGCCCGGAGGCTCGCCCAGGAGCTCGCGCGCGTGCGCACGGGCGAGAGCGAGCCGCCGCCCGCCGCCCGCCGGCAAGCCCTGCGCGACGTGGTGCGCTCCTGCCTCTACGCGGTCGACAAGAACCCCCGCGCGGTCGACCTCGCGAAGGTGGCGCTCTGGATCGAGAGCCTCGTCCCGGGCGTGCCGCTCTCTTTCCTCGACCCGCACCTGCGCCGCGGCGACAGTCTCTCGGGCGTGTTCACGCTCGACCAGCTCGCCCGCGGCATCCCGGATGCCGCCTACGCCCCGCTCGAAGGCGACGACCGGGCGGTGGCCCGGGAGCTGCTCGAGCGGAACCGGAAAGAACGCGGCGAGGACCGGAACGACCTCTTCTTCCACGACGTTCCAGCGCTCCTGCGCACCCTCGCCGCGGGGCTCGAGGCGGTCGCCGCCATGCCCGAGGCCACGCTCGCGCAGGTGCAAGAGAAGCGCGACGCCTTCCGCGCTTGGCAGAAAAGCCCCGAGCACGAGCGTCTCGAGCTCGCCTGCGATCTCTGGTGCGCCGCCTTCTTCCTGCCGAAGCGGAAGGAGACGGCAAGGCTCGTGCCGACGAGCCGGCATCTCGCCGAAGCGCTTTCGGGCGAGCGTGCGCGGCTGCCTTCGCAGATGCTCGCCCGGGTCGCGGAACTCGCCGAGGACGAGGGTTTCTTCCACTGGCCGCTCGAATTCCCGGACGTTTTCGCCAAAGGCGGCTTCGACGTCGTGCTCGGCAACCCGCCTTGGGAGCGGATCAAGCTCCAAGAACAGGAGTTCTTCGCCAGCCGCGACCCGGAGATCGCGAACGCACCCAACGCGGCCGCGCGGCAGCGGCTGATCCGCGAGCTCGCCGAGCGGAACCCGGCCCTTTTCGCCGCCTTCGCCGAGGCCAAGCGGCGGGCCGAGGCGGCTTCCCGCTTCGTGCGGACGAAGGGCGAAGAGGGCGGGCGCTTTCCCTTCACCGGCACGGGCGACGTCAACACCTACGCGCTCTTCGCCGAATTGTTCGCGCAGCTCGCCGGCGAGCAGGGCGGGGCCGGGCTGATCGTGCCGACCGGCATCGCCACGGATGCCACCACGGCACCCTTCTTCGCGCATCTCGTGCGCGCGCGGCGGCTCGTCCGCCTCGTCGATTTCGAGAACCGCAAAGGCCTCTTTCCGGCCGTCGACAGCCGGATGAAGTTCGCGCTCGTGACACTCGGCGGGACCGCGTCGGCTCCGGAATTCGCCTTCTTCTTGACCGAGCCGCGCGAGCTTTCCGACGCCGAGCGCCGCTTCACGCTCACGGCCGAGGACATCGCCCGGATCAACCCGAACACGAAGACCGCGCCGATCTTCCGTTCGCGGGTCGATGCCGAGCTCACCAAGAAGATCCACGCCCGCGTCCCGGTCCTGATCGAGGAGGGCAAGGGTCCGGCGGGCAATCCCTGGGGCGTTTCGTTCCTCGCGATGTTCCACATGTCGAACGATTCGCACCTGTTCCGAACGGCCGCCCAGCTCCGTGAGCAGGGGTTCGAGCGAGAGGGCTCCGTGTGGCAGAAGGGCGAAGAGCGCTACGTGCCGCTCTACGAGGCCAAGATGGTCCACCAGTTCGACCATCGCTGGGCGAGCTACGACGAGGCGGGCCGGGAGATCCGGGACCCGACGGCGGCGGAGAAGGCCGACCCGGCCTTCGAGCCCAGCCCGCGCTATTGGGTACCCGAGAGCGAGGTCGAGGCGCGGCTCGCGAAGAAAGGATGGGAGCCCGGCTGGCTCCTGGGCTGGCGCGACATCGCCCGCGCCACCGACGAGCGGACGGTGATCGCGAGCGTGTTGCCGCGGTTCGCGACGAACAACAAGGTTCCCCTTTTCTTCACAGCTCGTTCGCCAAACGAAACCGCCGCATCTTTATGCAACTTGAACTCGCTCGTTTTGGATTACTGCGCTCGACAGAAGCTCGGCGGAACGAGCCTCGCGTATTTTTACCTCAAGCAATTGCCATTTCTGCCACCAGCCTTCTATACCGAGGAGAAGCTCGCCTTCATCGTCCCGCGGGTCCTGGAGCTCACCTACACGAGCCATGCGATGCGGCCGTTCGCCCGCGACCTGGGCTTCGACGGCCCGCCCTTCGCTTGGGACGAAGACCGCCGGGCGCTGTTGCGCGCCGAGCTCGACGCCTTCTTCGCCTGGGCCTACGGGCTTTCCCGCGACGAGCTCCGCTACGTCCTCGACCCCGCGGACGTCTTCGGCCCCGACTACCCCTCCGAGACCTTCCGGGTGCTGAAGGACAACGAAACGCGGAAGTACGGCGAGTACCGCGCCCGCAGACTCGTCCTCGAGGCCTGGGACCGGCTCGCCCGGGAGGGGGTGATCGATCCGGCGAACCCGCCACCGATCCCCGGGCCCGCTTGAGATCGGGAGAGCACGTCCATGGCCCTCGACATCTTCGAACTCGATCGCCGCGTGGCCGGGGAGTACCGCGACTACGTAACGAGCTTCGTGCAGGTGCGCGAGCCGCGGCTTTGCACCTTCGTCGAAGCGGAGCTCGCCCGCGGCCGGCTCTGGCCCGAGCCGATCCTGGAGCTCAACCCCGCCTTCGAGCGCACGAGGAGCCTCGCCGAGCTCGCCCGCGAGGGCGTGATCCGCCCCGAAACGGCCCGCTTCTTCGGCGAGAGCCTCGTCTTGATGCGCCATCAAGAAGAGGCGATCCGCCTCGCCACCGCCGGCCGGTCGGTCGTGGTCTCGACCGGGACGGGCTCGGGCAAGAGCCTCACTTACCTCGTGCCGATGGTCGACGCCGCGTTCCGCGCCGGGATCGACAAGCCCGGGGTCGTGGGCTTGTGCGTCTATCCCATGAACGCGCTCGTGGGCTCGCAGCTCGAAGCGCTCCAGGCGTTCAAGAGGAAGAACTGGAAGGATTGCCCGCTGCGCTTCGCACGCTGGACGGGCCAGGACCGCGACACGGCACTGCGCAACGAGATCCTCGGCAACCCGCCGCACCTTTTGTTGACCAACTACGTCATGCTCGAGCTCGCGCTCGTGCGGCCGAGCGACCGCACGCTCGTGCAGCGGGTGGGGGGCGAGCTCGCCCTGCTCGCGGTCGACGAGCTCCACGTCTACCGCGGCCGGCAGGGGGCGGACGTCGCCATGCTCTTGCGGCGGTTGCGCGAGCGGATCGGCCGCGATCCCGTGTGCATCGGCACCTCCGCCACGATCGCGAGCCGCGGCGACCGCGAGACCCGCAAAGCGGAGATCGCCCGGGTCGGCAGCCGGCTCTTCGGCGTCCCGATCGGCCCGGAGCAGGTCGTGGGCGAGAGCCTCGTGCGCCGATGCCGGGTGGCACCGCCCGAGGATGCCGCGACTTTGCGCGCGGCGATCGAAGCGCCGCCGCCCGAAGCCACGCCCGAAGCCCTCGCGAGCCATCCGCTCGCCGCCTGGGTCGAGAGCCGGTTCGGCGTGGCCCACCGCGAGGGGCGGCTCGAACGCGCCAAGCCCCGCGCCTTCGACGACGGCGTGCGCGAGCTCGCGGAAAAGAGCGGGCTCGAGCAGGAGCGCTGTGCTGCAGCCCTCAGGGCGATCCTGCGGGCGGGCGCCCGGACGGCCATGCCGGAAGGGCCGTTCTTCGCCTTCCGCCTGCACCGGTTCTTCTCCTCGGGCGCGAGCTTCTACGCCACGCTCGAGCCCGCCGAGCGTCGCCACCTCCAGGCGGAGCCCGCGCATCGGCTGCCCGGGGAAGCCTTGCGGCTCTTGGCGCCCTTGGCCTTCTGCCGGACCTGCGGCCAGGACTTCTATCTCGTCGCCCGCACGGCCGAGGGGTTCCAGCCGCGCTCGCCCGAGCTCGACGCCCCGGCCGAGGACACGGGGGGCGAACCCGGCTTCCTCCTGGCCGCCGAGGAAGGGTTCTGGGATCCCGAGCGCGACGGCTGGCCGGACGATTGGCTCGAATGGCGCAACGGCCGCGAGCGGCCCAGGCCCGACTACGAGGCCTACCGGCCGGAGCGGCTCTTCGTCACGCCCGACGGGCGGGCGAGCGTGGAACCGCGCGAAGGTGCGCTGCCCGTGCTCTGGCAGAAGCGGCCGTTCATGATCTGCCCCAACTGTCGGACGAGCTTCGACCGCCGCTTCAAGCGCGATTTCGGCAAGCTCGTGACCTTGGCGCAGATCGGCCGGTCGACCGCGAGCACGGTGCTCGCCGCCGCCACGGTGCGCGGGCTGCGCGCGCTTTCGGGCGAGCCGGGTGCCGCCAAGCTCTTGAGCTTCACCGACAACCGTCAGGACGCCGCGCTCCAGGCCGGGCACACCAACGATTTCGTGCAGACGGTGCTGGTCCGCTCCGGCCTCGTGCGGGCGCTCGAGCGCGCGGCACCGCTCGAGGTGGCGAGGCTCGGCCCGGCGATCTTCGAGGCCCTCGCCCTCCCGCCCGAGGCGTGGATGAAGACCCCGGTCGCATCCGGCCCGGGCTTCGAGCGGGCCCGGCGGGTGATGGAGAAGGTCCTCGCTTACCGTGCGCTCGCCGATCTCGCGCGGAGCTGGCGGGTGACCCAGCCGAACCTCGAGGATTGCGGGCTCTTGCGCATCGGCTACGAGGGGCTCGACGCCTTGTTGGCGGACGATGCGCATTGGCGCGACGTGCCGGTGCTCGAAGCCCTCGCACCCGAGGATCGGGCGAAGATCGTCCGCCCGCTGCTCGACCATCTGCGCCGCGCCGTCGCGATCGAAGCCGAAGCACTCGACCCTAAGAAGCTCCAGGAGCTCGCCGAGGACAGCCGCGCCGACCTCGCCCCGTCCTGGGCGATCGAGGAGGACCAGCCGCCCGGGGCGCGAACGGCGTTCCTTCCCGGACACCGGCCCGGGCGGCGCGTCGAGGGCCCCACACTCGGTGCGCGCTCGGCCTTCGGCCGCTATCTGCGGCTCTTGCGCGGTCTCGGGCCCGAGGTCCCCTGGCCGGCGAACCTCGTGGAACAGGTGGTGGGCGCGACGGTGGACCGGCTCCACGGCCATTTCCTCGTGACGGACGGCAACGGCGGTGTGCGGCTGCGAGCCGTTGCCATGCGCTGGGAGCGCGGCGACGGGCGCGTGCCCGCCCCCGACCCGGTCCGCGCGGCGGGCCGGCTCGCTCCGGCCGAAGCGGTGGAGCGCGAACCCAACCGCTACTTCACCGCGCTCTACCGCGAGGGGCCGAAGCGGATCCTGGGTCTCTCGGCCGCCGAGCACACGGGCCAGGTGGCGAGCGAGCGGCGACTCGAGCGGGAGGCGGCGTTCCGCGAGGGCCGGCTCGCGCTCCTGTGCTGCTCGCCGACCATGGAGCTCGGCATCGACATCCGCGACCTCTCGGTCGTGCATCTGCGCAACGTGCCGCCCGACCCGGCCCGCTACGCGCAGCGTGCCGGGCGCGCCGGACGCGGCGGCCAGCCTGCTTCGGTGCTGGCCTTCGCCTCCTCGGGTAGCGCGCACGACCGGTATTTCTTCGGCGAACGGGAGCGGATGGTGGCGGGTGCGGTGGCGCCACCCCTCTACACTCTCGACAACGACGAGCTCTCGGAAGCGCACCTGCACGCGGTGTGGCTCGCCGAAACCGGCATCGGCCTGGGCGCGAGCCTGCAGGACGTGCTCGATCTCGAGGCTCCGGACCTGCGGCTCGTGGAACAGCTCCGCACACAGTGCGCGCTCGCCCCGGACCGACGGGCTCGGCTCGTCGAGCGGATGGTGCGACTCCTGGCCGAAGCGCGGGGGCGGCCCGCGAGCTCGGAGGACCGGGACCGTGTCGAGCGGCTCGTCGCGGAAGCGCCCGCGCGCTTCGATCGGGCCTTCGATCGCTGGCGCGAGCTCTACCGGGCGGCCGTGCGTGCGCGCGACGAGGCCCGCGAGGTGATCGACGCTCCGCGCCTCGACCGTAGGGAGCGCGCCGAGGCCGAGCGACGCGAGCGGGAGGCGAAGCGCGACCTCGACCTCTTGCTCAACCGGACCGACGACGCCTTGCACTCGGACTACTATCCCTATCGCTACCTCGCGGCCGAAGGCTTCCTTCCCGGCTACAATTTCCCGCGGCTGCCCGTGCGGCTGTTGCTGCCGGTGGGCGACCGCAGCGAGCAGATCGACCGGCCGCGCTTTCTGGGCCTCGCCGAGTTCGGGCCGAACAACCTCCTCTACCACGAGGGGCGGCAATATCGGGTGGGCGGTGTGGTCCTGCCCACGGCCGGGATCGAGCAGGCCCTGCGGCGCGGCAAGCGTTGTCGGGCTTGCGGGCGTCTGCATCTGCGCGAGGAGTTCGACCGCGAGCTCTGCGCGGGCTGCGGGGCGCGGCTCGGAGGCGAGGCCGAGCTCTGGCTCGATCTCTTCGAGCAGAACACGGCGCGCGCCTGGCCCGTGGTGCGGATCACCTGCGAAGAGGAGGAGCGCTCGCGCGAAGGCTACGACGTCGTGACCGCCTGGCGGTCGACGGGACCGGTTCCGGAGCCCCGGCGTCTCACGGGCCCGCGCGGCGAGACCCTGGGCGAGCTGCGGTCCGTGCCGCGCGCCGAGCTCTGGCGGGTGAACCGGGGGTGGCGACGGAGCCGCGAGCGGGAGCTCCTGGGCTTCCGGCTCGACCCGCTGCGCGGCCGTTGGGCGCGCCGCGAGCCCGGGGAAGGCGAGGCGCCGGCGGAGACGGCGGAGCGGCGCGTCATCCCGGCGGTCTTCGACACGCGCAATCTCCTCTGGCTACGCCCGGTGGGTCTCTCGGGCGAGCCCGTGGCGGCTTTCCGCACCCTCGCCTACGCTTTGCAGCGTGGCCTGCAGCGGCGGTTCGAGCTCGAGGAGCACGAGATCGCCGTCGAGGTGCTGGACGAAGGAACCGAGCCGTCGATCCTGCTCTGGGAGGCGGCCGAGGGCGGGCTCGGCCTGGTCGAGCGCCTCGAGGAGGTCACGACCTTGCGCGAGCTCGCCCGAGCTACGCTGCGCGTGCTCCACGTCGACCCGTCCACGGGCGAAGAGCGGGAAGAAGCCGCGCGTTGCGGCGCCGCCTGCTACGATTGCCTGTTGAGCTACGGCAACCAGCGCGACCATCCGGCCCTCGACCGGCGGCTCGTCCTCCCCTGGCTGCGGCGGGTGGCCGAACTCGAAGCCCCGTCGGACGATGGCGGGGCGCGCGCGAAGCGCCTGGCCGAGCTGTCGTCTGCGCTCGACCCGGCTTCGCCCTTCGAGCGGGAGGTGCTGGAGGCGATCGACCGGGCGGGCCTGCCCTTGCCCGACCGGGCGCAGTTCTGCCCCGCCCCGGACGTTCCGGTGCAGGTCGATTTCTACTGGGCCCGCGGTCCGGCCCCCGGTCTCTGCCTCTTCGTCGACGGGCCGGTGCACCGCGATCCCACGGTGCGGGCGCGCGACCGCGCGCTGCGAGGCGCGCTCGAACGGCGCGGTTTCGCGGTCTTCGCGATCGTGGCCGGCGCCGACCTCGACCGAGAGCTCGCGCGGCTGCGCGAGCTCCTATGGGCGCTCGGGATCGGCGGCGGGTGAAGGGCTCGACCGGCGGGGCCGGTCGTGGCGGTTGCCGAGCGGCGCGGCCGGGCTTAGAGGCCTTCGCACGCGCGAACCGGGATCCGGGCCCATGGACATCCGTCGCGATTTCACGAAGCTCGTCGGCAACACCCCGCTCGTGCGCTTGAGGAAAGTTTCCGAGCTCACCGGGTGCGAGATCCTGGGCAAGTGCGAATTCCTCAATCCGGGCGGCAGCGTGAAGGACCGGGCGGCACTCGCCATCGTCGAGGATGCCGAGAAGAAGGGGCTCCTGCGGCCGGGCGGGGTGATCGTCGAGGGCACGGCCGGCAACACCGGGATCGGGCTCGCGCTCGTGGGCAACGTGCGCGGCTATCGCACCGTGATCGTCATGCCCGAGACCCAGAGCCAAGAGAAAAAGGACATGCTGCGGATCCTGGGCGCGGATCTGCGGCTCGTCCCGGCCGTGCCCTACAAGGATCCGAACAATTACGTGAAGGTCGCGGGCCGGCTCGCCGAAGAGCTCGCGCGGAGCGAGCCGAACGGGGCGATCTGGGCGAACCAGTTCGACAACGTCGCCAACCGCGAGGGCCACTACCGCACGACCGGACCCGAGATCTGGGAGCAGACCGGCGGGCGGATCGACGCCTTCACCTGCGCGGTCGGTACGGGCGGCACACTCGCCGGGGTGGGCATGTTCCTCAAGGAGCGCAACCCGGCGATCCGGATCGTTTGCGCCGATCCGATGGGGGCGGCACTGTACCATTGGTACAAGCACGGTGAGCTCAGGGCCGAAGGCAGTTCGATCACCGAGGGGATCGGCCAGAGCCGCATCACCAAGAACCTCGAAGGCGCGCCGGTCGACGACGCGGTGCAGATCCCCGACGAGGAGGCGCTGCCGATCATCTTCGATCTCGTGCGCGAGGAGGGGCTCGTGCTCGGCGGCTCGTCGGGGATCAACGTCGCCGGTGCCATCCGGGTCGCCAAGGAACTCGGGCCGGGGCACACGGTCGTGACGATCCTCTGCGACTACGGCACGCGCTACCAGAGCCGGCTCTTCAACCCCACCTTCTTGCGCGAAAAGGGCCTGCCCGTTCCGCCCTGGCTCGCCTGACCCCTGCGCGCGACGGCCCGCACGCACCCTCCCCGGGAGATCGCCATGTCCGCCCTCGTCTCGACCGAATGGCTCGCCGAGCGGCTTTCCGCACCCGACATCCGGGTGGTGGACGCCACCTGGGTCATGCCGGATTCGGGCCGCGATCCGCGCGCCGAGTTCGAGGCCGCCCACATCCCGGGTGCCGTTTATTTCGACATCGACGAGATCTGCGACGAGGCGAGCCCCTACCCGCACATGGTGCCCTCGGCCGCCAAGTTCAGCGCCAAGGTCCGCAAGCTCGGGCTCGGCGACGGGGTCACGATCGTCGTCTACGATTCGAACCGCTTCTGTGCCTCGGCGCGGGTCTGGTGGATGTTCCGCCTGTTCGGCCACGAGGCGGTCGTCGTGCTCGACGGCGGTATGGAGCGCTGGCGGGCCGAGGGTCGCCCGATCGAGGAGGGGCCGGCCCGGCCGCGCGAGCGGCATCTCACGGCGCGGCAGAACAACACGCTCCTCCGCGAGCTCGACCAGATGCGCGCCAACGTCACGAGCCGGCGCGAGCAGGTGGTCGACACCCGCTCGCGGGGCCGGTTCACGGGCGAGCTGCCCGAGCCGCGGCCGGGCCTGCGCTCGGGGCACATCCCGGGCAGCGTCAACCTGCCCTATGGCGATCTGCTCACCGCCGACGGCCGGCTCAAGCCGCCGAGCGAACTTCGGCCCCTCTTCGTCCGCGCCGGGGTCGATCTCGATCGACCGATGACCTGCACCTGCGGCTCGGGCGTCTCGGCGGCGGTCGCGGCTCTGGCGCTCTTCGAGCTCGGCCGGCCCGACGTCGCGGTCTACGACGGCTCGTGGAGCGAGTGGGGGGCGCAGCCCGACACGCCGATCGAGCGCTGAGCGGGCCGACGGGGCTTCCCGCCGCCCACTAGGGTTCGATCAGCGGCACCCGAGGTGCGGCGGTGCGCGGCAGCACGCCCGAAAGACGCGGGTCGTCGAAGATCTCGATCGCGAGCTTGTAGGGTCGGAAGCCCGAGCGGATGTAGAACTCGAGGGCGTGGGGATGGTCGAGGTGGCAGGTGTGGACCCACACCCGGCCGATCCCGGGCCGCCAGGCCCGCTCGAGCGCGCGGGCCATGAGCCAGTGACCGGCACCCGTGCCGACCGCTTCGGGGACGAGGCCGAAAAAGGCGAGCTCGCACGCGCCGGCGGTGCGGAAATCGAGTTCCAGGAGGCCGATCGGCTCGCCGTCGCGGAGCGGGAGGTACACCTCGAGACCCGGATCGTGCAGGATCGCGCGGAGTGCCGCGTCCGTGAGCAAAAGGCGCGAGAACCAGAGCCAGGGCTCGCCGACCCGCCGATACAGCGCCCGGTAGGCCTCGGGCTCGGGCCGCTCCCAGAGGCGGAGCGCAAGGTCCGGCCGCTCGGGCACCGGCCGCGCGGGCGGCGGCTCGCGCATCTCGAGGTAGGTCACGAGCGTGGCGAGCCGGCCGGGTGGCAGGTCGAGATAGCCCGTCGCGTCGAGCAGCCGGCTCACGTCGGTACCTCCAGGACGAGGCCGTCATGGGCCGGCAGCACCCCCGCGGGCAGCCGCTCGCACCAGTCGGCATAGGAGAGTTCGTGGTTCATGTGGGTGAGGAAAGCACGCTTCGGCCCGACCCGGTCGATCCAGGAGAGCGTCAGGGCGAGGTGCGCGTGGCTCGGATGCGGCCGCTCGCGCAGGCAATCGACGAGCCAACATTCGATCCCGCGCAGCGCGTCGAACGCCGCCTCGCCGAGCCCGTCGGTGTCGGTCGAGTAGGCGAACCGGCCGATCCGGAAACCCCAGCTCTCCCCTCGCCCGTGGCGTTGGAGGAACGGCACGACCTCGACCCCACCCACCGTGAAGGGCCCGGTGAAGGCGTGCGGGGTGAGCTCGGGCCGCCAGAAGCCGAACTCGCTCCGCCCGCCCTCGAAGACGTAGGGAAAGCGGGCGCGGATCCGCTCGAACACGGTCGCGTGCGCGAAGGTCGGGATCGGCGCCAAGACGATGTTGTTGATCGCCCGCAGATCGTCGATCCCGTGCAGATGATCCGCGTGCGCGTGGGTGTAGAGGAGCGCGTCGATCGCCCCGATGCCGGCATCGAGGCACTGCTGGCGCAGATCCGGTCCCGTGTCGACCAGGATCTTCACCCCTTCGACCTCGACGAAGATCGCGCAGCGTCGGCGCTTGTCGCGCGGGTCGGCCGAACGACAGACCCGGCAATCACAGCCGATCTGCGGAACCCCCGAGGAGGTCCCGCAGCCCAGCACCGTGACCTTCATGCCGCCCGGGCCAAGGGTCGGGCCTTGGCGAAGAGCGCGAAGAAGGCGGCCGTGGTCACCCGCTCGACCTCGGCCAGGGGAACGCCCTTGACTTCGGCCAAGGCCTTGGCGGTGTGGACGGTGAAGGCGGGCTCGTTGGTCTTGCCGCGGTGCGGCACGGGCGCGAGGTAGGGCGCGTCGGTCTCGAGAAGGCAGCGCTCGAGCGGTACGTCCTTCACGATCGCCCGCAGCTCGTCCGAGCGCTTGAAGGTCACGATCCCGCCGATGCCCAGATGGAATCCGAGTGCGAGCGCCCGCTCGGCGAGCCTTCGCGAGGAGCTGAAGCAGTGGATCACGCCACGGAACGGGCCCTTCGCGATCTCGTCCTCGAGCACGGCGATCGTCGCCTCGTCGGCGTCGCGGGTGTGGACGACGAGCGGCAGGCCGGTGATCCGGCAGGCCTCGATGTGGGTGCGGAAGCTCCGCTCCTGGGCGTCGCGCGGGGCCCGATCGTAGTAGAAGTCGAGCCCGGCCTCGCCGATCGCCACGACCTTCGGGTGCCCCGCCGCCTCGACGAGCGGGGCCGGATCCTCGAGGCCCTCCTCGCCGGCATGGTGCGGGTGGATGCCGACCGCGGCCCAGACCTCCGGCCAGCGTTCGGCGATGGCGATCGTCCGCGCCCAGCCTTCCCGGGTGGTGCCGATCGTGAGCATACCCACGATCCCGGCCGCGCGGGCGTTGGCGACGACCTCCGCCTCGCGTTCGGCGAGGCCCGGATAGTCGAGGTGGCAGTGGCTGTCGACGATCACGGCGCCGCCTCCGCGAGGCGCGGGAAGACCCCTTCGGGCCGCGGCAAGGGTGTGCCCGGTACGAGGTGCGCGCCGTCCGGCCCGAGGCTCGAAAAGCGCCGGGCCGGCTCGCTCACCGCGAGCTGGTCGAGGATCTTCGCGGATGCGTTCGGCATGAAGGGGAGTGTGAGGGTGGCGACGTGGCGGATCGTCTCGCAGGCGGTCCAGAGCACCGCCCGGAGCCGCACCGGGTCGCGCTTGGCGAGCGCCCAGGGGGCTTGCGCGTCGACGTAGCGGTTGGCGCGGCCCACGACCTCGAAGATCGCCTCGAGCGCCTTGTGCGGGGCCACCTCCTCCATGGCCGCACGAACGATGGGCAAGAGCCCGTGCGCCGCGGCCAAGAGCTCGTCGTCCTCGGCCGCGAGTGTGCCGGGATCGGGCACGCGCCCCTCGCAGCTCCGCTGGACCAGGCTCAAGACACGCTGGACGAGGTTGCCGTAATCGTTGGCGAGGTCGTGGTTGGCGCGCTTGAGCATCGCGGCGCGCGAGAAATCGCCGTCCTGGCCGAACGGCACTTCGCGCATCAGGAAGTAGCGGACCTGGTCGAGCCCGTAACGGGCGACGAGCTCGAACGGGTCGATCACGTTGCCGAGCGACTTCGAGATTTTCTGGCCCTCGTTGGTCCACCAGCCGTGGGCGAAGACCCGGCGCGGCGGCTCGAGCCCGGCACTCATCAAGAAGGCGGGCCAATAGACCGAGTGGAAGCGGACGATGTCCTTGCCGACCATGTGCAGGTCGGCCGGCCAGTAGGTCGTGAAGAGCTCGCTCTCGGTGTCGGGATAGCCGAGCGCGCTCAGGTAATTCGTGAGCGCGTCGAGCCACACGTAGATGACGTGCCGCTCGTCGCCCGGGACCGGGATGCCCCAGCGGAAGCTCGTGCGCGAGACCGAGAGGTCGGTGAGCCCGCCTTTGACGAAGCTCACGACCTCGTTGCGTCGGCTCGCCGGCATCACCGTCTGCGGGTCGCGCTCGTAGTAGGCCAAGAGCCGCTCCTGCCAGGCCGAGAGGCGGAAGAAGTAGGAGGGCTCCTCGACCCATTCGACCGGCGCGCCGGTCGGCGCCTTGCCGTCGACGAGCTCGCTTTCCGCGTAGAACGCCTCGTCGCGGACCGAATACCAGCCGGCATAGGTGCCGAGATAGATGTCGCCGGCGTCGACGAGCTTCTGCCAGAGCGCCGACACCGCCCGCTTGTGGCGTTCTTCGGTCGTCCGGATGAAATCGTCCGGGCTCGTGCCCATGACCTCGACCATCCGGCGGAAGCGTTGCGAGACCTCGTCGGTGAAGGCCTGCGGCTCCTTGCCCGCCTCCCTGGCCGCCTTCTCGACCTTCTGGCCGTGCTCGTCGGTGCCGGTCAGGAAGCGGACGCGGCGCCCGTCGAGCCGCATGAAGCGGGCCATCACGTCGCAGGCGAGCGTGGTGTAAGCGTGGCCGATGTGGGGGCTGTCGTTGACGTAGTAGATCGGCGAGGTGACGTAGAACGCGTCCCGCGCGGCCATCGAACCTCACTCCGCTCCGGATCGGCTCGCGGCGGGCTCCGCCCCGGCGCCGCCCAGTTCGCGCAGGAGCGGCAGGAGCGCCTGGACGGGGTCGAGATTGAGGGCCTCGACCGAGACGGCGAGCGCCGCGAGCTTCTCCCACAAGGCCCCGCAGCGATCAAGGCCGAGGGCCCGGGCGCGCGCGGCGAGCCGCTCGACCTCGTTCGGCACGAGCTCGATGCGCGGCGGCCGCCCGGCGACGGTCCGCGCGCAGCGGTGGAGGAAGGTGGCGAGCAGGTCCCGCGCCGCCTCGAGACCCGCCTCGCGGGCCCGTTCGGCGAGCCGGTCGGCGGCGGCGAGCGCCGCCCCGAGGCGGCCGCCCGCGCGCTCGAGCTCGTCGAAGAGACCGGCATAGGCGTCGAGCCAGCCGCTCCGTTCGGCCTCGAGCGCCCGGCCCGGACAGCCGCGGGCGAGCTCGACGAGCCGCACCCGTCGCTCCTCGGGAAGGTCCGGGGCCAGAGCCGCGAGCGCCCGCGCGAACTCGGGCTCGGGCAGCGGGCGGAGGGGCAGACGGGCGCAGCGCGAGGCGATCGTCGCGGGCAAAAGGCCCGGCCGCTGGGCGACGATCAGGAAGAGGAGCCCGGCCGGCGGCTCCTCGAGGAGCTTCAACAGCGCGTTCTCGCCCTCCTCGTTGAGGGCATCGTCGGTGTCCTCGATCAGACAGACCCGGCTGTGGCCGGCGAGGCCCGTCCGCTGCAGCGCCGCGAGCGCCTCGCGGACCTCTTCGGCCGCGAGCTCGGCACGCTTTCCCTTGACGAGCCCCTTGTGCCGCGGGGCGAGTCGGACGAGGTCGGGGTGCGCCCCGCTCGCCACCTGACGGAAGATCGGCTGCGCCGGGTCGAGGGCGGCCGGATGGTCGGGATCGCCCGCGAGCCAGCGTCGGGCGAGGCGACCGGCGAGCGTCGTCTTGCCGACGCCGCGAGGGCCCGTGAGCAGCCAAGCGTGCGGTGGCCGGCCGGCGCGCCAGGCCCGGGCGAACCGGAGCTCGGCGGCCGCGTGACCGAAGAGACGGGGGTTCGCGAGGGGCTCGGGCGGGGTGCTCAAAGCGCGACCCCGAGCCGAGCGCGCAGGATGGCGCGGATCGCGGCCTCGACCTCTTCGGCCGGGCGACCGGCGTCGACGAGCGCGATCCGCTCGGGCTCGGCCGCGGCGAGCATCCGGAACCCTTCGCGGACCCGCTCGTGGAACGCCCGGCCCTTGCGCTCGAACCGGCTCCCGGCGCCGTCGGCGCGGCGGCGGGCGAGTCCGACCTCGACCGGCAGGTCGAGAACGAAGGTGAGATCCGGCGAGCGGAAGGCGAGGAGCTCGCCCTGCAGCCGGTCGACCCGCTCGAGCCCGACCCCGCCCGCGAGCCCCTGATAGACGCGGGTCGAATCGAGATAGCGGTCGCAGAGCACCCACACCCCCTGGGCGAGCGCCGGCTCGATCACCCGGGCGAGGTGCTCGGCGCGGGCGGCCGCCACGAGCAGGAGCTCGGCCACGGGCGTCCAGCGCTCGGGCCCGCCCTCGAGCAGCAGGCGGCGGATCGCCTCGGCCTCCTCGGTACCGCCGGGCTCGCGGGTCGCGAGCACGCGCAGGCCCACGGCCTCGAGCCGCGCGGCGAGGCGGGCGATCTGGGTGGATTTCCCGGCCCCCTCGCCGCCCTCGAAGGTGACGAGCCGGCCGGTGCTCGAGCTGGTCACGCGGGCTCAGGCCCCACCGAAGACGAGGTAGCTCAGCGCGCCCGTGAGCCGGCCCACGAGCCCCGCCCGGTCGACCGCCTTGCCGGCCAGCAGCGGAACGCTCAACGGCTCGCGGCCGGGCACGGCGATCTCGAGCCGGCCGATCTCCTGCCCCTGCGCGATCGGCGCGGGCAACGGTGCCGCGTAGCGGGCGACCACCTTGAGGCCCTTGCGGGCCTCACGGCGCATGGTCACACCCACGAGCTCTTTGGGCACGGCCGGGACCGTGGCGGCGTCCCCCATCCAGACCGGCACCTCGACGACCGTCTCCCCGGCGGCGAACAGCCGGTACTCTTGGAACTCGCGGAACGCGTATTCGAGCAAGAGCTCGGCCTCGGTGCGCCGTTGGCGCAGCGTCTCGAGGCCGGCCAAGACGGCGATGATCCGCCGGCCGTCGCGTTCGGCCGAGACGACGAGGCCGTAACCCGCCTCTTCGGTGTAGCCGGTCTTGACGCCGTCGACCCCCGGCACGTTCGCCTGCAGGAGCGGGTTGCGGTTGGACTGGCGGATCTTGGCGTATTCGAACTCTTTCTCGCTGTAATACCGGTAGAAGCGCGGATGCTCCCGGATGATGCGGCTCGCGAGCTTGGCCAAGTCGCGCACGCTCATGACGTGTTCGGGGTCGGGCAAGCCGGTGGCGTTCTTGAAGCGGCTCTCGGTGAGGCCGATCTCCGCCGCGCGGCGGTTCATCCGCTCGGCGAAGGCCGCCTCGCTGCCGGCGAGCGCCTCGGCGAGCACGACACAGGCATCGTTGCCGGACTGGACGATCATCCCGCGCAGGAGATCCTCGACGCGCACCCGCTCGCCCACCTTGACGAACATCTTGGAGCCGCCGGTCCGCCAGGCCCGCTCCGAGACCGGTAGCGTGTCGTCGAGCTTCAACCGGCCGGCCTCGATCTCCTCGAAGACGAGCAGGGCCGTCATGAGCTTGCTCATCGAGGCCGGGGGCACCGGCAGGTCCGGGTTCTTGGCGAAGAGCTCCTGGCCCGTCCTGTGGTCGATCACGATCGCCGCCTTGGCCGCGGTCTCGAACGCTGCCGCGGCGGTCGGGACCAGCGCCCGCGCCGAGAGCAGGAGAGCCAGGACGAGCGCCGCGGGCGCGGGCAAGGGGAGCGACATGGGCGCGTCTCCGCGATCCGGAGCTCAGCAGCTCCGCACGGCCGGGGCTTCGACCGGGACGAGCAGAGGCTCGGCGAAACCGAGCTTGCGGGCGCGTTCGGCGAGCGCCAGGGCCTCGCCGCGATCGGCCGCCGGCCCGAGCCGGACCCTGAGCGCCGCCCGGCCGTTGACGAGCACGGGTTCGGTCTTGGGCGTGTCGAGGCGTGCCGCCGTCCGCACGGCCGCCCGCCACCGCGCCTCCTCGGTGAAGGCGCCGAGCTGGACCCAGTGCGGCCCGAGAGGGCAGGTCCCGGGGTTCGCGGCCGGCGACAGGCTCGCGAGCTGGACACCGGGCCGGAGCGTCGGGCTCGGCTCGGGGGCGGCCGGTCGGGCCGCCGTCGGGCTCGGCACAGCCGCCGTGCGGAACGGATCGGCCCGGGCGGGCTGCGGCGGCACCGGCTCGGAGCGCGACGCTTCGCCCGTGGGCTCGGCGCGCGCGACACGCACCGTCGGCTCGGGCGGCGTGCCGCGGGCCTCGTCGAGCGCCAGGAACTGGACCCGGACGCGCGCGAGCCCCTTGTCCTCGAAGCCGAGCTCCTTGGCCGCGGCCTGCGACAGGTCGATCAGCCGCTCGCCCACGAAGGGCCCGCGGTCGTTGACCCGGAGCACGATCGACCGGCCGTTCTCGAGGTTGGTGACACGCACCCGGCTCGGCAGGGGCAGGGTCGGGTGGGCGGCGCTGATCCGGTCCTTGTCGAAGACCTCGCCGTTGGCGGTCGGCCGGCCGTGGAAATCGTCCCCGTACCAGGAGGCGATCCCGACCCGATCGTAGGAGGGGTCGAACTCCGGCACGTAGAGCCGGCCGTTGATCCGGTAGGGGGAGCCGAGCTTGTAGACGCCCACGTTCGAGGCACCCACCGCGTCGGGTGGGGTCGGCGGCCGCGTGGAGCAGGCCGCGGCGAGCGAGACCAGAGCCAGTGCGGCGGCCCGGGCAAGCCGCATGCTCGTTTCTCCTCCACATCGGCCGGCGGAGCGCTCAGGCACCGGCCTCCGCCAGCTCGTCACCGAGCAGTCCTACCGAAAGCGCGAAATAAGTCGAGCGGTTCCACACCATGAGCGTGCGGAAGTTGCGGTAGACGAGGAAGGCCGGTCCGCCCTCGCCGTCCATCCGCAACAGTGAAGCCTCGATCGCCGCGGCCGGCAAAGGTCCCCCGTCGAGCGCCCGGATCCCGCGGCGGCTCCAAGCGGCGAGGTCCTCGCGCCGCTCGAGGCCGGCGAGCGTCGGATCGAGCCCGGGCGGGACACGGACCGGCCGGCCCCAGCGCTCGCCGCCGGACCAGCCGGCTCGGGCGAGATAATGGCTCATCGAGGCGAAGACGTCGGGCAAGCTCGTCCAGATGTCGCGCCGGCCGTCACCGTCGAAGTCGACGGCGTACGACAGGAAGGAGCTCGGCATGAACTGGCACTGCCCCATCGCTCCGGCCCAGGAGCCCAAGAGCCGCTCCGGGTCGCGCTCGCGCCGCTCGAGGATCTCGAGCGCGGCCAAGAGCTCGCGGCGGAAGAGCTCGGCCCGCCGCCCCTCCCAAGCGAGGGTGGCGAGGGCGTCGATCACCCGATAAGTGCCCTTGTAGGTGCCGTAGCTCGATTCGATCCCCCAGAGGGCCACGAGGGTCTGCGGCGGCACACCATACCGCGCGCGCACCCGCTCCAGGAGCGGCCGGTGCTCGACCAGGAGCTCGCGGCCGCGGCGGATCCGCTCGGCGTTCACCACCTTGGCCCGGTATTCGGCGAAGGTGAGCCGCCGCTCGGGCTGCCGGCGGTCGGCCTCGATCACCGCGTCGAGCGGCCGAACGCCGGCGAAGGCGCGCTCGAGGGTGAGGGGCGAGATCCCCCGGGCGCGGGCCTCGGCCTTGAACCGGTCGAGCCAAGCGCCGAAGGGCTCGACCGCCTGGGCACGGGCCCACCCGCCGAGGAGCGGGGTCGCGACGCCGCCGAACAAAAGGCGCAACGAGGTCCGTCTGGCCAGGCGCGGCACGGCCCGCTCCCTTCTGGCGCTGGTCCGATCGCCCGCCACTCTACGCGAGCGCGGCCCGCCTTGGAACCGCGCGGAGCGTCGGCCGGCCGGCTCAGTGGATCGTCGTGAGGTAGCCGGTGCCGTCCTCGCCCCGCTCGACCACGGTCCGCGCCGGGACCGAGCGCGCCCCACGCGCGGGGGCCGAGGCGGCGCGAACCCCGGCGGTGCGGTCGCGGGCGGTCGGGCAGGGGACGAGTTCGGTACCGAGACCGTCCGGCGCGGCGACCCGGCAGCTCTCGACCACCTCGACCGAGACCGAGAGGGTCCCTTCGGCACTGCCGGCCCCGGCTCGAGCGGGCAGGAAGGCGAGCGGGAGGAGAAGAACGGGGGCGAATCGCTTCGAGCGCCGGCCCGGGTTGCTCGGCAGCATGGCGTTCCCTCCGCGCGGCGGGTCGCGGCCGCCGCGTCCGCCGAGCATCCTAGCGCGGAACGGGTCCCGGTGTGTGAAGCTCCGGCAACCATGGCCGCCCGCCGGTTCATCTACCGTGGGTTACGAGCGAGCCGGGAGTACCGGACGAAAAGAAAGCCGGGGCTCGCGCCCCGGCCAGTGGTAGGGAGGAAACGCCTCAAGTCGGGTGTCACAGGGGAAACCCATGAACACGCCACTTATGTGCTACAGGTTGAGAAAGCCCGCAAGAGAAAAACGCAGGCGGGTGCCCGTTTTTCGCGAATTTTCGTCTTCAACTTTACGGACGGTTTAATAAAATTTTAGAGATTTTGGGGATATTCGCGGGGACGAGCGCGAATCCCACGGCGAAACCCCTGTTGCATCAACCATTTGGAGGGACGAGGGCGAAACCGTTGCGCGAGCCGGTCAGGGCGGCGGCGGCCGGAAGCTGACCAGCTCGCTCTCGACCGCGAGCTTGATCGCGAAGGTGACGAGGGCGGCGAGCAGGGTGGTGATCGCGAACTTCAAGAGGAGGCGCGGCCGGGCCGGGGCCGAAGGCACCGTGCCGGGCGGCGGCTCAGCCGGAGGTTGCGCACCCCAGGGCAACACCATGAACAGGATGAGCCACCAGCTCACCGCGAAGGTGACGATGGCCTGGTAAAGAGTCATAGCCGATTACCCTCACGCCTGCTCGAGCTCGACCAGCGTGCCGCAGAAGTCCTTGGGGTGAAGGAACAGCACGGGCTTGCCGTGGGCGCCGATCTTGGGCTCGCCGTCGCCGAGCACCCGCGCCCCTCGCGCCCGCAGCCGATCGCGCGCGGCCAGGATGTCGTCGACCTCGTAGCAGAGATGGTGGATCCCGCCTGCCGGGTTGCGCTCGAGGAAGGCGGCGATCGGTGAGCGCTCGCCGAGCACGCCCAAGAGCTCGATCTTGGTGTTCGGCAGCTCGACGAAGACCGTGCGCACCCCGTGCTCGGGCTGGTCGACGATCTCCGAGACGCGACCACCGAGCGTGTCGCGGTAGAGGGCACGCGCCGCCTCGAGGTCGGGAACGGCGATCGCGACGTGGTTCAAGCGGCCGATCATCGGGTCGGACCTCCTTCCTCGGCATCCTCGAGCCGGGCGAGCGTCTCGGCATCGAGCCGGGTGATCTGGACCTGGACGAGCGGCCGGCGGTCGCGCGGCAGGTCGAAACCCTGGCGGACGGCGACCCGCACCGCCTCCTCGACCTCGGCATCGTCCAGCACCGCCTCGTCGTCGAGGGCCTCGACCGCCTCGGCGATCGCGTTCTCGAGCTCGGCCCGGAGCTTCTCGAGCCGGGCCGGCTCGACCACCCCGGGTGCCGCCAGACGCGGCGTCGCCAGCAGGCTGCCCCGCTCGTCGAGCACGAGGCTCACGCTCACGACACCGTTGCCGGCGAGCCGGCGGCGCGTGCGGAACAGTTCGTCGGCCACGTCGACGAGGCCGGTGCCGTCGACCGCGAGGCGGCCGACCGGGACCTTGCCCACGATCGCGGCCGGCGCCGGGGCGAGGCGGACCAGGTCGCCGTCGCCGACGAGCAGGGCCTCGCGCACACCGAGCTTCTTGGCGAGCCGCACATGGGCCTGGAGATGGCGCGCCTCGCCGTGCACCGGAATGGCGATCTCGGGCCGGATCCAGCGGTACATCTGCTCGAGCTCGTCGCGGCAGGGGTGGCCCGAGACGTGGACGAAATGGTCCTCTTCGGTGACCACCTCGATCCCCTGGGCGACGAGCTGGTTGTGCAGGTCGAAGAGGACCCGCTCGTTGCCGGGGATGATCTTGGCCGAGAAGATCACGGTGTCGCCGGGCTCGAGCCGCAGCCGCGGGTGGCCCCCCGCGGCGATTCGTTGGAGCGCGCTGCGCGCCTCCCCCTGGCTGCCGGTGACGACCGCCATGACCCGATGCCGCGGCAGCTCCATGAGCTCGCGCTCGTCGCCCAAGGGCGGCAGGTCCTCGAGATAGCCCACCTCGCGGGCCGCCTCGAGCATCCGGCGCATCGACCGGCCGATCACGAAGGGCCGACGGCCGGCCGCCACACCCGCGAGGATGGCACTCTCCATGCGGACGAGGTTGGAAGCGAAGGTGGTGAGCACCACCCGGTTCGGCTGGGCGGCGATCAGGTCCATGAGGCTGTCGCGGACCTCGGCCTCGGAGCCCGACGAGCCGGCCGCGAGCACGTTCGTGCTGTCGCCGATCATCGCCAGGATCCGGCCCTCGCCGGCCTCCTCGAGTCCGTCGCGGTCGGTCGTGGGGCCGAGGAGCGGCGCCGGGTCGAGCTTCCAGTCGCCGGTGTGGAGGAGCCGGCCGGCCGGTGTCTCAAGCAGGAGCGCGTTGGCCTCGGGGATCGAATGGGTGACGTGCAGGAAGCGGCAGTCGAAGGGGCCGACGCGGAAGGTGCGGCGCGGCTCGACCTCGCGGATCGCCTCGCCCGGCGAGATCCCGGCGTCCAAGAGCTTGCGGCGGAGCACCGCGGCGGCGAAGCGGGTGCACCAGATGGGACAGCCGAGGCGCGGCCAGAGATAAGGCACGGCGCCCAGATGGTCCTCGTGCGCATGCGTCAAGACGAGGCCCGCGAGCTTGTCCTTCTCGGCCTCGAGGAAGCGCGGGTCGGGCAGCACGATGTCGACCCCCGGCAGCCGGTCGTCGGCGAAGCCGATGCCGAGGTCGACCAGGAGCCAGCGGTCGCCGTAGCCGTAGAGATAGGCGTTCATGCCGATCTCGCCGACACCGCCCAGGGCCACGAAGCGGAGCTCCTCGGCCATCAGCCGCGCTCCCGCTTGCCGGCGCGGACACGCTCCCGGTTGCGCTCGTAGATCTCGAGCAGCCCGGCCATGGTGAGGTCCCGATCGAGATGGTCGAACAGGCCGGCCCGCTCGAAGAAGAGCGGGGCGAGTCCGCCCGTCGCGATCACCGTCATGGGCTCGCCGTGCTCCTCGACGATCCGCTTCACCAGCCCCTCGATCAACCCGACATAGCCCCAGAAAATGCCCGACTGCATGGCCTCGATGGTCGACCGGCCGATCACCCGCTCGGGTGCCGCGATGGCGATCCGCGGCAGTTTGGCCGCGGCGCGGGCGAGCGCGTCGATCGAGAGATTGATGCCCGGGGCGATCGCCCCACCCCGGTAGGTCCCGTCGCGATCGACCACGTCGAAGGTCGTGGCGGTGCCGAAATCGACGATCACGAGGGGCGGCCGATAGCGGGTGAGGGCGGCCACGGCGTTGACCACCCGGTCGGCGCCCACCTCGGCCGGGTTCGAGAGGTCGATCCGGATCGGATAGTCGAGATCCTCGCCGACCACGAACGCATCGCAGGCGAAGAAGTCGCGGCTCATCCGCCGCAAGGGCATGACCGCCGCCGGCACCACCGAGGCGATCACGACCGCCCCCACGCCCGCGGGCGTGAAGCCCGCGAGCCCCATGAGCTGGATCAACAGCGCGGCGTACTCCTCGCTGGTCCGCTCACGGTTGGTCGAAAGCCGCCATTGGCCGACCTGCTCGCGCTCGCGGTAGAGCGCGAAGACGGTGTTGGTGTTGCCGACGTCGATCGCGAGCAGCATGGCTCAGGGCTCCGCCCCGCTGCGGCCGGAGCCGGTCCTCATAGCCGGCCGGCGGCCGCGCTTGAAGCCTCGCCGAGGGGCGCGATGGACGCGGGGCGCTCCCCCGCCTCGGCGAGGAAGAGCTCGCCCGTCGTGAACCGCTGGAGGCAGCCCGCCGGGCTCTCGAGGAGGATGCTGCCGTCGCGGCCGAGATCGGCGAGCTTGCCCTCGTGGACGACCTCGCCCAGAGCGAGCCGGACCGGCTCGCCGAGCCCCACCGCCCGGGCGAGCCACGCCTCCCGCACCGCCGCGAAGCCCCCCGCCTGCCAAAGCGCATAGTGTCGGGCGAACGGCTCGGCGAAGGCCTCGAGGAAGGCCTCCGGGCTCGGCACCGCCTCGCCGAGCGCGGCGAGCGAGGTCGCCGGCCGGTCGAGGTCCTCGGGATGGTGCGCGAGGTTGGCGCCGATCCCGAGGATCAGCGCGGCGCAGCGGCCGTCCGCGGTGGCGAGCGCCTCGGGCAGGATGCCGGCGAGCTTGGCGCGGCCCACCAGCACGTCGTTCGGCCATTTGACCCGGGGCCGCAGCCGGCCCGCGGCGAGCGCTTCGACCGCTTCGGCGACCGCGAGGGCCGCGACGAGCGAGAGCGTGGCACACTCGCCGAGCGGCCGGGTCGGGCGCAAGAGGAGCGAGCCGTGGAAATTGCCCGCGGGCGAGCGCCAGCTCCGACCCTGTCGGCCGCGCCCGGCGGTCTGCACGTCGGCGACGATCCAGAGCCCCTCGGGCTCGCCGCGCTCGGCCGCGGCCCGCGCGAGATCGTTCGTGCTCGGCACACGCGCGTAGCGCTCGAGGCGGAAGCGGAGCGGCGGCGCGCTCATCGCACGGCGGCGACGGCCGGCGGGCCGAGGCTCGCGGCCGCCCCTCCCGCGGCTTCGAAGAGCGGCCCGGGCAGGACCACGAAGCCGACCACGGCGACGGCCGCGAGCCCGGTCACCAGACGCAGCCCCGGGGCGGCCGGCACGTCGAACGGCTCAGCCGGCGGATCGAAATAGGCGAGCTTGACGATGCGCAGGTAATAATAGGCGGCGACGACGCTCGCGAGCAGCCCCGCGACCGCGAGCCAGACGAGCCCGGCCTTCACCGCGGCGAGGAACACGAAGTACTTGCCGAAGAAGCCGGCCAAGGGCGGGATGCCGGCCAAGGAGAACATGAAGACGGCGAGCGCGGCTGCGAGCAGCGGCCGGCGGGACGAAAGGCCCGCGAGCTCGTCGATCCGCTCGACATAGGTGCCCTGGCGGCGCATCGCCAGGATGCAGCCGAAGGTGCCGAGCGTGGTCGCGAGGTAGATCACCATGTAGACGAGCGCCGCCTCCATCCCCTCGCGGGTGCCGGCCGCGAGGCCCACGAGCGCGAAGCCGACATTGGCGATGCCGGAATAGGCCATCAGCCGCTTGATGTTGGTCTGAACGAGCCCGGCCAAGGAGCCGAGCACCATCGACGCGAGGGCCACGAGGGCCACGACCTGCTGCCACTGCCCGGCCCAATCGGCCATCGGCCCCATGAGCAGGCGCAGGGTGAGGCCGACCGCGGCGACCTTGGGGGCGGCCGCGAGGAAGGCGGTCACCGAGGTGGGGGCGCCTTCGTAGACGTCGGGGGTCCACATGTGGAAGGGCACGGCCGCGAGCTTGAAGGCGAGCCCGGCGATCACGAAGACGAGCCCGACGACCGCCCCGGTGGGCAGGCCGCCCGGGCTCGTGGGCCCGAAGCCTTGGGCGAGCGCGGCGAAGGAGATGGTCCCCGTGAAGCCGTAGATCAGCGAGCAGCCGTAGAGCAGCATGCCCGAGGCCAGGGCCCCGAGCACGAAATATTTGAGGCCGGCCTCGGTCGAGCGGAGCTGGTCGCGGTGGAAGGCGGCCATGACGTAGAGCGGCAGGCTCTGCAGCTCGAGCGCCATGTAGAGCCCCAACAGGCTCTCGGCACTCACCATGAGGCTCATCCCGAGCCCGGCGAACAGACCGAGGAGCGGCAGTTCGAAGCGGTCGATCCGCTCGTCCTCCTCGTACGTGCCGCCCAAGAGGATGCAGGCCGCGGCACCCACGAGCACGACCACCTTGAGGAAGGCGGCCATCGCATCGAAGCGGAAATGGCCGCCCAACAGGGTCTGCGGTGTACGATCGAGGACGCCCGCGATCGCCGCCGCGACGAGCAACGCCAAGACCGCGAGGGGTGCCACGATCCCCGCGGCCTGCACCCGCTCGCGCAGCGCGCCCACGACGAGGAGCACGAGTGCCGCGGCCAAAAGCACGATCTCGGGCAGGAGCGGGGCCAGGGCCAGGTCGGGGAGCGGGCTCGTCGGCATGGGACCGCCTCAGTGGAGCTGGAGCGCGAGCCGGCCGGGGCCCGCAGCGCCGATCTCGGCGAGCACCCGGTCGATCGAGGCCGCCATGGGATCGGTGAAGAGCGAGGGATAGACCCCCATGAGCAGCACGAGCAGGACGAGCGGGGCGAAGGCCACGACCTCGTTGAGCCGCAGATCCTCGATGGTGAGGAGCCTGCTTTTCTCGAGGGCGCCGAAGATCACCCGGCGATAGAGCCAGAGCATGTAGGCGGCACCCAGGATCATGCCGGTGGCGGCGAAGAGCGCCACCCAAGAGCCCTGGGCCGGGATCGCCGCGCTTTCGGGCGTGATGTTGAAGATCCCGATGATCACGAGGATCTCGCCCACGAAGCCCGAGGTGCCGGGCAGGCCCACGGAAGCGAGCATGAACAGCATGAAGATCGTGGCGTAGACCGGCATGCGTTCGGCGAGCCCGCCATAGGCCGCGATCTCGCGCGAGTGGATGCGGTCGTAGACCACGCCCACGACCATGAAGAGGGCCGCCGAGACGAGGCCGTGGCTCAGCATCTGCACGAGGGCGCCCGTGAGCCCGAGCGGGTTGGCGGTGAAGCAGCCGATCGTGACGATGCCCATGTGCGCGACCGAGCTGTAGGCGATGAGCTTCTTCATGTCGGTCTGCACGAGGGCGACGAGCGAGGTGTAGACGATCGCCACGATCGAGAGCGCGAACACCATGGGCGCGAAATAGGCCGAGGCCTCGGGCAGCATCGGCAAGGAGAAGCGCAGGAAACCGTAGCCGCCGAGCTTCAAGAGCACGCCCGCGAGCAGCACCGAACCAGCCGTCGGCGCCTCGACGTGCGCGTCGGGCAGCCAAGTGTGGAACGGCCACATCGGGACCTTGACGGCGAAGGAGGCGAAGAGCGCGAGCCAGAGCCAGGTCTGCATCGCCGCCGGGAAGTCGTGGCGGGTGAGCTCGGGAATCGAGGTCGTTCCGGCCTCGCGCGCCATCACGATGATCGCCACGAGGAACAGCACCGAACCGGCGAGCGTGTAGAGGAAGAACTTGAAGGCCGAGTAGATCCGCCGCGGCCCGCCCCAGATCCCGATGATCAGGTACATCGGGATCAAGATGCCCTCGAAGAAGATGTAGAAGAGAACGATGTCGAGCGCGCAGAAGGTCCCGACCATCAGGGTATCCATGATCAGGAAGGTGATCATGTACTCCTTGACGCGCTCGGTCACCGAGAACCAGGAGCCGACGATCACGACGACGGTGAGGAGGGTCGAGAGGAGAACGAGCCAGAGCGAAATGCCGTCCACGCCCATCTCGTAGCGGATGCCCAGAGGCTCGAGCCAAGCGGCCTGCTCGACCAGCTGGTAGCCGCCCTGGGCCGGATCGAAATTGGCCCAGATCATGAGCGAGAGGGCGAAGGTCGCGAGCGCCGTCCAGAGCGCCACCGCGCGCGCGTTCTGCGCGACGATCGCGCTCTCGCCGCGGACGAAGAGGATGAAGGCCACGCCCACGAGCGGCAGGAAGGTGGTGAGCGAAAGCAAGGGCCAGTCGCTCATGGGCTCAGCCCCCGAGGAGGAAGAGGTAGAGGCCGACCAGGAGGACGAGCCCGATCAGCATGGCGAACGCGTAGTGGTAGAGGTAACCGGTCTGCAGCCGCACGGTCCGGGCCCCACCGGCGAGCGCGGTCCGGGCGATACCGTCGGGGCCGAAACGGTCGATGATGCCGACGTCGCCGCCTTGCCAGAAGACCCGACCCAGGGCCAAGGCCGGACGAACGAACAAGAGATCGTAGAGCTCGTCGAAGTACCACTTGTTGTAGAGGAAGGTGTGGAGCGGTCGAACCGCGGCCACGACCCGGTCGGGGAGATCGGGCCTCGCGACGTAGAACAGCCAAGCGAGGCCGAGACCCGCGGCCATGGCGAAAGTCGGGGCGAGCTTCACGAGCAGCGGGACCTCGTGCATCGCGTGCATCACGTGGTTGTCCGGACCGGTGACGATCGCCCCGGCCCACCAACCGCCCTCGGGGTCGAGCATGCCCTTGCCGAGCCAGCCGGCCAGGAGCGCACCCGCCGCGAGCACGAAGAGCGGCACGGTCATCACAGGCGGGCTCTCGTGGACATGTTCCATCCTGTGGTGGTCGGCGCGCGGCTCGCCGTGGAAGGTCAAGAACATGAGCCGACCCGAATAGAAGGCGGTCAGCACCGCCGCCAAGAGGCCGAGCCAGAAGGCATAAAGGTGGAAGGCGTTGTGCGAGGCCCAGGCGGCTTCGAGGATGGCGTCCTTGGAAAAGAAGCCGGCCGTGCCGGGGAAGCCCACGAGCGCCAGCGTACCGATCCACATCATGGCATAGGTGATCTTGATCTTGTCGGCGAGGCCACCCATCCGGCGCATGTCCTGCTCGTCCGACAGGGCGTGGATCACCGAGCCCGCGCCCAAGAAAAGGAGGGCTTTGAAGAAGGCGTGGGTCACGAGATGGAAGATGCCGGCGGCATAAGCGCCCACGCCGCAGGCGAAGAACATGTAGCCGAGCTGCGAGCAGGTCGAATAGGCGATCACCCGTTTGATGTCGAACTGGGTGAGCCCGACCGTGGCGGCGAAGAGCGCGGTCGAGGCGCCGACCACGGTCACGACCGCCAGCGCTACCGGCGCGAGCTCGAAAACCGGCGAGAAGCGGGCGACGAGGAAGACGCCCGCGGTCACCATGGTCGCGGCGTGGATCAGCGCCGAGACCGGGGTCGGGCCCTCCATGGCGTCCGGCAGCCAAGTGTGCAGGCCGAGCTGGGCCGACTTGCCCATCGCACCGATGAAGAGGAGGAGGGCCATCACCGTCAAAGCATCGGCCGTGAGGCCGAAGACCGTCACCGTCTGCCCGGCGTGGCCGGCCGCCTCGGCGAAGATCACGTCGTATTGGATACTGTCGAACAGGAGGAAGCAGAGGGCGACGCCCAGGGCCAAGCCGAAATCGCCCACGCGGTTGACGATGAAGGCCTTGAACGCCGCGGCACAAGCCGAGGGCCGGGTGTACCAGAAGCCGATCAAGAGGTAGGAGGCGACGCCCACGCCCTCCCAGCCGAAATAGAGCTGCAGGAGGTTGTCGCTCGTCACCAGCATCAGCATCATGAAGGTGAAGAGCGAGAGGTAGGAGAAGAACCGCGGCACACTCGCGTCGTGTGCCATGTAGCCGATCGAGTAGATGTGGATGAAGCAGGAGACGAAGCTCACCACGAACATCATGACCGTGGAGAGCGTGTCGACCCGCAGCGCCCAGTCGACCTCGAGGCCCCCGACCTCGATCCAGCGCAGCACGGGCACCTCGAAGGCCGGATCACCCGTGTAGAGGACAAGGCCGATCACCGAGCAGGTGGCCGAGACGACCATGAGCCCGCAGGTGACGAGCTGGGCGCCGCGATCGCCGAGCTGGCGGCCGAACAGGCCGGCCAGGACCGCGCCCAAAAGCGGGCTGAAAACCAGAATGAGGTGCAGCACGGTGGCTCAGCCCCGCATCAGGTTGATGTCCTCGACCTCGATGCTGCCGCGGTTGCGGAAATAGACGACGACGATCGCGAGGCCGATCGCCGCTTCCGCCGCGGCCACGGTGAGGATGAACATGGCGAACACCTGGCCCGCGAGGTCGCCGAGCGCCACGCTGAAGGCCACGAAGTTGATGTTGACGGCCAACAGGATCAGCTCGACCGACATCAAGATCACGATCACGTTCTTGCGGTTCAAGAAGATCCCGAACACGCCGATCGTGAAGAGCGTCGCGGCGAGCGTCAGATAATGCCCGAGCGGGATCGCACCCATCACACCCCCTTGCCCGGCTCGACCCGCTCGAGGACGAGGGTCTCTTCGCGTCGACGGTGGACCTGGCGGGCGACGTCCTGGCGCTTGACGCCGACCCGCTCGCGCAAGGTGAGCGCGATGGCGCCGATGATGGCCACCAGGAGCACCACACCGGCGATCTGGAAGACCAGGAAATGCTCGGTGTAGAGGAGCCGACCGAGGGCGCGGGTGTTGTCGACGGCCTCGACCGCCGCGCCGCCCGGGGTCACCGGCTCGCGGAACGCCCAGGTCCCCGCGACCAGCACGAGCTCGGCCAACAGCACGAGCCCGACGAGCGCCCCCACCGGCAGATATTCGATGAAGCCCTCGCGTAGCCGGACGAAGTTGATGTCGAGCATCATCACCACGAACATGAACAGCACGGCCACCGCGCCCACGTAGACGACCACGAGCACCATGGCGAGGAACTCGGCGCCGATCAGCACGAAGAGGCCGGCGGCGTTGAAGAAGCAGAGGATCAAGAAGAGCACCGAGTGGACCGGGTTCTTGGCCGAGATCACCATGACCGCCGACGCCACGGTCACCGCGCCCATGAGCCAGAAAAGGAAGAGTTCGGCGCTCAAGGCTGCCTCCCGGGCTCAGCGATAGGGCGCATCGCGCTCGAGGTTGGCGGCGATCTCGCGCTCCCAGCGCTCGCCGTTCGCGAGGAGTTTCTCCTTGGTGTAGAACAGCTCGGCCCGGGTCTCGGCGGCGAAGGCGTAGTTCGGCCCCTCGACGATCGCATCGACCGGGCAGGCTTCCTCGCAAAAGCCGCAATAGATGCACTTGGTCATGTCGATGTCGTAGCGGGTCGTGCGCCGGCTGCCGTCGGCCCGGGGCTCGCTCTCGATGGTGATCGCCTGCGCCGGGCAGATCGCCTCGCAGAGCTTGCAGGCGATGCAGCGCTCCTCGCCGTTGGGGTAGCGGCGCAGCGCGTGCTCGCCGCGGAAGCGCGGCGAGAGCGGCCCGCGCTCGTAAGGATAGTTCAAGGTGACCTTGCGCTTGAACATGTAGCGGAAGGTCATGGCGAAGCCCTTGATCAGCTCCTGCCAGAGGATCGTGCGGGCCACCTTGTCGAGGGTCGCCATCGTTCCTCTCCTCAGCCCGCGGCCGCGGGCAGCAGGTCGAACGCCAGCATCACGCCGGCCGTGAGCACCACCCAGGCGAGCGAGAGCGGCAACAGCACCTTCCACCCGAGCCGCATGAGCTGGTCGTAGCGGTAGCGCGGCAAGGTCGCGCGTGCCCAGATGAAGATGAACAAGACGAGGCAGATCTTGAGGATCAGCCACAACGGCCCGGGGATCCAGGTGAACGGCCAGATCGGCAGCGGCGGCAGCCAGCCCCCCAAGAAGAGCACGCTCGCGATCGCGCTCATGAGGATCATGTTGGCGTATTCGCCCAGGAAGAAGAGGGCGAAGGTCATCGAGCTGTACTCGACGTTGTAGCCGGTCACGAGCGAGCTCTCGTCCTCCGGCAGGTCGAAGGGGTGCCGGTTGGTCTCGGCCAGGATCGAGACCAAGAAGATCATGAACATCGGGAAGTGCCAGAAGACGTACCAGCCCTGCTCGGCCTGGGCACGCACGATCGCCGAGAGGTTCAACGACCCGGCACTGATGAGCACCGAGATGATGATGAGACCGATCGCGATTTCGTAACTCACCATCTGGGCCGAGGAGCGCAGCGCCCCCAGAAAGGCGTAGCGCGAATTCGAGGCCCAGCCGGCCATGATGATACCGTAGACGCCGAGCGAGCTCACTGCGAAGAGGTAGAGCACGCCCACGTTGATGTCGGCGAGCACGAGCCCCTCGCCGAACGGGATCACCGCCCAACCGATGAGGGCCAGGACGAAGGTGACCATCGGCGCCAGGACGAACACGACCTTGTTGGCACCGGTCGGGATCACCGTCTCTTTGACGAACAGCTTGAGCCCGTCGGCCAGAGGCTGGAGCAGGCCGTAAGGCCCCACGGTCATGGGCCCCTGGCGCAGCTGCATCGCCGCGATCACCTTGCGCTCGGCATAGGTGAGATAGGCTACCGCCAACAAAAGCGGCACGACGATCGCGAGGATCTGGAAGACCAGGACGGTCACGGGCCAGATCGTCGAGGCGAAGAGCTCACCCATGGGTGCCGGTGGCCTCCTGGACCCGCGCGGCGAGGAGCGCGCTGCATTCGGCCATCACCGAGGAGGCGCGGCTGATCGGGCAGGTCCGCCAGTAATCCTCGATCGGCGAACGGAACGGCGCCGGATCGCCCGGCCCCGCCCGACCGAAGCTCCCCCACTCGGCCGGCCGGATGCGGTCGAGCTCGCCGAGCTGCGGGGCGAGCTCGGCCATACGCGCGCGCACTTGCGCGGGCGTGTCGAGCGGCACGGTCCGCCCGACCGCCTCGGAAAGCGCCCGCAGGATCCGCCAATCCTCCTTGGCCTCGCCGGGCGGGAAGACGGCGAGCCTGCCACGCTGCGGCCGGCCCTCGAGATTGACCCAGGTGGCGTTCTTCTCGGTGTAGGCGGCCCCCGGCAGGATGGCACTCGCGATCGGTGCCGTCCGATCGCCGTGCGTGCCGAGATGGACGACGAAGGCTTTCTCGAGCCGCTTCGGGTCGACCTCCTCGACGCCGATCGAAAAGACGAGCTCGATCTCGCCGCGCTCGATCCCGGCGAGGATGCCGGCGAGATCGCGCCCGCCGGGCCCCGGCACGAGGCCGAGCTCGAGCCCGCCCACCCGGGCCGCGGCGGTGTGCAGGAGGTTGAAGCCGTTCCAACCCGGGCGCACGAGCCGCACGCTCTCGGCGAGCCTGTGGGCGAGGCCCAAGATGGCCGCGCCGTCCGGCCGGGCGAGCGCGCCCATCCCCAGGATCAACATCGGCCGCTCGGCCGCGGCGAGCTTCTCGGCGAAACTGTGCCAGCCGTGCGCGACCTCCTCGAGCGTGGGCGGGCCCGCGCCCAGATCCTGGACAGGATAGGTGAGGTCGAACGGCACACCGATCCGCCCGACGGTGAAGCCGCCGCGCCGCCAGCGCTTGCGGATCCGGGCGTTGACGAGCGGTGCCTCCCAGCGCGGGTTGGTGCCCACCAGGAGGCAGACGTCCGCCTGCTCGATTCCCGCGATCGTCGTGTTGAAGAGGTACTGGGCGCGCGGCCGGATGCCGAGCGGCGATCCGTCCTGGCGGCACTCGACGTGCGGCGTGCCGAGCCGCTCGGCGAGCTCTTTGACGAGCACCATGGTCTCGCAGTCGACCTGGTCGCCGATCAGGAACGCGATCCGGTTCGGGTCGGTGGCTCGCACCCGATCGGCCACCGCCGCGAGCACGGTCTTCCAATCGACCGGCTCGAGCTTGCCGGCCTTACGGAGCATCGGCACATCCAGCCGGCGCTTCTTGAGACCGTCGTAAGCGAAGCGGCTCTTGTCGGCGAGCCACTCCTCGTTCACCTCTTCGTGGAGCCGCGGCAGGATCCGCATGACCTCGTTGCCGCGGCTGTCGATGCGGATCGACGAGCCCACGGCGTCGAGGACGTCGACCGATTCGGTCTTTTTGAGCTCCCAGGTGCGCGCCCGGTACTCGTAGGGTTTCGAGTTGAGGGCACCCACGGGGCACAAGTCGATGATGTTGCCCTGCAGCTCCGAGCTCAAGGCGGCCTCGACCCAGGTCGTGATCTCCATGTGCTCGCCGCGGTGAACGGCGCCGAGCTCTTCGACACCCGCGATCTCGTTCAAGAAACGGATGCAGCGGGTGCAGTGGATGCACCGCGTCATGTGGGTGGAGATCAAGGGACCCAGATATTTGTCGGCGACCGGCCGCTTGTTCTCTTTGAAGCGGCTCTTGTCGGGACCGTAGAAGAGCGTGAGGTCCTGGAGATCGCACTCGCCGCCCTGGTCGCAGATCGGGCAGTCCAGCGGGTGGTTGATCAACAAGAGCTCGAGCACGCCCTTCCTGGCCTTGTGCACGGTCGGGCTGTCGGTGTGCACCACCATGCCGTCGGCCGCCGGCAGGGCACAGGAGGCCTGCGGCTTCGGCATCTTCTCGACCTCGACCAGGCACATCCGGCAATTGCCCGCGATGTTGAGCCGGGGATGGAAGCAGAAGACCGGGATCTCGCGGCCGGCCGCCTCGCAGGCCTGCAGCACGGTCGAGCCGGGCGGGACTTCGACGAGCTCGCCGTCGATCGTGAGCTTGGGCATCGCCGCCGCCTCCTCAGGCCGCCCGCTTGGTCACGAGCTTGCGCTCGCGGATCCGCCGCTCGAGCTCGCCTCGGAAATGTCGGATCAGCCCCTGCACGGGCCATGCCGCGGCGTCGCCGAGCGCACAGATCGTGTGGCCCTCGATCTCCTTGGTGACGTCCAAGAGCTGGTCGATCTCCGCCGGCTCGGCCTCGCCCTTGGCCATCCGCTCCATCATCCGCCAGAGCCAGCCCGTCCCCTCGCGGCAGGGTGTGCACTGGCCGCAAGACTCGTGCATGTAGAACTTCGAGAGCCGAGCGATCGCCTTCACGATGTCGGTCGAGCGGTCCATCACGATCACGCCCGCCGTGCCGAGCCCGGATTGCACCTCGCGCAAGGAGTCGAAATCCATCCGGACCGAGTCGCAGATCTCCTTGGGGATGAGCGGCACGGAGCTGCCGCCCGGGATCACCGCCAAGAGATTGTCCCAGCCACCCCGGACCCCGCCCGCGTGCTTCTCGAGCAAGGTCTTCAAGGGAATCCCCATCTCCTCTTCGACCGTGCAGGGATGGTTCACGTGGCCGGAGATGCAGAAGATCTTGGTGCCGGTGTTGTTCGGCCGCCCGAGGCCCGCGAACCACGCGGCACCCCGCCGGTAGATCGTGGGAACGACCGCGATCGTCTCGACATTGTTCACGGTGGTCGGTCGGCCGTAGAGACCGACCGCGGCCGGGAAGGGCGGCTTGAGGCGCGGCTGGCCCTTCTTGCCCTCGAGGCTCTCGAGCAGCCCCGTCTCCTCGCCGCAGATGTAGGCCCCCGCACCGCGGTGCAGATAAAGCTCGAAATCGTAGCCCGAGCCGCAGGCGTTCTTGCCGATGAGCCCGGCCGCGTAGGCTTCGTCGATCGCCGCCTGGAGGATTTGCGCTTCGCGCACGAACTCACCGCGGATGTAGATGTAGCCCGCGGTGCAGCCCATCGCGGCCCCGGCCAAAAGGCAGCCCTCGATCAGCTTGTGCGGCTCGTTGCGGATGATCTCGCGGTCCTTGCAGGTGCCGGGCTCGGACTCGTCGGCGTTGACCACGAGATAGACCGGCCCGTCCGCCTGCTTCGGCATGAACGACCATTTGAGGCCGGTCGGGAACCCCGCCCCGCCGCGGCCCCTGAGCCCCGATTCCTTCATCTCCTTGACGAGCCAGTCCCGGCCTTTGAGGATGATGTCCTTGGTGCCGTCCCAGTCGCCCCGCCGGCGGGCCGCCTCGAGGTTCCAGGGCCGCTCGCCGTAGAGGTTGGTGAAGATCCGGTCGCGGTCGTGCAGCATCACTCGCCCACTTCCAAAAGCGTGGTCTTGCCGCCCGCCGGCATCGAGCCCTTCCGGCCCGATTGCGGCCCCGGCTCGGGCCGCTCCCCCCGGACCACCGCCTCGAGCACGGCCTTGGCCCGCTCGTAGGTGAGGTCCTCGTAGAAATCGTCGTCGATCCAGAGCACGGGCGCGTTGGCGCAGGCGCCCAGGCACTCGAACTCGCGCAAATAGAAGCGCCCGTCGGGTGAGCTCTCGCCGGGCTCGCAGCCCAGCACTTCGCGCGCCGCCTTCAAGACCGCATCCGAGCCGCACAGCCAGCAGGGCGTGGTCGTGCACACCCGCACCTGCACCGGGCCCACGGGCTCGATGTTGAACATGTCGTAGAAGGAGGCGACCTCGTAGACCCGGATCTTGGCCATGCCGAGGAACTCGGCCACGTAGTCGAGCGCCGCTTTCGGCAGCCAGCCGCCGTGCTGCGCCTGTGCCAGATGGAGGAGCGGCAGCACCGCGCTCGCCTGCCGACCCGGCGGGTAGCGGGCGATGACCCGCTTCGCCTCCTCGAGGTTTTCGGGGGTGAAGGCGAACCGGTCGACATCGGGCGCCATCGCACCGTAGGGCTTCTTCGCACCCGGGGCGGCGCTCATCGGTCGATCTCCCCGAAGACGATGTCGAGCGAGCCGATGATCGCCACGACGTCGGCGAGCTGATGGCCCTTGCTCATGAAGTCGAGGGCTTGGAGGTGGACATAGCCGGGTGAGCGGATCTTGCAGCGATAGGGCTTGTTGGTGCCGTCCGAGACCAGATAGACGCCGAACTCGCCCTTGCCACTCTCGACCGCGGCATAGACCTCACCCGCGGGCACCCGCACGCCCTCGGTGTAGAGCTTGAAGTGGTGGATCAGCGCCTCCATCGAGCTCTTCATGAGCGCCCTGGGCGGCGGGGTGATCTTGTAGTCTTGTACGCGGACCGGCCCCTCCGGCATCTGTTCGAGGCACTGCCGCATGATCTTCAAGGATTCGCGGATCTCCGCCATCCGGACGAGGTAGCGGTCCCAGCAATCGCCGTTCTTGCCGACCGGCACCAGGAAGTCCATCCGGTCGTAAACCTCGTAAGGCTGCGCCTTGCGGAGATCCCAGGGGATTCCCGAAGCGCGCAGCATGGGCCCGCTGAAGCCCCAGTCGAGCGCGTCCTGCGGCTTCACCACGCCGATGTCGACCGTCCGCTGTTTGAAGATGCGGTTCTCCGTCAACAGCTCGTCCATGTCGTCGAGCTTGGGGACGAACTGCTCGATCCACGCGGCGATCCGGTCTTCGAGCCCGTCCGGCAGATCACGCGCCACCCCGCCGAAGCGGTAGTAGTTGGCGTGCATCCGCGCACCCGAGACCTCCTCGTAGAAGCCCATGAGCTTCTCCCGCTCCTCGAACATCCAAAGGAGCGGGGTCATGGCGCCCACGTCGAGCGCCATGGTCGTGACGTTCAAGAGATGGTTCAAGATGCGGGTGATCTCGTCGAACAGGACGCGAATGTACTGGGCGCGGATCGGCACTTCGCAGCCCAAGAGCCGCTCGACCGCGAGCACGTAGGCGTGCTCCTGGCAGAGCATCGAGCAATAATCCAGCCGGTCGAAATAAGGGATGTTCTGCAGGTACGGCCGATATTCGATGAGCTTCTCGGTACCCCGGTGGAGGAGGCCGATGTGCGGGTCGGCCCGCTCAACCACCTCGCCGTCCATCTCGAGGACGAGGCGCAGCACCCCGTGGGCCGCCGGATGCTGCGGCCCGAAATTGATCGCGAAGGTCTCGAGCCTCGTTTCGGCCATGGCCGATCTCGTCCTCCTCGCGGGCGCCGGCGTCGCGCTGTCTCGGCCGGCCGTGCTCTCGCTTCAAGCCGGCCGGTGCGCGACGGCGCGCCGCAGCCGCTCAGCGTGCCGCCTTCTCGTCGCCCGGCAGCACGCCGCCCCCACCCTCCCAGGGGCTCAGGAAGTCGAAGGTGCGGAAATCTTGGCGCAGCTTGACCGGCTCGTAGACCACCCGCTTCTGCTCGTCGTCGTAGCGGAGTTCGACATGGCCCGTGAGCGGGAAGTCCTTGCGCAACGGATGGCCCTCGAACCCGTAATCGGTCAAGATCCGCCGGAGGTCGGGATGGTCGGCGAAGTAGATGCCGTACATGTCCCACGCCTCGCGCTCGAACCAGCCGGCGGTCGAGAACAGCTCGACCACCGAGGGTACCGGGGTGGTCTCGTCGGTCTCGACCTTCACCCGGATCCGCTGATTGTGCTTGAGCGAAAGGAGATGGTAGACGACCTCGAAGCGTCGCTCGCGCTCGGGATAGTCGACCCCGCAGAGATCGACGAGCTCCTTGAAGAGCATGTTCGGATCGTCGCGCAGGAAGGCCAACACCCGGCGGATCACCGCGGCCGGCACCGTGATCGTGAGCTCGCCACGGGCGATCTTCGCGGCGAGCAGATGATCACCCAGGACCGGCTCGATGAGCGCCAGCAGGTCCTGCAGCGCGGCCTCGCGCTCGGCCAGGGTCTCGACGGGCATGCTCCTCTCCGCCTCAGCGCAGGATCGTGGCCGTGCGGCGGATCTTCCGCTGCAACAACAGAATGCCGTAGACCAACGCCTCGGCCGTGGGCGGGCAGCCCGGGACGTACACGTCGACCGGCACGATCCGATCGCAGCCCCGCACGACCGAGTAGCTGTAGTGGTAATAGCCTCCGCCGTTCGCGCAGGACCCCATCGAGATCACGTAGCGCGGTTCGGCCATCTGGTCGTAGACCTTGCGCAACGCCGGCGCCATCTTGTTGCAGAGCGTGCCGGCCACGATCATGACGTCGGATTGCCGGGGGCTCGGCCGGAACACGCAACCGAACCGGTCGAGATCGTAGCGCGAGGCGGCGGCGTGCATCATCTCGACGGCGCAGCAGGCGAGACCGAAGGTCATCGGCCACAAGGAGCCCGAGCGGGCCCAGCCGACGAGTTCGTCGAGCTTGGTGACGAGGAAGCCCTTGTCGCGGACCTCGCTCTCGACCCCCTGGAAGAACGGGTCGATCCGCGGCCGGGCGGCGAGGGCGGCATCGGCGTTCATGCTCACTCCCACTCGAGGGCACCCTTCTGCCATTCGTAAATGAAGCCCACCGTCAAAACGGCAAGGAAAAGCACCATCGATCCGAAGCCGAACAGGCCGATGTCGCCGAGCGCCACGGCCCAGGGGAACAGGAAGGCGACCTCGAGGTCGAAGATGATGAACAGGATGGCGACCAGGTAGAAGCGCACGTCGAAGCGCTGGCGGGCGTCGCCGAAGGGCTGGAAGCCGCATTCGTAGGCCGACAGCTTCTCCGCATCGGGGCGCTGGGGTGCCACGAGCAACGAGGCCAGCACGATCAGGAGAGCCAGGCCCACGGCGATCCCGAGGAAGACCAGGATCGGCAGGTATTCGACCAGATAGCCGTCCATCCGCCCTCACCAGCTTCGGCCGCATCCGGCCGGCGCGGCGCGGACCTTAGGCTTGTGCGCCGCAAAAGCCAAGCGATGCGCGAGGCGGCCGCGCGCGGCGTCGGCGACGATGCAAGGAGGCCGTGGTCGCGGGCGCGGTGGCGAGGACGACGGGACTTGAACCCGCGACCTCCGGCGTGACAGGCCGGCGCTCTGACCAGCTGAGCTACGTCCCCGCGCAGACCCGCGGCATGTAGGGGGACGGAAGCGCGCTGTCAACGCCGCGGCCACCCTCGACCGCGGCGGGTCGTCGCGACCGGCCCGAGGGGCGCGGATCGCCCGGGGCGCAGCGGCCGCCCTTGCCGGCGCGCCGCCCGGCCCCTAGCCTCCGCGCGCGGACGGGCGTAGCTCAGGGGTAGAGCGCGACGCTTACACCGTCGTGGTCGGGGGTTCGAATCCCTCCGCCCGTACCAGCGATCGCCGCGAGCTTTTGGCCGAGCCGGCGCCGGAGCGGTGCGAGCGGGCCGTCGAGCCGGACCGGCTCGCCGTCGCGCAGCCGGACCAGGAGGGCGCGCGCGTGCGCCCGATCGAGCTCCGCCTCGAGCAGCGGGTCGAGGGCGAGGGCCCGCTCACCCAGCCGGCGCAGCCGGCCGATCGGCTCGGCCGGCAGGCCCCAGCCGGAGAGCGCGGCTTCGGCGAGCCCCGGAAACCGCGGTCGGGTGCGGAACAGCGCCACGAGACGGCCCGCCGTCCCCGGCTCGCGCTGCCAGAGCGCGCCCCAGATGCCCGGCGAGCGCAGCTCGTCGACCATCCGCGCGAACGCCCGCGCCGCCACGGGCGTCGGCTCCAGCCGCCATGCCCCTTCGCCGTCGACGGCCGCCGGCACGATCGGCGCCGGTACGATCCACGCCACGCTCATCGCGCGTCTCCCGTCCGGAGGTCGTCTCCCGGGCCCAGCCTGCCGCATGTCGTCGACAACCTGTCGACAGATCTTCTATCTAGAGTTGACAAACGCGGTTGGGCAACAGCGAACGGCGTGCTGCGACCGCGAACGGCGGGTCGGCTCGTCAGGGCGCGGCGCCATGGCTAGGCTCTCTCTCGTCCCCCTTTTCCGCGGAGCCCCGCCCGAGCCGTGCCGGCGAACCGTCGAACCTCGCCCCGCATCACCCCGGTCCACACCGCCGTGCCCGGCCGGGTGCGCGTCAAGGTCGCGGGCCTCAAGGGGTGCGCGCGGACCGCCCGGGTCCTCGAGCACGGGGCCGCCGGGCACGAACGGATCACCCGCGCCCGGGCCAACCCGCTCACCGGATCGCTCCTGGTCGAGCACCGCCCCGGCCTCGACCTCGCCGGGCTACTGACCTGGCTCGAGGAGCTGCTCGACCGGCTGCCGGAGCTGCTCGCTCCGGCCCCGGACCCGGAGCCCGAGCGGCCGCGGTCGGTGCCGGACGATCCGCCCGCGGGCCCGGCCTGGCACCTGCTCTCGGCGGAGGAGGTGGCCGCCTTTCTCGACACCGACCTCGAGCGCGGCCTCTCGCTCCCGGAGGCCCGCGCCCGGCTCGCTCGCGACGGGCCGAACAGCCTCCCGCCGCCGCACCGCCGCTCCGAACTCGCGATCCTGGCCGACCAGCTCGTCTCCCTACCGGTGGGACTCCTCGCGGTCTCGGCGGGGGTCTCGCTCCTCACGGGCGGGCTCGCCGACGCGGTCGTGATCCTCGGCGTCGTGGCCGCGAACGCGACGATCGGCTGGTACACCGAGAGCCGGGCCGAGCGGATCATCGCCAGCCTCGAGACGACCGAACCGCCCCCCGCGCTCGTGATCCGCGACGGTCGGCCGCAACGGGTGGCGGCCGAGGAGGTCGTCCGCGGCGACCTGCTCGAGCTCGAGCCGGGGACCCGGATCGCCGCCGACGGCCGGCTCGTCGCGGTCGACGGGCTCGCGGTCGACGAGAGCGCCCTCACCGGCGAGAGCTTGCCGGTGCGGAAGGGCGTCGCGGCGCTGGCCGACCCGATGGTCCCGATCGCCGAGCGGGTGAACCTCGTCTTCCGCGGCAGCGTGGTCACGGGTGGCCGCGGCCGGGCGATCGTCGTGGCGACCGGCGTGGCGAGCGAGGCCGGCCGGATCCAGGCACTTTTGGGCAGCGTCGCCCCGCCGCCCACGCCCTTGCAACAGCGGCTCGAAGCGCTCGGTCGCCAGCTCGTGCTGCTGAGCGCGGGTGTGTGCGTCGGGATCTTCGGGATCGGCCTCCTGCGCGGCTTGGGTCTCTTGCCGATGGCGAGCACCGCGGTTTCGCTCGCGGTCGCGGCGCTGCCGGAAGGCCTGCCGGCGGTCGCCACCACCACGCTCGCGCTCGGGATCGGCCGGATGCGCGAGAAGGGCGTGCTCGTCCGCAAGCTCGCGGCGATCGAGACCTTGGGCTCGGTCCAGGTGCTCTGTTTCGACAAGACCGGGACCTTGACGCAGAACCGGATGGCGGTGGCGGCGGTCGGGCTCGGCAGCCCCCCCGCCTACCGGCGGGGCACCACGGTCGAGGCGCTCTTGGGGCCGGCCGAGGCCCGGCCGCCCGCGGCGGCCGATCTCTTGGCCGTGGCGACGCTCTGCAGCGAGGTCGAGCTCGACGGCGACGGGCCGGATCCGAGCCTCGACGGTTCGCCGACCGAGACCGCCCTCGTCCGCCTCGCCCTCGAGGCCGGGCTCGACGTCCGCGGCCTACGTGCCCTTCGGCCGCGGGTGCAGCTCGTGCCGCGCAGCGAGGAGCGGCCCTGGATGGCGAGCCTGCACCGCCTGCCGTCCGGCGGCATCCTCGTCGCGGTCAAGGGTAGCCCCGCCGCGGTGCTGGAGCGCTGTACCGTGGTCCACGAGGGCGCAGCCCTCGTCCCGCTCGATCCCGAGCGCCGTCGGCGGATCCTCGCCATGAACGAATCGATGGCGGCGGGGGGTCTGCGGGTCCTGGGCTTCGCGATCGCCGAGCGCGCCGCGGGCGAGCCGGATGCGATCGAGGATCTCCGCTGGCTCGGCCTCGTGGGCCTCGCCGATCCGATCCGGCCGGGCATGAAGGAGCTGATCCGCACCTTCCACGGTGCCGGCATCCGCACCGTGATGATCACCGGCGACCAGAGCGCCACCGCTTACGCGATCGCCAAGGAGCTCGAGCTCGCGGGCGATGGCGAGATCGAGATCCTCGACAGCACCCATCTCGACCGGCTCGAGCCCGCCATGCTCGAGGCGCTCGCGCCGCGGGTCCACGTCTTCGCCCGGGTGAGCCCCTCCCACAAGCTCGCGATCGTCCGCGCCCTGCAGCGCAAGGGCCTCGTGGTCGCCATGACCGGCGACGGGGTCAACGACGGGCCGGCGCTCGAGGCCGCCGATGTCGGGGTCGCGATGGGCAAGGGCGGCACCGAGGTGGCGCGCGAGATCGCCGACATCGTGCTCGCCGACGACGAGCTTTCGACCATGGCGACGGCGATCGCCGAGGGCCGCACGACCTATGCCGACATCAAGAAGGCGGTGCGCTATCTGCTCTCGACGAACCTCTCGGAGATCGCGGTCACCGCAGCGGGCGTGGTGCTCGGCGCGGGGGCGATCGTGAGCCCGATCCGGCTCCTTTGGCTCAACCTCGTCTCGGATGTCTTGCCGGCCTTGGCCCTCGCGCTCGAGCCCGCCGAGCCCGACGTCCTGAAACGGCCGCCGCGCGATCCGCGCACGCCCTTCGCTACGGCGGGCGAGTTCGCCCGCTACGGCCGCGAAGGCTTGGTGATCAGCGCCGGCGCGCTCGCCACCTGGGCCGCGGCCCGGGCGCTCCGCGGTGCGGCCTCGCCGCTGCCGGGGACGGTCGCCTTCCACACGCTCACCACGGCCCAGCTCCTCCATGCGCTCGCCTGCCGCAGCGATCGGCGCAGCCTCCTGCCCGGCGCCCCACCCCTCGCCCGCAACCCCTGGCTCGAGGTCGCGCTGCCGGTGAGCGGGGCGCTGCAGCTCGCGACGATGCTCCTGCCGCCGCTGCGCGACCTGTTGGCCCTCGCGCCGCTGGGCCCGCTCGAAATCGGCCTGGTCGCTGCCGGCAGCGTGCTCCCGCTGCTCGTCAACGACGCGCTCGCGCCGTCCGCGCCCGAACCCGTGGGAGGTGCGTCCCCATGATGCAGGACTTCGTCTTCACCTCCGAATCGGTAACCGCCGGCCACCCCGACAAGCTCTGCGACCGGATCAGCGATGCGATCGTCGACCGCTTCCTGGCCCGCGACCCGTTCGCCCGGGTCGAGGCCGAATGCGCGGTCGCGACGGGCACCCTCTTCCTCGCCTGCCGCTTCGCCTCCGCCGCTCGGCTCGACTTGCCGTCGATCGCCCGCGAGACGATCGCGCGGACGGGCTACCTGGGCGGGGCGTTCGACGCCGGGACCTGCTCGATCCTGACGAGCCTCGCCGAGAGCACGACCGCGGCCCGGCTTGAGCTCGACGAGGCCGAGCTCGACGATGCCGGGATCGAGGCGATCCCGGCCACGCATCAGGTCACCACGTTCGGCTTCGCCTGCCGGCAGACGGCCGAGCTCATGCCGCTGCCGATCGTCCTCGCCCATCGGCTTGCCCGGGGGCTCGAGCGGGCGCGCGCCGAGCTCCCCTGGCTCATGCCCGACGGCAAGGTCCAAGTCGCGGTCGAGTATCGCAGCCGACGCCCGGCCCGGATCCACGCCTTGGCCCTGATCGCCGCCCTCGACCCGGACCGCCGACCGACGCCGGCCGAGCTCGAAGAGGCGTTGCGGACCCGGGTGATCGCGCCCGCCTTCGCGGACGTCGAGCTGCGCCCCGATCCGCGCACCCGGATCCTGATCAACCCGGGCGGGCCGTTCCTCGTGGGCGGCCCGGCGCGCCATGCCGGGCTCACCGGCCGCAAGACCGGGATCGACTCTTATGGCGAGTACGCACGGCACAGCGGGGCGGCGCTGTCGGGCAAGGATCCCGCCCGGATCGACCGGATCGGCGCTTATGCCGCCCGTTGGGCGGCCAAGAACGTGGTCGCGGCCGGCCTCGCCGAAGCCTGCGAGGTCCAACTCTCCTGGACGATCGGCCTCGCCCGGCCGGTGAGCCTCGTGGTCGAGACCTTCGGCACCGGCCGGATCGCCGAGGCGGAGATCGCCGAGCGGCTCGTCCGCGCCTTCGATTTCCGCCCGGCGGCGATCGTCCGGGCGTTCGACCTGCGGCGCCTGCCCGCGCGCCGACCGGAGGGCTTCTTCGCCGAGCTCGCCGCCTACGGCCAGGTCGGCCGCAGCGACCTCGATCTCCCCTGGGAGCGGCTCGACCGGGCCGAGGCCCTGGCCGCCGGCTGAAATCGGAGGCTCAGCCGCCGCCCTCGCCCGGCTCGCCGCCCGCGGCCGCCGCGGGTGCCGCCGGCGCAGCGGCCGGCGCGGCCTCACCCTCGGTCTCGGCTTTGCGCCGCCGGACCGGGGCCTTGCGGACCGGCTTCGCTCCCGCGCCTTCGGCCTTCGCCACCCGCCGCGCCGGGCGGGCGGGCTTCGCGGCCGCCTCTTCGGACGGGGCCGCCGCCTCACCGGGGGTCACCCGCCGCACGATCAGCTCGCTGACCGAGCGGATCACGCCCGTGACGGTGCCCAACAGGTCCTTGACCGCGCCGACCGCGGCCCCACCGATCCCGCCCGCCGCCTCGAGCGCGGCGTTGGCGGCGGCCTTGGCGATCTCGGCGGTCCGCCCGCCGGCCTCGGAGGCGGCATCGAGCGCGCCGTCGATCGCCCGCTTGGCGACCGTCGCGACGTCGGTGCCGGTCCGCGCCGCCGCCTCGATCGCCGCCCGCACGACACTGCCCGCCGCCCCGGCGACGTCGCCGCCGACATCGGCCACGCCCAAGACGGCACCCTTGGCCGCCGCCCGCGCGGTGATCAGCAAGCCGCCCGCCTCCTCGGCCACGGCGAGCGCCGAGCGCGCCGCCTCTTTGGCGATGCCGAGCGCCTCGGCCGCCGCGCGCCCGGTCGCCCGGGCACCCTCGCGGACCCGGGTCCGTACGAGTTCGGCGATCTCTTCCTCGCTCTTGGCGACCTTCTGGAGCTCGCTCCTGACCGCGGCCTCGAGCGCGACGTCGCCCGCCGCACCCGGGGCGGCCTCGCCCGCCGCCTCGTTCTCTCGCTGCATCGGTGTCCCCTTTCCCGACGTTGCCTCTCAACATATGCAACCGAGGGAACCGGCAGAAGACACGCCCCGGCCGGAAATCAGCGGCCGCCGCGGACGAGGTTCGAGGCGTACCACAGGAGGCTCACGGCCGGCCCGGCGAACTGCCCGCGCGCCGCCTGGACGAGCGCCAGGCCGAGCAAGCCCAGGAGCGCAGCGCCCCTGAGATCGAGTTCGCCCGCGGTCGCCCGTCGCAGGCCGGCATCGAGTGCGGCTGCGCGCTCGGCCAGCCTGCGGGGCAGCGGGATCTCCCGGGGCTCGCTGCTTTCGACCCGGACGAAGCCGCGCGCCGCGAGCTCCTCCAAAAGTTGCTCGAGCGGCCCCTCGTGGTGGATCAACAGGCTCGCGGTGAGCGGGTTGGCGTCGACCGCGCGGATCCCGTCCAAGAGTGCGAGCTCGAGGGCGACGGCGTCGAACCAGGCGCGATCGCCGCGCCGGCCGTCGATCTTGAGCCGCACCCGGCCGGGTAGACGGTGGACGAGCCGGGCCGGCTCCGGCTCAGCCATCCGACACGGCCTCTTCGGCCGCAGTCGTGGCCGCGCCGGCGGCGCGCGCGGCGGCGGTCTCCTCGGCGAGCTCGGCGCGGGCTTCGGCGAGCATGTCCTCGGCGACTTCGGCGAGCTCGGCCACCGTCTCGCGGGTCGTCTCGTAGGCCAGGATGACCCCCTTGATCGCCGCCTTGGCGATCGGTCTGCCGACCCGCGCGATCACCGGCAAGAGGACCGGTGCGAGCGCGAGCGTGGCCACGCCGACGAGCACGCCCGTCACGATCGACTCGCCGCGTCCCCCGAGCGGTCCGAGCGCCATGCCCTGTCCCCCGTGCGAAGATGATGCGACCTCGGGGAATGCCACGTGCGGCGGAGGAGGTGCAAGCGCGCCCGGGGCGCTTATGATGGCATCGCGGCGCCCGAGCGGCGCGGCGCCGGAACGGAGGAGGCGCGATCATGGCGCGCGGCGAAGAGAAACCCGAGGACACGGCCCGGCTGGTCATCGAAACGTCACAGGGCCGCCACGAATTCGCCTTCGAACAGGCGGAACTTGCGACCGTGACCTCGGCCCACGTCGTCGTCCTTTTGAGCAACGCCAAGGGCGAGAAGGCCCGCGCCGTCCTCCCCAAGTCGATGCTCCGGAAGGTCGCCAGCCTGAAGCTGCTCTGGTGATCGTACCCCTGCCTGTTGCCCATCGGATGGCTCCGCCGACCCCCGGGCTGCCCCGCGAGGCGCTCGACGAGCTCGAGCGCGCTTGGCTCGCGCTCGAGCGGCCGAGCTTCGCCGCCCAGCTCTCCAGCATCCTCGGCACCCCGCTCGAGCAGATCATCCGCCTGTTGCCCGACGAATGGTCCGCGCGGCTCCGGGGTGCCGCCGAGGCGGCGGTGGTCCGGGCCTACGACCTGGCACGCCCGACCCTCGACGGTGGGTCGACGACGAGCGGTCCGGCGGCACACCGTCTCGCCGCGGCCGCGACCGGCGCGCTCGGTGGTTTCTTCGGCCTGCCGGCGCTGCTCCTCGAGCTCCCGACGACGACGCTCTTGATGCTGCGCGCGATCGCCGACGTGGCGCGGGCCAACGGCGAGGACCCGGCGAGCCCGAAGACCCGGCTCGCCTGCATCAAGGTCTTCGCGCTCGGTGGCCGCAGCCGGGCGGACGACTACGCCGAGCTCGGCTATTACGAGCTGCGGCTCGGCCTCGCCTGGCAGTTCACCACCGTGCCCGCGCTCGAGGCCGGGACCGCCCCGGCCCTGCCCCAGCCGATCGGTCTCTTGCGGGCGATCGGTGCCCGCTTCGGCGTGGTCGTCACCGACAAGGCGGCGGCGCAGGCCGTGCCGATCCTGGGTGCGCTCGCGGGTGCCGCGGTCAACACGCTCTTCATGGACCATTTCCTCCGCGTGGCGGACGGCCATTTCACGGTCCGTCGGCTCGAGCGCCGGTTCGGCCGTCCGGCGGTCGAAGCCGCCTATCGGGCGATCGGCGCCCGCCACGGCAACCCGCGCGGGCTCACGCGAACGCCACGACGCAGGCGAAATAGACGAGCAGCGTGAGCAGGTCCTGGACGACGGTGGCAACCGGCCCCGAGCCGTAGGCCGGATCGAGGCCGAGCCGGCTCAAGATCCAGGGGAAGACGAGGCCGACGCCGGAGGCCGTGGCGCCGGCCGCGAACAGCGCCACCGCGACCGCGATGGCGAGCCCGGTGCTCGCGCCCAACCACAGCGCCGCCGGGATCACCGCTAGGCCCAAGAGGATGCCGAGGATCGCCCCGGTCGCGAGCTCGCCCCAGAGCACCCGGCCCAAAGGCGCCTGCTCGAGCGACAGGCCGCGCACCGCCACCGCCTCGCTCTGGGTCCCGATCGCATCGGCCAGATAGACGATCGCGGGAACGAAGAAGGCGATCGCGACCTCGGCCTGGAGCCGCGCCTCGAAGCCGGCCATGACGCCCGCGGCGAGGATGCTGCCGGCGAGGCCCACGAGGAGCCAGGGCAGCCGATTGACGACACGCCGGACGGGCGGCAGGGCGAGCGCCCCGGTCGCGTGGTTGGCGGAATCCACGATGCCGGTGAAGCGGCGCAGATCCTCCTCGTGCTCGCGCAGGAGCACGTCGACCAACGCCGTCGGCGGCACCACGCCCAGGAAGCGCCGCTCCGCGTCGACCACCGGCACGGCCGCGAGCCGGTGCTGGTGGGCCACGATCGCGACCCGCTCCTGGTCGGTCTCGGCATCGACCGTGGGTGGTGGCGGCCGCATGAGCGCATCCAACGGGATGTCGCGTGCCGCGGCCAAGAGTTCGGCGGTCGGCACCACACCCATGAGCCGCCCCGCCTCGTCGACCACCCAGACCGGATCGAGCGAGGCGTGATGCTCGGTCGAGAGCCGGGCGACCATCTCGGCGACCGGCTCGTCCTGGCGGCCGATCGGCACCCGGCGCTCGAGATGCGCGCGGGCGGTCTCGGCGATCGGGGTCGGCGGCCGGTTCATGCGCGTTCTCCCTCCCGCACCCGATCGGCGCGACCGCCCCCTTCGAGCGACCCGGTCGCCGTGGCTCGTCCCGCGGTGCAGCAGCCGCTTCGCAGTGCATCATGGCGATCGTGTGACGGAAGTGCTATCCGTCCGCCGTCTTCGGGCCACCGAAACGGGGAGACACCCGTGCACCTCGTCGATCTTCCCGGGGTCGAGATCCGCGGCCCCGTCCTCGCCGGATTCGAGCGGATCCTGACGCCGGACGCCCTGGCCTTCCTCGCCGACCTGGAGCGCCGCTTCGGCGGCGAACGGAAGCGGCTTTTGACCCTCCGGGCGGAGCGGCAGAAGCGGCTGGACGCCGGCGAACTCCCCGACTTCCTGCCGGAGACCGCGCACATCCGCGCCGCCGAGTGGAAGGTCTGGCCGGCCCCGGCCGATCTGCAGGACCGCCGGGTCGAGATCACCGGCCCGGTCGACCGCAAGATGGTGATCAACGCGCTCAACTCGGGCGCTTCCTGCTACATGGCGGACTTCGAGGACGCCACCACGCCCACCTGGGTCAACCTGGTCTCGGGCCAGCTCAACCTCCACGACGCTGTTCGGCGCACGATCGGCTACGACGATCCGCAGACCGGCAAGTCCTATCGGCTGGCCGAGAAGACCGCGGTCCTTCTGGTCCGACCGCGCGGCTGGCACCTGCCGGAGGCGCATCTCTTGGTCGACGGTGAGCCCATGTCGGGGGCGCTCTTCGACTTCGGCCTCTTTTTCTTCCACAACGCGAAGGAGCTCGTCGCCCGCGGCAGCGGTCCCTACTTCTACCTGCCCAAACTCGAGAGCCATCTCGAGGCGCGGTTGTGGAACACCGTGTTCCACCACGCCCAGGCCCGGCTCGGCCTGCCGGTCGGGACGATCAAGGCCACCGTGCTCGTCGAGACGATCCTCGCCACCTTCGAGCTCGACGAGATCTTGTGGGAGCTGCGCGAGCACTGCGTCGGGCTCAATTGCGGCCGGTGGGACTACATCTTCAGCTACATCAAGAAGCTGCGGGCGCATCCCGACCGCGTGCTGCCCGACCGGGCGCTCGTGACGATGACCACGCCCTTCATGCGCGCTTATTCGCGGCTCGTGATCAAGACCTGCCATCGCCGCGGCGCGCACGCCATGGGCGGGATGGCGGCGCAGATCCCGATCCGCCACGATCCGGTCAAGAACGAGGCCGCCCTCGCCCGGGTCCGGGCCGACAAGGAGCGCGAGGCGAGCGACGGCCACGACGGCACCTGGGTGGCCCATCCCGGCCTCGTGCCGGTCGCCAAGGAGGTGTTCGACCGGCTGATGCCGGGGCCGAACCAGGTGGACAGCGACAAGCAGCGCGACTTCACCGCGACCGCCGCCGAGCTCCTCGCGCCACCCCCGGGGCCGATCACCGAGCAGGGCCTGCGGACCAATTGCAGCGTGGCGATCGGCTACATCGAGGCGTGGCTGCGGGGCATCGGCTGCGTGCCCTTGAACGACCTCATGGAGGATGCGGCGACCGCCGAGATCAGCCGGGCCCAGCTCTGGCAGTGGCGCCGTCACGGTGCCCGCCTCGACGATGGTCGGCCCGTCGACACGGCGCTGATCCGCCGGACGGTCGAGGAGGAACTCGCGAGGATCGCCGGCGAGCTCGGCGCCGAGCGCTTCGCGGCCGGCCGCTTCCGGGATGCGGCGAAGCTCCTGCTCGAGCTCGTCGAAGCCGACGACCTCGTCGAGTTCCTGACGCTGCCGGCCTACGAGCGGGTGCTCGCCGAGGAGCGCCGCTGAGCCCCTGCGGCAGGGCGCCCGCCCCCTGGACGGCGGCGGTCGCTTGGACGATCTCCCGGTCGGGCCGCCGCAGCGCGGCTGCAACGGAGCGCCCGGGATGATCGCTCGCTGGCCCGGCTGGACCGTGGCCGCCCTCGTCCTGCTGCTCGCAGGCCCGCTCGCGGCCGAGCCGCCGGCTTGGACCGTCGATCCGGCGAAGAGCCGCATCGCCTTCACCGCCCGCCAGGGCGGCCAGGCGATCGAGGGCGCCTTCACCCGCTGGACGGCACGGATCCGCTTCGATCCGGCCGATCTCGCCGGCTCCTCGGTCGAGGTCCTGGTCGATCTCGCGAGTGTCGCGACCGGCGATCCGAACCGCGACAAACAGGCGCAGGCGGCGGAGTTCTTCGACACCGCGCGCACCCCGCAAGCGCGTTACCGAACCCTCGCTTTCGAGCCCAAGGGCGGCGATCTCTTCGAGGTCGCCGCGGAATTGTCGCTCAAAGGTGTCACCCGTGCGCTGCGCCATCCCGCGCGGATCCGCATCGACGGGGCGCGGGCCACCGCTTCGGGCGAGGTGAGCTTGCATCGTCGCGACTTCGGCTTCGGCTCGGGCGTCTTCGACAGCGAGCAGATCCTCGGCCCCGAGATCCGGGTCCGTTTCGAGGTCGAGGCGAGCCGCTCGTGAGCTGGCGCAGCGACCGCGAGCGATGGGGGCTCGGCATCCGGCTCTTCCATTGGACGAGCGCGGTGCTCGTGCTCGCCCAGTGGATCCTGGGCCAATACATGACGAGCCTCGGCCCTGAGGCGCTGGCCCTCAAGTTCGTCCTCTACCAGCGCCACAAGAGCCTGGGCTTCGTGATCTTCGCCCTCACGCTCCTGCGCCTTCTCTGGCGGTTGAGCGAACCGGCCCGACCGGCCCTCCCGCCGACCATGCCGGCCTGGCAGCGGGGCGCGGCGGCCGCGAACCACACGCTCTTCTACGTCCTCCTCCTCGTGATGCCGGTCACGGGCTTCCTCGCCGCCGCCGCCTCGCCGCTCGGCATCCCGACCGTGCTGTTCGGGGTGATCCCGATCCCCCATCCGATCGGGCCCGATGCGCGCCTCGAGGCGCTCCTGCTCGCCGCCCACCGGATCCAAGGATGGCTGTTCGCGGCGTTGCTCGTGGTCCACATCGCAGCCGCCCTCAAGCACCAGCTTGTCGATCGGGACGGCCTTCTCTTGCGTATGGTGAGGGGCCGCTGAGCGTGGCGAGCGGGTCGGGGGCTCGGATTTCCCGGGACGTTGCGTCGTGCTACCAGCGCGTCGGCTCGGTGGACGGTGCGGCGTCGGGTGTCGGTGGGAGGGAACGGGCGGGCGATGATCAGCTACCTGCCTCGGAGCACGCCGTGACTCCGGCCGCGCGCGGCACGCGGGCGCGCGTCGTCGCCGCCGAGCGCGTCTTGTCGGGCGGCGGCACTTGCCTCGTCCACGACGGGACCGCGGCGATCCTGGTCCACGCGGTCGAGCCCCTGGGCGAGCCCGGCCTCGCCGAATGGCTCGCAGCGAGCCCCACCGCCACCCTCGTGCTGACCGGGACGCGCGCCCAGGCCCTCGGGCTCGCCGTCCCGGCGGCGAGCTGTGCCGCGCTCGAGCTCGGCCCCGGCGTCACGCCCGCCGGCCTCGCGGGCCTCGTCGGGCCCGGCTTGCCGAACGGGCCGCGTGGCCTGCCCGAGGGGTGCACCCTGCGGCTCGGGACCCGGCTCGAGGAGGCGGCGGTCGATCTCGCCAAGCGCGCCGGCCTCATCCCGGCCGTCCTCGTGCGCCCCGCCGGCGAGGAGAGCCGCGCGGACGTGAGCGTCGAGGCCGAGGCGATCCTCGCCCGCTCGCGCGACGATCTCGCGACGCTGCGCCCCTTGGTCGAAGCCCGGCTTCCGGTCGCCGCCACCGAGCACGGTCGCCTCGTGTTGTTCCGCTCCGCTTCCGGCGCCGTCGAGCACCTGGCCTTCCTCGTGGGCGATCCGGCGTCGGCGCCGGCGCCGCTCGTCCGCCTCCACTCCGAATGCTTCACGGGCGACGTGTTCGGCTCCCTGCGCTGCGATTGTGGTGAGCAGCTCGATGCCGCCCTCGCGCAGATGGCCGAGGAAGGGGCCGGCGTGCTCGTCTATCTCCGCCAGGAGGGCCGCGGCATCGGGCTCTTGAACAAACTCCGGGCCTATCGGCTGCAGGACCAGGGCCTCGATACGGTCGACGCGAACACGCATCTCGGGTTCTTGCCCGACGAGCGGGACTACGCCTTCGCCGCCAAAATGCTGCGCACCCTCGGCATCGCTCGGCTGCGGCTGATCACCAACAATCCCGAGAAGCTCGAGGCGCTCGCCCGCCACGGGGTCGAGATCGTCGAGCGGGTGCCGTCGAGCGTGCCGGCCAACCGCCACAATCTCTTCTACCTCGAGACCAAGGCCCGGCGCAGCGGCCATCTGCTGCGCACGCTCGGTGCCGGGCTCGGCGGGCTGCCCGCCGGCCGTGGCACGGGCTGACCCCGCTTCTCCGTCCCTCGGGGAGGAACGACCGTGACCGCTCACCGGATGCTCGCCGCTTTCTCCCTCGCCGCCACCCTCCTCGCGAGCGCGCCGCACCCGGCCGAGGCCGAGCCGCGGCGCTGGCGGATCGACCCCGAGCATTTCGCGATCGGCTTCGAGGCGATGCACATCGGCTTCTCCAAGGTCCTCGGTCAGTTCCTGAAAGCCGAGGGCAGCTTCGTCTTCGACGACGCGACCCGCACGCTCCACGCGGCCGAAATCCGGGTCGACGCGCGCAGCGTCTTCACCAACCACGAGGCGCGCGACAATCACCTGCGCGCCGCCGACTTCCTCGACGCCGAGGCGCATCCGACGATCGTCTTCAAAATGACGCGGGCGATCCCCAAGAGCGAGACCACGGGCCTGGTCGAGGGCGAGCTCACCTTCCGCGGCAAGACCTTGCCGCTCACGGTCGAGGTGACCTTGAACAAGATCGGCCGATATCCCTGGGGTGAGAACTACGTGATCGGTGTGAGCGCGCGCACGGTGGTCAAGCGCTCGCTCTGGGGCTCGACCTACGCCGTCGAGAACGGCTGGGTCGCGGACGAGATCCCGATCCAAATCGAGCTCGAGGCGATCCGCGAGTGAGCCCTCTCGCCCGCGCGACCGCACGCCCCGAGGGTCCGCCGGCGGAACGGCTCGCCCGCGCCTGGGAACGGCTGTTGGCCTGCGCGCACGGCGCGGGTGACCTTTCGACCGTGCCCCTCGACGGGCTCGGTGCGGACCAGCAGCGCTTGTTCGCCACCTACCGCGACTTCTTGGCTCCCTCCCCCGACGGGCTCTCGGTCGTGGCCCATCTCGGCCAGAGCCTGGATGGCCGGATCGCGACCGAGCCCGGCCATTCGACCTTCGTCACGGGCGCCGACGATTTCCTCCACATGCACCGGCTGCGTGCCTTGGCCGATGCGGTGCTGGTCGGTGCCGGAACGGTGGCGGCCGACGATCCGCGCCTCACCGTCCGCCTCGTGCCGGGTCCGAGCCCGTTGCGGGTCGTGCTCGACCCCGACCGCCGGCTCGGCCCCGACCGCCAGGTCTTCCGCGACCCCTTCCCGCCGACGCTCGTCCTGTGCCGTGCCGACCGCCGGGACCGCGACCGGCTCGGGGAGGCCGAGATCGTGGGCTTGCCCGCACCGCAAGGACGGCTCGAGCCGCGCACGGTGCTCGCCGCGCTGTTCGACCGCGGCATCCGCCGCCTCTTCGTCGAGGGCGGTGGGATGACCGTCTCGCGCTTCCTCGCCGCGGGCTGCCTCGATTCCCTCCATCTCTGCGTCGCGCCCGTGATCATCGGTTCGGGCCGCGACGCCTTGAGCCTGCCGGCGATCGCCCGGATGGACGAAGCGATCCGCCTCGCCCCGGAGGTGATGCGGCTCGGCGAGGATTGGCTCTTCTACTGCCGGCTACGCCGCGCCCCGCTGCCCGCGCGGCAGGCGCAAGAGATCGACATGGCCGACCCGGCAGCGGCTCGCGCCCGCCTCGATCGCCCGGAGCCGGTCCCGACACCATGAGCCGATCGCCGCCGCCCGTTCGGGGGCGATCGCAGCGGCGGCCTCGGCCCAGCCCTCGACCAGCGCCCGCTGGAACGGCCGGTCCCCGGGGCCCGCGCTCCAGTCCGAGAGCGCGAGCAGGGGCTGGTCGCCGGCACCGTGCAGGGCGCGGGCGAGCTCGATCCCGGCCTCGGGCCCGAGCGCCGGACCGAAACCCTTGTCGGTCCGTTGGTGCCGATTGACGAGCCCGATCACGTCGGCGTCGAGGGGAAGGCCGGGCTCGAGGGAGACCCGCCCGTCGTAGGTGAGCACGGCCAAGAGCCCGAGGTCGCGCGCCTGCACGACGCGCAGGAGCCGGTGGAGCCAATCGGCCGAGACGAGGTCGAGCAGCGCCGAGCAGGTGACGAGGTCGACCGGCTCGGCCAAGACCGCCTCGAGCTCGGCCACGAGATCGGCACGGCGGTAGCGCGCCCGGATGTCGCCGCTCGTCGGCAGGCGTGCCTCGCCCGCGGCGATCAGAGCGGGATCGTGCTCGATCAGCGTCCAGTCCTGGGCGAGCGGCAAGCGCGGCCCGAGATGGCGGAGGTTGGACCCGGTCCCGGCGCCGAGATCGACGATCCGCAAGGGCCCGCTCCGTTTCCCGGCCCAAAGCCCCAAGCTCGCTTCCGGCGCCGTCGCCCGCGCGGCCGCATCGAAAGGTTCGCGCAGCGCGAGCCATTCGGCCGAGAACCCGCTCATGCCACCGCCTCCGCGAGCAAGACCGCCTCGGCGCGCGCCGCCTGCTCGTCCCAGCGCGGCAGCCCGGCCCGCGCCGCGATCGCACCCTCGCGCAACCGAGCGCGAACTCCGCGGTCGCCGATCGCCCGGGCGAGGGCCTCGGCGAGCGCGGCTTCGTCCTCGGGCGGGACCAGGAGTGCCGCCCCGCGCGGCAGCCAATCGGCGACCGCCCCGCCGGCCGCCGCGACGATCGGCAGCCCGCGCGCCAGCGCCTCGGCGAGGGCCATGCCGTAGCCCTCGTAGCCCGAGGCCGAGACGAAGAGGTCGGCCTCGTCGAACGCCGCCTCGAGCGCCGAGCCCACGAGCTCGCCGCGGAGCTCGACCCGATCCCCGAGCCCCGTCTCGGCGATCGCCACGCGCAGTTTCGCGGTCGCTTCCGGCGAGCGGTCGAGCGCGCCCACGATCGCGAGCCGCCAGGGCAGATGGCGGAGCCGGCCGAGGGCCCGGACGAGCCGGTCGAACCGCTTCCTCGGGATCACCGAGCCCACCGCCAAGAGCCGGACCTCGGGCCCGGCCGAGCCGCGGGCGAGCGGGGCCGGGTCGGTTCCGGGCTCGACGACCACGAGCCGCCCGGCCGGAACCGCGAAGTCCGCCTCGAGGGTGCGCGCGGTCGTGCGCGAGGTGCAGAGGATCCGCCGCGGCCAGCGCAGCGCGGCGCGCTCCTGCGCGATCAGCCGCGCGGCGGTCGCGGCGCCGAGCCCCTCTTCGTAGCCGAGCGGATGGTGGACGAGGCCCAGAAGGCGCAGGCGCCGGCTCTCCCGTTCGGCGAGCTCGCCCGAGACGCCGAGCGCGAGACCGTCGACCAGGACGAGCATCCCGTCGGGAAGAGCGGCGAAGGCCCGCCCGCTCGCCGCGACCGCCGCGGCGTCGGGGAACGGGAAGCCGTCCGGCAAGCGCAGCCAATCGACCCGCCAGCCGCGTGCCCGCAGCGCCTCGGCGAGCCGGCGGTCGTAGATCGTCCCGCCCGTCCGCAGCTCCGGGTCACAGGGCACGGCGAGGGCGAGCCGTCGGTCGACCACCTGGGGCGGCCGCTCAGCCGAGCGGGGCGCGATAGCCGGCCCAGGCGACGTCGCTCTCGGCGAGCTCGACCGCGAGGCCGGTGAGCCCCGGAGCGTGCGGCCCGAGCCTTCCGTCGCGGATCGCCGACCGGATCTTCTCCCAAATCCACTTGGCCATGAACTCGGTCGTCGTGTTGACGCCGCGGAACTCCTCCATCTCGTCGAGATTGCGGAAGGCGATCGTGCGCAGCGTTTCGCCGAGCACCTCGTGCGCCCGGCCGATGTCGACGACGATCCCGTCCGGGTCCAGCTCCGGCCGCTCGAAGCTCACGTCGACCACATAGGTCGCCCCGTGCAGCCGCTGCGCCGGGCCGAACACCTCACCTTTGAAACTGTGCGCGATCATCACCCGATCGCGCACCCGCACGCTGTACATCGCTCTCTCCTCACGCTCGGTAGCCGATACGCAGGCAGCCGCGCCGCGGTTCGCGCAAGAGCTCGGGAAGCCGCGAGGGTGCCTCCTCGAACGGCACGATCTCGTCGAGCAGCGCCGCGAACGCGGCATCGGCGAGGAGCTCGAGCGCCTTCTCGAGCCGGCGCCGGTGCGGCCAGCGCGGCCGCATGGCGGGGGCCACCGCGCCCACCTGCGAGCTCACGAGCCGCAGCCGGCGGCTGTGGAAGGCCCCGCCGAGCGGCACCGGTGCGGCCCCCGCGCCGTACCAAGAGAGGACGAGGACGGTCGCTTCCTGGCCGGCCGCCTCGAGCGCGGTCGCGAGCGCTTCCGGCCGGCCCGTGGCCTCGATCACGAGGTCCTGCTCGCCGGGCGCCTGCTCGGGCCGGGCGAAGCCGCAGCCGAGTGCCCGGGCGAGCGGCTCGACCTCGGGGTCGCGATCGACGAGCGTGACCTCGGTCCCGGGCAGCCGGGCGCAGAGCCGGGCGGTACAGGCGCCGACCACCCCGCCCCCGAGCACGAGGATCCGCATGCCGGGCAAGGCCGGGGCGTCCCAGAGCGCGTTCAAGGCCGTCTCGAGGTTGGCCGCGAGCACCGCCCGATCGGCCGGAACCTCCTCGGGCACCGGGAGCACGGCCTCGGCCGGTACGACGAACGCGGTCTGGTGTGGGTGGAGGCAGAAGACGGTTCGGCCGAGGAGCTCGTGGGGCCCCGCCTCGACCCGGCCGACCGCGCAATAGCCGTACTTCACCGGGAACGGAAAAACGCCCGCTTGGCGCGGGCAGCGCATCCGCGCCCGCTCGGAAGCCGGCACCCTTCCTGCGGCGACGAGCGCTTCGGTGCCCCGGCTCACACCCGAGAAGCTCGTGCGGACCCGCACCTCGGCCGGCCCCGGCTCGGGCAGGCTCTCCTGCAGGAGGGTCGCCTCGAAGGGGCGCGTCCACCAGAGCGCGCGGGCGGTGCGGGCGGGATCGTTGGTCGGCATCGCGGTACGCGGCTAGCATGCGGCGGCGGCGAGAGCCAGGGCGGAGACGAGCGTGGCCCGCGAGGTCCGAGCACGCGGCGGCACACCGGCCACGACCTTCCTCGAGGCGCGCGGGATCGCGTTCCGCGCCCACGCCTACGCCTTCGAGGCGAGCCCGGGGCCGATCGGCGAGGCCGCCGCGCGCGCCCTGGGCGTCGCCCCGGCCCGGCTCTTGAAATGCCTGATCGTGCGCACCCGCGAGGGAGCCCTGGCCGCGGTCCTGCTCGCCGCCGACCGAACACTCGACCTCGAGGCCGCCGCCCGAGCGCTCGGCAGCAAGCGGGTCGAGCTCGCGCCCGCGGCCGAGGCCGAGCGGGCGACCGGCTACGTGGTGGGCGGGATCAGCCCCTTCGGCCAAAGGCGGCGCCTGCCGCTCCTGCTCGACCGCGCCGCCCTCGACCACCCGACCGTCTTCGTCAACGGTGGCCGGCGCGGGCTGCAGCTCGAGCTCGTGCCGGCCGACCTCCTCGCCGCGGGCGCCGCCCGGATCGCCGCGCTCGCCCGCTGAGGCGCCGCTTGCGACCCCCGACCGGCTCCGATAGCGTCCCGGCCGACCAGGGAAGCGGGCGGGCCGCGGTCGGCGCCGTCCGGAACGGGAGGCTTGCGATGCTGGGAAGACGTCTCGTCCTCGGCGCCGCGGCGGCCGGCGCGCTCCTGCTCGGCGGCCCGGCGCGGGCGGCGATCGAGCTCAAGATCAACGGGTTGCACGCGCCCGATCATGCGCTCTCGATGACCCACGAGTTCTTCGCCGAGCGCGTGCAGCAGCTCACCAACGGCGAGATCAAGCTCGACGTCCACCATGCCCGCGGCCTCGGCGACGCGGTCGAGTCGGTCCAATCGATCCGCAACGGCACGATCGCCTTCTTCACCGTCTCGGCGGCCAATCTCTCGCAGGTCGATCCGCGGATCGACATGTTCTCGCTGCCGTTCCTGTTCAAGAACGCCAAGCATTACTGGTGGTACCTGACCTCCGAGCGCGCCCGCAACTTCGTGAAGCCGCTCGAAGAGAAGGGCATCGTCGTCCTGGCCTTCATGGACAGCGGCGCCCGCAGCTTCTTCGCCAAGGACGAGATCTCCGATCCGGCCAAGCTCGCCGGCAAGAAGATCCGGACCATGGCGAGCCCGGTCCAGATCGCGATGATGGAGGCGTTCGGCGGCACGGGCGTGCCGGTCGCCTGGGGCGAGCTCTACAACGCCTTGCAGACCGGTGTGGTCGACGGTGCCGAGAACAACCCGCCCTCGATCCGCTCGATGAAATTCTACGAGGTGACCAAAGTGCTCGTGCTCAACGAGCACGCCCGGATCCCCGACATCCTGATCGCCTCGAAGCGGGTGATGGACCGGCTGACCCCCAAGCAGCGCGAGGCGATCTTCCAAGCCGGCCGCGAAGCCGAGGCCTACATGCGCGGCGCCTGGGCGGCGGACGAGAAGGCCTCCTTGGCCTTCCTCAAGAGCCTGCCCGACTTCAAGGTGATCGAGAACGTCGACAAGAAGCCGTTCCTCGAGAAGGTCTCGGCCCTCCTCGACCGCGAGGCCAAGCGCCTCGGTGTGGAGGACGAGGTCAAGTACATCCTCGAATCCCAGAAGAACTTCTGACTCCCGGGGCCTCGGCCGACCGCGGTCGGCCGGGCCTCCTGGGCCCGCTGCGGAGGGCGCTCGCTTGCGCACCTTCAACCGCGTGTGCGACCTCGTGGGGCTTCTGGCCCGCGCCTGGACGCTGCTCCTGGCCACGGCACTCTTCGTCGTGGTGATCACGACCGTCGTGCAGCGCGGCACGATCGGCAAGGTCCCCTCCTGGTCGGAAGAAGTGCCGCGCTATCTGTTGATTTGGGTCGGCTTCATGGCGGCGGCCTGCGGCGTCGACCTCAAGGAGCACATCGCCCTCGAGCTCCTGATCGAAAAAGCGAAGGGCCGGCTGGCCACGGTCCTCGCCTCGCTCGTCGACCTCGCGATCCTGGCCTTCGGTCTCGTCATGCTGGTCCACGGCATCGGTTTCGTGCGCGAGTTCGGCTCGGACTTCATGGAGTCGATCCCTTATCGGAACGTCTGGTACTACAGCGCGCTGCCGATCGCCGGTGGGCTGATCGTCCTCTTCGCGCTGCGGGACCTTCTGAACCTCTGGCTCAATCCCGAGCTCCGGACCCGCCGGCTCGAGCTCGTCACGACGGCCGACTGAGCGGTCATGATCGTCCTCCTGCTCGTCGGCTCCTTCGTCCTCTTGATGCTCCTGGGCGTGCCGATCGCCTTCGCGATCGGCCTTTCGGCCGCCCTCGCGAGCCTCGGTTACGCTTGGCTCGGCAACCCCTTCGTCATCGACGAGGTCACCCTCGTCCAAAAGATGCTCTTCGGGATCAACAGCTTCCCGCTGTTGGCGGTGATCTTCTTCGTCTTCACGGGTGCCGTGATGGCGCACGGCGGGGTGGCCAAGCGGCTCGTCGCCATGGCGGAAGTGCTGGTCGGCCGCTTCCCGGGCGGGCTCGCCCAGATCAACGTCCTCTCTTCCATGTTCTTCGGCGGGGTGTCGGGCTCGGCCGTGGCCGACGTCTCCTCGATCGGCCGGATGATGATCGGTGCCATGGTCGCCGACGGCTATTCCAAGCCCTTCGCGACCGCGATCACCCTGGCCTCGGCGGTGATGGGCCCGATCATCCCGCCCTCGATCGCGATGATCCTCTTCGCTTATCTGGCCGGCAACGTCTCGGTGGGTGGCCTCCTCCTGGGCGGGGTCGTCCCCGGGATCCTGATCGGGCTCGGGCTCTTGGCCGCGGCCTATGTCCACGGTCGGCTCTACCACCCGACCCGGACCGCAGCCCTGCCGACGGCCGAGAAGCTCCGGCGGATCGGCGCCGGGCTCGCCGGCATGGCGACGCTGCTCATCATCCTGGGCGGCATCACCTTCGGCTTCACCACCGCGACCGAGGCCGGGGCGATCGCCGCCCTCTACGCGCTGTTCCTCACGATCGTGGTCTACCGCGAGATCGGCTTGCGCGATCTGCCACGCATCCTGTGGGAGACCTGCCTCACCACCTCGGTCGTCCTGTTCCTCATCGCCACGACCTCGGTCTTCAGCTTCATCTTGGCCTACGAGAAGGTCCCGGCCTGGATCGCCGAGAATTTCCTTTCGCTCGCCGAGGATCGCTGGGTCCTCCTCCTTCTCCTCAACGTCCTGCTCCTCCTCACCGGGATGGTCATCGACATGACCCCGGCTTTGATCATGATCGTGCCGATCATCCTGCCCTTGGCCCAGAAGCTCGGCATCGACCTCGTGCACCTGGGCGTGATCATGGTGATCAACTTGGCCTTCGGCCTCATCACCCCGCCCGTGGGCACCTCGCTCTTCGTGGGTTGCCGGATCGCCGGCTTGCCGATCACCGCGGTGATCAAGCCCATGCTGCCCTTGCTCGCGATCATGGTCGCCACACTTTTCCTCGTGACCTTCGTGCCCGAGCTCGTCCTCTGGCTGCCGCGCCGCTTCGGTTTCGTGAGCTGAGCGGTCCCCGCCCGGGTCCGAGCCACCGTTCGGAGCCCGGCCATGCGCGCGCTCGTCCCTCCCCTCGCCCTCTCGGCCCTGCTCGTGACCTTTCCGGCCCGGCCCGACGGCCTACCGCAGCTGCTCCACTGCGGCGACCGCGTGATCGAGATCACGCCCCGCGAGGGCGGCCTCCGCCTCCTCGCGGGCTTCGACCGGCACGAGCTCGAGCCCGTCCCCGCCGCCTCGGGCGCCCGCTACGAGAAGCCCGGGGATCATTCGACCTGGTTCTGGAGCAAGGGCGAGCGCGGCCTCGCGAGCCTTTCCGGGGAGGTCCTGCCCGAGTGTCTGCCCGCGGGACCGTTCCGGGCGAGCGGCAACGAGCCCTTCTGGTCGCTGGCGCTCGACGCCTCGGCGCTGCGGCTCGAGCGGCTCGGCCGCGAGCCGCTCGTCCTCGCCCCGCCGCCCGCTGCCCGGATCGTGGGCGCCGTGCCCGTCCTCGAGGCGGAACTCGACGGCCGGCCGCTCGCGATCCGGATCGAGCCGGTCCCTTGCGTCGACAGCATGAGCGGGATGCCGCATCCCGCGAGCGTGACGGTCGAATCGGGCGCGGAGCGGCTCACGGGCTGCGGCGGCGATCCCGGCGCGCTGCTCCGCCGGAGTGCCTGGACCCTGCGTGCGCTCGACGGCGCCTCCCTCCCCTCGGACCGGCCGCTCGAGCTCCTGTTCGGCAGCGACGGCCGGTTCGCCGGCCAGGGTCCCTGCAACCGACTCCTGGGTGGCTATCGGCTCTCGGGCGAGGAGCTGCGGCTCGGGCCGGTCGCCAGCACGATGATGGCTTGCCCGGAGCCCGTCATGGCGGCCGAGCGGCGCTGGGTGGAGGCACTCGAGAAGGTCCGCGCCTTCGCGCTCTTGCCGGAGGGGGGGCTTCTGCTGCTGGCCCCGGACGGGGCGCGCCTCGAGTTCGCCCCCTGACGCGGGCGAGCCACGCCGGCCACTTGGCATCGTTGTTGCTTTGTGTATCTTAGCGAAGACTGATCCGTTCTGATCAACCTAGGATAGATAAGGGACCGCGTGCGATGCAGGCTACCCTCACCCTCGTCCTCTGTCTCGTGAGTGCGCCCGACCAATGCGAGGTGCGCCAGAAGCGGGTCGACGCTCAGGCCTGCTTCTACGGTGGCGCCAACGTCGTCGCCGCCGAGACCCCGGCCGGCTTCCGCGCCGTCCACGCCCGCTGCGACCCCGACCACCGGGGCAACCTGGCGCCTGCCTCGCCGGCCCGGCGCACGGGCTGAGCGGCGCGCGCCGCACCGGCTGAGGGGTCGCAGGGCCTCACGCTCGCCGGGCGCTTCTCCCTCTCCGGGGATCCCCCGTCGAGCGGCTCTCCGCCGCGCCGAAGGCGGCCCAAGCAAAGGGGCCCGCCGGAGCGGGCCCTGCGAAGTACGCGCGGTCGGTCGGCTCAGGCGCCGATGATCCCGCCGTCCTCGCGGGTGATCACGAGCGTGGCCGAGCGCGGATAGCCCTTCCCGTCCGGCCATTGGCTGCCGAGCTTGCCGGCCGCGAAATCCTCCTTCGAGGTGTGCGCGCCCGGATGCTGGACGTTGACGAACATCGTCTTCTGATCCGGGGTGGTGATCACACCGGTGATCTCCTGACCCCGCGGGCCCACGAGGAAGCGACGGATCTCGCCCGTGTCCGGGTTCGCGCAGAGCATCTGGTTCGAACCGAACGGCACGAGCTTGCCCTTGTAGAGATTGTCCTCGCTCATGTCGGTCTGGATCCAGAGCCTCCGATCGGGATCGAACCAGAGGCCGTCCGGGCAGGCGAAGATCGCGGTCTCAGCGAGCGGCTTGCCGGCCTTGTCCTTGCTGTCCTTGGTGTCGCCCGCGAGGACGAAGATGTCCCAACTGAAGCGGGTCGCGGCGTGGTCGTCGCCCGCCTCGCGCCAGCGGATGATGTGCCCGAACTCGTTGCCGGCGCGCGGGTTCGAGGCGTTCACCTGCTCGGCCTTGCGCCGGCTGTTGTTGGTGAGGGTGAAGTAGACGAGGCCCGTGCCCGGGTCGACCGCGCCCCATTCCGGCCGGTCCATCTTCGTGGCACCCACCTTGTCGGCGGCGAGCCGGGTGTTGACCAGCACGTCCGCCTGGCTCGTGAAGCCGTTGGCCCGGGTCAAGGGGCCCTGGCCGAACACGAGCGGCAACCACTCGCCCGTGCCGTCGTCGTTGAACTTGGCGACGTAGAGCGTGCCCTCGTCCAACAGCGCGCCCGAGGCGGTCGCCGGGTCGTAAGGCTTGGCGCTCACGAACTTGTAGATGTACTCGAAGCGCGCATCGTCACCCGAGTAGCAGACCAGGGGCTTGCCCGGTACGGCCGGGGCGAAGATCACGCCCTCGTGGGCGAAGCGGCCGAGGGCGGTGCGCTTGACCGGCAGGGCGTTCGGGCGGAACGGGTCGATCTCGACCACCCAGCCGAACGTGTTCGGCTCGTTGCGGTAGTCCTCGATCGGCGAGGCGCCCTTGCTCGAAGCGTCGAAGCGGGCGAACTCGTCGGCGCCGCCGCGCGCCTTCTCCCACCCGTAGCGGGAGACGTCCGTCGGCACACCATAACGGGCGTGCTCGCGCGGCTGGTCCGGCTTCTGGTCGACCTTGTCACGATTGACGAAGTAGCCGGCCCAATTCTCCTCACAGGTGAGGTAGGTGTTCCAGGGCGTGACACCGTGGGCGCAATTGTTGAGGGTGCCACGGGTCCGCGTCCCGTCCGGGCTGTACTTGGTCCTGACGAAGTCCGAACCACGGACCGGACCGCCGATCTCCATGGGCGTCGCGGCGGTGATGCGCCGATTGCGCGGATCGGCGACGACCTTCCACTGCCCGTCGTCGCCGCGCGCGACCCGCACGACGGTGACACCGTGGGCGTTGATCTCCTTGAGGACCTCGTCCGGATCGCGCAGGCCGTCGGGGCCCATCGGCACGTCGTCCGAAGTCAACGGCTTGCCGACCGCGCTCTTGTGCATGTAGCGCGGCTCGACGTACTCGTGGTTGACGACCAGGAGACCGTCGGTCGAGCTGCCGTCGATCGGGAAGAAGTGCATCCCGTCGTGATGCATCCCGACCTGGCGGGCCTGGTCGGCGCCGCTGTTGTCGAGCGAGAAGGCCGGCGCCTTGCCGTCGATCGGCGTACCCCAGGGGATCAGAACCTGCACCTTGTAGCCGGGCGGCACGGTCACCGTGTCGGCGGTCGAGACCGGGACCGGGGTGAAGCCGATCACGGGACCGGCGGCGGCCGCCGCCTCGCGACCCAACGTGGCGAGTGCGGTGCTCGAGAACAGCCCGGTGATCGCCGTACCCAGCGCCCCCTTCAACAGGCCACGGCGGCCGAGCCGGGCCTCGACGACCTCGGCGAAGCTGCGGTTGTCCGAAAAGTTGCTCGGCCGCTCGTCGCCGTGCTCCTCGGGCTCCCAATCGAGCTCGTGGATGCGATCCATCTCGTCCCTCCTGGCGTGCGGCGTGCGCGCGCCCTCGCGGCGGCGACGCCATCGTCCTCCGCGAGCATCTTGGCGGCGATTCGCGACGGAATTGTTACGCTTCGAAACCGCGCAGCGGGTCGCGGGGGCCGACCTTCCCGCTCAGCGGCCGTCGGTCGGCCGCAAGCCACTGTCCGGGTCGGGGTCGCTCGCGGCCGGATCGAAGGTCGCCCAGCCCGCCGGCCGGCCGGTCGGCGGCAGCTCCTTCTGGAGCCGGGCGCGATGGAGGTGCGCTTTCGCCAGCATGTAGGCGGTGACCGGTGCCGTGAGGAACAGGAACAGCGTGATCAACAGCTCGTGGACCGAGACGCGCCCGGTCGTGAACAAGAAAAAGAGCATCGAGGCGATCAGGATCCCGCCCACGCCGAGCGTCGTGGCCTTGGTCGGCGCGTGCAGACGCTGCACGAAGCTCGGCAGACGCAAGAGGCCGAACGAGCCCACGAGCATGAAGAAGGAGCCGGCGAGCAGCAGCAGCGCCACCAGCGCCTCGCCCAGGAAGCCGAAAAGCCCGCCGCTCATTCGATCACGTCGCCCCGGAGCATGAACTTGCAGAAGGCGACCGTGCCCACGAAGCCGAGCATCGCGATCAGGAGTGCCGCCTCGAAGTGGATCTGGGTCGCTTGCGCGATGCCCAAGAGCATGATCAAGGCCACGGCGTTGACCACGAGCGTGTCGAGGGCGAGCGCCCGGTCGACCGCATCGGGTCCGAGCCAGAGCCGAACGAGGCAGAAGATCGTGCCGAGGCCGACCGCCGCGAAGCCGACGGCGAGGGCGAACGCGATCATCCGAAAATCTCCAAAAGCCGCCGCTCGTAGCGCCGCTTGATCGTCGCCACCGCGGCCTCCGGGTCGGGGGCGTCGAGGGCGTGGACCAGGAGCGCCCGTCCGTCGGCCGAGACGTCGCAGCTCACCGTGCCCGGGGTCATGGTGATCGTTCCGGCCAAGGTCACGATCGCCTCGGGCACACGCGTGTCGAGCGGCACCACGAGGAAGCGCGAATGCAGCTCCTCGGGCTTCTTGAAAAGGATGAGGTAGGCGACCTGGACGTTCGCCACACAGATGTCCCAGAGCACGAGCAGCCCGTATTCGATCACCGTCGCGGGGGCGCGGATCACCGGCCGCTCGGGCCAGAAACGCCGGGTCAGGAGCGGCAGGACGACCCCGAGGAAGAGGCCGAAGAGGACGCTGCCGGCGGACGGCTCGTTGGCGAGCAGCACCCAGACGACCGTCAAGACGAGGGTGAGCAGCGGGTGCGGGAGGAGTCGGGCGAGCACGGGATCAGCGCTCCGCGGCGCGGGCGATCGGGCGCGGCCCGAGCACCGCCTCGACATAGCCGGTCCGCTCGTGGAGTTGGGCTGCGGTCGTCTCGAGCCCGCGGGCGACCGGCCCGGCGAAGGCCGCGAGCAGGACCGGGAGCGCCAGGAGCGCCCCGGTCGCCACGAGCGGCAGCAAGGGGCGGACGCGCGGCGGGTCCGCCGCCGGCGGGGGCGCGATCGCGACCGCCTTCCAGAAAAGGAGGCTGCCGGCCCGGGCGAAGGCCAAGATGGCGAGCAGGCTGGTCCCGAGGACCGCGGCCCATAGCCAGGGCCAGGCGGGGTGGGCGCGCAGCGTGTCGAGGATCCAGAGCTTGCCCAAAAAGCCCGAGAGCGGCGGCAGGCCGGCCGTGGCGATCGCCGCGAGGAGGAAGCCGCCGGCCAACAGGTCGAGCTGGGGGAAGGCGGGTGCGGCCACGATCGTGTCGCGCACCGGGCCGCGCCGTTCCGCCACGAGATCGGCCAAGAGGAAGAGTGCCGCGGCGGCGAGCGTGCTGTGCAGGAGGTAATAGAGGGTGGCCGCGGTCGCTGCGGGGCCCGGCATGGCGAGCGCGAGCAGGAGCGTGCCCATCGACGCGACGACCGAGAACGCGGCGAGCCGCTGCACCGTGCGCGCGCCCAAAAGGCCCAGGGTGCCGAGCAGGATGGTCGCGACCGCGGCGGGGACCACCCAGGGCTCGACGAGACCGGCCGCGGGCGAGCCTTCGCCGCCGAAGACCACGAGGTGGACCCGGAGGATCGCGTAGGCGCCGACCTTGGTCATGATCGCGAAGAGGGCCGCGACCGGGGCGCAGGCGACGCCGTAGGTCCCAGGCAGCCAGAGGTGCAGCGGCACGAGCGCCGCCTTGACCGCGAAGACGAGGAGCAAGAGCGCCACGCCCGTGCGCAAGAGGCCCGCCTGCTCCGGCCCGACCTGGCTCGCCTTGACCGCGAGATCGGCCATGTTGAGGGTGCCGGTGACGGCGTAGATCGTGCCGACCGCGAACAGGAAGAGGGTGGAGGCCAGCAGATTGACCGTCACGTATTTGAAGCCGGTGACGAGCCGCGCGGCCCCCGCGCCGTGCAGGAAGAGGCCGTAAGAGGCGATCAACAGCACCTCGAAGAAGACGAAGAGGTTGAAGATGTCGCCCGTGAGGAAGGCGCCGTTCACACCCATGAGCTGGAACTGGAAGAGGGCGTGGAAATGCCGGCCCTGGCGGTCCCAGCCCGAGGCGGCGTAGAGCACGACCGCGAGGGCGAGGAGCTGGGTCAAGACGAGCATGAGCGCCGCGAGTCGGTCGAGCACGAGCACGATGCCGAAGGGTGCGGGCCAGTTGCCGAGCAGATAGGCCCGCGGCGTCCCGTCGCCGGCGAGCACGAAGAGGCCCGCGGCGATCGCGAGGAGTGCGACCGTCGCGGCGATCGAGAAGGTGCGCTGCAGCAGGAGATCGAAGCGCGCCGTGAGCACGATGAAGGCGGCCACGAGCGCCGGAAGCACCACGGGTGCGACGATCCAGTGGTTCACCGGCGGCCCTCCGCGCCGGGCTCATGGCCGTCGACATGGTCGCTGCCGGCCTCGAGGAAGCCCCTGAGTGCGAGCACGACGACGAGGGCCGTCATGCCGAAGGAGATGACGATCGCCGTCAAGACCAAGGCCTGCGGCAAGGGATCGGTGTAGCCGGGGGCGGCGGGGTCGACGATCGGCGGCCGGCCCACGACGAGGCGCCCGGTCGCGAACAGGAAGACGTTGACCGCGTAGGACAGGAAGGAGAGGCCGAGCACCACGGGGAAGGTCCGCCCGCGCAGGCAGAGATAGACGCCGACCGCGGTCAACACGCCCACGCCGCTCGCGACCAGGAGCTCCACCTCAGGCCTCCTGGACCGCGCGCGCGGCAGCCGGAGCGTGCGGGCTCGGCGGCGGCGCCTCGCTCGCTGGGAGGGGCTCGGGGACCGAGTCCATCGCCGTGGGCGCCGCCGTCTGCGGCTCGGCGCGGGCCGCCACGCGCGCCATGTTGGCGAGCACGAGCATGACCACGCCCACGACCGTCGCGAAGACGCCGAGGTCGAAGAGCATGGCGGTCGCGAGCTCGACCTCGCCCACGAGCGGCAGGTGGAGATAGCCGTAGTTGCTCGTGAGGAACGGCCGGTCGAACAGCCAGCTGCCCACGCCCGTGGCGGTCGCGACGAAGACGCCGAAGCCCACGAGGGCGTGATAATCGATCCGGGTGCGGGCCCGGGCCCAGGCCCAGCCCGAGGCCATGTACTGGACGATCAAGGCCACGCCCACGACGAGGCCGGCGATGAAGCCACCGCCCGGCTGGTTGTGGCCGCGCAGGAAGATGTAGACCCCGACCATGAGCGTCAAGGGCAGCATGATGCGGGTCGCGACGACCAGCATCATCGGATGCCGGTCGGCCGCCTCGGGCGCGTGCGACCAGGTCCGCAGCCGCTCGACGGCGGCTCCCCGGAAGGTGCTGTCGAGCACGGCGAAGATGGCGAGTGCGGCGATGCCGAGCACGATGATCTCGCCCAAGGTGTCGTAGCCGCGGAAATCGACGAGGATCACGTTGACGACGTTGGTGCCGCCGCCGCCCGGCTTCGATTCCGCCAGATGATAGGCCGAGATCGAGGGCAGCGCGAAGTCGGAAGTGAGGATCGCCCAGAGGAGCCCGGTCACGCCGAGCCCGGCCAGCGCCGCGATCGCCACGTCGCGACCGCGCCGGGCGGGCGGCGATTCGTGCGGGCTCTCGGGCGGCAGGTAGTTGAGCGCCAAGAGCAGGAGCACGGTCGTGACGATCTCGACCGAAAGCTGGGTGAGCGCGAGGTCGGGGGCGGAGAACCAGACGAAAGTCAAAGAGACGATCAGACCCACCACGCTCGTGACGATCAAGGCGAGGAGCCGCTGGTGGTGGAACGCCGCGACCGCAAGCGCGGCGGCGATCGCCCCGGCCCACAACAGCACCCCGAGTGGCGCCAAGGCGAGCCCGGGCCGCTCGCCCGGGCCGATGCCCCCCCAGCCCGTGACGAGCCCCACGGCCAGGATGGCGAGGAGCGACCAGGCCACCATGCGCTGCAGCCGCTCGTCGTGGATCGCCTCGCTCGCAGCGCGTGCACCGATCGCGATCGCGTCCACCGTGGCCTCGAACATCCGCTTCGCCTCGGGCCGCCAAAGCGCCTCGCGCAGCGTCACGAGCGGGGCGAAGGCGGCGAGCAGGACGAGGCCGGCCAGAAGCGCGATCCCGCTCGCCACGAGCGCCGGCGTCACCCCGTGCCAGAGCTTCAGGGTGACTTCGGGTGCCGCCCCGGCGGTCACCGCGCCGGCGGCGAGGCGCACGAGCGGCCCGGCGACCGGCTCCGCCAGGATCCCGATCACGACGACCGCCGCGACAAGGACGGCCACGGGCAGCCACATGCCGGCCGGCGGGTCGTGGGGACGGTGCGGATAGTCGTCGCGAACGGGCCCCAAGAACACGTGGACGACGTAGCGGAAGGAATAGGCGACCGAGCAGGTGGCCGCGGCCACCGCGAGCACGGCGAAGAGCCGGCCCGTACCCCACCATTCGGTGTGCAACGCCTCTTCGAGCATCAGCTCCTTCGACAGGAAGCCGTTCAAGGGCGGGATGCCGGCCATCGAGAGGGAGGCGAGGATCGCGAGCGTGCCGGTGATCGGCATGAGCTGGGAAAGGCCGCCGAGCCGGCGGGCGTCGCGGGTGTGGGCCTCGTGGTCGACGATGCCGGCGGTCATGAAGAGCGCGGCTTTGAAGCTCGCGTGGTTGAGCACGTGGAAGACCGCGGCGAGCGCAGCCGTGCCCGTGCCGAGCCCCAAGAGCATCGTCACGAGGCCGAGGTGGCTCACCGTCGAGAAAGCCAAGAGGGCCTTGAGGTCGTCCTTGAAGATCGCGATCCAGGCGGCGATCAGCATGGTCGAAAGGCCGGTGCCGGCGACGATCAGGAACCAAGCCTCGGTACCCGAGAGCACGGGCCAGAGCCGGCCGAGCAAGAAAAGCCCGGCCTTCACCATGGTCGCCGAGTGCAGATAGGCCGAGACCGGGGTGGGTGCCGCCATGGCGTGCGGCAGCCAGAAATGGAACGGGAACTGGGCGGATTTGGTGAAGGCGCCGAGCAGCACGAGGAGGAGGATCGGCAGGTAGAGCGGCGAGCCGCGGATCGCCTCGCCGTGTTGGAGGATCGTCGTGAGCTCGTAGGAGCCCGCGACCTCGGCGAGGAGCAACAGTCCGGCCAGGAGGGCGAGGCCGCCGGCGCCCGTGACGACGAGCGCCATCCGGGCACCTTGCCGCCCTTCCGGCAGATGCCGCCAATAGCCGATGAGCAGGAACGAGGAGAGGCTCGTGAGCTCCCAGAAGATCACGAGCAGGAGCACGTTGTCGGAAAGGACGATGCCGACCATCGCCCCCTGGAAAAGGAGCAGGAAGGCGTAGAAACGCCCCATCGGATCGTCGCGCGAGAGATAGAAACGCGCGTAAGCGATGATCAACAGGCCGATCCCGAGGATCAGGAAGGCGAAGAAGAAGCCGAAGCCGTCGAGGAAGAAGCTCGCCTCGAGCCCGGCCTGCGGCAGCCAGGGAACACTCGCGCGGACCACCTCGCCGCGGAAGACGGCGGGGGCCTCGACGAGCAGGAGTGCCAAGGCCAGGGTGGTGACGGCGCCGGTTGCGAGCGCGCAGACGTTCCGCCCCGAGCGGATCAGGAGCGGCGGCAAGACCGCGCCCAAGAAGGGCAAGAGGGCGATCAAGGCGAGGTTCATCGGCCGCGCTCGGGCGCTCCCGGGACTCGAGGCGGCCGAGGGGTTCCCCGACCGGACCCGCCCTCCGAGTAGGCAGCGCCGGCCCTCCGGTCAACGCGCGACGGGCCGATCCGGGCCGCAGACGACCTCAAAAGCCCAGCGCCAACCCGTCCTTGCGCGGATCGCTCGCGCCCACGAGCACGCCGCGCTTGCGGTCGATCAGGATGGCCTGGGCACCGCCGAGCGGGGCTTCGGGCTCCAAAATCGCGTGCCCCTTGGCCTGCAGCCCGGCGCGCGCCGCGGCCGGTACCCGCCGCTCGACCTCCATGTCGAAGGGGTAGGCCGACACGCGCGGCAGCTCGACGGCCGCCTGCGGGTCGAGCCCGTGGTCGACGATCGCCGAGAGCAGCTGGGCTTGGCCCATCGGCTGGAAATGCCCGCCCATGACGCCGAAGGCGAGCCAGGTCTCGCCGCCCTTGAAGGCCATCGCCGGGATGATCGTGTGCATCGGCCGCTTGCCCGGGCCGATCGCGTTCGGGTGCGCCGGGTCGAGCCGGAAGGATTTCCCCCTGTTGTGGAACAGGACACCGGTCTCCGGACAGCAAATTCCCGATCCGAAGGATTCGAACAGCGAGTTGATGAGCGAAACGGCGTTCAGGTCGCGGTCGACCACCGCGAGGTAGGTCGTGTCCTTGTGCGGCTCGAGCAGCGGCGGCGGCAACTCGCCGAGCACCCGCTCCGGGTCGATCCGCTCGCGCAGCCTTGCCGCGTAGGCCTTGTCGAGCAGCCGCTCGACCGGCACCGGCACGGCGGCCGGGTCGGCCAGCAGCGCGTCGCGGTCGCGGAAGGCGAGCTTGCTCGCCTCGGCGAGGAGATGGAGCCGCTCCGCGCCGAGCGCGTCGAGCGTGCCCAAGGGCCAGCCTTCGAGCAGGTTCAAGAGCTGCAGGGTCACCACCCCCTGGCCGTTGGGTGGGCACTCGTAGACCCGCACGTCACGGTAGAGCTTGTGGATCGGCTCGACCGCCTCGGCGGTCTGGCCGGCGAAGTCGGCCTCCTCGTGCAGACCACCCGCGGCGCGCAGCGTGGCGACCATCTTGGCCGCGAGCTCGCCCTCGTAGAAGGCGGTCACGCCCCGCTCGGCGACGGTCTCGAGGGTGCGGGCGAGGACCGGGAAGCGCATCACCCGGCCCTCGGCCGGCGGCCGGCCGCCGGGCAGGTAGAAGGCCTTCGCCCCGTCGCTGCGCTCGAGCGTGCCGGCTGCCCGGCGCCAGTCGAAGGCCACCCGCGGGGTCACCGGAAAGCCCTCCGCGGCGAGGCGGATCGCCGGCTGAAGGAGTTCAGCGAGCGGCCGGGTGCCGAACCGCTCGGCCAGGAGCTGCCAGGCGCGGAGCGCGCCGGGTACGGTCACGGCGTGCGGGCTGCCGGCGGCGATCTCGCGCAGGCCCTCGCCCGCGAGTCGCTCGACGGTGGCCGCAGCCGGCGCCCGGCCCGAGCCGTTGATCGCCACGACCCCGCCCGAGGCCGGCGCCAGAAGCGCGAAGCAATCGCCGCCGATCCCGGTCATCGCCGGCTCGACCACGCACTGCACGGCGACCGCGGCCAGGGCCGCGTCGACCGCGTTGCCGCCCGTGCGCAACACGTCGAGCGCGGTGAGCGTCGCGAGCGGCGTCGAGGTCGCGGCCATGCCCTGGACCCCGTAGGCGGCCGAGCGGCCGAGCAGGTGGAAATCGCGCATCCGTCTCTCCCCGGGGCACCGCCTCGCCCGGGCGGCGCCGCGCTTCTAGGGGTCGGCCGCTCTCCCGCCAAGCCGAGGGCCGACCGGCCCTGTCACTCCCGATGGTAGGGGTGACCCGCGAGGATGCTGTGCGCGCGGTAGAGTTGCTCGACCAGGACGAGGCGGGCGAGCTCGTGCGGCAAGGTGAGCCGGCCCAAGGCGAGCACGAGGTCGGCCCGCTCCCGCACGCCGGGCTCGAGTCCGTCGGGGCCGCCGATCGCGAATGCGACGACCCGCCGCCCCTCCTCCTGCCAGCGGCCGAGCCGTTCCGCGAAGGCGCGGCTCGAGAGCGGCGTCCCGCGCTCGTCGAGGGCGACGAGCGGTACGTCGGGAGCCACCGCGGCGAGGATCGCCCTGCCCTCCTCGGCCCGCCGGCGCGCCGGCTCTGCCGTCTTGGCCTCGATCTCGCGGATCTCGACCGGCCAGGGCAGCCGTCCGCGATAGCGTTCGATCAACGCGACGAGCGCCGGATCGCGGCAACGGCCGACGGCGAGCAAGAGGCAGCGCACGATCGGCCGGCCTCACGGGCCGGCGGCGGCGACGCGCGTCGGCGGCAGGAGCGACCAGAGCTTCTCGATGTCGTAGAGCGCCCGGGCCTCGGCGCGGAACAAGTGGACGATCACGTCGCCCGCGTCGATCAACACCCAGTTGGCCTGCGGGTCGCCGAGCCCTTCGGCCGAAGCCGCGCCGTGGCCGGCTTCTTTCATCCGCTCGAGCAGCTTCTCGGCCATCGAGGCGATGTGCCGGCTCGAGGTGCCGGTCGCGACCACCATCCAATCGGCGATCTCTGTCTTGCCCTCGAGCGGGATGACCACCGGCTCGATCGCCTTGTCGTCCTCGAGCGAGCGGCGCACGAGGTCCAAGAGCTGGTCGGTCGGCAAAAAGCTCAAGGGTCGCGACGGAGGTTCCTGTCCGTCGCCGCGTTCGGTGTCGTCGATCGCTCCCCCTCCCCGCCCGGGGCCGGCAGCGGCAAGCGGCCCGCGCGAATGGCCGTGCTCGAGGCCGGGTGCGGTCGGATCACGAGGAACGTCCAGGCCGGCGGCGACAGCTCGGGCAGCTCGTGCGCCCGCGTCGCCTCGACCCGGGCCGCCGCGAACCGCCGCGCCGCCGTCCCGGCCAAGGCAGCACGACAATAGGGATCGCGGGCGACCACGGCAACCGGCACCCGCCGCAGGATCTCCACCCAGTGCCGCCAGCGGGGGAGCTGGGCGAGGTTGTCGGCGCCCAGGAGCAGGACGAAGCGGTGGTGCCGCCAGCCGGCGAGCCGGCGCAAGAGATCGACCGTGTAGACCGTGCCGAAGCGCCGCTCGAGGTCGAGCACGCGGATCCGCGGATGGCGTGCTGCGGCCCGTGCCGAAGCGAAGCGCTCGGCGAACGGCGCCATGCCGGCCACCGGCTTCAACGGGTTCTGCGGGCTCACGAGCCACCAGACGAGGTCGAGCCGGAGCCGCTTCAGGGCCTCGACGCTCACGTAGCGATGGCCTTCGTGGGCCGGATTGAAGGACCCGCCGAGGAGCCCGACCCGTAGCGGCCGGCCGGCCGGTGCGGCCGGCCCCGCCTCGTCGAGCGGCAACAGCACCCGGACCCGGCGGCGCAGACCCCCGGTCGGATCGGGCGGGGGCGCGGGCCCCTCGAAGCTCACCCCGGCCGACACTGGCCCGTGCCGCGGACCAGGTATTTGAAGGTCGTGAGCTGTTCGACGCCGACCGGGCCGCGGGCGTGCAGCCGGCCGGTGGCGATGCCGATCTCCGCCCCCATCCCGAACTCGCCCCCGTCGGCGAACTGGGTGCTGGCGTTGTGCATCACGATCGCGCTGTCGACCCGGGCGAGGAACGTCTCGGCCGCCACCCGGTCCTCGGCGACGATCGCCTCGGTGTGGTGCGAGCCGTAGCGCTCGATGTGGGCGATCGCTTCCTCGAGCCCGCCCACGACCTTCACGGCCAAGATCGCATCGAGATATTCGGTGTACCAATCCTGCTCGCTCGCCGGCACGGCACGCGGCTCGAGCGCGCAGGTCTCCGGGCAACCGCGGATCTCGCAACCGCGCAGGATCAGGGCATCCAGCACCGGCGGCAGGAGCCGCGCGGCCGCGGCCCGGTCGCACAGGAGCGTCTCGGTCGCCCCGCAGATCCCGGTCCGCCGGAGCTTGGCGTTGAGCGTCACGGCCACGGCCATGTCGAGGTCCGCGCTCGCGTGGAGATAGGTGTGGCAGTTGCCCTCGAGATGCGCGAGCACGGGGATCCGGCTCTCGGCGTAGACCCGCTCGATCAGCGACTTGCCACCGCGCGGCACGATCACGTCGACGAACTCGTTCATCCGCAAGAGATGGCCGACCGCGGCGCGGTCGGTCGTGGGCACCGCCTGGATCGCCGCCGTGGGCAGCCCCGCCGCTTCGAGCCCCGCATGGAGGCAGGAGAGGATCGCCCGGCTCGAGCGGAAGCTCTCGCTGCCACCCCTGAGGATCGCGGCGTTGCCGGCCTTGAGGCAGAGTCCGCCCGCGTCGGCGGTGACGTTCGGCCGGCTCTCGTAGACGATCCCGACGACACCGAGCGGCACCCGCACGCGGGCGATGTCGAGCCCGTTGGGCCGGGTCCAGCGGGCGAGCTCGGTGCCGACCGGGTCGGGCAGCTCGGCGATCTCTTCGAGGCCCCGGGCGATCGCCTCGATCCGCTTCTCGTCGAGCATGAGCCGGTCGAGCATCGCTTTGCCGAGCCCGCGCGCCTCGGCCTCGGCCAGGTCCTCACCGTTGACCGCGAGGATGTGGTGGCGGCGGGTCCGGAGCTCGGCCGCCGCGCGCCGCAGCGCCGCGTCCTTCGCTGCGCGCGGCACCGTGGCGAGCAGCCGCTGCGCTTCCCGCGCGGCACGGCCGAGCTCGCGCATCCCCGTCTCGAGATCCTCGTCGAAGCGGCTCGCCATGGCGTCCTCCTCCACCCGCCGCGCCGCCTAGCACCAGGCGCGGCCGCCCGCCAAGCGGCGGCTCAAGGCAGAGGCAGAGGCAAGGGCAGAGCCATGGGGCGCATGAGCCCGCGCATCACCTGCTGCTTGAGCACGGGCAGCGCCCCGAGCAGTCGGAGCCCGAGCGTGCGGGCGAGGCGGACCGGGGCGAGGTCGCTCGCGACCGCGGCCGCGAGCCCCTCGGTCACCGCGAAGCGGGCCCGGATGTCGGCGAGCCTGGCGCGCTCGTAGCCGAGCAGGACCTCGGCCGACCAAGGTGCGATGCCCCGCTCGCGCGCCCGCTCGACGCGTTCCGCCAAGACCGCCACGTCGCGCAACGAGGTGTTGAGGCCCTGCGCCCCGACGGGTGAGAGGGCGTGCGCCGCCTCGCCCAAGAGCACGGCACGCGGGGCGGCGAGTCGGTCGACCACCGAGCCCACGAGCGGGTAGCCGTCGCGCCGGTCGATCTCGCCCACCTCGCCGAGCCAGGGCCGGACCCGCCGCTCGAGTTCGGCGCGGAACCCGGCCTCGCTCAGGCCCAACAGGCGCTTCGCCTCGGCCTCGGGTTCGACCCACACCAGGCTCGAGCGGTCTCCCGGGAGCGGCACCATGGTGAAGGCGCCGCCGGGACGGTGCAGCTCGATCGAGACGTTGCCGTGCGGCCGACTGTGGGCGAAGCTCGTGCCGATCGCCATCCGGCCGGTCGGCCGCTCGCTGGCGGCGATCCGCAACGCCCGGCGGACGGGCGACCGCCGGCCGTCGGCGGCCACCACGAAATCGGCCGTCAGCGTTCCCCGGCCGTGGACGATCAGCACCCGATCGCGCTCGCGCACGACGTCCTCGACGGGGGCATCGCCGACGAGCTCGGCCCCCTCTTCGCGCAAGGCGTCGAGCAGGAGGCCGCGCAGCCGCCCGATCCGCACGTTGCGGCCGAACTCGGCAAGCCCGATCTCGCTCGCTTCGAACGTGACGTCCGCTTCGGGCTCGGCGCCGTCGCGCGGGAGGCTCACGAGGCGAAGCGCGCGCAAGGGCGCGCTTTCCGCAGCGAGCTCGCGCCAGGTCCCGAGGCGGTCGAGGAGCTCGATCGAGGGCTGCAGGAGTGCCACCGTCCGCCCCTCTTCGGGCAGCGGGGCGCCGGGGACGGGCAGCGGGCGGGCATCCAAGAGGGTGACGGCGCAGCCCGCGCGGGCGAGCGCCAGGGCCGCGGCGAGCCCGGCCGGCCCGGCACCCACCACCGCGACCCGCGGCCGCGTCGCGCCCGCGCTCTCGCTCTGCACCCCGCCCCGCCCGCGCTCGCTCATGCCGCCGAGTTAGGTCCGACCGCCGAGCCCGGCAAGGCGACGGCCGCGCCCGGTCGGCGCCGGGCCCGCGGCCGGGTGCCGCGCCGTGGCGTCCGGGCTCAAAGGAGGACGAGGTCGTCGCGGTGGACGAGCTCGTCGCGGCCCCGCCAGCCGAGCCGGGCCTCGATCTCCTCGGTCCGGGCGCCCAACAGCCGCTCGGCGTCGGCGGCGTCGTAGGCGACCAAGCCCTTGGCCACCGCCCGCCCGTCGGGGGCCCGCACGAGCACCGCATCGCCCTTCTCGAATCGGCCTTCGATCCGCGTGACCCCGGCCGGCAGGAGCGAGGAGCCGCGTTCGAGGGCCGCGACCGCGCCGGCGTCGAGCCAGAGGGTCCCGGTCGGCGCCAGCGCCCCGGCGATCCAGTCCTTGCGCGCGCGGCGCGGGCTCGTCGCGGCGGGAAAGAGCGTGCAGCGGGCCCCCTCGGCGAGGGCGGTGAGCGGCCGCTCGACCGCCCCGGCGGTCAGCACCACCGCACAGCCGGCACGGGTGGCGATCTGCGCCGCGGCGAGCTTGCTCACCATCCCGCCGGTCCCGGCAGTTGTGCCGGCACCGCCGGCCATCGCCTCGATCTCGGGGCTGATCGCCTCGACCACCGGGACATGGGCGGCCGTGGGGTCGCGGCGCGGATCGGCCGTGTAGAGCCCGTCGACGTCGGACAAGAGCACGAGCGTCTCGGCCGAGATCATGACCGCGACCCGGGCCGACAGCCGGTCGTTGTCGCCGAAGCGGATCTCGGTCGTGGCGACCGTGTCGTTCTCGTTGACGACCGGCACCGCGCCCAGGCGCAAGAGCGTGTTCATGGTCGCGCGACCGTTGAGGTAGCGGCGCCGATCCTCGGTGTCGGCGAGCGTCAAGAGCACCTGCGCGGCCTCGAGCCCGACCCCTTCGAGGGCCATCTGCCAAGCGCGGGCGAGGCGGATCTGGCCGGCCGCTGCGGCCGCCTGCTTCTCCTCGAGGCGGACCGGCCGGCGCGGCAGGCCCAGGACCCGCCACCCCAGCGCGATCGCCCCCGAGGTCACGACGGCGACCTCCTGCCCACGGTCGCGCGCGCCGCGGATGTCGCGCGCGAGGGCCTCGAGCCAGCTGCGGCGCACCGTCCCGTCCGGCCGCACGAGCAGGGAACTCCCGACCTTGAGCACGAGCCGCTTGGCGGCGAGTGCCCGCTCGAGCCGCGCCTTCACGCGGCTGCCCGGCGTTCGGCGCGTGCCCCGCGCACCCGCTCGAAGGCTTCCTGCAGCACCGGCTCGAGCCCCTGCCGGGTGGCGGCCGAGATCGGGTGCACGGGCCGGCCGGCGGCCTTCTCGAGGGCGCGGCGCTTGCGGGCGGTCGTCGCGCGATCGAGCGCGTCGCACTTCGACAGGCAGAGGATTTCCGGCTTCTGCGCGAGGCCGTGGCCGTGGGCCTCGAGCTCGCGGCGGACCGTCCGCCAAGCGCGAACGATCTCGCGCTGCGTCCCGTCGACCAAGTGGATCAGCACCGCGCAGCGCTCGACGTGGCCGAGGAAGCGGTCGCCGAGCCCCTTGCCCTCGCTCGCGCCCTCGATCAGCCCGGGGATGTCCGCGATCACGAAGCTGTCGTGGTCGACGACCACCGTGCCGAGCTTGGGTTCGAGGGTGGTGAAGGGATAGTCGGCGATCTTCGGCCGCGCCCGGCTCACCGCCGCGAGGAAGGTCGATTTGCCGGCGTTCGGGAGGCCGACGAGGCCGACATCGGCCAAGAGCTTGAGCTCGAGCCAGATCCAGCGCTCCTCGCCGGGCTCGCCCGGCTCGGCACGGCGCGGTGCGCGGTTGGTCGAGCTCTTGAAGTGCAGGTTGCCGCGGCCGCCGCGACCACCCCGGCAGACGATCACCCGCTGGCCCGGCTCGCAGAGATCGAAGAGGAGGGTGCGGTGATCGTCGGCGAAGATCTGGGTGCCCACCGGCACGCGCAGGACGACGTCCGCCCCGTCGCGGCCGGTGCGCTGGCGACCCATCCCGTTCTGCCCGCGCTCGGCCCGGAAATGTTGCTGGTAGCGGTAGTCGATGAGGGTGTTGAGGTCGGGGTCGGCGACCACGACGACGTGGCCGCCCCTGCCGCCGTCGCCCCCGTCCGGCCCGCCGAACTCGACGTACTTTTCTCGCCGGAAGCTGACGCAGCCGTCGCCGCCGTCGCCACTTCGGACCCAGATCTTGGCCGAATCGAGGAAGCGCATCGTCGCCGCGGGGCGAGCCGCGCCCGACCCTCGTGCGCCGGCCGGCCGCCGCTACTCGGCGGCGACCGGCTCCGGCACGACCATCACGTAGGATCGGCCGTCGTGCCCCTCCTTGAAGCGGACCCGACCCTCGATCTTGGCGAAGAGCGTGTAGTCGCGGCCCATGCCCACGCCCGGGCCCGGATGCCAAGTCGTGCCGCGCTGGCGGATCAAGATGTTGCCCGGGATCACGTGCTGGCCACCGAACTTCTTGACGCCCAGCCGCTTGCCCGCGCTGTCGCGCCCGTTGCGCGAGCTACCACCCGCTTTCTTGTGCGCCATGGTCGTCTCCTCAGGCCGCGTCCGGCCGGGCGATCTCGGTGATGCGGACGACCGAGATGTCCTGGCGATGGCCGGTGCGCCGCCGGTAGTTCTTCCGCCGCTTCTTCTTGAACACGATGATCTTGGGCCCGCGGGTCTGCTCGAGCAGCGTACCCACGACCTTGGCCCCTTCGACCAGCGGCGTGCCGACGATCGGCTGTTCGCCACCGACCATCAACACCTGGTCGAATTCGACCGTCTGCCCGGCCTCGCCCGGCAGCCGTTCGATCTTGATCACGTCGTTCTTGGCGACGCGGTATTGCTTGCCGCCGGTGCGGATGACTGCGTACATGGTCGGAAGCGCCCGAAGTCGGAACGAGCCATCGTGCCGCGCCGTCGGCTTCGAGCGGCGCGAGTGCGCACTATAGCCGGGGCCTCGACCCTGTCAACGCGCCTCGCCGGGCCGCGAGCCGAGTGCTAGACTGACATGGAGGGCCGGCCGTGCGGCCCCCGGAGTGTGGGATGTCGGCTGCGACCGTCCTACCCGACCTCACCACCGCCGAGGCGTTCGTCGCTTGGATGGCGCGCCAGCCCGTGCGACACGAGATGTTCGAGGGCCGGCTCGTCATGGTGGCGGGCGGCTCCAACGTGCACGTCACGATCGCCGGCAACTTCCTCGTGGCGCTGCGCAACCGGCTGCGTGGTGGCCCCTGTCGACCGTTCGGGTCGGACTTCATGGTCGAGTTCGACCCGCGCAACCGTTTCTATCCGGACGTGTCGGTGGCCTGCGGTGAGAGCCGCGACTGGACCGACCGTCCGGTCCTCGTGGCCGAGGTGCTTTCGCCCGCCACCCGGCGTTTCGACCTTTCGGTGAAACTGCCGCGCTGCCTCACCTGCCCCGGATTGCGCCACGTCCTCTACCTCGAGCCCGACCGGCCGCTCGCCCGCCTTTGGGTGCCGGGCGATCCGGCGATCGTGGCCGGCCTCGACGCCCGCCTGCTCCTTCCGGGCCTCGGCCTCGAGCTGCCGATGGCCGAGCTCTACGAGGACGTGCCGCTCGGCTGAGCCGGGCGTCGCTCACGCCGCTGCGACGGCTCGGGCCCGGGTGACCGCGCCCGTCCGGCTCACGGGCTCCATCCAGACCGCTGTGTCGTGGATCGCCGCACCGCCCGAGGGTGGCGAAGGGTCGGCGCCGATCAGGGCGTTGATGCCGATTCCCCCCTCCCAATGGCGGTTCGGCCAGATGCTCTCGACCACGATCGTGTCGCGGTGCTGACCCGCGCGCGCCGCGACGTGGACGGTCACGACCCCGCGCTCGTTGCCGAGCCGCACGCGATCGCCGTCGGCGAGGCCGAGCTCGGCCATCACTTCGGGATGGAGCAGCGCGGTCGGCCGCCCTTCCCGGCGCAGGCTCGACGCCGTCTCGGTGAAGCTCGTGTTGAGGAACTGGCGGGCCGGGGCCGCCACGAGCCGGAACGGCTTGGCCGGGGTGACCTCGTCGATCACCGGCAGGTGATCCGGGAGCTTCGGCATGAGATGGCCCAGGGGCCCCATCGCCGCCCAGTCGGGACGGAAGCGGAACTTGCCGTCCGGGGTGGCGAAGCCGTCGCGGAAATGCGCGGTCGCCTCGTCGGGGAGCGCGTCCCAGCCGCCCGCGGCGTGGACCGTCTCCGCGTCCGGCCAGCCCGAGCGGCGCAACAGATCGTCCACCATCTCCCATTCGCTCATCGCGAAGCCCCGATGTTCGGCGCCGAGCCGCTTCGCGAGCTCGCAGATGACCCAATGGTTCGAGCGGCACTCGGCCCAGGGCTCGAAGATCTTCTTGTGGACCTGGATCCACGAATGCGCGCTCGCTTGATAGATGTCGTCGTGCTCGAGGAACATGGTGGCCGGCAGCACGATGTCGGCCATCAGGGCGGTCTCGGTCGGGAACTGCTCGTGCACCACGACGAACAGGTCGTCGCGCGCGAAACCCCGGTGCACTTTCGCGAGCTCGGGAGCGATGCACATGGGGTTCGTGCTCTGGATCAGCATCGCCGTGACCGGCGGGCCGCCCTGGAGCGCGTCCCGCTCGCCCAGGAGGATCGGGCCGATTCGCGACTGGTCGAGGGCCCGGGTCGAGGGGTCGAGGACGTCGAGCCCCTCGAGCAGGGTTTTGTCCCAATGGTAGAGGTCGCCCATGTTGTAGAGGGCGCCCCCGCCCGGGTGCTGCCACGCTCCCGAAATGACCGCGAGACACGAGGCGCCGTGCATCACCGCGGCCCCGTTGCGCGAGCGGGTGAAGCCGAACCCGAGGCGTAGCCAACTGCGCTTCGTGCTGCCGTAGAGCCGGGCGAAGGCGCGGATCGTCTCGGCCGAGAGGCCCGTGATCGCCGCTGCCCATTCGGGCGAGCGCGTGCGGAAGTGCGCGCGCAGCTCGCCCACGGGCGTGTCCGAGACCCGCTCGAGATAGGCGAGATCGGCCATCCCCTCCTCGAACAGCACGTGCGCGACCGCGCAGGCGAGCGCGCCGTCGGTGCCGGGCCGGGGGGCGAGATGCAGGTCGGCCTGCTCGGCGGTGGCCGACCGGTAGGGGTCGATCACCACGAAGGTGGCCCCCCGCTTCTTGGCGCGGGCGACGTGGGTCATGAGGTTGACGTGCGTGTGGACCGGATTGCAGCCCCACACGACGAGGAGATCGGCGCGCTCGCCCGCTTCGGTCGCCGGCACGCCCCAGCGCTTGCCGTGGCCGGCCCGCCAGCCGGTGTCCGAGAGCAAGACGCAGATCGTGGAATAGAACCGGCTGTAGCGCTTGGCATGGGTCAGCCGGTTGATGCCGTCGCGGTTCACGAGGCCCATCGTCCCGGCGTACCAGTAGGGCCAGACGGTCTCGGGCCCGAACCGCCGCCCGGCCGCGAGAAAGGCTTCGGCGATCCGGTCGAGGGCCTCCTCCCAGGAGATCCGGCGGAACTGCCCCGAGCCCTTGGGGCCGGTGCGCAGCAGCGGGAAGCCGAGCCGGTCGGGGTGGTGGTAGCGCTCGGCGTAGCGCGCGACCTTGACGCAGATCACGCCGGCGGTGAACGGGTTGCGTTCCGAGCCCCGGACCTTGCCGAGCCGGCCCTCGGCGGTGCGCTCGACCTCGAGCGCGCAGACACTCGGGCAATCGTGCGGGCAGACGCTCGGGTGGAAGGTCGATCGGCTCATCGAAGGCTCCCGCCGCCCGGAAGCTGGGCGAGCTCGTCGCGCCGAGCATCGGCGCACCCGCACGCTCGGGCAAGAGCAGGCTCGAACGGGGCTCAGACGACGCGGTTCAGGAGCGGGGCGCCGGCCGCCAGGCGCCGGCAGTTCTCGACCGCGACGGCGAGCGAGCGGTCCAGGGTCTCGGGCGTGAGCCAGGCGAGATGTGGGGTGACCACGACCTCCGGCCGCGAGAGCAGCGGGTGGTCGGCCGGCAGAGGCTCCCGCTCGAACACGTCGAGCCCGGCACCCGCCAGATGGCCGTCGGCGAGCGCCAGGAGGAGGGCCGGCTCGTCGACGAGGCCGCCGCGCGCGGTGTTGATTAGGATAGCCCCGCGCTTCATCCGCGCGATTCGCTCGCCGGAGAGGATACCCGCGGTCTCCGGCGTGAGCGGCAGGTGCAAGGAGACCACGTCGCTCGTGGCCAAGAGCTCGTCCAACGGCAGGAAGCGGGCCGGGGCGTCGGGCTTTTCCCGCCGGCTCCAGTAAACCGTTTCCGCGCCCATGGCCGTGAGCACCGGACCCAGAAGGCGCGGCACGGCGCCCATGCCGACGAGACCGACCCGCCTGCCGCCGAGCTCGCCCAGCCGGTCGGGCAGGTCCTCGGGCAGCGCCCAGCCGCGGCCGGCCCGGGTCTCGCGATCGAGCCAAGCGATCCGCCTGAGCACGGCGAGCATCAGCGCGAGCGCGAGCTCGGCGACCGCCCGGCTGTTCGTGCCGGGCATGTTGCAGACCGCGATGCCGCGTGCCCGGCAGGCCTCGAGGTCGATCGTGTTGACCCCGACCCCGATCTTCTGGACGAGCCGCAGCCGCGGTGCAGCCTCCAGCATGGCGGCGGTCACGGGCTCCAGCACGTGCCAGAGCACCTCGGTCGTGGGCAAGGTCGCCGCGAGCCCGGTACGGTCCGCCACCGGGACCACCACGACCTCGAGCCCGCGGGCCGCGAGGGCTTCGAGTTCGGCACGCAGACCCGGGCTCGCCTGGTGATGGAACAGCACGCGTTGCATCCGGTCGCGGCCCGACGCAGGGTTGCTCCGGGAACCAACCTGGCACCGGCGGCCGCCGGTCGGCAACCTGGATCCGCCGGAGTGACCGCACCGGTATGCTGGAAAGCGATCCCTCGAGCGTGATCCACGCCGTCCTCTGCCGCGCCGGGCTCACCCGCCCCGACGCGCGCCCGGCCATGCACCCGCTCTCGGGCGGGGTCTCCTCGGACATCTGGAAGGTCGAGCTCGCGGACCGCGCGGTCTGCGTCAAGCGGGCGCTGGCCAAGCTCAAGGTCGAGGCGGATTGGCGGGCACCGCTCGAGCGCTCCGCCTTCGAGGCGGCGTTCCTCGAGACCGCCGGGCGCATCGTGCCCGGAGCCGTCCCGGCGCTCCTGCACTACGACCGGATCGCCGGGGCGCTCGTCATGCCTTACCTCGACCCGGCCGACCACCGGCTCTGGAAAGCCGAGCTCGCCTCCGGCCGGGCCGAGCCCGAAGTGGCGGCTGCGGTCGGCGCGCGGCTCGCCCGGCTGCACCGCGCGACCGCGATCGACGCGCGGATCGCCGCGCGTTTCCCCACGGACGCGATCTTCCACGCCATCCGCCTCGAGCCCTATTTCCTGGCGACCGGGCGGCGCCACCCCGATCTCGCCCCCGCCCTCGAGCGGCTCGTGCGGCGCACGGCCGGCACCAAGCTCGCCCTCGTCCACGGCGACGTGAGCCCCAAGAACATCCTGGTCGGCCCCCATGGCCCCGTGCTGCTCGACGCGGAATGCGCCTGGTACGGCGATCCGGCCTTCGACCTCGCTTTCTGCCTCAACCACCTGTTCCTCAAATGCGTCTGGGTCCCGGCCGCGGCGCAGGGCTTCCTCGCCTGCTTCGACGCCCTCCTCGAGACCTACATGGACGGTGTCGTCTGGGAGCCGCGCGGCAGCCTCGAAGCGCGCGTGGCCACGCTCCTGCCCGGGCTCCTGCTCGCCCGGGTCGACGGCAAGTCGCCGGTCGAATACCTGACCGAGGAGGCGCAGAAGGATCTGGTGCGCCGGTTCGCGCGCAGCTTCCTTTCGGCTCCGGTGCGGACCCTGGCGCCGTTGCGGGCGGCCTGGGCCGTGGAGGTGGAGGCATGAGCCGGACGCGGATCGTGGCGGTGCGGGGCCGGCGGGTCTGGGACAGCCGCGGCCGGCCGACCGTGGAGGCCGAGGTCGAGCTCGCGGGCGGCGCCGTCGGCCGGGCGATCGCCCCGGCCGGTGCTTCGACCGGCTCGCTCGAGGCGGTCGACCGGCGCGACGGCGGCGAGTGGCTCGGCGGGATCGACGTCCGCGGTGCCGTCGGGTCGGTCTCGGGCGAGATCGCCCGTGCGCTCGAGGGCCTCGATGCCTCCGACCAGGAGACGGTCGACGCCCGGCTGGTCGAGCTCGACGGCACACCGAACAAAGGTCGGCTCGGCGGCAACGCGCTCGTAGCCACCTCGATGGCGGTCGCCTGGGCGGCCGCCTCCGCGCACGGCCTGCCGCTCTGGCGCTGGCTCGGCGGGGCGGAGGCCCGCACGCTGCCCTTGCCCGAGATCCAGATCCTGGGCGGCGGCAAGCACGCGGCGGGCCGGATCGACCTGCAGGATTTCCTCCTGGTCTGCCCCGGTGCGGAGAGCTTCGCCCAGGCGCTCGACTGGACCGCCCTGGTCTACCACGCCGCCGGCCGTCTCCTGGCCGAGGCCGGACGGCTCCAGGGTGTCGCCGACGAGGGCGGCTTCTGGCCGGCCTTCGAGGGGAACGAGCAGGCGCTCGACCTCCTCCTGCGCGCGATCGAGCGGGCCGGGCTCAGACCCCTCGAGCAGGTGGCGATCGCCCTCGACGTGGCGGCCTCGAGCCTCGGCCGGGGCGGCCGCTACCGGCTCGCCGCGGAGGGCCGGGAGCTCGACACCGAGGGGATGATCGAGCTCCTGGCGGGGTGGATCGGCCGCTACCCGATCGTCTCGATCGAGGACCCCTTGGCCGAGGACGACCTCGAGGGCTTCCGTCGCTTCACCGCCCGCTTCCGCGGCCGCCTCCAGATCGTCGGCGACGATCTCCTCGTGACCTCGGCCGAGCGGGTCCGCCGCGCCGCCGCCCTTGGCTGGTGCGACACGGTGCTCTTGAAGCCCAACCAGGTGGGCACCCTGTCCGAGACCCGGGCGGCCTTCGAGGCGGCACGGTCGGCCGGCATGGGTGCCATCGTCTCGGCCCGCTCGGGTGAGAGCGAGGACGTGACGATCGTGCACCTGGCCGTGGGCTGGGGTGTGGCGCAGCTCAAGGTCGGCTCCTTCGCCCGCTCCGAGCGGATGGCCAAGTGGAACGAAGTGCTGCGGATCGAGGAGGCCCTCGGCCGCCGCGCCCGCTTCGCCGGCCGCGCCGCCCTCGCCCGCCCCGGCCCGAGCCCGGCTGCTGCGGGGCCGGGCGATCGGTGCTAATGTGCGCTCCGTGATGGGCATCAACACGCTCGAGATCGCCAACCGCCTCAAGGCAGCGGAGCGCGAAGGGCGCGCCGCCGAGGAGATCGCGCTCGTCTTCCAGGAGGTGTTCGAGCAGCAGCTGGGCCAGCTCGTCACCAAGGAGTACCTGCACACCGAGCTCGACCGTCTCCGCGCCGAGTTCCGCGCCGAGATGACGGAGCTGCGCAGCGAGCTCAAGGGCGACATCGCCGAGCTGCGCAGCAAGCTCGAGGGCGACATCGCCCAGCTCCGCACGGAAACGACCGAGCTGCGCACCGAGCTGAAGGGCGACATCGCCCAGCTCCGCGGCGAGGTGCAGCTCCTGCGTGCCGACATGGAGAAGATGGAGCTGCGGATCACCAACGCCTTGACGCTGCGCATGGGGGCGCTCGTCGCCGGCGCCGTCGCCGTGCTCGGCGGCCTCAACATCTTCTTCTGATTCTTCTCAGCCGTTCGGCGCCCGTGCCGCCGGTCACGACCCCGCAGCTCCTGCGGCCGGCAACGGCGCGCCCTGCGGCGAGCGCGGGCGACCTCAGGCCAGGTCCGCGAGCGCAGCGGCGAGTAGCTCGGGGCAGGTGACGTGCGGGCTGTGGCTCGCGTCGAGCTCGCGCAAGGTCCAACCGGGCTCGGCCGCGGCGCGCCGGGCGAACGGGCGGAAGGTGTCGTCCGGGCCGACGCGGGTGCAGAACAAATAGACACGCGGCAGCGCGGGGATCGCGACCATCGGCAGAGCTTGCTCGAAGGTCCGGATCGGCTGCGGCAGCCGGCGTGGCCGGGCGTAGAGCACGTCCTCGGCCGAAGTGTCGGGCGGCATGGGGTTGGGCGGGATCCGCCAACCCTCGCCCTCCGCGGCCGCCGCCGCGCGCATCCGGGCCGCGGCCTGCGCCGGCACGAGTTCGAACGCGGACGCACCGGGCTGCGGGACCAAGGCGTCGAGATAGACGAGCCGGCGCAGGCGCTCCGGCCGACGCTGCGCCACGCCGGTCGCGACCATCCCCCCATAGGAATGGCCGAGCAGCACGACCTCCTGGAGGTCCTCGCAGTCGAGCAGGCCCAAGATGTCGCGGATGTGGGTTTCGAGATCGACCGCCGGGCTCGCGAGATGGCCGCGCTCGCCGAGCCCCGTCAGGGTCGGTGTCCAGACCTCGTGGCCGGCGGCCGTCCAGATCGCGCGCATCTTGCGCCACGCCCAGCCCCCCGACCAGGCGCCGTGCGCCACCACGATCGTGGCCATCGCGCGATCCTCCCGAGCCGCAACCGCGCGAGGCTATGGGCCCGGCGGCCCCGTCGCAAGCGCCCTGCCGTTGCCGCCGCCGTCGCGCCTGGCTACGGTGTCCTCGGCGCCGCGATCCGAGCCCGGCGCGCCGAGAGAAGCCCGGAGGCATCATGTTGCGCAGCACGCGTCGTCTGGCCCTCGCCACCGTGGCCTGGATCGGGGTGGCGGGTGCCGCCTCGGCCGAGCGGTGGGACATGCCGACGGCCTACCCCGAAACCAACTTCCACACCGAGAATGCCAAGAAGTTCGCCGCCTGCGTGAAGGACGGCACGAAAGGCGCCATCGAGATCGTCGTCCACGCGAACGGCTCGCTCTTCAAGGGCAGCGACATCAAGCGCGCGGTGCAGACCGGCCAGGCGCCGATCGGCGAGCGGCTCTTGTCCGCGCACGAGAACGAGAACCCGCTCTTCGGCTTCGATGCGGTGCCGTTCCTGGCCGCTTCTTACGAAGCGTCGGAGAAACTTTTGCAAGCCGCCCGGCCCAAGCTCGAGGCGCTGTTGGACAAGCAGAATCTCGTCCTGCTCTACACCGTCCCCTGGCCGCCGCAGGGCATCTACACCAAGAAGCCGCTCAAGAGTGCGGCCGACATGAAGGGGGTGAAGTTCCGCTCCTACAACGCCGCGACCGCGCGGATGGCCGAGCTCATGGGAGCGGTGCCGGTGCAGATCGAGGCGGCCGAGCTCTCCCAGGCGCTGGCGACCGGTGTCGTCGAGAGCTTCATCAGCTCGGGCTCGACCGGCTACGACATCAAGGTCTGGGAGCAGCTCAAATACTGGTACGACACCCAGGCCTGGCTGCCGCGCAACTCGATCTTCGTCAACAAGGCCGCCTGGAACGGCCTGAAGCCCGAGCAGCAGAAGGTCTTCCGCGATTGCGCGGCCAAGGCCGAGGCCGAAGGTACGGCCCGCTCCAAGGAACTCGCCGGCTGGTACATCGAGCAGCTCCGGGCCAAGGGCATGACGATCGAGCCGCCGAGCCCCGAGCTCAAAGCCGATCTCGCCAGGATCGGCGAGATCATGACCAACGACTGGCTCGCCAAGGCCGGCCAGGACGGCAAGGCGATCGTCGAGGCTTTCCGGAAGATGTGAGTCCGGGCCCGGACGTCGGCGTCCCGCCCGATCCGACGCCCGGGCCCCATCCGCCATGATCCGTCGCGCACTCGATCGGCTCTACGACTTCGCCGGCTGGCTCGCGGCCCTTTTCATGGTCGCGATCCTCCTGATCATCGTGGCGCAGATCGGCACCCGTCTGCTCGGCGCGAAGTTCCCGGGCGGCACCGATTATGCCGGCTATTGCATGGCTGCCGCTTCGTTCCTGGCCTTGGCCCACACTTTCAAGCGCGGGGCTCACATCCGCGTCGAGCTCGTCCTGCAGCGGTTGCCCGAGCCGGCCCGGCGTCGGGTCGAGCTCGCCGTGCTCGCCCTCGCTGCCGCGCTCTGCTGGTATTTCGCATGGTACGCGATCCGTGGGGTACGCTTTTCCTGGATGCTCGGCGACGTGAGCCAGGGCCAGGATGCGACACCGTTGTGGATCCCGCAGAGCGCCATGGCCCTGGGGGTGGTCCTGCTGGCCGTGGCGGTGAGCGATCATCTCGTGCGCACCCTCCTCGGCGCCGACCCTCGGCTCGGCGACGGTCCGGCCCCGGAAGCGTGAGTTCGCGCACCGGCGCAGGGGCGGTCGGCCGAGGTGTGCGACCGTGACGGCACCCCTGCGGGTCGCCTTCGTCTATCCGCACGCCGGTATCGGGCCCGAGGGCCAAGGGATCGCGGATGCGCTCGCCGTGGTGCTGGTCGAGCTCGGCCGTCGGCTCGTGCAGCGTGGCTGCGCCGTCACCGCCTTCATCCGCCGCCGGCGCGGCGAGCCGCTCGCTTCGAGCCTCGACGGGATCACGATCCGGCGGATCGACCAGCTCCCCGACCACCTCCTGTTCCGGCTCCGCCTGTTCGACCGCTTCCGCCCGGCCGACCGGCCGTTGCGTGTGACCGGGCTTTATTACCCCGTCTTCGTGCGACGGGTCGCGGGTGAGCTCGCCCGCACGGGCGTCGATCTCGTTCACCTGCACAACAATGCCTGTTTCGTCGAGCCGCTCCGCCGGCACTTGCCCGATGCCGACCTCGTGCTGCACCAGCACGATCATGCGCTCGCCGACTTCGTACCGGAATGGACCCGCGCTCGTCTCGAGCTCGCACGGCTCGTGCTCGGCTGCAGCGATCACGTCCGAGCACGTGTGGTCGAACGCCTTCCCGAGATCGGCCCGCGCGCGGCGACCCTCTACAACGGGGTCGACGCCCGGTTCCTCGAAGTGGCGAGCGCTCCCGGAGCGAGCCGAACGATCCTCTACGTCGGCCGACTGGCGCCCGAGAAGGGCGTGCATCTCTTGCTCGAGGCCTTCGACCGGATCGCCGATCGGCACCCCGAAGCCCGCCTCGAGCTCGTCGGCGGCTGGAGCTTCTCTCCCAAGGAGTTCGTCGATCCGTTCGATCGCGATCCGGTGATCCGCCCACTCGCCCCCTGGTTCGCCCGGCCGGCCGCGTGGCGCCGACACCTCGAGACACTGGCCGCCCGCCGACCGGGCCGGATCCTCTTCCGCGGGCCCGTTCTCAACCGCGATCTGCCGGCCCTGATGGCGAAGGCCGGGCTGTTCGCGTTCCCGACCGTCTGGCACGAGCCGTTCGGCATGCCGCCGGTCGAGGCCATGGCGGCAGGCCTCCCGGTCGTCGCCGGCCGGGCCGGGGCGCTCCCCGAAACCGTCGAGCACGGCCGCACCGGGCTTCTCGTCGAGCGCGGCTCGGTCGAGGCCCTGGCCGAGGCGCTCGATTCGCTCCTGACCGACCCGGCGCGGCGCCGAGCGATGGGAGAAGCCGGCCGCGCCCGTGTCCTCGAGCGTTTCCGCTGGGAGACGATCGTCGATCGGCTACTCGACCTCTACCGTGAGTATTGCCCCCACGCCGCCGCCCGCTTCCCGCTCGCCCGCTGAACCGCGCTTGCGCATCGCCTTCGTGAGCCAGCCGCGCGATCCGATCGTCACCTCCGGACCGCAGCGCGGCTCGGTCGCGATCGTGCTCGGCGAGCTCGCCCGTCGTCTCGCCCGCCGCCACGACGTCCTGGTCCTGGCCCCTCGACGGCCGGGTGAGGCCCCGGAAGCGGCGACGGCTGAAGGGCTGCGGGTGGCCCGTTTGGCGCCACCCGCAGCCCGCCTGCATCGCCTCCTGGAAGCGGCGGGCGGCCTGGTCTCCGGCACCCGGCCGCACATGGCGCGAAGCCTTTACTTCGCCGGTTACCCGAGGCGACTCGCGCGACCCCTCGCCGCCTTCCGCCCCGATCTCGTGCACGTGTCGTGCGTGGCCCCGTTCCTGCCCGCCTTGGCCCGGCAGCTGCCCGGCGTCCCGCTCGTGCTCCACCTCCACGACGAGCTCCTGCTGCGCCTCGACCGCAACACGGCTTCGGCCCGCCTCGGCCACGCGGCCGCGGTCGTCACGGTGAGCGGCTGGCTCGCCCGGCGCCTCGCCGCCTGCTTCCCCGAGCACGCGGCCAAGTTCGTCGCGATCGGCAACGGCGTCGATCTCGACCGGTTCACACCGGCGCCGCGAGAGGCAGCCGGACCGTCCGGCGAGCGCCTGCTCTTCGTCGGCCGAATCTCGCCCGAGAAAGGCGTGCACGTCCTGATCGACGCGTTCGCCCGGCTCGCGCGCGATCGTCCGGCGCTCGAGCTCGAGCTCGTGGGTGAGCCCGGGCTCATGCCGAAGGCGTTCCTCGACCTCCTGGAGCGCACGGCGGCGCTCGAAGGGGCCCTCGCCTTTTACGGCGCGAGCTCGCTCGATCGTCTCCGCCGCACGCTTCGCGGCGGGCAGGGCTATCTCGACGCGCTGCTCGACCGTCTGCCCGCCGCTCTTCGATCGCGGGTGCGGGTCGTGGGCGCGGTGCCGCACGACGCGCTCGTCGAGCACTACCGGGCGGCCGACCTGCTCGTCGCGCCGTCGGTGTGCAACGAGCCCTTCTGTCTCCCGGTGGCGGAAGCGATGGCCTGCGGCCTTCCCTGCATCGTGAGCGACGCCGGCGCCCCACCGGAGCTGATCGGCGCGCGCGGTCCCGAGCGGGTCGGCGAGGCGGGGATCGCCGTCCCACCGGGCGACGCCGCAGCCCTCGCCCGAGCGATCGCGAGCCTCCTCGACGATCCGCGCAGGCGACGGGCGATGGGCTGCGCCGCCCGCCGCCGCGCCGAAGACCGGCTCGGCTGGGGCCGGGCCGCGGCCCGGCTGGAGGCCGTCTACCGCGCCCTCGTCGCCCGGGCCGCGACAGGCTGATCCTCGGCGCACGCCGCCCGACGCTCAGTGAGCACGGCGCGCAGGTTGGCGAGGAACGCCCGCAGCGAGCGGCGCTCCCGCTTGCCGTCGATCAGGATCCCGGCCTCGCTCGCGGCGAGCGTGTGGAGCCCGTCGGGGCAGGGCCCCGCGGGGTCGGGATCGAGGCGGGCGATCGGCACTTCGCGATAGAGATCGGGGGTGAGCACCTCGATCCGGTTGATCACGACCGCCCCGCCATAGGTCCGGGTGCAGTCCTGGGCGGGGCGGAAAAGTCGGCCCTCGTGTGCGAAGACCGGCCCCGCCGGCCGCGCCGAACCCAAATCGTCCACAACCGGGCTCATCGGGTGCCGGCGCCAGGGACCGCGCAGCGCCTCGGCCACGAACAGGTGCAACCGGACCTCGTCCTGGTCGGCGCGGTCGCCGGCGAAGAGGTACCAGTGCCCGCCGTGGCGGAGCACCGTCGGATCGACCCCGGCGACGTCCTCGAGCAGGACCGCATCGGGCTCGAAGCGGTCGGGGAAGGGAGCCGCCCGCCAAAGCTGGATGCGGCCGGTGGCACTGGCTTCCGGCAAGAGAAAGATTTCGCCGCCGTCCTCGACCAGGAACGGCCAGGAGAGATGATGGGCCGCGCGTAGGACCGGCACCACCGGAGCATCCGGCTCCGGACCCGTGCGCACGAGACGGCCGCGCCCGGTCGAGGGGTCGAAGGCCTCGGCCAAGACCACCCGCCCGCGCACGCCAACCGGGTCGGCGAGCCAGCCTTCGGGTCGCTCGGGGAGCCAGCGAACGGTGGGGCGGGCGCCCTCGAGCAGCTCGCCGATCGAGGCCTCGAGTACACCGAGCCGCCAGCGCTCGTCGACGGCGCATTCGGCCAACCGGCGCAGCGCGCCCAAAAGCTGGCGAAGGGCGAGCCCGCGCGGTTCGGCGGGCGGCTCCTGCGCGAACCGGCACGGCGTTCCGGCCCCGACCGGCAGGAGTCCGGCCCGCCGCCAGGCGAGCGCCCGGGCCGGCCAGCGGGCGATCACGTCGAGCACGCGCGCTCGGGTCGCGGCGAGCGAATGGCGGACCGCCTTGATGCGCCCCTCGACCAGCACCCGGCCCTCGCTCGGCCCGTCGAGCTCGACCAGGCGGGCGAGCACCGATCGCTCGCCCCGGACGAGTTCGGGGCCGCCGGGCGGACCGGGCCGGGCTTCGGGGCCGAAGCGGAGCTGCCAGACGGCGACGGCGAGATCGAGGCGGGCCGGGGCCCAGGTCAGGTCGACGACCAGGTCGACCCCGAGCGCGGCGAGCCGAGCAGCGAGGTCCTCCTGCGCCTCGTCGAGCCAGGCAGTCGCGTCGGGACACGGCGTGCCCGACCGGCGACCGATCCAGGCCACCGGGGGAAGGCCGAGGTCGACGAGGGCCGCTGCGGCGGCCCGCTGCCAAGGTGCGAGCTCGGCGCCGACCCGCAGAGCCGGTCGCAGGTTCGAGGCGGCGCCGCTCACCCCTTCGCCCCCGGGCGGTTCCGGCCCGATCGAAACCCTGGCCACACGCTGCTGCAGACCCGCAACAGTCCTTGAGCCGACACGACACGGCCGGCGCGGCCTCCCCCCTGCGAGCCCCTCCCGACTTCGCGCCCCGCCTTCGACCATGTTAGGCTTGTGGGGCAAGACGGCGGACCCGGCAGAGGAAACGGCGAGCGATGAGCGCACGAGGCCCGCTCGTGAGCATCGGTCTGCCCGTGTTCAACGGCGCGGCCTATCTCGAGGAGGCGATCCGCTCGGTCCTCGCCCAGTGCCTGGACGACCTCGAGCTCGTGATCTCCGACAACGCCTCGACCGACCGCACGGCGGAGATCTGCCGCGACTGGGCGGCCACCGACCGGCGGGTGCGTTATGTCCGCAACGCCACGAATCTGGGCGCCGCGCCCAACTACAACCGCACCTTCGCCGAGAGCCGCGGCCGGTACTTCAAATGGCTCGCGCACGACGACCGGCTGCGCCCGGGCTACCTCGCCGCGACCGTGCCGGTCCTCGAGGCCGACCCGAGCGTGGTCCTCTGCAACACCACGGTCGACTACATCGACGAGCACGGGGTCGTGATCGGACAGTATCGCAGCCCGCTCGGCCTCGCGGCGGCGGAGCGGCCGTCCGAGCGGTTCGCGGCCCTCGTGCTCCGCTCGCACAGCTGCGTCGACTTCTTCGGCACGATCCGCCGTTCGGCGCTCGAAGGTTCGTTGTTGCACGGTCCCTTCCACGGTGCCGACCGGGCGCTCCTCGCCCAGCTCGCCCTGCGCGGCCGGATGGTCCAACTCGAGCCCGCGCTCGTCGAGATGCGCGAGCACCCGGACCGGTACACCCGGCGTCAGCGGAGCGGCGCGGCGCGCCAGGCTTGGCATCAGGCCACGGCGACCCGCCGGCCGATCCCCTCCCTCGAGCTCTATCGAACCTATCGCCGGCTCGTCGCGACCGAGCCGCTCGGCCCCGAAGAACGACGCGCCTGTCGGCGCGTGCTCGGCCGCTGGTGGTTGGTGAACTGGAACGCGCTCAGGGTCGCGGCCGATCTCGTGGACCGCATCGTACCCGGCGCCGTCGCCCGGGCCGAGGATCTCAAGATCCGGCTGTTCGGCGCGGCCCCCGGCCACTTCATCCGCCTCGCCGAGGCGCCGCGGGCCGCGTCGACGCGACAGTTCGCCTCGCCCCACGCCGACCCTCACGGGCTCGGCGCCCGTTTCGAGCACGGCGCCCCGATCTTCGTGGTCGGCGCACCGCGCTCGGGCACGAGCCTCTTGGCGCGGATGCTCGACGCCCATCCGGCGATCGGCCTCGCCGACGAGCTCTGCTTTTTCGACATCGTGTTGTCTGCCCAGTCGGAGGTGCCGGAACTCGACAGTCCCGAGCGCATCGCCCGCTTCCTCGAGCTCCTGCCGCGCATGGACCATGTTCGTTTCTGGGCGGACGGCGAGGCGCTGATCGCAGCCGCAGCCGACCGGCTCCGTGCGGATCCGGCGCCGAGCTACGCGCGCTTCTACCGCTATCTCATGGAAGCCCGGGCGGCGGCCGTGGGGGCTCGCCGCTTCGGCGAAAAGACGCCTTGGAACGTTCGTCATCTCGAAGCACTCGAAGCCCTCTTCCCGAACGCCCGGTTCGTCCACATCGTCCGCGATCCGCGCGCGGTCGTCGCTTCCAAACGTAAGCTGCCGCGCACTTCGACCGACGTCGTCACCAACGCTGTGAAATGGTCGATCGACGTCGCGGCCGCCGGTCGATATCGGGACAGCTCCCCGGAGCGCGCGGCACGCCTCCTCGAAATCCGCTACGAGGACCTGGTTCGTAACCCGGAACCCGTCCTCCGTCGGTTGACCGACTTCCTGGGCGAGCCGTTCGATCCGGCGATGCTCACCTTCACCGAGGCCGGCACACCGGCCTTCAAAGACCAACCTTGGCGCGACGGTGTCAGGCGGCCTCTTTTCGACTCCTCGCTCGCCTCCTGGCGCAACGAATTCACGCCCGCGCAGCTCTGGCTGGTCCAGCGCCTCACGCGGGCCGGGATGGCCCGCTACGGCTACACGGCCGAGCCGATACCCATCCGCGGACGCTTCGTGCTACCGCTCCAGGTGCTCCGCGAATTCGCGGCGTGGCTCGCGTTCAAGCGCGCTGAAAGCCGCCGGCGCGCCGCCGAACCAGGCATCGTTTTCCGTGCAGAAACGACGCTGCTCTACAAGCTCTTGTTGCAGGCCATTCTCAAAGGCCGGAGGTCGGGCGGCTTTCCCTGACACGATCCGGCGGAGGGTCGGGGTCCTTGCCCACCGCACGCAGACCTCGCACGGCGCGAAAGAGGACCGGTCGAGCGAAGGTGAGGAGGGCGAGCAGATAGCCGAGCACGCCGGCGGCAGCCGAGAGAGCCACGTCGGGTGCGGTCGGACCCGTCGCGACCGCGACGCGCATCGCCGCGATCACCGCGAGCATCACGAGACCGGCGCCCGCGACCGGAGCGAGTGGCGCCAAGACCCACCTCGGGGGCACACCGAGCACGCGCCGTGCTAGCGCCAATCGAACCGGTAGCATCGACCAGGCGCGCAGGGTGAAGGCGGCCGCCACCCCGTAGGCTCCCCAGGCGAGGAGCGGCAGCAGCAGGACGAGGAGGACGAGGCCGCCCGCGGCGCCCAGTGTCAGCACGAGGTCGGCGCGGCCCGCGCCCAAGAAAGCACTCGTGAGGAGGAGCCCGAGCGGCAGGATCGGGCCCGAGAGTGCCAAAATCTGCAGCGCCGCGCCGGCACCGCGCCAGGCCTCGCCGAAGGCGAGCGCCACGATGTCGGGAGCGAGGACGAGGCCCGAGAGATAACCCGGTACCGCGACGAGGGCCGTGAGCTCGACCACGGTGGCGAGCCCCTCCGAGAGGCGCTTCGGATCGTGGCTCAGTCGGGCGAAGCCGGGCAGCGCCACGCGGAGCGCCGGCCGCGTCACGAGTTCGGCCGACAGCTCGAAGAGCTTGCGGGCGAGGCCCCAGAGGCCGACCGCGATCGGCCCCGAGGCTGCGGCCAGCAGCACTCGGGGCAGGAACAGCTCGCCGAGCGTGACGAGCTGATCGCCCGTGATGCCGAGCGCGAAGCGGCCGATCGCCCGCAGCTCTCGCGGGGCGAACACCGCACGCGGCCGATGACCGGCGGCGAGCCCGAGCACCACCACCCCGGCGAGCGGCCAGGCGATCTCGTTGGCGACGAGCGCCCAAGGACCGGCACCGGCGAGCGCCAACGCCACCGCCACGGCGCCGCCGACCCCTGCGCCAAGGATCGAGCGCAACGCGAGCGGCGCGAGCGCCAGGCGCCGCTGCAAAAGCCCGGCCGGCACCACCATGAGGCTCGTGAGCAGCGGACAGAGGGAAAGCGCCGCGAGCAGCGACCCGAGCTCGGGCAGGCCGAACCAGGACGCGGCCCACGGCGCCAGGGCGAGGAGGAGGAGGGCGCTCGCGAGGCCGAGCCCGGCGAGCAGCCAGAAGAGCGAATCGACCTCGACGCGGGAGAGTTCGGGCCGCTGCACCAGGGCCTCGATCCAGCCGCCGTGCACGAGCAGGTTCTGCGGCACGAGCACGAAGGCCATGGCGAGCGCCACGAGCCCGTAGGCTTCGGGCCCGACGAGGCGGGCGAGGAGCAAGAAGGCGAGGAGGTGGAGAAGCTCCACGCCCCACACCTCGATCGTCGCCCAGACGGCACCGCGGACGATCCGCCGAGCCTCAGGCGGAGCCGACGGGATCGGCTCGCCGCCCGACCCCGCTCCGTTCACTCCGGCCCTTCCGCCCGCACCCCCGCGAGCCCCTCGAACGCGGCGGCCACGAACATCCGGGGCGAGCCCGCTCGGCGCGCGCCGCCCGGCCCTCAGACCGCCGAGCGTTTCAGCGCCTGGTCGAGATCGGCGATGATGTCGTCGACCGTCTCGATGCCGACCGAGATGCGGATGACCTCGGGGCCGGCGCCGGCCGCCCGCTGCTGCTCGGGGCTCAATTGCCGGTGCGTCGTCGAGGCGGGGTGGATGATGAGCGAGCGGGTGTCGCCGATGTTGGCGACGTGGCTCAACAGCTCGACCGAATCGATGAGCTTCACGCCCTGCTCGTAGCCGCCCTTGACGCCGAAGGTGAAGAGCGAGCCCACGCCCTTCGGGCAATATTTGTCGACGAGCGGCGTGCGGTTCTGCGGCAAACGGGCGTAGGATACCCAGGTCACTTGCGGATGCCCCGCGAGGAACTCGGCCACCTTGTCGGCATTGGCGACGTGGTGGTCCATCCGCAGCGGCAAGGTTTCGATCCCTTGCAGGATCAAGAAGGCGTTGAACGGCGAGAGGCACGGCCCCACGTCGCGCAAGCCGATCGCCTTGTTGCGCACGGTCAGCGCGAAATTGCCGAATGTCTCGTAGAACCGAAGGCCGTGATAGGCGGCGCAAGGCTCGGTGAGCTGCGGGAACTTACCGTTGTCCCAGTTGAACTTGCCGCCCTCGACGATGATCCCGCCGATCGAGTTGCCCTGGCCGCCCATGTATTTGGTGAGCGAGTGGACGACGATGTCGGCGCCCCACTCGAACGGCCGGCACAAGTAAGGCGTGGGTACGGTGTTGTCGACCACGAGCGGGATACCGTGGCGATGCGCGATCTCGGCGATCGCCTCGATGTCGGGGACGATCCCGTCCGGGTTCGAGCAGGATTCGATGAAGATCGCCTTGGTCCGGTCGCGGATCGCGAGCTCCATGTTCTTGGGCTCGCGCGGATCGACGAAGGAGACGTGCCAGTCGAATTGCGGGAAGGTCTGCCGCATCTGGCTGATCGACCCGCCGTAGAGCTTGGACGAGGCGACGACGTGGTCGCCCGGACCCATCAAATTGAGGAAGGTCAGGAACTGGGCGGCGTGGCCGGAGGCGGTGGCGCAGGCGGCGGTACCGCCTTCGAGGGCCGCGACCCGTTCCTCGAGCACCGAGACCGTGGGGTTGGTGAGCCGCGAATAGATGTTGCCGAACTTCTGCAGGTTGAAGAGCGCGGCGGCGTGTTCGGTGTCGTCGAACACGTAGGAAGTGGTCTGGTAGATCGGCACCGCCCGGGCGCCCGTGGTCGGATCGGGCGCGGCACCGGCATGGACGGCCAAAGTCTCGAAACCGTAGCGGCGGTCGGTCATGCACTGTCTCCGCAGGTAACGGCCCGCCCTTAACCCAGCTCCCGCCGCCGGTCCATCGTCCGACCGGGCGCAGCCGGCGCGCGGCCGAGGCGGTCGTCACCGTACATCGTGCCCTTTCTTGCCGACCCGCAAGCGCCAGAGGCTCCGGTCGGCCGTTACCCACAGCAGGTCGTCCTCGGGCGGGCGCCCGAAGGCCAGGTTGGTGGGCCCCGGTAGCGGCACGTAGGCGCGCTCGCGGCCCGCGGGATCGAGGGCGTAGATCCCCGACCGATCACGCCGCTGAACCGCCGCCCAAAGATGGCCCTCGCGGTCGGTGGCGAGGCCGTCGGCGCCGTCCTGCTCGCCGAAATCGACGAGCACCCGGCCATCGCGCAGCTCGCCGCGCCGGCCGACCGTCCAGCGTTCGATCACCATCCGCCGCGCCACCGATGGGCCGAGGAGGCGGCGCTCGCCCGGCTCGAAGATCGCGAGGTAGAGGATGGTGCCGTCCGGAGAGAGAGCGACTCCGTTCGGCCGGCCCTCGGGTGCGAGTACTCGCTCGAGCGTGCCGTCCGGGTCGAGTCGGTAAACCCCGTGAGCGTCCTGCTCGACCGGCTCCCGGCCGGCGTAGCGCGGGTCGGTGAACCAGATCCGCCCGATACCGTCGACCGCGAGGTCGTTCGGCCCGTTCAAGGGCCGATCGCGGAAGGAATCGGCCAAGATCTCGGCCCGGCCAGTGGCGAGATCGGTCCGCGTGATCCGCCGGCCGCCGCGATCCGCCCCTTCGGCCGCGAGCAGCGCGCAAGTCGCATCGATCGCGAGGCCGTTCGCCATGCCGGAGGGCGAGCGGAAGACCGACACCGCGCCGGTTTTCGGATCGAAGCGCAGGATGTTGCCGGCCCGGAACCCGCCCCGGGGCCCGCGCGGCCCGTGGCTCCAGGTGATGTCGCTGAAGAACACTGTGCCGTCGCAGGCGACCGCCGGCCCTTCGGTGAAGACCAAGTCGAAGGCCCGACCGTCGACGACCCGTTCCGGGCGGGCCCCGGGCACGAGGAAGCCCGGGTCGCCGGTCGGTGTCTCGGTCGCGGAAACGCCGGCCGGGGCGAGGGCGAGCGCGGCAGCCAGAAGCGCGCCCACGAAGTCGCCGCGACCCGCTCCCACGACCGCCTCCCCTCGCACCGACCCGTCCGGGAGCATGCTCGACCCTCGGCGCTCGGCAAGGGGCCGGCGGCCGGGTCCGCCGCTCGCCCCGGCGCGCCGACGGAGCGGCTCGCCCGCCCGGGCTCGCGCCCCGGTCCTGGCCGCCCGCCCGGAAAAAAGCCCGGCCGCCTCGCGCGTCATTCTCGAGCTGGTCCCGCCCATCTTCGCGGTGGTCGGCTGCGGCTGGGCGGCGCTGCGCGTGCGTGCGGCCGACGCCACCTCCGCCAAGGGCCTCGACGCCTTCGTCTACTGGTTCGCGCTGCCGTGCCTCTTGGTCCCGAAAGTGGGTGCCGCGCCGCTCGGGCGGCTACTCGATCCGGCATTCTCGATCGTCTGTTTCGGTCCGGCCACGATCATCTACTTCGCGATGCTCGACCACGGCCGGCTCGCGAAACGCGGCGACACCGCATCCGCCGCCGCGCGCCCGCTCGGGGCGGCCTTCCCGAACTCGGGCTACCCGGGAATTCCGCTCGTGATCGCGGCCTTCGGCCCGGAAGCCGCCCTCGCCGCGATCCTCGCCCCTTCGCTCGACCGGCTCGTCACCACTCCCTCGACTGTGGCCGCGGTCGAGGCCGGCAGCGGCCGCGGCGGCTGCCTCGCCACGCTCGGGCGGACGCTGCGCGGCGTGTTCGGCGACCCGCTCGTCCTCGCGGCGCCGAGCGGGGCCGTGCCGGCACTCGGCGGCTGGAGCCTGTCCGGGCCGCTGCGCGCGATCGCCGAACTCCTCGGTCCGGCGACGAGCCCCTGCGCGCTCCGCGCGCCCGCTACCCCGCCCGAGGCGGTCCCGGTCGATGGTTCGTTCGGCGAAATCGTGCCGGTCACCCTGGTCCGCCTCCTCGGCCGTCCGCTCCTCGTCCGGCTCGCCGCGAGCTCCGTTCATCCGGTTCCGGCCGAGGTGCTGCGCGCGGCGCTCGGGACCGCCACCTTGCCCACCGCCGCGACCGCGTTCGTGATGGCCCGGCGGGCGCAGCGGTTGCCGGCGAGCTCGACCGTCGTGCTCGTAACCCGCGCGGGCTCGATTTCGAGCTTGTCGGTCCTGCTCGTCTGGCTCAGTTGAGTGCGCAACGGGAGAAACCTCCATGCCGAAACCCGTCGAGTACGCCGATGCCCCGCCCGAGGTCCGGGCGGTGTTCGACGACATCAAGGCCACCCGCAACGTCCCCGACGTCAACAATTTCTGGAAGTGGCTCGCCAACGATCCCAAAACCTTGAAACGGACCTGGGAGAGCCTCAAGGAGGTGATGGCGCCGGGCGCCCTCGACCCCCTGGTCAAGGAGATGCTCTACATCGCGGTCTCGATTACCAACGGTTGCGAATATTGCATCGCGAGCCACGTCGCCGCGGCCAAAAAGCGCGGCATGAGCGAGGCGATGCTCGCCGAGCTCGTCGCGGTGGTCGGCATGGCCAACGAGACCAACCGGCTGGCCCAGGGCTGGGGCGTCCCGGTCGACGAGGCGTTCCGCCGATGAAGAGCCTTCCCGGGACCGCGATCGCCGCCGGCGCGCGGTGCCTCGATCGCCGGGGAGCCGCCACCGAGCGCGCAGGTGATCGCAGCCGGGCGGGTGCCGGCTCGCTCGGCGCGGGGTCCCGGCCGGAGAAGCGGGCGCCGGTCGGGAACGCGGCCGACGCCGACCGGGCGCGCACCGGACCGGGAGCCGATCGCCGCCTCGATCGGCACCGCGCCGCCGACGTCGCGGCGGCGGCCCGCAGCGTCGGAAGCGACGGTGTCGTCCATCCGGTCGGCCGGAGTGCGAAGGCTCCGGGCGGGGCCCCCTCCCGCCGGCCGCAACACGGTGAGGAGCGCCCTATCCCCGCGCTCGCCCCTCGCCCCGAGGCTTGCGCGGGGCGCGACCGTTCCCGTCCCGTGCCGGGCGCGTTCCGGGCCTTCGCCCGGCGGCAGAGAACCCGAGCCGGTGCCCCCGCGGCGGCCGAGCGGAGGCGCCCCGAGCGCCAAGACGGCCCGGCGCACGGTCCGCTTTCGGACCGGAGCGCGCTCGCGGACCGGAGCGCGCTCGCGGCCCGCGGAACCACCCCCCGCGATCGTGGTGCGGCCGGGTGCTGCCGGCCCCCGCCGCCGACGCTCCCCGGACGCCGCACCATCCCTGCCGACCAGCAAGGGCCCCGCGCTGCGAACGAGCGCACGGTCGTCGAACCGGGCAGGTCGGTGGACGATCGCGTGGGCGGCCGCGCGCGCCGGCGCGGCGGGACGATCCTGGCCCTGGCGCTCCTCGCCGGCTGCGCTCGGGAGCCGCCGGTCGTGGTCGAGCCGGGCAGTGATCCGGCCGAGGCCCGCCGCCAGCTCGCCGCCGCCGCACCGGCGGGCCCGGTGCCCTTCGTCCTCTGGCGCGTCGAGGACCGGCCGAGCGAGGCCGAGGCCGCGGCCCTTGCGGCTCGTGGTGTGAGCGGGCTCGCGGTCCGCTTCGCCCCCGGCCCGCCGTCGAGCGGCGGGCGACGCCTCGTCGTGGCGCTCGACGGGCTCGAAGAGCCGGCGGCGATCTGCGCCGGAGCCGCCCGCAGCGCGTCCGATCCCACGGCCCGTGCGGTGCTCGCGGCCTGGTGCGACGGCGACCGGCCGGTCGCCCGGGTCCGTCTGCCGGCCGCGGTCGACCGGGTCGAGCGCGAGCGGGCTTTGTGGCGAGCCACGGCTCGGCTCTTCCCGGACGATTACGCCGAGACCTACGGTTGGAACCTGTTCGGGCTGCGGGTGACGATCGGCGGCAGCTTCGGCTTTTGAGCCGAGGCGGCGCTGGTCGGCGAGCCTCACTTCGTGCCCCGCTGCGGCTCGGGCTCGCCTCGCCCCGCCGGGTCCGGTTCGTCGAGCCTGGCTGCCCCGGAAGCCCGAAGCCGCCAATAGGTGGCCGTCAGCTGATCGCCGGTCGGGCGCGGATAGACCGCGACCAGTTGACCGGGCGCCGTGACGTCCCGTTCGAAATAGCAGGCGACGTCGGCGAGCGTCCGGTAACAGAACACGGGCGCGGCTGACCCATCGGCGCGCGGGGCCGGGGGCGACTCGCGCCAGGGGGAAGCGGACGGCAGCGCGCAGCCGGCCAGCGCCAGAACGTACGCCGTCGAGGCGGTGATCCGCGATGCCCTGGTGCGCAGCCGAGCCATCCGCTTCCGGTCCCGTCCACCCGCTGGAGGCGCGGCGGCAAGCTAGCGCCGAACCGTTAACGCCCGGTGAGCGTGGCGCGTGATCGTGAGGAAAGGCGCCTCACCGGGTGGCCCGAACGCCAGGGTGCGGGCCCGCGCGGCCGCCCCCGAGCGGCCGGCCGATCGCCTCGCGCCGGGGATCGCGAGGGACCGGCCTCCGGCGGCTCGACCCGCCGCCCCTTCCCCGACGCGGTGTGGCCCCTCCTAGCGGCGACCCGGGTGGCCCCGCGGCGATCCGGCTGCGCCGGATCCCGCTCCGAGCGGATCCACCGGCGCGGCGGCCGCACGGTCGATGGATCCAGCGGGTCCGAGCCGCATCGGAAGCGTCGCGACGGTGCCGGGCCGAGCGGGCAACCGTCGAGGGCTTCACGGCTGCGAACATCGCGATCATGATGGGCCCGAGGGGGTGTCGATGACCACCGTGACGCTCGAGTTCCTGGCCGCGCAGATGGAACGCCTGCTCGGTGCCGTTGCCGCCGTCGAGGCGAAGTGGGCGCGTTTGGAGATGCGCCTCGACGAGGTCGCGACGCGATTCGGGACGGTCGGGACCAGCCTCGAGAGCCTCGAGGGCCGGCTCGCGGCCGTCGAAACCCGGATCGGCGCCGTGCAGACCCGGATCGAGGCCGTCGAAACCCGGATCGGCGCCGTGGAGACCCGGCTCGAGAAGCTCGAGAGCCGCAGCGACGAAACGAGCACGCGCCTCGAGGAGCTCGCGGGCCGGCTCGGGGCCGTCGAGACCGGGATCGGGGCCGTAGAGACCCGGATCGGGGCCGTCGAGACCCGGCTCGAGAGGCTCGAAGAGGAGCAGCGGAGCCTGCGCGCGAGCCACGAGGCCCTCGACCAGCGGGTCCGCGAGATGACCGCCGACGGAAAGCTCACGCTCGCCTTCCTCGCCCGGCAGGCGGAGCGTATCGTCGACGAGCAAGGTCGGTTGCGAGACGACGTTACGGTCCTCACCGGTATGGTCATACGCCTCGAGGGGACGGTCCAGGGCCTCACCGTCGAGGTCCGCGCTGAGCACAGCCGCTACGAGCGGCTCGCCCGCGAGGTGGCGCCCCTGCGCGAGCCGGCGCCCAGCTGAGCGCCGGGTCGACCGAGGCTCCCGGCGGCTGGTCGCCGCAACGCCGGCCCACGGACCGGGAAGCCGGTGACATGGACGGTGCCGGGGCGTTCTCCGGGAGACCCGGAGCCGTTTCCGAGTACGCCCGCCGCGGGAGCGGCCGCTTTTCCCCGAACCCCGAGAGCCCCCGGCCGTGGGCGGGCCGGGGCCGGGACCGGCTGCCCCGCGGACCGCACCGACCGGGACAGGACGCCCGGCCCTCCGTTACTCCCGCCGGCGCAGCAGGGTGGGCTCCGCCGTGGCGCGGATCGCTCGGACCCGGTCCGCCGGGCCGGTCGACGCTGCTGCTCGCGCGAACGCGGACCTCGCGCGCTCGGTGCGCCCGGCGCGAGCACCCGGGCGCTTGCCATTCGGCTCCCGGAATGCGCCCGGCCGTAGGTCCGAGCGGCCTCGCCCTCAGCGTTCGAGGAACGCCTTCAACCGATCGGCCACCTGGCCGATCGCGGTGATCCCGTCGAGATGGCCGTCGACCCCGTCGAGCCAGGCGATCTCGACCGGCGTGCCGTCGGCGCGGACGAGCTCCGCGGTCCGCTCGATCTGCGCGGGTAAGAAGATGAGGTCGTCCTTGGAAGGAATGAGCAGCACCGGCGCCTCGATGCGCTTCAATCCCTCGGCCAGGCCGCCGCCCCCCGCAACGAACAGCTGGTTGGCCCGGACCAGATAGAGGAAATGGTTGGCGTCGGCGGTCTTGGCCCGCGCCTGCCCGACCGCGTCCAACGTCGCCTCGATCTTGAAGCGATGGCCGAGCGCTGCGGCCGGATCCTTGCCCTCCTCGGCCCAGGCCCGGCCGAACGCCTTGTCGGCCCACTCGTACCAGCGCGCGTGCAGGGTCACGAGCTTCAGCGCCGCGGCGAGCCCGGCCGAGGGCGGCGTCTTGCCGTAATAATCCCCGGCGTTCCAGTTGGGATCCAAGCGGATCGGCGTCGCCCAGGCGTCGAGCCAGCCGATCAGGAACGGATCGACCTCACCCGCGCCGATGACCGGCACCACACGACCGACCATGTCCGGGTACGAACTCGCCCATTCGAATGCCTGGAGCGCCCCCATCGACGCGCCGATCACCGCGTGCAGCTTGCGGATCCCCAGGCTCTCGACGAGCGCCTTCTGCACGTTCACGAAATCCCGGATCGTCACGACCGGGAAATCCGTGCCCCAGGGTTTGCCCGTGGCCGGGTTCACGGTCGCCGGGCCGGTCGTCACGACCTTGGGATCGTACGCGTTCAAATTGACGAGCGTATCGGAGCTCAAGACGAAGAAGCGGTCGGTGTCGATCGCCTTTCCCGGGCCGATGATGGCGTTCCAATAGCCCGGCGCGGGATCGCTCTCGGCATATTTCCCGGCGGCGTGGCTCGTGCCGCTGAAGAAATGGGTGATCAGGATCGCATTGTCCTTGCCCGCATTCAACGTGCCGTAGCTTTCCCACCCCACTCGGACCGGAGCGATCGTCCGCCCGCCCACGGTCGTGTAGGAGGGCAATTCGAAGACCTTCTTCTCGACGATCCCGATCTCGGCGGCATCCGACGGTCGAAGGAGTGCCAGGAGGGCGACCGCGAGGATCAGTAGGTGGAGACGGAGTTGGCGGAACATGGCGAACCTCCCCGATCGTCGACGAGCGTGCCAGGCGGTCACGCGGCCGTCCAGCCCGATCGGCGCACAGCGCGACGCTGACAACCTTACCCCTCCCGAACCGATCGGCCCACCCGTGCCCGCCCGCGACCCTCGCTGCTCGGAAGGAAACCTGCCTCGCAAAGGTTACGAAAAGGTTGACGAACGCCGCGTTTCCGCCGCTCCCCTCACCCCGTCTTCGCGAACAGCTCGCGGCCGATCAGCCAGCGGCGGATCTCGGAAGTCCCCGCGCCGATCTCGTAGAGCTTGGCATCGCGCAACAGCCGGCCGGTCGGGTAGTCGTTGATGTAGCCGTTGCCGCCCAAAAGCTGGATCGCATCGAGGGCCATGCGGGTCGCCCGCTCGGCGGCGTAGAGGAGACATCCCGCGGCGTCCTCGCGGGTGAGTTTCCCCGCGTCGGCCGCCTTGCCGCAAAGGTAGACGTAAGCCCGGCAGGCGGCGTGTTCGGTGTACATGTCGGCGAGCTTGCCCTGGACGAGCTGGAAGGTGCCGATCGGCTGGCCGAACTGCTGGCGCTCGTGGACGTAGGGCAGGACCACGTCCAAGCAGGCCTGCATGATGCCGAGGGGACCGCCCGCCAGCACGAGCCGCTCGAAGTCGAGCCCGCGCATGAGTACGCGCACCCCGCCGTTCACCTCGCCCAGGACGTTCTCCTTCGGGACTTCGGCCTCCTCGAGGACGAGCTCGCAGGTGTCGGAGCCGCGCATGCCGAGCTTGTCGAGCTTCTGGGCAGTCGAGAAACCGGGGGTGCCCTTCTCCAGGATGAAGGCCGTGATGCCCTTGGCACCCGCTTCGGGGGCGGTCTTGGCGTAGACGACGATCACGTCCGCCTCGGGGCCGTTGGTGATCCACATCTTGCGGCCGGTGAGCAGCCACCGGTCGCCCTTCTCGACCGCGCGGGTGCGCATGGAGACGACGTCCGAGCCGGCAGCGGGCTCGCTCATCGCCAAGGCACCCACGTGTTCGCCCGAGATCAGCTTCGGCAGGAAGCGCCGCTTCTGCGCGTCGGTGCCGTGCAGGCGGATCTGGTTGACGCAAAGGTTGGAATGCGCGCCGTAGGACAGGCCGATCGCCGCCGAGGCGCGCGAGATCTCCTCCATCGCCACGGTGTGCGCGAGGTAGCCCAGGCCCGCCCCGCCGTACTCCTCCTCGACCGTCACACCCAAAAGGCCGGCCGAGCCGAGCTTCGGCCAGAGATGGCGGGGGAAGTGGTTGGTCCGGTCGATCTCGTCCGCCAGGGGCGCGATCTCGCGCTCGGCCACGGTCCGGGCGACCTCGCGGATCGCCTCGACCTCCTCACCGAGGTCGATGGGCAAAGAGGGTGCACGGAATTGCGGCATCGCTGCCTCCGGGACGGTCTCCCGGGCTTCTCGCGCGACGGCCGCTCGCCTTCAAGCGTCGGGACCTCGCTCCGAACGGCACGCCACCTGCGCTCTCCATGAACGGCACGTTACGTGCTAATGACGGAACCGCGAGGAGGCCGCCGGGCTCGGGCGATCGGGCCACGCCTCCTTTCGCCCCCGCACGGCGCTCCGGCCGTGGAGGACCTGCGATGATGTCCGTGACTTTGACCTTCTGGCTGTGCGCTGCGGGGACCGCCACCGTCACCGACCCCGCCTGCGACCGCGTCTCCCTGCCCTGGTACGGCTCGTTCGCAGCCTGTCAGATGCACGGCCAGGCCGAGATCGCCGATTGGCTGCGCAAGGCCGGCCGCGAGGGTGAGCGCGTGCTGCGCTACCGCTGCACCGCCGAGCCCGTGCCCGGTGCCGAAAAGCTCGCCCGGGCGACCGCCCCGATCCCGCGCTGAGCCCCGCCGACTCAGGCCAGAAGGCGCGCGAGGGTCGCGCGGTAGCCGAAGAGGATCGCGTCCTTCGCGACGTGCCGGCCGGCTTCCACGACCCGCCGGCCGCGCACCCGGACCTCACGCACCGCCCCCTTGCCGGCGCAGAAGATCCAGCCGTCGAGGAGCCGATCTTCGCCGCGGCCCGAGAGGTCGGGGTGGTCGGCATCGAGGACCACGAGGTCGGCCGAGGCGCCGGGCCTGAGGCCCACGGGGCCGCGGTCGAGTGCCCGAGCGCCGCCCTCGAGGGCCGCTTCGAACAGCACCCGGCCGGTCGAGCGGCCGGGCTCGGAAAGACAATTGCGCCGGCCGAGCGAGAGCCTTTGGGCATATTCGAGCTGGCGGAGCTCGCCCGCGGCGTCGATCTCGACGTTCGAATCGCTGCCGACCCCGAAGCGCCCGCCCGACCGCCGGAAGGCCGCGGCCGGGAAGATCCCGTCGCCGAGACTCGCCTCGGTGATCGGGCAGAGGCCCAGGACCGCGGGCGAGGCCGCGAGCATCCGGCACTCCGCTTCCGTGGCGTGCGTGCCGTGGATCGGGCAGAGCCGCGCCGGAAGCCCGATCGTCTCGGCGACGAGCGCGATCGGCGTGGTGCCGTGGACCGCCCGGCAGGCCTCGACCTCGCGCGGCTGCTCGCTCGCGTGGACGTGCACCGGCCCCGCGGGGAACAGGTCGACGAGCCGGCGGAGCTCCTCCGGGGTGACGGCGCGGATCGAGTGCGGGGCGATCCCGATCCGCCCGCCCGGCAGCGCGCCGACCGCCCGCGCGGCCGCTTCGTGGATCCGGCCGAAGAGCTCGAGGTCGCACAAGAAACGGCGCTGGCCCGGGCTCGCCGGCGCCCCGCCGACGTCACCGTGGGCGTAGAAAGAGGGGAGCAGCGTGAGGCCGATCCCGCTCGCCCGCGCCGCCTCGACGTGGCGGAGCGCCAATTCGGCCGGCTCGGCGTACGGGCGGCCCTCGGGGTCGTGGTGGAGATAGTGGAACTCGCCGACCGCGGTGAACCCGGCTTCCAGCATCTCGGCGTAAGCGAAGGCCGCGATCGCCTCGACGTCCTCGGGCTCGAGCCGGGCCAGGAAGCGGTACATCACCTCGCGCCACGACCAAAAACTGTCCTCCCCCGGGCCCGCGACTTCGGCGAGCCCGGCCATCGCCCGCTGGAAGGCGTGGCTGTGCAGGTTCACAAGGCCCGGCACGACGACGCCGCGCACGGGCTCGCCCTCGCCTTTCGCGGGCTCGACCGCGGCGATCCGCCCGTCCGGGTCGAGCCGCAGCGTCACCCGTTCGGCCCAGCCCTCGGGCAAGAGCGCGCGCTCGAGGCAGAGGACGGTCATCGCGGGTCTCCGTCGGCCGGGGCTTGACCTGTCTATACAGCTTCGCCACAAGGGCCGCCAGACGGGCGGCCCGGGAGGCACCCTTGCGCGTCGATCGGCTCTTCACCGATGTTCGCCTCGCGACCATGGCAGCGGACCGGCCCGGCCTCGGCATCGTCGAAGACGGCGTGCTCGCCACCCGCGACGGCCGGATCGCCTGGGTCGGCGAACGGCGCGACGCCCCCGCGTTCGAGGCCCGCGAGACGATCCGTGGGGAGGGTCGCTGGCTCACCCCCGGCCTCGTCGACTGCCACACCCATCTCGTCTGGGCCGGTGATCGGGCGGCGGAGTTCGAGCGCCGGCTCGAGGGTGCGACCTACGAAGAGATCGCGCGCGAGGGCGGCGGGATCCTCTCGACGGTGCGCGCGACGCGCGCCGCCACACGCGAGGAGCTGGTCCGCGCCGCGCTCCCGCGCCTCGACCCGCTCCTGGCCGACGGGGTGACGACGGTCGAGGTCAAGTCGGGCTACGGGCTCGAGCCCGCGACCGAGTACCGCCAGCTCGCCGCCGCCCGAGCCCTCGAGACCGAGCGGTCGGTTCGGATCGAGCCGACCTTCTTGGGCGCGCACACCCTACCGCCCGAGTTCGCGTCCGATCGGGAGGGCTATCTCCGCCTCCTCTGCGAGGAGATGATCCCGCGGGTCGCCCGAGACCGGCTCGCCACCGCGGTCGACGCCTTCTGCGAAAGGATCGCCTTCACCCCCGAGGAGACGCGGCGCGTGTTCGAGGCCGCCCGCGCCCACGGCCTCCCGGTCAAGCTCCACGCCGACCAGCTCTCCGACACGGGCGGGGCGGCCCTCGCGGCAGAATTCGGGGCGCTCAGTGCCGACCATCTCGAATACACGAACGCCGAGGGCGTGGCGGCGATGGCCCGCGCGGGCACGGTCGCCGTGCTCTTGCCCGGCGCCTTCTATTGCCTGCGCGAGACGCAGCTGCCGCCGGTCGAGAGCTTCCGCCGGGCCGGCGTGCCGATCGCGGTCGCGACCGACTGCAACCCGGGCACCTCGCCCCTCGTCTCGCTCCTCTTGGCCGCGAACATGGCGGCCACGCTCTTCCGGCTCACGGTCACCGAGTGCCTCCTGGGCGTCACCCGCAACGCCGCCCGGGCCCTCGGCCTCGCCGACGAGCGCGGCACGCTCGAGATCGGCAAGCGCGCGGATCTCGCGCTCTGGTCGATCGAGCGGCCGGCCGAGCTCGTCTACATGATGGGCGCCCGACCGCTCGCCGGCCGCTGGGTCGGCGCATGAGCGCGCCCCTCGAGCTCCACCCCGGCGGCAATCGGCTCGCGCTCTGGCGGGCGGTCCGGGCCGGGGCGAGCGTGCGGCTCGCCGCCGACTGCTGGCCGCGGATCGAGGCGGGGCATCGGGCGATCCGCGAAGCCGCGGCCGGCGAGCGGGCCGTCTACGGGCTCAACACCGGCTTCGGCAAGCTCGCCCTGGTCCGCATCCCCGCCGACCGGCTGGCCGAGCTCCAGGTCAACCTCGTCCGCTCGCACCAGGCGGGCGTGGGCGAGCCTCTGCCCGCTTCCGTCGTCCGCCTCGCCCTGGCCTCGAAGCTCGCCTCGCTCGCCCACGGCGCCTCGGGCGTGCAGCCCGCCCTCTGCCGGCTCTTGGAAGCGATGCTCGACCGCGGTGTCCTGCCGGTCGTCCCGGCCCAGGGCTCGGTCGGCGCCTCGGGTGATCTGGCCCCCTTGGCGCACCTCGCCGCGGTCGTGATCGGCGAGGGTGAAGCCTGGTTCGAAGGCGAGCGACTGCCCGGCCGCGAGGCCCTCGAACGCGCCGGGCTCGCCCCGGTGACGCTCGGTCCCAAGGAAGGCTTGGCACTTCTCAACGGCACCCAGGTCTCGACCGCCCTCGCCCTCGATGCGCTCTTCGCCCTCGAGCCCGTGCTCGCCGCGAGCCTCGTCGTGGGTGCCGCCTCGGTCGATGCCGCGGCCGGCTCCGACACCCCCTTCGACCCCAGGATCCACGCGCTCCGCGGCCATCCGGGCCAGATCGCGGTGGCCGCGATCTTGCGCGCGCTGATCGCCGGAAGCGCCATCCGCCGCTCGCACCTCGAGGGGGATCCGCGCGTCCAGGACCCCTATTCGCTGCGCTGCCAGCCGCAGGTCCTGGGCGCCTGCCTCGACCTCGTCCGCCAAGCGGCTTCGACCCTCGAGCGCGAGGCCAACGGGGTCTCCGACAACCCGCTCGTCTTCCCCGAGACGGGCGAGGTGCTCTCGGGCGGCAATTTCCACGCCGAACCCGTGGCCTTCGCCGCCGACCAGTTGGCGCTCGCGATCGCCGAAATGGGCAACATCGCCCAGCGCCGCTGCGCGCTTTTGTGCGATCCGGTGCTCACGGGCCTGCCGGCCTTCCTCGTGCGCGAGCCGGGGCTGCGCTCCGGGTTCATGGTGGCGGAGATCGCGTCGGCCGCCCTGGCCTCCGAGAACCGGCAGCGGGCGGCACCCGCCTCGATCGACACGATCCCGACCTCGATCAACCAGGAAGACCATGTCTCCATGGCGACGCACGGCGCCCGCCGGCTCGCCCCGATGGTCGAGAACCTCGCCCGGATCGTGGCGATCGAGGCCTTGATGGCGGCCCAGGGGATCGAGCTGCGCGCCCCGCTCGCGACGAGCCCGCGGCTTGCGCGGTTGGTGGAGACGGTGCGCGGCGTCGCCCCGGCGCTCCACGAAGACCGGCCGCTCGCCCCCGACATCGAGGCCGTAGCCGGCCTCGTGCGCGAGGGCGCCCTCGCCGCGATCCTCACGGCCGAGGAGCGGGCGAACCTGTTCGGGGAGGGCGCGTGAGGCTCGTCGAGGTGATCCCGGGTGAAAGCCCGCTCGTCCTCTCCCAGCCGCACGTCGGCACGGCACTCCCGCCCGAAGTGACCGCGGCCCTCTTGGACCGCGGCCGGTCGGTGCCGGACACCGATTGGTGGATCGACCGGCTCTACGCGCCCCTGGCCGAGCGCTTTTCCGCCACGGTCGTGCGCCAGGGCTGGAGCCGCTACGTGATCGACGTCAACCGCGATCCGACCGGCGCCTCGCTCTACCCGGGAAAGGCCACGACCGGGCTCGTGCCGACCGAAACCTTCGACGGCGAGCCGATCTGGCGGGCGGGTGCGGAGCCCGACCCGGGCGAGATCGCTCGCCGCCGCCGGCACTTGTTCGAGCCCTACCACGCGGCCTTGGCCGGAGCGATCGAAGCCGCCCGGATCCGCCACGGCTTCTGCCTGCTCTGGGACTGCCATTCGATCCGCTCGCGGATCCCGCGGCTCTTCGAGGGTGTGCTCCCGACCTTCAATCTCGGCACGTTCGACGGTCGGTCCTGCTCGCCCGAGTTGCGCGCCGCCGCCGAACGGGTGCTCGGCGCGAGTGGCGCCGCCTTCGTGATCGACGGCCGCTTCAAGGGCGGTTGGATCACCCGCCACTATGGCCGGCCCGGCGAGCGCGTCGAAGCCGTGCAGATGGAGCTCGCGCAAGCGGCCTACATGGACGAGGCGCCGCCTTGGACCTTCCGCGAGGAGAGGGCCCGTGAGGTCCGGGCGGTGCTCACGAACCTGATCGAAACCCTGCTCGAGGAGGCCGGGCGGCTGCACGCCCCCGGGACGACACGATGACCGATCCGCGTCTCGACAACACGCGCAAGATCCGCGCGCCCCGCGGCCCCACCATGACCTGCAAGACCTGGGCGGCCGAGGGTGCCTTGCGGATGCTCATGAACAATCTGGACCCCGAGGTGGCGGAGCGCCCCGAAGCCCTCGTGGTCTACGGCGGCATCGGCCGGGCCGCCCGCAATTGGGACTGTTTCGATCGGATCGTCGCGGCGCTGCGACGACTCGAACCGGACGAGACGCTGCTTGTTCAATCGGGCAAACCGGTCGGCATCTTCAAGACCTTCCCGGACGCACCGCGGGTGCTGATCGCCAATTCGAACCTGGTCGGCAGATGGGCGACGTGGGAGGAGTTCGACCGGCTCGACCACCTCGGGCTCATGATGTACGGTCAGATGACCGCCGGCTCCTGGATCTACATCGGCAGCCAGGGGATCGTGCAGGGCACCTACGAGACCTTCGCCGAGGTCGGCCGGCGGCATTACGGCGGGAACTTGCGGGGCAAATGGATCTTGACGGCCGGCCTCGGCGGGATGGGTGGTGCCCAGCCGCTCGCCGCGACCATGGCCGGGGCTTCCTGTATCGCGATCGAATGCCGGCCTTCGGCGATCGAGTTCCGACTGAAGATCCGCTATCTCGACACTCGGGCCGACACGCTCGAAGAGGCGCTCGAGATCGTCGACCGCCACCATCGCCAGGGCAAGCCGGTCTCGGTCGGGCTCTTGGGCAACGCCGCCGAGCTCGTTCCCGAGATCGTCCGCCGCGGGATCCGCCCGGACGTGGTGACCGACCAGACGAGCGCCCACGATCCGCTGCACGGTTATTTGCCGGCCGGCTGGACGCTCGCCGAATGGGAAGAGCGTCAGGAGCGCGATCCCGAGGGGGTGAAGCGCGCCGCCAAGCAATCGATGGCGATCCACGTGCGCGCCATGCTCGAGCTCCATCGGCAGGGCGTCCCCACGCTCGACTACGGCAACAACATCCGCCAGATGGCGAAGGACATGGGGGTCGAGGACGCCTTCGCCTTCCCGGGCTTCGTCCCGGCCTACATCCGGCCCTTGTTCTGCCGCGGGATCGGCCCCTTCCGCTGGGCGGCGCTCTCGGGCGACCCCGAGGACATCTTCAAGACCGACCGGAAGGTGAAGGAGCTGATTCCGGACGATCCGCACCTCCACCAATGGCTCGACATGGCGAAGGAGAGGATCGCCTTCCAGGGCTTGCCGGCGCGGATCTGTTGGCTCGGCCTCGGCCAGCGCCACGAGGTGGGCCTCGCCTTCAACGAGATGGTGGCGAAGGGTGAGCTTTCGGCGCCGATCGTGATCGGCCGCGACCATCTCGATTCGGGCTCGGTCGCCTCGCCCAACCGCGAGACCGAGGCGATGCGCGACGGCTCGGACGCGGTCGCCGACTGGCCGCTCTTGAACGCCTTGTTGAACTGCGCCTCGGGAGCCTCCTGGGTGTCGATCCACCATGGCGGCGGGGTCGGCATCGGCTACTCCCAGCACGCCGGCATGGTGGTGGTGGCCGACGGGACGCCGGAAGCGGCCCGCAGGCTCGAGCGCGTGCTCTTCAACGATCCGGGGACGGGCGTGATGCGCCACGCCGATGCCGGCTATCCCGAGGCGATCGCCTGTGCGCGCGAGCAGGGCCTCGTGCTGCCCGCCCTCGGGATCAATTGGTGAGCGCCGAACCCGCCCCGCCCGTTCGGCTCGACGGCCGCTCGCTCCGGCTCGCCGAGGTGGCGGCGATCGCCCGGAGCGGCCGCCCGGTGGCCCTCGCCCCCGAAGCCCGCGAGCGGGTCGCCGCCTGCTCGGCACTCCTCGACCGGATGATCGCCGACGGCACACCGATCTACGGGATCACGACCGGCTTCGGTGCGCTGGACGGCCGCAAGGTTGCCCCCGCCGAGGCCGACCGGCTGCAGCTCAACCTCGTGCGCAGCCACGCCGCGGGCGTGGGTGAGCCCATGGCCGCCGACGAGGTCCGGGCCATGATGGCGATCCGTGCGAATTGCCTCGCCGGCGGGCAGACGGGCGTGCGGCCTTCGACCCTGGATGCCCTCCTCGCGCTCTCGAACGCCGGGGTGATCCCGCGCGTGCCGCGGCGCGGCTCGGTCGGGGCGTGCGGCGATCTCGCCCCGTTGGCGCACATGGCCCTCCTGCTCGTGGGCGAGGGCCGCGCCCGGCTCGCCGACGGGCCGTGGCTCCCCGGTGCCGAGGCCCTCGCCCGTGCCGGGCTCGCACCGATCCGGCTCACTGGCCGCGACGGCATCGCGCTCATCAACGGGACCGAGCAGACCACCGCGATCGGCTGCCTCGCCTTACACGACGCGCGGCGGCTCGTCCGGCTCGCCGAGGCGGTCGCGGCGATGACCCTCGAGGTCCTGGGGGCGGTCGAGGATGCCTTCGATGCACGCGTCGCCGCGGCCAAGCCGCATCCCGGACAGATCGCGACCTCGGCGGCGCTGCGCCGCTGGTGCGCGGGCTCGAAGGCCGTCCTCGCCCCGCGCCCCGGCCGGCTGCGCGACGCGCTCGCGCTCCGCTGCATCCCGCAGGTCCTGGGGGCGGTGCGCGATTCGATCGAGCGGGCGGCCGCGGTCCTGGAAACCGAGATCAACGCCACGAACGACAACCCGATCTTCGAGGTCCAGGGCGGCTTCGTCACCTCGAACTCGGGCAATTTCCACGGCCAGGCGACGGCCGAAGCCCTCGATTCGCTCGCGACCTCGCTCGCCTCGCTCGCGGTGATCGCCGAGCGGCGGACGGCACGCCTGGTCGACGAGAAGCTCTCGAACGGCCTGCCGCCCTTCCTCGTCCATCCCGCAGCCGCCCCGGGCCTCAACAGCGGGCTCATGATCGCCCAATACACCGCGGCTTCGCTCGTGGCCGAGCTCCGCATGCGGTCGGTGCCGGCCTCGATCCAGTCGATCCCGACCTGCGCCAATACCGAGGACCACGTGCCGATGGCCCCGCTCGCGGCCGAGCGCGCCCGCTTCGCGGTCGCGACCGCCCTGACGGTTGTGGCGATCGAAGCCCTCGCGGCATCCCAGGCCTACGCGATCCGAGGATTCGAGCCCACGCCGGCGCTCGCGCCGATCCTTCGGGCGATCCGCGAGCGGGTTCCGCCGATGGTCGAGGACCGCGAGGTCGGCTCCGACATCGAGGCGGTCGAGGCCGTGCTCCGGGAGCTGCCGGAGGATCTCCTCGGATGAACCCGGCCCGTTTTTCGCGAGCCCCAGTACGAGCGGCCGAGGCGGGTCTCGGCCGCAGCCAAGGAGGGAAGCCATGAAGCGTCGCAAGCTCGTTCTCGGCACGGGCGCGGTCGCCGCGACCGCCGCCGCCGCGTTCCCCGCCCCGGCGATCGCGCAGCAGCGGATCGAATGGCGGATGGTCACCGCCTGGCCCAAGAACCTGCCGGGCCCGGGCGTGGCCGCGCAGAAGGTCGCCGACCGGATCGCCGCGGTCACCGGCGGGCGGATCACCGTGAAGCTGCACGCCGCGGGCGAGATCGTCCCGGCCACGGGCGTGTTCGACGCGGTCGCCGCCGGCACGGCCGACCTCTACCACGCGGTCCCCGCCTATTGGGTCTCGAAGTCGCCCGGGATCGGCTTCTTCGGCTCCTTCCCCTTCGGCCTCACCGCCTACGAGCAGCAGGCTTGGCTCCTGCACGGTGGTGGCCAGGCGCTCTACGACGAGATCTATGCCAAGTTCGGCATCAAGCCCTTCAACACCGGCAATTCGGGGCCGCAATGGCTCGGCTGGTTCCGCAAGGAGATCAAGTCGATCGACGATTTCCGGGGGCTCCGTTTCCGCACCGCGGGGCTGGGTGCCGAGATGTTCCGCCGGGCCGGCGCCTCGGTCGTCACCCTCCCGGCTGGCGAGATCTTCCAAGCCCTGCAATCGGGCACGATCGACGCGGCGGAATTCGTGGGCCCGTTCTCGGATGCGCCTTTGGGCCTCCACCAGGTCGCCAAGAATTACTACTTCCCGGGCGTGCAGGAACCGTCCTCGGCCGAGGAGATCGGCATCAACCTCAAGCGCTGGAAGGCGCTTCCCGACGATCTCAAGGCCGCCGTCCGCTTCGCCTGCCAGTCGGTCGCGGAAGAGGTCACGACCGAATACGACACCCGGCACCCGCAGGCGCTCGCCCAACTCGTGAGTCAGCACGGCGTGCAGGTCAAAGAGGCGCCGCGCGACCTGCTCGAGGCGCTCGGCAACGCCGCGGGTCAGATGCTCGCCGAGTACCGCGAGCACCAGGATCCGCTCGTCAAGAAGATCGCCAACGCCTACGCCGAGTTCCGCAATCGTAGCCAGAGCTACATGATGCAGAGCTACGGCGCGATCTTCAACGCGCGCGCTCTGCCCATCAAGTGGGGCTGAGCGTCGGCCGGCGGGCGCGGGAGGCGGTCTTGGGTGCCCTGCTCGCGCTCGCCGGCGCGCTCGACCATCTGGGCCGCGCGGTCGGCAAGACCGTCCGCTGGCTCGCCGTCCTTTTGGTCCTGATCCAGCTCGCGGTCGTCGTGCTGCGCTACGCCTTCGGCACGAGCTACATCTGGCTGCAGGAGAGCGTGCTCTACACCAACGCCGCGCTCTTCATGCTGGCGATCGCCTACACCTTCCTGGTCGACCAGCACGTGCGGGTCGATCTCTTCTACGCCCGTTGGTCGGCGCGTGCTCGAGCCCTCGCCGACCTCTCGGGCATCCTTTTGGCCGTCCTGCCCTTCTGCGGCCTCGTGATCTGGGCGTCCTGGGGCTATGTCGCGGTCTCCTTCCGCATGGGCGAGGGGCCGATGCAGGTGGGCGGCCTCCCGCTCCTCCCTTGGCTGAAAAGCCTGATCCCGGCGATGGCCGCACTCCTCGCGCTCCAGGCGGTGGCGATCGGGCTCCGCTGCCTCGCGGTGCTCACCGGCCACACCCCGACACACCTGCCGCACCGAGGCGGCCACGGGGAAGCGGAGCTGCGGGGATGACCGCGAGCGGGCTCGGCAGCGCGCTCGACGCGCTCATGTTCCTCTCCTTGTGCGGGCTCATCCTGACGGGCGTGCCGGTCGTCTTCGTCTTGACCGGTTGTGCCGTGGCCTTCGCCGCCCTCGGCTCGGCCCTCGGGGTGTTCGACCCCTTCCTGTTGCGGGCCCTCGCCCAGCGCATCTTCGGCACGATGACGAGCGAGGTCCTGGTCGCGATCCCGCTCTTCGTCTTCATGGGCATCATGCTCGAGCGCTCGAAGATCGCCGAGGAGCTGCTCGAGACCATGGGCAGCCTGTTCGGCCGGGTGCGCGGCGGGCTCGCGGTCTCGGTCTCAGCGGTGGGCGCGCTCTTGGCCGCTTCGACCGGGATCGTCGGGGCCACGGTCGTGACCATGGGGCTCATGGCGCTGCCCGCCATGCTCCGGCGCGGCTACGACAAGGCCTTCGCCACGGGCTCGATCTGTGCGGCCGGCACCCTCGGCCAGATCATCCCGCCCTCGACCGTCATGGTGATCCTGGGCGAGGTGCTCGCTGCCGCCTACCAGCAGGCCCAGCTCGCCCAGGGCAAGTTCACGGTCGAGACCGTCTCGGTGGGCCAGCTCTTCGCCGGGGCCATGATCCCCGGCCTGCTGCTCGTGGGGCTCTACATCCTCTACCAGCTCGGCCGCGCCTGGCTCCGCCCGACGATCGCCCCGCCGATCCCGGCCGACGAGCTCGGCGTGGTGGGCCTTGGCCGGCTCCTGGGTGTGCTCGTCCCGCCGCTCGTCCTGATCGTGGCCGTGCTCGGCTCGATCCTGGGCGGCATCGCCACCCCCACCGAGGCCGCCTCGGTGGGAGCGGTCGGCGCCACGCTCTTGGCCGCCCGCCGGCAGGGTGGTGCCGCCGCGCGGCTCGCGCCCTGGGCCGGCCTCGCCGCACTCGGCCTCGCCCTTCTGGGTGCCGTCTTCGACATGCGGCTCGGCCGCGAGCTCGTGCCCACCGCCGATCGCCTCGCGATGACCGTCGCGGGCTTCCTCGTCCTCGTCCTCGCGCTCGGGCTCCTCCTCGCCCTCTGGTCGCTCGGCCGCGCCGGCATCCTCGCCCGGGTCTGCGAGAGCACGACCACGATCACCGCCATGATCTTCGCCACACTCGTCGGCGCCACCCTCTTCGCGCTCGTTTTCCGCGGGTTGGGTGGCGAGGAGGCGGTCAAGGAGCTCTTGGCGGCCCTGCCGGGCGGGATGTGGGGGGCGCTCGCCACGGTCATGGCGGTGATGTTCCTCATGGGCTTCTTTCTCGATTTCGTCGAGATCACGATCATCGTCATCCCGATCGTGGGCCCGGTCCTGCTCGCGATGGGTATGGACCCGATCTGGCTCGGCGTGCTGATCGCGATCAACTTGCAGACGAGTTTCTTGACCCCGCCGTTCGGCTTCGCCCTCTTCTACTTGGCCGGGGTGGCGCCCAAGGAGGTCGGAGCGCGCGACATCTATCGCGGCATCGCGCCCTTCGTGGCGCTCCAGCTCCTGGCGCTCGCGATCGTCGCGGCCTTCCCGGGCCTCGCCACCTGGCTGCCGCGGGCCCTCTTTTAGTCCCGCGCCGAGCCCGGAGCCGGCCTTGGACGCCACCCCCCTCTACCGGCGGATCATGGAGGCGATCCGCCGCGAGATCGCCGAGGGGCGCTTGCCGCCCGGCGCGCGGGTGCCCTCCGAGCACGAGCTCGTCCGCCGCTTCGGCGTGGCGCGCATGACCGCCAACCGGGCGCTCAAGGAGCTCGCGAGCGAGGGGCTGATCGTACGGACGGCCGGCAGCGGGACCTTCGTGGCCGACCGCAAGCTCGAGCATTCGGCCCTCGTCGTCCCCGACATCGCCCAGGAGATCCGCGCCTCCGGCCGGGCCTACCGGGGCGAGGTGCTGGTGGCCGAGCGGGCGCCCGCACCCGACGCCGTGGCGCGCGCGCTCGGCCTCGAGCCGGGTGGTGAAGCCTTCCACACCCGGATCCTCCACCGGGCGGACGGCGTGCCGATCCAGCTCGAGGATCGCTGGGTGAACCCCACCTACGCGCCTTCCTTCCTCGAGCAGGAGTTCACCACACGCACGCCCAACGCGTACCTGACGGCGATCGGCCGGGTCGAGGAGGCCGAGGAGGTGATCGAGGCGGTGGGCGCCGACCGGACCTCGGCGCGGCTCTTGGACGTGGCCCCCGGGACGCCGTGCCTGCTCGTCACTCGGCGGACCTTCGCCCGCGGGGTTTGGGCGACCACGGCCCGGCTCTTGGGTCCCGGCCGGCGCTGGCGGCTCACCGCCCGCTTCCGCCCCGCGGGCTGAACCGGGGCCCGGGGGTCAGAGCCCGAGCCAGGCCGCCACCGGCTCGATCTGGGAGGGGTCCAGGAGCGCCGGCGCGTGGCCGCAGCCCGGGAAGGTCAGCACCTCGCATTCCGGCCCGCGGCGGAGCATCGCGCGGACCGTCTCCTCGAGGAGCAGCGTCGAGAGGGCGCCGCGGAGCACGAGCGTGGGAGCGGCGATCGCGTCCCAGAGCGGCCAGAGCTCGATGTCGGCCGTGGCCTGGGCCTCGTAGGGCACGCGGATCCCCGGATCGTAGTGCAGCCGGAGACCCTCGGGGGTGGCGCGCACCGAATGCTCGGCCAAATGCCGCCATTGGGGGTCGGTGAGCCGGCCGAAGGGCGCGTGGACGCGGCGCAGATAGGCCTCGGCCTCCTCGAGCGTGGCGAAGAGCGGGTCCTGGCCGACATAGCCGCGGATGACCTCGAGCGCGGCCCTCGGCACGAACGGGCCGACGTCATTCAAGACGAGCCGTTGGATCCGCGTGCCGGGCACGGCCGCGAGCGCCATGCCGATCAGCCCGCCCATGGAGGTGCCGACCCAGTCGACCGCCTCGAGCCCGAGCAGCTCCACGAGCCGGGCGAGCTGGGCCGCGTAGGTCGGCACCGTGTAGGCGCTCTTGTCGGCGAGCCAGGAACTGCGGCCGCGGCCCACCACGTCGACCGCCAGCACCCGGGCCCCGCGGGCCGCCAGCGCCTCGGCCAGCCTGTCGAAATCGCGGGCGTTGCGGGTGAGCCCGTGGACGCAGACGACCGTCCGCCGCGCGGCGGGCTCGCCCCACTCGACGATCCCGAGCCGGACACCCTCGTGCGGCCCGTCGAGGGCCACCTCCCGAAGCCGCATCGCCACCAAGGCGACCTCCCCCGGCGGCGCGCCGGGCCCGGCCGGTCAGAACGGCCGGGTGGGCGCCGCCTCGTCGAGCCGATCGAGATATTGCCGGACGAAGTCGAAGCCCACGAGACGCACATAGGCGTCCTTGAGCCGGGTGGTCACGGGTCCCCACACCTGGCCTTTCGGGCCGATCGGGTTGCCGTTGACCGAGCGGACCGGGCAGATGCAGAGCGAGGTCGAGGTCAAGAAGCATTCCTCGGCGTTGTAGGCGTCGTAGAGGTCGAGATCGGCCTCGACGACTTCGATGCCCTGCGCGCGGGCGAGCTCGATCACCGTGCGGCGGCTCACCCCCGGCAGGACGTATTTCTCCTGTGGGGTGAGCAGCACCCCGTCGCGGACCAGGAAGATGTTCGAGCCGAGCCCCTCGGCGAGATTGCCGTTGACGTCGAGGAGCACCGCCCAGGCCTCGGGGTCGAGGGCTTCGACCTCCTGACTCGCGACGATCAGGTTCAGATAGTTGTGGGTCTTGGCGCGCGGGGTGAGCATCTCCGGGGCGATCCGCCGCTGCGAAGGTGTCACGACCTTGATTCCGTCGCGGAACAGCTTCGCACGCTGCTTCAAAGGCAGCGGCATGCACTCGACGATCACGGTGGGCCCGTAATGGTCCCAATTGTCACCCTCGACCTTCTTGATCCCGCGGCTCACCCGCTGGCCGAGCCAGTAATCGTCGTTCGGGCCCAGGAGGTGGCGGTTGCGCTCGAACACCTCTTCCGAGATCGCGATCATCTCGGCCGGCGAGAGGCCCGGGTCGATCCGCAGATATTTGAGCGAGCGGTAGAAGCGCTCGATGTGCTCCTCAAGACGAAAGATCTTGTGGCCGAAGGTCCGGGTCATGTCGAACGCACCGTCGCCGTAGACCCAGCTCGTGTCGCGGAAGGGCACCCGGACCTCGCTCTCCGGCACGTATTTCCCGTTGAAATAGCAGATCCGCTCGTTGGCCCGGCTCATCCTCGTCCTCCGCTCGCGACGGCCAGAGGCTAGGCGCCGGCTCCGGCCCCGGCAAGCGCGCGGCCGGCATGGCAGGCGACCGGGGCCGGGGGCCGGCCCGGCTCACCCCGCGAGTGCGCGCGGGAGCCAGAGGGCGAGGTCGGGGAAAGCGATCAGCAGGCCGATGGCGATCGCCTGGAGGATCATGAAGGGCCAGACCGCGGCGTAGATCTCCTGCAGGCTGATCTCCGGCGGGGCCACGCCTTTGAGGTAGAAACAAGCCGGGCCGAACGGCGGCGACAGATAACTGATCTGCATGTTGAGGCAGAAGAGAACGCCGAACCAGACCTTGTCGTAGCCCAGGGTCTCGATGATCGGCACGAAGACCGGCATGGTGAGGAGGAGGATGCCGATCCAGTCGATGAAGCAGCCCATCACCGCGAGCACGAGCATCATGATCAGCACCACGACCCAGGGCTCGTAGGGGAGGTAGCCGATCGCCGATCGCATGTAGGCGATTCCACCCATGAGATTGTAGACGCCGATCAAGGCGGTGGCACCGAAGGTCAGCCAAAGGAGGATGCCGCAGGCGGCCATGGTCTGCAGCGAGGCCTCCTCGAGCATGCGGAAAGTGAGCTCGCCCCGGAGCCAGGCGGCGAGGATCACGCCCAGCACGCCCATGGCGGCGGCCTCGGTCACAGCCGCGAGGCCGAGATAGATCGTCCCCAGGACCGAGAAGGCGATACCCAAGGGCAGGACCAGATTCTTGAGGAGCGCCAGCCGTTCGGCGAGCGGGAACGCCCGTTCGGCCGCCGGCAAGGGCGGTCCGAGCGCCGGGTTCAACAGGCAGCGGCCGAAGACGTAGGCGGCGTAGAGCCCGGCCAAGAGGAGCCCGGGCACGATCACCGCCAAGAACAGATCGCCGATCGAGACGTTGGCGGTGAGCCCGTAGAAGACCAGCACGATGGATGGCGGGATCATCGTGCCGAGCGAGCCGCCGCCGCAGACGATGCCGATCGCGAGCTTCTTGTCGTAGCCGAGGCGAAGCATCTGCGGCAGCGCCACGAGGCCCAAGAGGATCACCTCGCCGCCGATGATCCCGGTCGTGGCGGCCATGAGCACGGCGGCCACGAGCGTCATGAGCCCGACCCCACCGGGCAGTGGCCCGGCCCAGACGCTCATCGCCCGGTAGAGGTCGCGGGCCACGCCGCTTCTGTCCATGATGCTCGCCATCAAGAGGAACATCGGCACGGACAACAGGACGTAGTTGGTGACGAAGCCGTAGATCCGGCTGGAAATCAAAAGGAGTGCGTCGAAGCCGAAGAAGGCGAGCGTGAAACCCACGCCCACCGCACCGAGCGCGAAGGCCATCGGCATGCCGATGGCGAGGAGCGCGGCGAGCGCCCCGACCATCGCGAGGGTCACGAACTCGATGCTCACGGCCGAGGCCGGCCGTCCTGCGGCTCGCGCCGGAGCTCCAACAGATGTGCCGCGAGCTGCAGCAAGAGGAGCGCCGAGCCCAGGAAGAAAGCGGTGCGGATCACCACCGGCATGGGGAAGTTCCAGGCGTGCCCGCTCATTTCCCAGATCGTGATCGATTCGAGCGCCTGGGCACCGGTGAACCAGGTGAGCACCGCGAGGTAGACGAGGGCGAGGAGGTGGCTCGCGAGGTCGCACAGGCGGCGGGCCCGTGCGGGCAGCAGGTCGTAGAGCGGGGTGATACGGATGTGCTCGCGGCGAGCCTGAGCGTAGGCACCACCCACCAGGAACGCGGTCACGCAGAGCATGGTCGTGAGGTCGTGCACCCACACCGTGGGTGCTGCGAGCAGCGAGGAAGCGAGCACCTCCCAGCCCGTCAACGCGGCGGAGAGCAGGAACAGCCAGGCGAAGATCTCGCCCGTGCGGCGCGACAGCCGGTCGATCGGGCCTTCCTGCCCCCGCGCCTCCATCCGCCCCCCTTCCGCCACCGGCGCCACACCCGCCGTCCGCTCGCCGAACGATCCGCCGCCGGCTGCGGCGGCCCGGTCGGGCCGCCCGTCGGCCGCGGCCGCCTCAGAGCAGGGCGAGCTTCTTCAGATAGGCGACGTAGCTGTCGTAGACCTTTTGGGCCATGGGGCTCTTCTTGCCCCATTCCTCCCACACGCTCTGCGCCACTTGGCGGAGCTCGAGGCGCTCTTTGGGCCCCCAGGCGATCAAGGTCGCGGGATCGCGCTTGGCGACCATCTCCCGGTCGAGCTTCTCGTTCGCCTCTAGGCTGTAGCGGTTGAACTCGACCGTCTCGTCGAGCAGCACCTGCTTGAGCTCGGCCGGTAGCTTCTCCCAGATGTCGAGCTTGATCGTCACGTCCGAGGCCGGCATCGAATGGATGCCCGGATAGATCGCGTAAGGCGCGATCTTGCCGTAGCCGAGCTGGTCGTTCATGCCGAGCGTGCCCCAGTCGGTCGCTTCGATGCGGCCGCGCTCGAGGGCGGTGTAGACCTCGGTGCCCGGGAGCGTGATGACACCCACACCGAGCTTGGCCCAAATCGCCGCGCCGAGGCCTTCGGGGGCGCGCATCTTGATCCCCTTGAAATCGGCGATCGAGCGCAGCGGCTTCTTGGTCGGGATCGATTCCGCGCCCCACAGCACCGGGCCCAGATAGAACGAGCCGAACTTGGCGTAGAGCTCGCGCGCGAGCTCGTTGCCGCCACCCTCGTAGAACCAGCCGGTGAGCTGCTGCGGGTTCTCCCAAGCGCAGTTGAGATCGGCCAGGAGCGCGAAGGCCGGGTCCTTGCCGACATAATAGCCGGTGCCGCCGTTGGTGCCCTGGATCACCCCGGCGCGCACCGCATCCAACATCTCGCCGGGCGGCACGATCGCGTTGACCGGCAAGGCCTCGATCTCGATCCGCCCGCCGGATTTCTCCTTGACCCGCGCGGCGAAGCGCTCGAAGGCCAGCTGGTTGACCGTGTTCGGCTGCCAGAAGCTCTGCCACTTCCAGCGGTACTCGGCGGCCGCCCGGGCGGTCCGGCCCGGGACCGCGAGCAGCGCCGCACCCGCCGCGCCTTTCAACCATCCGCGTCGCGTCGTCATCCTCGCCTCCCCGTTCGAGGCCGGTCGGCTCACATCGCCGCCGGCTGTTCCGCCGCCTTCTCGGTGCCGCGGTAGAGGACCCGGTTCAGCCGGTCCATCACCTCCTCGTAATGGGCGATCGCCGCCGGATCGAGGTCGGCACGCGGCCGCTCCTCGGGCTCGAAATGGCCGTAGCGGTCGACGCCGCGCACGAGCGTGGCGCTGTCGGTCCGGCCGACCACCTGGCGGACGTAGGTCGGGACGTAGCGGATCACGAAGCCGATCCGCCGGTCGTCGGACCGGTTGGGGTCCGAGCCGTGCACGAGCTTGACGTGGTGCAGCGACATCTCGCCCGGCGCCAGGACGTCGAACAGGATCTTCGATTCGTCGACCTCGACCTGGATCTCCTGACCCCGGGAGAGGAGGTTCTTCTCGGCGAAGGTATCCACGTGCGGCAGGATCTCGAGCTTGTGGCTGCCCGGCCAGAACTTCATGCAGCCCGATTCGGGCGTGGCCGGCGAAAGCGCCAGCCACGCCGTCACGATGTCGGCCGGCTCGAGGCCCCAATAAGTGAGGTCCTGGTGCCAGGAGACGTAGGCCGGGTCCTTGGCCTCCTTGTTGAAGAAGCCCGAGGACCAACAGAGGATGTCGGGCCCGATCACGTCCTCGACCGCATCGAGGATCTTCGGATGGCGGATCAGCTCGTCGCACCAAGTGAAGACGAGATGCGCCTTGGTCCGCAGAAATTTGGGGATCCGCGGATCGGGCAGGGCCTCGGCCGCCTCGAGCTTTCGCCGGTAGGCGAGCGCCTCGGCCTCGCTCATCACCCGGATCGGGAAGAGGAAACCGTTCTCGTGATACGCCCGGACCTGCGCCGCGCTCAAGAGCTTGCCCACGCTACGCCTCCCCACGGCCCGCCACCGGCGGACCGCACTTCCCGGTCCTTCCCGGGATCGTCCCTGACGACGTTATCATGGCGCGGTTTCTCCGCCCCGGCAACCGCCCCGCGGGCATGACCCGCCCTCGCCCCGGACGGACCTCCCGCCCCGGACCTCCCCCGTCCTCGCCGCTCCCCTGCGCCTCGCGCGCCACGCGCTCGCGCACCGGCCCTGGACATCAGATCATATTCCTAGTAATCAAGGCGCAGAATCCTCGACCTCGGAGCCGCCCGATGCCCGAGCCTCTCCCCCGCCGCCCGCGCTCCCCGGCCCAGATCGCCGCCGCCCGCGCCAACGGCGCGCGCTCGCGTGGACCGCGCACCCCCGAAGGCAAGGCCCGCTCGTCGAAGAACGCCCTCGCGCACGGCCTCGCCGCCACCGTGCACCTGCTCGCCCCGGGCGAGGACCCGGCCGAGCTGCAGCGGTTGCAGGCGGCGTTCCTCGCCGCCCATGCGCCGGACCGGCCGAGTCGCGCGCTCCTCCTCGAACGGCTGGTCGCCGCGGCCTGGAAATTGCGCCGTGCCGAACGCCTCGAGTCCGCCCTCCACCGCCTCGCGCCGCGCGCCGCCCCGGGCCGGCTCGACCCCGACCCCGGCCTGCCCGCGGCCCTCACCCGGCAAGCCGAGTACGCCCTCCTCCTGCGCTACCAGAGCCGCCTCGAAGGCTTCCTTCTGCGCGCGCTCCGCCTGCTCGAAGAACCGCCGCCCGCCGAGCCGCCCGACCCGGAGCCGGCCATCCTCGAGGGCGACCCCGACCCGGTCGGGACGGAGCCCGGCCCCGCCGGACAGGAGGAGCCGACTGCCGGACCGTCGAACGCCCCGGCCGAAGGGGCGGTCCCCGACGCTCCGGCGAGGGAAGCGCCCGCCGAGGATGCGGAGGGGGCCGACCTCGCGGACGGAGCCGGACCGTCGGCTGCGGACCCGGCCCAGGCGGTCGCGGACGGTGCTGCCGTCCCGTCGGCCGCGGACCCGGCCGAGGCCGAGCCCGCCGAGGAGGCGGATCCGGCCGACGACCTCCACGAGCTCGCCCGAGCAGCCGCCGCGCGACTCTTGCGCGACGGCCGGCCTCTCGAGGCCGCCCGCCTCGCCCGCCTGCTCGGACCGCCCCACCGGGCCCGGGAGACGATGCGGGACCCGCCGGACCATGCGGACGAGGAGCCGCTCGATCCGGCCACGGAGGCGCTCCTCGAGGAACTCGACTACCGGAATTGGGTCGTACCACCCGGGACGGGCCGCCGGCCGCTCGCCTCGCTCACCGCGGAATGGGTCTGCCGGGCCGACCGCTGGCGCGTGCTCGAGGAGCTGCGGCGGGTCGAGGATCCGGCCGAACGCGAGCGGGTCCTGGGCCATTGGGTGCGCGCCGGCCTCGACCCGGGCCTCGACCATCCGGCCTATCGCGGGGTCGTCGAGCTGCCGGAGCCGCCCGCCGCCTCCACCGGTCCCGCCGAGCCGCCGCCCGACCCCGCCCGGCCGCCGGGCCTCCAGGCCCTTTTGATCCGCCTCGGCCAGGAGGCCGAGGCCTATCACGCCATCGGGCGGGAGCGGCAGGCACGCGAAGCGTGGATCCGGCACGCCCGCGAGCTCGGCGTGCCCGTGCCGGAGCACGCCGACCTGCCCGAGGGGTTCGACCGCGACGGCTGGTCCGCGGCGGAAGCGGGCCCCTGGGCCGAGGGCACCCTGCCCGAGCCTCGCGGCGCGAGCTGACGTGCCGAACGAACCCGAGCCCGGCCGGGCGCCTGGCCGTCCGACTTGCGCTCGCCCGCAGCGGGCGTCACTGTCGCGCTCTCCCGTGCGGGCTCGGGGGCTCGCAGCGGGCAGCTTCGGGCCGAGCCATGCGCAACAGCAGCGTTCCTTCCCTCCTTCCGGTCTACAACCGGATCGACCTGGTCTTCGAGCGCGGCGAGGGCAGCTGGCTGTTCGACCGACGCGGCAAGGCCTATCTCGACTTCGGCAGCGGCATCGCCGTCACCGGCCTCGGCCACTGCCACCCGCACCTCGTGAAGGCGCTGCAGGAGCAGGCGGCCAAGCTCTGGCACGTCTCCAACCTCTACCGGATCGAGCAGCAGGAGCGGCTGGCCGACCGGCTGGTCGCCAACAGCTTCGCCGAGACGGTGTTCGTCTGCAATTCCGGGGCCGAGGCGATCGAGGGCTGCATCAAGCTCGTGCGCCGCTACTGGTGGGCCAAGGGCCGGCCCGAGCGGCAGCGGATCGTGACCTTCGAGGGCGCCTTCCACGGCCGCACCATGGCGGCGATCTCGGCGGCCGGCTCGAAGAAGCTCACCGAGGGCTGCGAGCCGCTCCTGCCCGGCTTCGAGGTGCTGCCGTTCGGCGACCATGCGGCCCTCGAAGGGGCGATCGGCCCGGAGACGGCGGCGGTACTGATCGAGCCGATCCAGGGCGAGGGCGGCATCCGCCCGGTCCCGGCCTCCTGCCTCCGGGCCCTGCGCGAGCTCTGCGACCGGCACGGCTGCCTCCTCGTGCTCGACGAGGTCCAGTCGGGCATGGGCCGGACCGGCAAGCTGTTCGCCCACGAGGCGCTCGGCGTGCGGCCGGACGTGGTGGCGATCGCCAAGGGCCTGGGCGGCGGCTTCCCGATCGGCGCCTTCATGGCCACCGCCGAGGCCGCCTCGGGCATGACCGCCGGAGCCCACGGCTCGACCTTCGGCGGCAATCCTTTGGCCTGTGCGGTCGCCAATGCGGTGCTCGACGTCATGCTGGCCGAGGGCTTCCTCGAGGGGGTCGCCGCCAAGGGCGCGCTCTTCAAACAGCGGGTCGAGGAGACCGCGGCCCGGCTCGGCGGGGCGATCCTCGAGGTCCGCGGCCTCGGCCTCATGGTCGGGATCAAGACCGCCCGGCCGAACGGCGAGGTCGCGGCCGAGCTGCGTGCGGCTGGGCTCCTCACCGTGCCGGCGGCCGACAACGTGTTGCGTCTGTTGCCGCCCTTGACGGTGAGCGAGGCCGAGATCGAGCAGGGCTGCGCGATCCTGGCCGAGACTTTGCGGGCGAAGGCGGCATGAGTCGCGACTTCCTCGACCTCGACGCGCTCGAGGCGCACGAGCTCCGGGCGATCCTGGAGCGGGCCAAGGCCTTCAAAGCGGGCGACCCGGCGCGGCCCATGGCCGGCCGGATCCTCGCCATGATCTTCGACAAGCCGAGCACCCGGACCCGGGTCTCCTTCGAGGTGGCGGCCAAGAAGCTCGGCGGTGACGCGGTCGTCCTCTCCTCGCGCGACATGCAGCTCGGCCGCGGCGAGACGATCGCCGACACCGCCCGGGTCCTTTCGCGCTACGTCGATGCGATCATGATCCGCACCGACGCGCACGCGAAACTCCTCGAGATGGCCGAGTATGCGAGCGTCCCGGTGATCAACGGTTTGACCGACGCCTCGCATCCCTGCCAGATCGTGGCCGACATCTTGACGATCGAGGAGCGCAAGGGGCCGATCCGCGAGCTCAAGCTCGCCTGGTCGGGGGATGCCAACAACGTCGCCACCTCCTTGATCCACGCCGCGGTGCGGCTGGGCTTCCAACTCGACCTCGCCTGTCCGGCCGAGATGGCCCCCAAGCCCGAACTCCTGCGCTGGGTCGCCGAGCACCAGGGGCGGGTCCGGGTGACGCGCGACCCCTTCGAGGCGGTCCAGGGGGCCGATGCGGTCCTGACCGACACCTGGGTGTCGATGGGCGATGTCGAGGTCGAGCGTCGGCACGCGCTCTTGACCCCCTACCGCATCGACCGGCGGCTGTTGGCCGCGGCCAAGCCCGATGCGATTTTCCTCCATTGCTTGCCGGCCCATCGCGGTGAGGAGGTGACGGCCGAGGTCATCGACGGACCGCAGTCGGTGGTCTTCGACGAGGCGGAGAACCGGCTGCACGCGCAGAAGGCGATCCTCGCCTGGTGCCTCGAGGGCTGAGGGGCGGCTTGGCGCGGGCGGCCGGATCGACCATGCTGGTCACAGACGCCGCTCGGGTGTCCGCGCCCATGGACCTCGCCGATCGTTCCTCTTGCGATCTCTTGCGCCCCTTCCAGCTCGAGAGCTCGGGCCTGCGGGGCCGCTTCGTGCGGCTCGGTCGGACGCTCGACCGGGTGCTCGAGGCGCACGCTTACCCCGAACCGGTGAGCCGTCTCCTGGGCCAGCTCCTGGTGCTGGCGGGTGGCCTCGCGGGCGGGCTCAAGTTCGACGGCATGTTCTCGCTCCAGGTCCGCGGCGACGGGCCGGTCGGCTTCATGGTGGCCGACTGCACCAACCACGGCCGGATGCGCGGCTATGCGAGCTTCGATGCCCGGGCGATCGACGCCGCGAGTACCGAGCGGGAGCTCTTGGGCGAGGGGCTGCTCGCGCTCACGGTCGACCAGACGCGGATCGGCGGCGAGCTGCAGCAGGGTATCGTCTCGCTCGAGGGGCGCACGCTGACCGACGCGATGCTCGCCTATTTCCGGACCTCCGAGCAGATCCGCACGGCCATCAAACTCGCGATCGGCCGCGATCCGCGCTCCGGCGGCTGGCACGGCGGCGCCATCATCTTGCAGGCCCTGCCGGCTGCCCCGGGTGCGGAGGAGGAGGCCGCGCGCGAGGCCTGGCAGGAGGCGATGCTCCTGCTCGAGACCGCGAGCGAGGCGGAGCTCACCGGGCCCGACCTCGACCCCGACACGGTCCTCTACCGGCTGTTCCACGAAACCGGCGTGCGGGTCTGGAACGCCTTGCCGCTCGAGGCCGGCTGCTCCTGCACCGAGGCGCGCGTGCGGGCGATGCTCGAGCGTTTCCCGGCTGCCACGCTCGCCGAGATGCGGCTGCCCGACGGGCGGATCGAGGTCACCTGCCAATTCTGCAACCGGGTCTACAGCTTCGACGATGCGGCGATCGCCGCGCTCGGCGCCCGGCGGAGGCATTGAGCGTGGCGGTGCGGCCTCGGGGCATCGCGCGCCGCGGCGCGCTCGGACTCCTCCTCGGGGGGCTCGCCGGCTGCGGCGGGCCGCTCGGGCCGGTGCGCGAGGCCGGGTCCGCGCGCCCGACGATCCGCCTCGCGGTGGGCGAGATCCTCGACGGCGACGAGCCGGCGCCGCTTCCGGCCGCCAACTTCATCGACGAGCGGCGCTCGGCGGAGCTCGCCCGAACGGTCCGGCAGCGGTTGCGGGCGCGGCTCGTCCCCTCGGGTGGTGGCCCGACGGCTCGGCTCGACCTCGAGCAGGCGGCCCTCACCGAAAGGCTGGCGCCCGACCGCCAGGGCGGCATGACCGGGCTCGTCACGCGGGAGCCCACCTACGCCCAGGAGGGTACGGTGGCCGTGCGGATCCGGATCCTGGAGCGCGACGGGCGCGAGCTCGCCCGCGCCCGGGTCGCCGTCCAACGGTCCCGGGCCCTCCCGGCCGGGAGTTCGGTCACCCGGCGCGAGGAAGGGGCCCGGGCGCTGGCCGCCGATCTTTTGGACCAGCTCGAGGATGCGCTCGAGGTGGCGGTGCGCGACAATCTCGGCCCCTGGCTCGTCGAGTAGCGGGCGGTGCGTCCGGTGCCTGCCCGGCCACCGCTCGGGAGGGGCTTCGGGCCCGCTCAGGCGGCGGCCGCCTCGCTTTCGGGCGGGCACACGGCGAGCCGCACGAGGCGGTGGCGGCGACGCTCGACCACGGTGATCCGGTAGCCCGCGATGGTGACCTCCTCGCCCTCGGCGGGGATCCGCCGGGCGACCCGCATCACGAGCCCGGCGACGGTCACCGCCTCGTCCTCCGGCAGCGCCCAGTCGCACAGGCGGTTGAGGTCGCGCACCGGGGTCCGGCCGTCGACCACCATCCGGCCCTCGGCGTCCGGCCGTACGATCGGCGCCTCGCGGTCGCGCTCGTCGGCGATGTCGCCCACGATCTCCTCGACGATGTCCTCGAGGGTGACGAGCCCCATGAGCGTGCCGTACTCGTCGACCACCAGGGCCAGATGCTGGCGGCGTTGCCGGAAGGCCAGGAGCTGCTGGTAGAGGGCGGTCGTGTCGGGGATGAACCAGGGCGGGGTCAAGAGCTGCTCGAGGGTCACGGTCTCGGGCAGCCGGCCGTGCTCGTCCAGGAGGCCCACGAGGCTCTTGGCGTCGAGGATACCGATGATCTGGTCGGGGTCGCCGCGCCAGACCGGGAAGCGGGTGAAGCCCGACTCGCGGATCCGGCGCAACAGTTCGGGCATTGGCTGGTCGGCATCCAGGGTCACCATGTCGCGCCGGTGGGTCATGACCGCGCCGACTTCGACCTCGGCCAGGTCGAGCACCGCACCCAGCATGTCGTGCTCGTGTTTGGCCACCGCCCCGTAGCGCCGCGACAGGCCGATCAGGCTCTTGAGCTCGGTCGTCGAGACCACTTCGGCCGGCGCCGCCTCGCCGACGCCCAGAAGCCGCAGGAGCCGACGCGAGGCGGCGTTCAAGAGCCGGTTCAAGGGATACATGGTCCGGTAGAAGACCTCGAGCGGGATCGCGACCCAAAGCGTCGCGGACTCGGCCCGGCGGATGGCCAGCGTCTTCGGCACCTGCTCGCCCACCACGATGTGCAGGGCGGAGAACAGGAGGAAGCCCACGAGGAAGCTCACCGTGTGGAGGAGCCGGTCGCCGAGGCCCAAAAGGGCGAAGAGTGGCTCGAGCAGGGCCGCCACGAAGGGCTCGCCGACCCAGCCCAGACCCAAGGAGGCCATGGTGATGCCGAGCTGGCAGGCGGCCAGATAGGCCTCGAGGTCGGGCAGGATCTTCCGCGCGAGGCGGGCCCGCCGGCTGCCCCGCTCGGCCAGCTCCTCGATCCGGAGCGAGCGGACCCGCACGAGGGCGAACTCGGCCGCCACGAAGAAGGCGTTGGCGGCGAGCAACAGGACGATCAGGACGAGCGTGGTCACGGCGCCGCACCCGGCCGACGCCGGCCCCTCGGCGATGATCGCGGGTCGGCGGCCTCAGCCATCGCCGGCGAGCAGCGCCCGCACCTCCGCCTCGTCGACGTCGCGCGCGAGCTCGGCGCGGCCGATCCCGGTCGAAAGGACGAAGGTCAGTTTCCCGCCCGAGGCCTTCTTGTCGCGGCGCATGAGGGCCAGCGTCTCCTCGACGGGGAACCCCCCCCGGCGGACCGCCGAGGGCCGAACCGGCAGGCCCACCCGGGCGAGATGGGCGCGTGCCGCCTCGGCATCGGCGGCGGGGCAGCGGCCGAGGCGGGTCGAGAGCGCGAAGGCCCGGGCCATGCCGAGCGCCACGGCCTCGCCGTGCAGGAGCTCGGCACCGTAGCCCGTGAGCGTCTCGTAGGCATGGGCGAAGGTGTGGCCGAAGTTCAACAGCGCCCGCTCGCCGCTCGTCTCGCGCTCGTCGGCTCCCACCACCGCGGCCTTGATGGCCACCGAGCGGGCGATCGCCTCGATGCGCAGGTCCGGATCGCCCGCGAGCAGGGGCTCGACAACGCGGTCGAGCCAGTCGAACAGCGCCCGGTCCTTGATGAAGGCGTGCTTGACGAGCTCGGCGTAGCCCGCGAGCAGCTCGCGCCGCGGCAGGGTCGCGAGTGCATCGACGTCGATCAGCACCCGGCGCGGCTGCCAGAAGGCACCCACGAGGTTCTTGCCGAACCGGCTGTTGACCCCGGTCTTGCCGCCGACCGAGCTGTCGACCTGGGCCAAGAGCGAGGTCGGCAGTTGGACGAACGGCACGCCACGCAGGAGGAGTGCGGCGGCGAGCCCGGCCAGATCGCCGATCATCCCGCCACCGAGTGCGAGTACCGCGAGCCTGCGATCGGCGCCCCCCTCGAGGATGGCTTCCAGGAGGGCGGCGAGCCGCTCGAGGCTCTTGCTCGCCTCGCCCGCGGGCACGACCACGGTGCGGTAGCGCAGCCCGACCGCCTCGAGGCTGCGACCGACCCGGCCGGGCAGCTCGGTGGCGAGCAGATGGCTGTCGGTGACCAGGACCGCCTCGGGCCCGTCGAGGACCTCGGCCAGGAGTTCGCCCGCCCGCCCGAGGAGGCCGCGCCCGACCAGCACGTCGTAGCCGCGCTCGCCGAGCTCGACGCGCACCCTTCGGACCATGCTCACGAGCGGGCCTCCCCGAGAAGTTGCAGGATGGCAGCGGCGATCTCCTCGGGCGGCCGCGCGCCGCTCTCGACCCGATGGTCGGCCTCGGCGTAGCAGCTCCGCCGCTCCTCGAGCAGCCGGGCGAGCTTGGCGCGCAGGTCGCCGTCCTTGAGGAGCGGCCGGCTCGCCCGCTTGCGGCTCGTGCGCTCGACGAGCGTGTCGAGGTCGGCGTCGAGCCAGATCGAGATCGCCTTCTCCTTGACCCGGGCCCGGGTGGTGGGGTCGACGAACGCACCGCCGCCGAGGGCGATCACGCCAGGTGGGCCGTCGAGCAGCCGGGCGATCACCCGTCGCTCGAGGTCGCGGAACACGGGCTCACCGTAGGTCTCGAAGATGTCGGCGATGCTCATCCCGGCGGCCGCCACGATCTCCTCGTCGGCGTCGACGAACGGCGCGCCCAAAGCCTTGGCGAGCCGCCGGCCGACCGAGGTCTTGCCGGCGCCCATCAGGCCCACGAGCACGATCCGCCGACCGGCCGCCGTCGCGGGCGGCGTCGAGTCGCTCGTCTCTCCCGCGCCGGACGAGCCCTGCTCCACCCGACCTGCCGTTGAATCGCCCGGTCGCACCCGATATAAGCCCCGGTCGCCGCCGGGCGGCAACCCTCGTCCCCGTTCCGTTCCGCGCGTGCCGTCGCGTGCCCGTCTCGCCCAGAGATGCGGCGGTGCGGCCGGCGATGCAAGGCATCCCGATGATCCGCCGTCTCCTGCTCCTCGTGCCGCTGATCCTCGTCCTGGGCGGGCTGATCTTCCTTCTGACCTGGGACATCCCACCGCCCACCAAGCCGGTCGAGCTCGTCATCCCGGACGAGCGACTGCCGCGCTGAGGCTCCGCGAGCCGTCGCCCGTGATCGAGCCGTTCCTCGAGATGCTCGCGGTCGAGCGCGGCGCCTCGCGGCACACGCTCGATGCCTATCGCCGCGATCTGGCCCGGGCGCGGGCATTCACGCGGGGTCGCGGGGTCGAGCTCGAGGACGCGACGGAGGAGGACCTCCGGGCCTTTCTGCGGGCCGAGAGCGCGGCCGGCCTCGAGGCCGCGACGGTCGCCCGCCGGCTGGCGGCACTTCGGACCTATTTCCGCTTCCTCTACCTCGAGGGCCGCCGGGGCGACGATCCGGCAGCCGGGCTCGACACTCCCAAGCGGACACCGCCCCTGCCCCGCCTTCTCACGGAGGCCGAGGTCCTGGCGCTGATCGAAACCGCCCAGAGCGATTCGAGCCCGCGCGGGCTGCGCCTTTCGACCCTGCTCGAGCTCGCCTACTCGACCGGCCTTCGGGTCTCCGAGCTCGTGGGCCTGCCGCTCTCGGCGATCGCCGCCGACCGCTCGCACCTTTTGGTCCGCGGCAAGGGTGGCAAGGAGCGGATCGTGCCGATCGGCCGCCCGGCGCGGGCCTGTCTCGAACGCTGGCTCGCCGTCCGCTCCGGCTTCCTCGCCGGCCCCAAGAGCGCCCGGTTCCTGTTCCCCTCGACCGGTCGGAGCGGCCATCTGACCCGCCAACGCCTCCTCCAGCTGCTGAAGGCGCTCGCCCCCTCGGCCGGGATCGAACCGGCGCGGATCTCGCCGCACGTCCTGCGCCACGCCTTCGCCACCCACCTGCTCGAGCGGTGCGCCGATCTGCGCTCGGTCCAGGCGCTACTCGGTCACGCCGACATCGCCACGACCCAGGTCTACACCCACGTCCAGACGCGCCGCCTCGAGGCGGTCGTCGAAACCCACCACCCGCTCGCCCGCTTCCGCCGGAAGCGGCGCGAGGCGGCCGTTCCGGAGGAGGAGACGTGAGCTTCACCCAGGTGCCCGAGCGCACGAGCCGGCTGAACCGTTCCGAGCTCGCCGTACCCGGCTCCTCGCCGCACTTCTTCGAGAAAGCCGCCAAAGGAGCGGCCGACATCGTCTTCCTCGATCTCGAGGACGCGGTCGCCCCGGACAAGAAGGAGGAAGCCCGCAAGAACGTCATCGCCGCGATCAACGAGATCGACTGGGGCTCGAAGACCCTTTCGGTGCGGATCAACGGGCTCGACACCCCCTGGGCGTACCGTGACCTCGTCGACGTCCTGGAACAGGCGGGCGAGCGGCTCGATCTGATCATGATCCCGAAGGTCGGGACGGCCGCCGACGTCTACGCGGTCGACATGCTCGTGACGCAGATCGAGATGGCCAAGAAGCGCAAGAAGCGGGTCGGCTTCGAGCTCATCATCGAAACCGCCCTCGGCATGATGAACGTCGAGGCGATCGCCGGGGCTTCGCCGCGCAACGAGTCGCTCCATTTCGGCGTCGCCGACTACGCCGCGAGCACCCGTGCCCGGACCACGGGGATCGGCGGGGCCAACCCCGACTATGTCGTGCTGACCGACGCCCCGGCGGACGGACCCCGTGCCCGGCACTGGGGCGATCCCTGGCACTATCCGCTCGCCCGGATGGTGGTCGCGGCCCGGGCGCACGGTCTGCGGCCGATCGACGGGCCGTTCGGCGACTTCAAGGACCCGGAAGGCTTCGAGGCCCAGGCGCGGCGCGCCGTGGCCCTGGGCTCCGAGGGCAAATGGGCGATCCACCCGAGCCAGGTGACGCTCGCCAACGCGGTCTTCACCCCGCCTGCGGCCGAGGTCGAGAAGGCGCGGCGGATCCTCGCGGCGATGGCCGAGGCCGAACGCGAGGGCAAAGGTGCCGTCCAGCTCGACGGTCGGCTCGTCGACATCGCCTCGATCCGCCAGGCCCGGGCCCTCGTGGCGATGGCCGAGCGGATCGCGGCGGCCTCGAGCTGAGCTAGGCGGCGCTCGCCGCCCACTCCCGGGCGCGCAGGCAACGGACCGCGTGGCCCGGGGCCAAGGGCTCGAGCCGCGGCACGCTCCGCCGGCAGGCCTCGACCGCGAGGGAACAGCGCGGCGCGAAGGCGCAGCCGGGGGGCGGCCGGGCGAGATCGGGGGGGCTTCCCGGGATCGCGGCGATCCGTCGGCCTTTGACGAGCGCCCCTTCCGTCCGGCTCGCGAGCAGGCCGCGCGTGTAGGGGTGCAAGGGGCTTCGGATCACCGAGCGGACCGGCCCCTCTTCCACGATCCGGCCGGCGTAGATCACGGCGATCCGGTCGGCGATCTCGACCGCGGCCCCGATGTCGTGGGTGACGAACAGGATCGCGAGACCCAGCCGCTCCTGCAGCTCGCGCAAGAGCAAAAGGACCTGGATCTGGACGGTGGCGTCGAGCGCGGTGGTCGGCTCGTCGGCGAGCAGGAGCCGGGGCCGGCAGGCGAGCGCGAGCGCGATCATCGCCCGCTGGCGGAGCCCACCCGAAAGTTCGTGGGGATAGGCATCGAGGCGCCGTTCGGGTGAGGGTACGTGGACGAGGCGGAAGAGTTCGAGCGCCCGCGCCCGAGCCTCGACCCGGCTCACGGGCTCGTGGGCGCGGATCGCTTCGACGATCTGCTGCCCCACCGTGTAGACCGGATCGAGGGCGAGGAGCGGCTCTTGGAAGACCATGCCGACCCGGCCGCCTCTGAGCCGGCGGAGCCCCGCCGCGTCGAGCTTTCCGACCTCTTCGCCGGCGACCCGGATCGAGCCCGCGACCTCGGTCGTCCGTTCGGGGTCGAGCCGCAGCACCTGGCGCAGAGTGACGCTCTTGCCCGAGCCCGACTCACCGATCAGCGCCAGGGCTTCGCCGGCCGCGATGTCGAGATCGAGCCCGGCGACGGCGCGGATCCGCTCCTCGCCGCGGCGGAAGGTCACCTCGAGCCCGCGGATCTCGAGCACGGGCTCAGCCAAGCGCCACCTCCTCCGCCCGCCTCGGGGCGCGGCTGTGGCCGGAGCCCGGCTCGACCATTGAGCAGGCGGCCCGGTGCCCCGACCCGCAGACGGCGAGCGCCGGTTCGCGACGCGCGCAGACGGGCTCGGCGAAGGCGCAGCGCGGATGGAATCGACAGCCGGCGGGTGGGTCGATCGGGTTCGGCGGGTCGCCCTGGAGCGGCGCCTCGCGGGTGCGGGCGTCGGGGTCGAGCGAGGGCATCGAGCGCAAGAGCGCCTGGGTGTAGGGGTGGCGGGGGTCCTCGAAGATCGCCTCGGCGGGGCCGAGCTCGGCGACCCGGCCGAGATACATGACGAGCACCCGGTCGGAGAGGTAGCGGACGACCTGCAGGTCGTGGCTGATGAAGAGGTAGGTGAGGCCGAGTTCCTCCTTGAGGTCCTGCAAGAGGTTCAGGACCTGCGCCTCGACCGATTTGTCGAGCGCGGAGACCGCCTCGTCGAGGATCACGAGCTCCGGGCCGAGCGCGAGAGCGCGGGCGATGTTGACCCGCTGGCGCTGGCCGCCCGAGAGCTCGTGCGGGTAGTGGCCGGCGAAGCGGCGGGGGTCGAGGCCCACCCGGTCGAGGAGCGCGTGCGCCCGGGCGAGGGCCTCGGCACGCGGGGAGCCGTGCACCATCGGCGCGAAGGCGATGCTCTCCTCGACCGAAAGGCGCGGGTTCAACGACGACCAGCTGTCCTGGAAGACCATCTGGACGCGCCGACGATAGGCGCGCAGCGGCAGCTCGGGGCTGCCGACCGGCCGCCCGGCGAAGCGGATCGTGCCGCGGTCCGGCTCGATGAGCCGCATCAACAGCCGGGCCACGGTCGACTTGCCGCAGCCCGATTCGCCGACGATGCCCAAGGTCTCGCCGCGGGCCACGGAAAAGTCGACGCCGTCGACGGCACGCACCCGACCCGCCCGGCCGAGGAGCCCGCCGCGTAGGGGAAAGTGCTTGACGAGGCCTTCGACCTCGAGGAGCGGCGGCGCGGCACCGGGCGCGGGCTGCACGGAAGCCACCGGCTCAGCCCTTCACGTCCATCGCCGAGCGCAAGGCGTCGGCCAGCAGGTTGAAGGAGATCGAGGTGGCGAAGATCATCACCCCGGGCAGTGCGGCGACCCAGGGCTGGACGTAGATGGCGGTGCGGAGGGTGTTGAGCATGAGGCCCCATTCGGGTTCGGGCGGGCGCACGCCGAGGCCCAGGAAGGAGAGGCCGGAAGCCAAGATCATCGAGACCGAAACGAGGCTCGTGGCGTAGACGAAGATCGGCCCGAGCGCGTTGCCGAGCACGTGGACGCGGACGATGGTCAAGGCCCCTGCCCCGCTCGCCCGCGCCGCCTCGACGAAGTCGCGATTGCGCAGCTGGGTGGCGACGCTTTCCGCCACCCGGGCGATCGGCGGGACGAAGACGAGCGTCAAGGAGAGGAGCGCGTTCTCGATCCCGGCGCCGAGTGCCCCCGAGAGCGCGATCGCCAAGAGCACCGAGGGGAAGGCGTAGAAGACGTCGATCGTCCGCATGATCGCGGTGCCGAGGAGGCCGCCCGCGTAGCCGGCGGTGATGCCGATCGCCGCACCCAGGAAGAAGGCCAGGACCACCGGGGTCACGCCCATGAACAGGGACCAGCGGGCGCCGTGCACCAGCCGCGCGAGCATGTCGCGGCCGAGCTCGTCCGTGCCGAGCGGATGGCCGGGCGTGCCGATCGGCTTGAGCCGGCGCAGGACCGAGGAGGCGTAGGGGTCGGTGGCGACGAGCCAGGGCCCGAAGAGCGCGAGCACGAGGAGGGCGAGGATGACGGCGGCGGCGGCGAGTGCCACCGGATCGCGCCGCAGGCGGGCGAACACGCTGCGCCAGAAGGAGGGCGAGCGGACGAGCGGGGCCGGCTCCCCCTCGGCAGCGGGCAGGGCGGGGGCGGCCATCAGGCCCGCCGGATGCGCGGGTCGAGCGCCGTCTGGACGACGTCGACCACGAGGTTGAGGACCACGAAGAAGAGCGCGAGGACCAGGATCGTGCCCTGCAGGAGCGGCAGGTCGCGCTGGAAGATCGCGGCGTTCAAGAGAAAGCCCGTGCCCGGCCAGGAGAACACCGTCTCGATCAGGATCGAGCCGCCCAGGAGATAGCCGAGCTGCAGGCCCATCACCGCCAAGGCGGTGGGGGCGGCGTTCTTGACCACGTGGCGGAACACGGCGAACTCGGAGAGCCCGCGGGCGCGCAGGCCCATGGCGAACTCTTGCGAGAGGATCTCGGCCACGAGCGCGCGCAGGGTCCGCGCGACGATGCCCATCGGGATCACCGACATGGTGATCGCGGGCAGGATCAGGTGGCGGAAATGCTCCCAGTCCCAGGCCCACTCGGTCGAACCGCCGGGCCCCGCCCCGGTGGCCGGCAGCCAGCCGAGCTGGGCGGAGAAGAGGATCACGAGGACCATGCCGAGCCAGTAATGCGGCACCGAGACGCCGAGCACGGCGAGCGCGGAGGCCAGCCGGTCGAGCGGGCTGTCGCGGAAATAGCCGGCGACGAAGCCGAAGATCGCGCCGAGGGTGAAGCCGATCAGCGTCGCGAAGGCGGCGAGCGTCACGGTGTTGCCGACCGCCCGGGCGACCTCGGCCGCCACCGGCCGGGCGGTGGCGATCGAGGTGCCGAGATCGCCCACAGCCGCGCGGGCGAGCCAGCGCAGGAACTGCTCGGGGAGCGAGCGGTCGAAGCCGTAGAGCTCGGCCATCTGGCGGCGCAGCGCCTCGGTCGCATCGGGCGGCAGGACCGAAACGAGCGGGTCGCCCGGGGCGATGTGGACGAGCAGGAAGCACACCAGGCTCACGCCCAGCATGATGGGGAGAGCGTAGAGGATGCGGTTGAAGGTGTAGCGCAGCACGGGTTCGGTCGGCCGGGCGGCAGTTGCACCGCCCGGCCCTCACTCAGCCGGCCAAGTCCATGGGCGCGATGTCGATGAACCAGGAGCGCGGCTGGACGACGTTCTTGATCTTCGGGCTCAACATGCGCGGCCCGACATCGTGCGCCACCCAGAGGAACGGGGCCTCCTCGACGATCCGCTTGTGCAGCCGGGCGAGCGCGGCATCGCGGGCGGCGGCATCGAACGCGGTGCGGGCGGCGCGCACCAGCTCCTCCATCTCGTCCGTGTTGAAGAAGCCCCAATTGTTGGAATTCGGCGGGAACGCGCTCTTGGTGACGAAGCGGACCATGGCGAAGAACGGGTCCATCGCCGCGAAGGTCACGTTGATCGCATGGGCGCCGCGGGCGTTCGGATGGTTCGCCCCCTCGCGCCAGGTGGTGAAGAGCGCGTTCCACTCGATGACCTCGAGAGCGACGTCGAACCAGCAGGCCTTGAGGGCCTGCTGCAGCCACTCGTTCATGAGCACGGGCTGCATCTGCCCCGACCCCGAGGCCGAGGTCAGGACCTTGACCTTCAAGGGCTTGGTTTCCGAATACCCGGCCTCCTTCATGAGCCGGCGGGCCTCGGCGAGGTCGAAGCGGATGTCGAAGGAGGGGTTGCCCCACCAGGGATGGCCGGGCGGCACGGTCCCCTTGGGCACGCCCATGAGTCCGCCCAGGAGCTGCTTCAGCTCTTCGCGGTCGATGCACAGATTGGCGGCGTGGCGGACGCGGATGTCCCGCCAGGGCGAGCCTTCGAGGAAGGAGAACTGCCAGGGCCAGACGTGCGGCTGCGGGTTCTGGTACAGAACGAAGCCGCGCGCCTGCATGGCCGGGATGGCATCCGGCGCCGGCGCCTCGATCCAGTCGACCTGGCCGCCCAGGAGGGCCGCGGTGCGGGCGTTGGCCTCGGGCATCGGCACGAGCACGACGCGGTCGAGCTTGGGCCGCCGCCGCTCGTCCCAATAATCGGGGTTCTTGACCATCTCGAAGCGCTCGCGCGGCACGAGCCGCACGCCCTTGAAGGGCCCCGTCCCCGATGGCTTGGCGGCGAACTCGGTCCAGGCGCGCTTGGCGCGCTCCTTGGGATCGGCGACCTCGGCGGGCACCGCCTCGTAGAGCTTCTGCCAATGAGCCGGCGAGGCCATGAAGAGGTTCGTGAGGTTGTAGGGCAGGAAAGAATCGGGCTCGGCCGTCGTGAGCTCGACCGTGAGCGGGTCGATCGCCCGGGCGCTGCGCAAGGTCGGCATCCGCGAGGCGGTGACGCCGACCTGGCTCGGGTCGAAATGCGGGGCCTCGCGATCCAGGACCTTGCGGACGTTCCACACCACCGCCTCGGCGTCGAAGGCCGAGCCGTCGTGGAACTTCACCCCCGGCCGTAGCTTGAAGATCCACTTCTTGGGGTCGGCGGGGTCGACCGCCCATTCGGTCGCGAGCCCGGGGATCAAGACCGACGGCGCATCGGCCTTGGAAAGGTCCCACTGGGTCAAGGAATCGTACATCGGGATGCCGGTGAACCGGTTCCCCTCGAAGCCCTGGTCGGGCTGGCCGTGGGTGCGCGGGATGTCGGCCGCGGTCATGCCGATCCGCAGCACCTTTTCCTGGGCGAGGGCGGGTGCGACGAGGGCACTCGCGAGCAGCAGGGCCGCGGTCAAGCGGCGAGCGACACGCAGCATGGGCGCTTCTCCTCGTTCGGGGGTGAGATTCCGCGACGTGCGAAGTTCGCGACCGTGGGCCGCGCGGGCCTCCCCGGGGCGGATCGTTCGGCACCGTTCGCGGACTGTCAATCGCGCGCCTCCGCAGCCGAGCTCAAACCGTGAGGTGCCGGCGGGCGGCGTCGAGGTCGAGGGTGGCGCGATCCCCCTCGAGGACGATCCGGCCACGCTCCATGATGGCGATGCGGTCGGCGAGCCCGAGCGCGAAATCGAGATATTGCTCGACCAACAGGATGGCCATCGTACCGGCCCGGGCGAGCTCCTTCACGACCCGGCCGATCTCGGCCACGATGTTGGGCTGGATCCCCTCGGTCGGCTCGTCGAGGAGCAGCACCCGGGGCCGCGTCACGAGCGCCCGGCCGATCGCGAGCTGCTGCTGCTGGCCGCCGGAGAGGTCACCGCCGCGCCGCCGCGCCATCTGCTCGAGGATCGGAAAGCGAGCGTAGACCTCGGCGAGTGGCAAGGGCTCCTCGCCCCGGCCGCGGAGCGCCGCGTGACCGGTGAGCAGGTTCTCCTCGACCGTGAGGCGGGGGAAGATCTCGCGCCCCTGCGGCACCGCGGCGAGGCCGAGCCGGGCCCGCTTCCAGGCCGGCAGGCCGTCGAGCGGGGCGCCGTCCAACAGGATGCTGCCGCCGCTCGTCCGCTCGTGGCCGAGGATGGCCTTCAAGAGCGTGGTCTTGCCGACGCCGTTGCGGCCGAGGAGGCAGGTGATCTTGCCGCGCTCGAGGGCGAGCGAGACGCCGCGCAGCGTGTGCGAGGCGCCGTAGTGGAGGTGCAGGTCGCGGACTTCGAGCACGGCTCAAGACCGCCCCAGATAGACCTCGACCACGGCCGGGTCGGACTGGACCGCGTCGACCGGGCCTTCGGCCAGCACCCGACCCTCGTGGAGGACGGTGACCTTGGCGCCGAGCTCGCGCACGAAATGCATGTCGTGCTCGACGACGACGAGCGTGTGGCGGCCCACGAGGCGGAGGATCAGCTCGGCGGTCTTGGCGGTCTCGGCATCGCTCATGCCGGCCACGGGCTCGTCGAGGAGGACGAGGCGCGGCTCTTGGACCAAGAGCATGCCGATCTCGAGCCATTGCCGCTGGCCGTGCGAGAGGCGACCGGCCTCCTCCGCGCGGAGCTCGGCGAGTCCCACCGTTTCGAGCGTCCGCTCGATCCGCTCCTCCGCCGCCGCGTCGAGCCGGCCGGCGAGCAGTCGGGCGAGGCTCCAACCGCCCTGGGTCGCGAGCTCGAGGTTCTCCCCGACCGTGAGGCGATCGAACACCGTGGGCTTTTGGAACTTGCGGCCGATCCCGAGCCGCGCGATCGCGGTCTCGTCGAGGCTCAAAAGGTCGATTCCACCTTGGAACAGCACGGTGCCGGAATCGGGCCGGGTCTTGCCCGTGATCACGTCCATCATCGTGGTCTTGCCGGCACCGTTCGGCCCGATGATCGTCCGCAGTTCCCCTTCCTCGAGGACGAGGGAGAGCGAATCGAGCGCTTTGAAGCCGTCGAAGCTGACCGTGACGCCGTCGAGGTAGAGGAGGATCTGCGGCTCCAAGAGCCGGCCGCCCGGCAGGGTGCGCGGGGTCTCAGCCACCGGCCGCCTCCGCCGGGCGCGCCGCCGGCTCGGCCGCGGGCCCGCCCGCGGGCGCGCGCCCCCGCGGCAGCAGCTCGACGATCCCGACGAGGCCCTTGGGCAACACCAGGGTCACGAGGACGAAGAGCCCACCCAGGACGAAGAGCCAGAGCTCGGGTGCCGCACCGGTGAGCCAGGTTTTCATGCCGTTGACCAGGAAAGCGCCGAGCACCGGCCCGAGGATCGTGTCGCGGCCGCCGACCGCGACCCAGATGGCGATCTCGATCGAGGCTTGGGGGCTGAACTCGGAGGGGTTGATGATACCGACCTGCGGCACGTAGAGGGCGCCCGCGAGCCCGGCGAGCACGGCCGAAAGCGTCCAAACGAAGAGCTTGGCCCTGAGCGTGTCGTGGCCGAGGAAGCGGGCGCGCGGCTCGCCGTCGCGGATCGCGACGAGCAGCCGGCCCAAAGGCGAGCGCCGCAGATGGATCGCGACGGCGAGCGCGAGCAGGAGCAGCACCCCGGTCGCCAGATAGAGCCCGAGCCGGGTGTCGGCCGAGGCGATCGGGAAGCCCAGGATGTCCTTGAAGTCGGTGAGCCCGTTGTTGCCGCCGAAGCCCATGTCGTTGCGGAAAAAGGCGAGCATCAGCGCGTAGGTGAGCGCTTCCGTGATGATCGAGAGGTAGACCCCGCTCACCCGCGAGCGGAAAGCGAGCCAGCCGAACAGGAAGGCGGTCGTGCCCGGGACGAGCACGACCATCGCGAGGGCGAAGGGGAACCGGTCGAACCCGTACCAATACCAGGGCAGCTCTTGCCAATTCAAGAAGACCATGAAGTCGGGCAGGACGGGATGGGCGTAGACCCCGCGCGGGCCGATCTGGCGCATGAGGTACATGCCCATGGCGTAGCCGCCGAGCGCGAAGAAGGCGCCGTGGCCGAGCGAGAGGATGCCGGCCCGGCCCCAAACGAGGTCGAGCGCCACGGCGAGCACCGCATAGGCGACGTACTTGCCGAAGAGCGGCACGAGCCGATCCTCGAGGTGGAAGGCCGAGCCTTCCGGCACGAGCCGATTGAGGACGGGCACGAGCAGGACGGCGCAGCCGACCAGGAGGAGGAGCGCGGGGCGGCCGAGGCCGGCTCGCACCATCTCAGGCCTCCGCCGCCCGGCCGCGGAGCGCGAACAGCCCCTGCGGTCGGCGCTGGATGAAGAGGATGAGGGCCAGGAGCACGAGGATCTTGCCGAGCACCGCCCCGGCCACCGGCTCGAGCAGCTTGTTGACCACCCCGAGCGTGAGCGCCCCCAAGAAGGTCCCCCAGAGATTGCCGACCCCGCCGAAGACCACGACGATGAAACTGTCGACGATGTAGGACTGGCCGAGATTGGGGCTGACGTTGTCGATCTGGGAGAGCGCCACGCCGCCGATCCCGGCGATCCCCGAGCCCAACGCGAAGGTCAGCGCATCGACCCGCGGCGTGCGGATGCCCATGGTCTCGGCCATCCGGCGGTTCTGGGTGACGGCGCGGATCTCGAGGCCGAGTCGGGTCGCGCGGACGAGGGCGAGGAGGAGCAGGAAGACGGCGATCGCGAAGAGGACGATGACGATCCGGTTGGTGGTGAGCGCGAGGCCGGGAATGGGCTCGACGAAGCCGCTCATCCAGGAGGGGGTCACGACCTCGCGGTTGGTCGCGCCGATGCCGAGCCGGACCGCCTGCTGAAGGATCAGCGAGATGCCGAAGGTGGCGAGGAGCGTCTCGAGCGGCCGGCCGTAGAGCCGGCTGATCACGCCGCGCTCGATCGCCCAGCCGGCCGCCCCGGCCAGGAGGAAGGCCGCCGGCACGGCGGCGAGCAGCGAGGCGTCGAGGGCCCCGGGGAAGAAGGCCCGGAAGGCCTGCTGTACGGCCCAGGTCGCGTAGGCGCCGAGCATGACCATCTCGCCGTGGGCCATGTTGATGACGCCCATGACGCCGAAGGTCACGGCGAGGCCGATCGCGGCCAAGAGCAGAACGGAGCCCAAGCTCACGCCCTGGAAGAAGGTCTGGGCAAACTCGAGCAGGCGCAGCCGGGTCTCGACACGGGCGATCGCCGCGTCGAGCGCCGCGACGGTCGCGGGGTCGACGTCGGCCGGGAGCGCCCGGCGGGCGGCCTGGAGCTTGCCGAGCACGGCGGGCGACGGGCTCTCGGCGAGCCTCGCAGCCGCCTCGGCGCGCGCCCCGGGCTCGCCATGGTCCAACAGGATGGCCGCCCGGGCCCGGGCGAAGGCGGCGCGCACGGCCGGGTCGGCTTCGCGGGCGAGCGCCGTCTCGAGCGGCTCGAGCGCCGAATGGTCGGGGCGGGCGAAGAGCTTTTCGGCCGCGGAAAGGCGCACCGCGCGGTCCGGGCTCGCGAGGGTCAAGGAGCCGAGCGCCCCTTCGAGGGTCCGGCGCAGCCGGTTGTTGATACGGATCGGGCGGAGTGCCCGGGCCTCGACCTCGGCCGGCGCCCCGCTCGCGGCGTCGAGGATCGCCCCCTCGGCCGTGCGCAGGAAGACGGCGCGGTCGGCCTGCCGGGCGAGCAGGCGCCCGTCGAGCAAGGCGCGCAGGACGGGTTCGGCCCAGGGCACGCCGCTTCGGGCGATCGTCCCGATCGCGGGCTCCATCGCGTCGAGATTGCCGGCGGCGAGGACGGCCAGCGCCTCGCGCGCGGCGGTCTCGTCCCGGGCGCGCGCCGGGGGTGCCGCGAGCGCCGCGATCAGCGCCAGGACGAGGAGGATCGGACGCATGGGGCGAGCCCGAGTTCGTTTTTGGGCGGGGCCGGCGACGGCCCCGGGGAGCGGGGCCGCCGCCTGCTCGGTCGAGCGGGCGCGGCTCAGCTACCGCCGCACTTGCCGGTCTTGACGTTGAAATTGCCGCAGCTCATCGGCGCCCGCCAATCGGCGATCAGGTCTTTCGAGCCCTCGAGATAGTCGGACCACTCGTCGCCGACGACGAGACCCGGCGTCTGCCAGACGATGCCGAACTGGCCGTCGGCCTGGATCTCGCCGATCAGCACCGGTTTGGTGATGTGGTGGTTCGGCATCATGGCCGAATAGCCGCCCGACAGGTTCGGCACCGCGACGCCGATCATCGCGTCGATCACCGCGTCCGGGTCGGTCGTGCCGGCCTTCTCGACCGCCTTCACCCACATGTTGAAGCCGATGTAGTGCGCCTCCATCGGGTCGTTGGTCACGCGCTTCGGGTTCTTGATGAAGGCGTGCCACTTCTCGATGAATTCCTTGTTCTCCGGCGTGTCGACGCTCATGAAGTAGTTCCAGGCGGCGAGGTGGCCGACCAGCGGCCCGGTGTCGAGCCCGGCCAGCTCCTCCTCGCCGACCGAGAAGGCGACGACCGGGATGTCGGTCGCCTTGATGCCCTGATTGGCGAGCTCCTTGTAGAACGGCACGTTGGCGTCGCCGTTGATGGTCGAGACCACCGCGGTTTTCTTGCCGGCCGAGCCGAACTTCTTGATGTCGGCCACGATGGTCTGCCAGTCGCTGTGGCCGAACGGGGTGTAGCTGATCATGATGTCCTCGGGCTTCACGCCCTTGGACTTGAGGTACGCTTCGAGGATCTTGTTGGTCGTGCGCGGGTAGACGTAGTCGGTGCCGGCCAGCACCCAGCGCTCGACCTTCTCCTGTTGCATGAGATAGTCGACCGCCGGGATCGCCTGCTGGTTCGGCGCCGCCCCGGTGTAGAAGACGTTGCGGCTCGATTCCTCGCCCTCGTACTGCACCGGATAGAAGAGGATCCCGTTGAGCTCCTCGAACACCGGCAGCACCGACTTGCGGCTCACCGAGGTCCAACAGCCGAACACGGCCGCGACCTTGTCCTTGGCGAGGAGCTCGCGCGCCTTCTCGGCGAAGAGGGGCCAGTTCGAGGCCGGATCGACGACCACGGGCTCGAGCTTCTTGCCGAGGAGCCCGCCCTTCTTGTTCTGCTCCTCGATCAGCATGAGCATGACGTCCTTCAAGGTCGTCTCGCTGATCGCCATGGTGCCGGAGAGCGAATGGAGGATGCCGACCTTGATCGTGTCGGCGGCGGCGACCGGACCCGCCCAAAGCGCGAGGGCGGCGGCGCCGGCCAACAGCCAGCGGCGAGAGAGCGCGATCCCGTTCATGCCTCGATGCCTCCACCAGGCCCGCTGCGACGCAGCGGTCGCACGATACCGTGCAAGCGATGTGCCAAGGGCCGTGGCGGCGTGCCGGCGCCTCGGGAGGTGACAGGTGCGCGAGAATTGGGCAAGTCGGGGCCCATGCTCGCCGCACTGCCCCGATCTTGGGCAGCGGATCGAGCTTGACCGCCCGGTGCCGGTCGGCGAGGGAGAGGACATGGAGAGCATCGCCGATCGCCTGGCCGAACGGATCCGCGACGGGCGTGTTCGCCTCGGCGTGATCGGACTCGGCTATGTGGGCCTACCCCTGGCGCTCACCGCCGCCCGCTCCGGCCTCGAGGTCCTGGGCTTCGACATCGACCGGCCCAAGGTCGAGCGGCTCAACGAGGGGCGCTCGCCGCTCGCGCACATCGGCGATGCGGCGGTGGCCGCGGCCCGCGCGAGCGGCCGCTTTTCCGCCACCGCCGAGTTCGCCCGGCTCGGCGAGGTCGACGCGATCGCGATCTGCGTGCCGACGCCGCTCGGCGCCCATCGCGAGCCCGACCTGTCGTTCGTCGAAGCGACCGCCCGGCAGATCGCCACGACGCTGCGCGCGGGCCAGCTGGTCGTGCTCGAATCGACCACCTGGCCGGGCACGACCCGCGAGGTCGTGAAGCCGATCCTGGAAGCCACCGGGCTGCGCTCGGGCGAGGATTTCTTCTTGGCCTTCAGCCCCGAACGCGAGGACCCGGGCAACCGCGACTTTTCGACCGCGCGCATCCCCAAGCTCGTGGGTGGCGACGGCACGCGCGCCCGCGATCTGGCGGCCGCCCTTTACGGCCGGTTCGTCGAGAAGGTGGTGCCGGTCGAATCCTGCGAGGTGGCCGAGGCCGCCAAGCTCACCGAGAACATCTTCCGGGCGGTCAACATCGCCCTCGTCAACGAGCTCAAGCTCGTCTTCACGGCGATGGGGATCGACGTCCACCGGGTGATCGACGCGGCCGCGACCAAGCCGTTCGGCTTCATGCCGTTCCGCCCGGGCCCCGGGCTCGGCGGCCACTGCATCCCGATCGACCCCTTCTATCTGACGTGGAAAGCGCACGAAGTCGGCGTCCACACCCGCTTCATCGAACTCGCCGGTGAGATCAACACCGCGATGCCGCGCTGGGTCGTGGAACGGCTCGCCGAAGCGGTCGACCGCCGCTTCGGCAAGGGGCTCTCGGCTTCGCGGATCCTGCTCTTGGGCCTGGCCTACAAGAAGAACGTCGACGACGTGCGCGAGAGCCCGGCCTTCACGATCTGGGAGCTGCTCGAAGCGCGCGGTGCGACGGTCGCCTTCCACGACCCGCACGTCCCGGTCGTCCCGCCGACCCGCGAGCATTCGGCCCTCGCCGGGCGACGGTCGCTGCCGCTCGATCCCGCGACCCTCGAGGCCTTCGATGCGGTGCTCGTGGTCACCGACCACGACTCCATCGACTGGCCGCTCGTCGCCGAGCGCGCGCGCCTCGTGGTCGACACGCGCGACCGGCTGGCGCGGGCCGCCAACGTCGTCGCGGCCTGAGAGGGACACAACTCCAGATTGGTCTTGCCTGGACTTTCTCAACCATCTAAATAGGCTTGCGATCGAGAGGGGGTCGAGCGATGTTCGGGCTTTCGAGCCGGCGGATCCTGGTCACCGGTGGCGCGGGCTTCCTCGGCAGCTTCCTGTGCGAGCGCCTGTTGGCCCAGGGCCACGAGGTGCTCTGCGTCGACAATTTCTTCACCGGGCGACGGCGCAACATCGCGCATCTCTTGGACCATCCGGGCTTCGAGCTGCTGCGGCACGACATCACTTTCCCCCTCTACGTCGAGGTCGACGAGATCTACAATTTGGCCTGCCCGGCCTCGCCCATCCATTACCAGTTCGACCCGGTGCAGACGACCAAGACCTCGGTGCACGGGGCGATCAACATGCTGGGTCTGGCCAAGCGGGTGAAGGCCAAGATCCTGCAAGCGAGCACGAGCGAGGTCTACGGCGACCCGACGCAACATCCCCAACGCGAAGACTATTGGGGCAATGTCAACCCGATCGGCCCGCGTGCTTGTTACGACGAGGGCAAGCGCTGCGCCGAGACTTTGTTCTTCGATTACTGGCGGCAGCACAAGCTGCGGATCAAGGTCGCTCGGATCTTCAACACCTACGGCCCGCGGATGCACCCGAACGACGGGCGGGTCGTCTCCAACTTCATCGTCCAGGCCTTGCTGAACCGGCCGATCACGGTCTACGGCGACGGTAGCCAGACCCGCTCCTTCTGCTACGTCGACGATCTGATCGAGGGGCTCTTGCGATTGATGGCGACCGAGGATTCGCTGACCGGGCCGATCAACCTCGGCAACCCGGCCGAGTTCACGATCCTCGAGCTCGCCCGGAAGGTGATCGACAAGACCGGCTCGCGTTCGCGGATCGAGTTCCGGCCGCTGCCGGAGAACGACCCGGCCCAACGCCAGCCGGACATCGGCCGCGCCCGCGAGCTCTTGGGCTGGCAGCCGACCGTGCCGCTCGACGAGGGGCTCGTGCGAACGATCGCCTATTTCGACGAGCTCCTGCGCGAAGACCCGAAGGCGGCGCAGCGCCTCGGCCGGCAAGGCTGAGCGGTCGGGAGGCGCGCCCTTGAGCCGGGGTGCGGTGCTCGTCACGGGGGGCGCCGGCTATGTCGGCAGTCACGCCTGCAAGGCCTTGGCCCTCGCCGGCTTCACCCCGGTCACCTTCGACAATCTCTCGACCGGCAATCGCTGGGCGGTGCGCTTCGGCCCGCTCGAGCCGGGCGACATCCTCGACCTCGCGGCCCTGCACCTCGCCTTCAAGCGGCACCGGCCGGTGGCCGTGATGCATTTCGCCGGCGCGGCGCTGGTCGGCGAATCGATGCGCGAGCCCGCCTTTTATTGGCGGCAGAACCTCACCGGCACGCTCAACCTGGTCGAGGCCTGCCGGATCCACGAGGTGGGCGCCTTCGTCTTCTCCTCGACCTGCGCGATCTACGGCACGCCCGAACGGGTGCCGATCGACGAAGAGGCGCCCAAAGCGCCGATCAACCCCTACGGCGCCTCCAAGCTCGCAGCCGAGCGGCTCCTGGCCGATGCGGCCATGGCCTACGGGCTGCGCTTCGCGGCCCTGCGCTACTTCAACGCCGCGGGCGCCGATCCCGAGGGCGAGATCGGCGAGCACCGGCCGGTCGAGACCCATCTGATCCCGTTGCTGCTCGATGCGGTCCTCGGCCTGCGGCCGCCGCTGCAGGTTTTGGGCACCGACTATCCGACCCCCGACGGGACGGCGATCCGCGACTATGTCCACGTGGCCGATCTCGCCGTGGCGCACGTCCGGGCCCTCGAGCATCTCTTGGCCGGCGGCGACTCGCTCGTCTGCAATCTCGGCACGGGCGAGGGTCATTCGGTGCGCCAGGTGATCGAGGCTGCCGAACGGATCACCGGCCGGCCGGTGCCGCGGGTCGAAGCGCCACGTCGCCCGGGCGACCCGCCCCGGCTCGTGGCCGATCCCGGCCTCGCCCGCGAGCGCTTCCGCCTTTTGCCCTCGAACCTCGCGGGGCTCGAGCGGATCCTCGAGACCGCCTGGGCCTGGCACGCACGGCACCGCGCCCGCCGCCTCGCCGGGGGATGAGGCGGCCCTGCCGACCGACACGGGCTCGTCGGCCGGGGCGGGTCCCGCCGGCGGCCCGTCCCGCCCGCGGCTCAGCCGGTCTCGAGCCCGGCGGGGGAAGGGCCGCGGCGCTGCGGCGCCGAGCGCGCCGGGGGTTCGGTCGGGGGCGGCCCGTTCTCGCCACCGCTCCCCTCGCGCGACGGTAGACGCAGCTTGCCGCGCCGGCCGCAGCCGGCCGGGCCCAGCGCCAGGAGGAGCAGGAGCCGGCGCCGGCTCACCGCCGGGCCTCGCCCAGAAACCGAGCGCGGGCCGCGGCGATCGCTTCCCGCACCCGCACCGGGGCGGTCCCGCCGAAGCTCGTCCGGCTCGCGACCGACCGGTCGACGCCCAGCACCTCGCGCACGCGCGGATCGAGGCGCGGGTCGAGCGCCGCGAGCTCGGCATCCGACAAATCCTCGAGCCCGCACCCCAGCTCCTCGGCCCGGCGCACGGCGCGTGCCGCCACGGCGTGCGCCTCGCGGAACGGCACGCCCTTCACCCGCACGAGCCAATCCGCGAGGTCGGTCGCGGTCGTGTGGCCGAGGCTCGCAGCGGCACGCAACCGGGCGACGTCGAACCGTGCCTCGCGCAGCATCGCCGCGCTCGCGGCGAGACAGAGCTCGAGCGTGTCGGCGGCGTCGAAGAGGCCCTCTTTGTCCTCTTGCATGTCCTTGGAATAGGCGAGCGGCAGGCCCTTGAGCACGGCGAGCAACGCCACGAGATGGCCGATCACCCGGCCGCTCTTGCCGCGCACGAGCTCGGCCGCATCCGGATTGCGCTTCTGCGGCATGATCGAGCTGCCCGAGGTGAAGGCCTCGGGTAAGCGGACGAAGCCGAATTGCGGGGTGGCCCAAAGGACGAGCTCTTCGGCGAGCCGCGAGAGATGGACGGCACAGATCGCGGCGGCGGCCAGATAGTCGAGGGCGAAGTCGCGGTCCGAGACGGCATCGATCGAATTCGCCATCGGCCGGTCGAAGCCGAGCTCTTCGGCCGTGGCCTCGCGGTCGATCGGGAAGCTCGTGCCGGCGAGGGCCGCGGCCCCGAGCGGGCACTCGTTGAGCCGCCGCCGGGCGCAGGCGAAACGGTCGCGGTCGCGCCCGAGCATCTCCACGTACGCCACGAGATGATGGCCGAGGGTGACGGGCTGGGCGGCCTGCAGGTGGGTGAAGCCGGGCATGACGTCGGCGGCGTGGCGCTCGGCGAGGTCGAGGAGGACCGCTTGCAGCTCGCGCAGGAGTGCCTCCGCACGGTCGATCGCCGAACGCACCCAAAGCCGCAGGTCGGTCGCCACCTGGTCGTTGCGCGAGCGGGCGGTGTGCAGCCGGCGACCGGCCTCGCCGATCCGCTCGGTGAGCCGGGCTTCGATGTTGAGGTGGATGTCCTCGAGCGCCGGATCGAAGACGAAGCGGCCCTCCTCGATTTCGCGGGCGATCGCCTCGAGCCCCGCCAAGATCGCGTCCCGATCCGCCTCGCCGATGATCCCGGAAGCGGCGAGCATCCGGGCGTGCGCCACGGAGCCGCGGATGTCCTCGGCCCAAAGGCGCTTGTCGAAGCCGATCGAGGCGTTAATTCGTTGCATGAGCGGGGCCGCATCGGTCGCGAAATGGGCGCCCCAGAGCTCGCGCGCCGATCGTGTCGTGCCGCTCGTCATCCCGGCCTCGTTCCCGGAGCCCGCCGCGTGATCCGCAGCCTCGCCCGTCTCCTCGTCCTCGCCTCGGTTCTGCTCGCCTTGCCGGCGGCGAGCGCACCGATCCTGCTCAAAGAGCCGAAGCCCTTGCCGGATCTGGCCTTCGAGACCCTCGACGGGAAGCCGGCCAAGCTTTCGGATCTCGAGGGCAAGGTCGTGGTGCTCAACTTCTGGGCCACCTGGTGCGCGCCCTGCCGGGAGGAGATGCCCTCGCTCGACCGGCTGCAGGCGGCGTTCGACCCGAGCGCGGTCGTGGTCGTCGCCCTCGCCGTCGAGCGGTCGGCGCCGGAGCGGATCAAAGCGTTCCTCGACGAAGCGGGCGTCGGCCGGCTCGCCGTCTATCGCGACCCGACCGCGGCCACAAGCCGCGCGGTCGGCCTGCCGGGCCTGCCGGCCACACTCCTGATCGACCGCGAGGGCCGGGAGGTCGGCCGGGTTCTCGGCATCGCCGAGTGGGACGGCCCGATCGCGGTCGGGGCGATCCGAACGCTTCTCGAGCGGCGCGGCTGAGACCGGGCCGCCTTGCGAGCGGTGGCGGGCGTTCCTACTCTCGGCCCGACACCGAACGGGAGGCCACGGATGAACCGCCGCACGCTCCTCGCATCCGCCGCCGCGCTCGGGTTCGGCGCGCCGTTCGCCCGGGCTCTGGCCGCGCCGCCGGCGCATTGGCCCAAATCCCTGACGCTCGGGACCGCGTCGGTGGGCGGAACCTATTACGTCTACGGCCAGGCCTGGGCGAGCCTCGTTTCCGAGAAGATCGGGGTGCCGATCAGCACACAGCAGACCCAGGGCCCCAACCAGAACATCATCCTGGTCGAAGACCGCCAGATCGAGCTCGGCATGACCACGATGGGCATCGCGCTGCAGGCCTGGGAAGGCACCGGCGCCTGGACCCAGGGTCGCAAGTTCCGCGACATCCGCGCGATGTTCCCGATGTACGACACGCCGTTCCACTTCGTGGCGCTCGAGCGTTCGGGCATCAAGAGCGTGGCCCAGCTCGCCGGCAAGCGGGTCGGTGTCGGACCGCGCGCCGGGACCCCGGGCACCTATTTCCCGCTGATGTTCGACGCGCTGGGTCTCAAAGTGACGATCGTCAACGGGCAAGCCTCGGACATGGCGAGCCAGCTCGCCGACGGCTTGATCGATTGTTTCGCCTTCGCGGCCGGGCTGCCGATCGCCTCCTTCTCGGAGCTCGAGGCGACCCAGAAGGTGACCTTCTTCAGCTTCAGCCGCGACGAGATCGCCAAGCTCAAAGCCAAGTTCCCGGAGCTTTCGGATGCGACGATCCCGGCCGGGACCTACAAGACCTTGACGGAGAGCCAGCCGACCCTCGGCATCTTCAACTTCGCGATCTGCCACAAGAGCCTGCCCGACGACCTCGTGGAAGCGATCGTCCGGACGATCTTCGAGAACCACGAGGCGCTGGTCAAAGGCCACGCCGCGGCCAAGGAAACGGTGCTGGAAAACGTCAACCGCAACGGTTTCCTTCCCTTCCATCCCGGCGCGGCCAAATACTACAAGTCGAAAGGGATCGAGATCCCGGCGAACCTGATCGGCGCCTGATCGGTCGGAGGGGTCGAGCTTGGAGGTGCGCCGGCCCGCCGCGACGCGCGACGCCGCGAGGGAGCCGGCGGCCCCTCGGCCCGCCCTCGACCCGGACGAGTTCGCCGGGCCACGGCGCAGCTTGCCCGCCGGCTGGTCGCGGATCGTCCGCGCGGTCGCGGTGCTCTACGCATTGGGCCACCTGGTCGTCCTCAACCTCTACCCGGTCGACCCCTGGCTCTTCCGCGCGGGCCATCTCTGCGGCGGCATCGTCTTGATCCTCCTCGTCTTCCGCCCCGGTCGGCGCGCTGCCGTCGACCGCGTGCCGGTCCTCGATCTCGTGCTCGCGGGCGCCGCTATCGCCGTGTTCGCCTACGTTTGGGTCGAGCTCGACGGGCTCTTGTTCCGTGCCGGGGCGATGTGGACCCCGGGCGACGTGGCGATGGGGGTGGTCGGCACGCTGCTCGTCCTCGAGGCGACGCGTCGGGTGGCGGGCCTCGCCCTTCCGATCATCGCCCTCGTCTTCGTCCTCTACGCCTTCGTCGGACCTTGGCTGCCCGGTGTCCTGCACCATCGGGGATACGACCTGCCGCGCTTTTTCACCTACATCTTCAGCGATCAAGGCATTCTCGGCATCACGGTCTCGGTCTCCTCGACCTACGTGATCTTGTTCGTGACACTCGGCGCTTTCATGGGTGTGTCGAAGATCAGCGACTATTTCAACGACCTCGCACTCGCCCTGTTCGGCCGGGCGCGTGGCGGGCCCGCCAAGGCGACGGTCGTCTCGGGCGTCCTGTTCGGCTCGATCAGCGGCAGTGCCGTCGCCAACGTCGTGGCCTCGGGGACCTTCACGATCCCGATGATGCGGCGCGTGGGCTACGACCGGGCCACCGCCGCCGCGATCGAGGCGACCTCCTCGACCGGCGGTCAGATCACCCCGCCCGTGCTCGGTGCCGGTGCCTTCTTGATGGCCGAGATGACGGGCATCCCCTACGCGACGATCGCGGTCGCCTCGATCCTCCCCTGCTGGCTCTTCTACGTCGCCTGTTTTGCCCACGTGGAGCTGCACGCCCGTCGCCACGGCCTCGACGGCCTGCCGCGCTCGGAACTGCCGCCCACGGGCGCCGTCCTGCGCAAGCTCTACCTCTTCGCCCCCCTCGCCGTTCTGGTCGGCGCCCTCTACGCGGGCTTCTCGCCCCTGCGCTCGGCCACGCTCGCGATCCTCGCGACGATCGTCGCGAGCTGGCTCGCCCGCGACGCTCCCATGGGGCCGCGGCGCATCCTGGAGGCCCTCGAGCGGGCGGCCTCGGACGTCCTCCAGCTCGTCGCGGTTTGCGGCTGTGCCGGGATCATCGTCGGGGTGATCGCGCTGACCGGCATCGGCGGCCGGTTCTCGCAGCTGCTCTTGGGTCTCGCCGCCGGCCATGCGCTCCTCGCCATGGTGTTCGCCATGGTGATCGCGCTCGTCCTCGGCATGGGCATGCCCACGACCGCGGCCTATGCGATCGCCGCCTCGGTCCTCGCCCCCGGCCTCGCGCGGATGGGGATCGAGCCGCTGGTCGCGCATTTCTTCATCTTCTACTTCGCCGTGATCTCGGCGATCACGCCACCGGTCGCTCTCGCTTCCTTCGCCGCCGCCACCATGGCCCGCGCCGATCCGTGGAAAACCTCTTGGCTCGCCGTCAAGTTGGGGCTCGCGGCTTTCATCGTTCCGTACATGTTCTATGCGAGCCCCGTCTTGCTGGCACAGGGCGATGTCTCGGCGATCCTCCTAGCCACGGCAACCGCGACGATCGGTGTGATCCTCTTGGCCTGTGCTTCCGACGGCCGGTTGTTCGGATCGCTCGCGCCCCTGCCGCGCCTCTTGCTCGGAGCTGCCGCCGGCTTGCTGCTCGTGCCCGAGCACGCGACGGATCTTTGGGGGCTCGGGCTCGCGGCCGCCGTGGCGGCATGGCAGCGATGGCCGCGCCTCGGTCGCTCGGCCGCCTCGTGACGGCCGCTCTCCTCGCTTTGCTCGCGGCCTGCGCGCGCGAGCCGCCGCGCACGCCCCCGCCGGTCTCGGGCTGCCTGGACGCGCTGCGCGCCGCGGGCCTCGCGGTCGAAGCTTGGGACGCACCCGCCTCGGGCGCTTGCCGCGTGGATGCGCCGGTCCGCCTCGCCCGGACCGGCCTGGTGTTCGATCGGCCGCTCGAGACGAGCTGCCCCTTGGCCCTCGCCTGGCTGCGCTTCGAACCCGAAGTGCGCGTGATCGCGCGGCGCGAGCTCGGCCGCGAGCCGCGCGGGGTGATCCACATGGGAAGCCACGCCTGCCGGCGGATGACCGGCAATGCCGGGCGGGCGAGCCTGCACGCCCGGGCGCTCGCCCTCGACCTCGCGGGCTTCGAGTTCCCGGACGGCAGCCGAGTGACGGTCCTCGAGCACTGGTCCGACCGCGGCCCGCGCGGCCGCTTCCTGCGCGCCGTCGCGAAGGCCGCCTGCCGCCATTTCGCGATGGTCTTGACGCCACGGAGCGACCGCTTCCACCTGGACCACCTCCATCTCGACCTCGGCCCGTTCGTGCGCTGCGACGCCTGAGAGACCGCCCTTGCGCATCCTCGATCGCAGCTTCGTGGACCGGCGCTCGCCCTGGCGGGACGCCCACGCCGCGACGATCGCCGAGACCCCGGAGGGCCTCGTGGCCGCGTGGTTCGCCGGTTCCAAGGAGGGAAACCCGGACGTCGCGATCTGGTCCGCCCGGCAGGAGGGCGGCCGTTGGAGCGATCCGGTGCGCCTGTTCGAAGGGCGGGACGGTGGTGGCGCGCCACGGCCCTGCTGGAACCCGGTCCTCCACCGGCTGCGCGCGGGCCCGCTCCTCCTGTTCTACAAAGTGGGACCGCGGCCGCGCCGCTGGTGGGGCATGATCGCGCGCTCGGAAGACGGCGGGCGGAGCTGGGGCCGCCCGCATCGGCTGCCGGACGGGATCTTCGGGCCGGTCAAGAACGCCCCGCTCGAGCTGCCCTCGGGAGCGCTCCTGTGCGGCTCCTCCTCCGAGCTGTTCGGCTGGCGCTGCCAGATCGAGCGCACCGACGACGGCGGCCGGAGCTGGCGCCGCGTGGCGGTCTTGAACCACCCCTTCACGCGCTTGCCCGGGGGCTTCAAGGCCAACCAGGCCACTCTCGTCGACCATGGCGGCGGACGGATCCGGGCACTCTGTCGGACCAAGCAGGGCTTCATCGCCGAGAGCTGGTCGGAGGACGGTGGGCAGACCTGGTCGACCATGCGCGCGACCGACCTCGCCCATCCGAACGCCGCCTTCGATGCCCGCCGGCTCGCCTGCGGCCGGTTCCTCTTGGTCCACCACCCGAGTGCCCAGGGCCGCGACCGGCTCGTCGCGAGCCTCTCCGAGGACGGCAGAAGCTGGCGACCGGTGCTCGAGCTCGAGAACGAGCCGGGCCAGGAATTCTCCTATCCCTCGATCCACGAGGATCCGGACGGTCTCGTCCATCTCGTCTATTCCTGGAAGCGGCGGCGGATCGCCCATCTCGTGTTGGAGCCGGGCGGATGAGCGGCGCCGAACGGCTGGAGCTGCGCCACGGCCGGGCCCCGCACGCCGCCAACCTCGCGCTGTGCGCCGGTCTCGTCCTCTTGTTCGCCGGGCAGGCGACGAGCGGCCAGGAGGGCGCGGCCGTGCTCTTGCTCCCGGCCCTGATCCTGTTCGGTGGCTTCGGTCTGCGGAGCGCCCTCTGCCTGCTCGATCGCCGGCCGGTGGCGGTGCTCGACCGCGAGGGCGTCTGGATTCCCGAGCTCATGAGCCGACCCCTCCCCTGGCGCGCGGTCGAAGCGGTCGAGGAACGCCGCTTCGGCCGCAGCCGGCTCTTTTTCTACGTCGCCGACACGGGCCCTTGGCTGCGGCCGGACCGCCGGGGTGGCTTCGGCCCCGAGGCGCTCGGCAGCCTGCTGCCGGGCTTCGCCCGGCCGCGGATCACGCTCGAGACGCACTGGCTCGACCATTCGCACCGGGAGATCCGCGAAGCGGTGGCGAGCTTCTGGGGCGCAGCGCGGGCAGCCGAGGCGGCGCGAGCCTAGATGATCGCGTGGCGGACTTTGGCCGAAATCCACTCGCTCACGATCACGGTCGCGAGGATGACGAGGAGGATCACGGTCACCTGCGGCCAGGCGAGGGTGTTCAAGGAGGCCTGCAGCTTGAGGCCGATCCCGCCCGCGCCCACGAGCCCCAGCACGGTCGATTCGCGGATGTTGATGTCCCAGCGGAACACCGTGACGCCGGCGAAAGCCGGCAGAATTTGGGGGACGATCGCGTAGTCGAGCACCTGGAGGCGGGAGGCTCCGGTCGCCGTCACCGCCTCCACCGGTGCCGGGTCGATTTCTTCGATCGCCTCGTAAAGAAGCTTGCCGATGAAGCCGATCGAGCGGAGGGCGATCGCGAGGATGCCGGCGAGTGTGCCCGGGCCCACGATCGCGACGAGCAGCAACCCCCAGATCAAGGAATTGATCGAGCGCGAGGCGACGATCAGGAGAAGCGCCAGCGGGCGGACCAATAGCACGCTCGGCGTCGTGTTGCGGGCGGCACAGAACGCCACCGGCACGGCGAACAGCACGGCGAGCAGCGTCCCGAGCGTGGCGATGTTGAGCGTGTCCCACAGCGGCCACCAGAGCTGATCGAGATAGGACCAGCGCGGCGGCACCATGCGCGAGCCGATGTCGGCCGCCTGGCGCGGCGCGTCGGCCACGAAGGCCCAGATCGTGTCGCGGTTCATCACCTGCCAGGAGAAAACGGCGAGCGCCACGAGGGCGAGCCAGCCGAACCAGAGGGCGAGTCGGGCGCGCGGTGTGCGGTGGCGCCAAGAGGTCCGGTCTTCGGCGCGCAGGAACGGCATCACTGGACCCACTTGCGCACGTGGCTCGAACTGTACTCGGCGAGCATCACGATCGCGACGATCAAAAGCAGGATGGCGGCAGCCGAGTCGTATTCGTAACGGTCCATCGCGGTCTCGAGCGTCGCGCCGATGCCGCCAGCGCCCACGATGCCGATGACCGCGGATTCGCGGAAGTTGATGTCGAGCCTGTAGAGTGAGAGGCCGATGAGCCGCGGCATGACCTGCGGCTGCACGGCCCAATTCACGACCTGTGGCCAGGAAGCCCCGGTCGCCCGGATCGCCTCGACTTGCGTTTCGTCGATGTCCTCGATGTCCTCCGCCAAGAGCTTGGCCAGAAAGCCGATCGTGTTGAAAGTCAAGGTGAGGAAACCGGCGAACGGACCGAAGCCGAACATCGCCACGAAGAAGATCGCGACGATGACTTCCTGCAGCGCCCGCGAGAGCGCGATGATGCCGCGACACAGGAAATAGATCGGCACGGGTGCGAGGTTGCGGGCAGCACCGATCCCGATCGGCACGGAGACCAGGATCCCCGCTACCGTGGCCGTCACCGTCATGGTCAAGCTCTCGATCATCCCCTGCAGGATGTCGGAGCCGCGGGTGGTGAAGTCGGGACGGAAGAAACTCTGGACGAAGGCCCAGCCGCGGCCGAGACCGTCCCACACCCGCGCCCAGTTGACGTCCACGGTCGAGGTCGCGAGCAGGAGGTAGAGAAGGGCCGCCGCGTAGCCCAGCCAACGCAGCCGCGGATCGGCGATCAGCGGGGGGCGACGCCAGGTCCGCCGGACGGCCGCGGCCATCAAGCGAGCCCCTCGAGTCGTTCCTCGTCGAGCGCGTCGAGGCGCGCCTGGGCCGCCGCTCGACGGCGCACGGCTGTCCAGTCTTCCTCGCCATAGATCCGGGTCAGTGCGGTATCGTCGAGCGCCTCGACCGGGCCGTCGAAGACGATCTGCCCGGCCCGCAAGCCGACGATCCGCTCGACGAACTGCTGGGCCAGGACGACGTCGTGGATGTTGATGATCGCCGGCAGGCGGCGCTCCTCGCAAATCTCGCGGATGAGACGCATGATCTGCCGCGAGGTCTTGGGATCGAGAGCCGCGGTCGGCTCGTCGATCAACAGGAGATCGGGCTCCTGGGCGAGCGCCCGGGCGATGCCGACGCGCTGGCGCTGCCCCCCCGACAGCGCGTCCGCCCGCCTGTCGGCGTGCTCGACGAGGCCGACCCGCTCCAGAAGCGCGAAGGCCCGCTCGATGTCGGCCGGCGGAAAGCGGCGGGTGAAGCTCTGCCAGAAGGCGACGTAGCCGAGCCGGCCCGACAGCACGTTCTCCATGACCGTGAGCCGTTCGACGAGCGCGAATTCTTGGAAAATCATGCCGATCCGGCGGCGGGCCCGGCGGAGTTCGGCCCCACCCAGTGCGGTGAGCTCGAGGGTGCCCAGGAACACCCGCCCGGCGGTCGGCTCGACCAGGCGGTTGATGCAACGGATGAGGGTCGACTTACCGGCACCCGAGGGGCCGATCAGCCCCACGATCTCGCCCGACGACACGGCGAGCGAGACGCCCTTGAGCGCCTCCTCGCCGGTCTCGTAGCGCTTGACCAGCCCCTCGATCCGAAGTGCCTGGGCCCCGCTCATTTGCAGTCGTATTTGACGCCCATGGCCTTGTCGATCTCGCGCACGATCTCCCAATATTCCTTGTAGGTGATCGGAATGAACGTCTCCTGGGGCGGATCCGACTTCTCGTATTCCTTCAGAAGCTCGCTGCCCTCCCAGGGAAAGCTGAAGAACGCTTCACGGACCTTCTACGCGAGCTCGGGCTTCAGATTGTAGACGTAGCCGTAAGCCGTGGTCGGAAAGCGCGGCGAGCGGTAGATCGTGACGATCTGCTCGGGCTTGGGATTACCGCGCGCGAACATGCGCTTCATCACCGAATTGGCGATCGCAGCGGCCGGGTAATCCTTGTTGGCGACCCCGAGAATCGAATTGTCGTGCTTGCCTGAAAACACGGGCTCGTAATCGCGCCCGGCCTCGAGACCGAACTTGTCGCGCAACAGGGCGGAGGGCGCCTTGTAGCCCGAGTTCGAAGTCTCGGCTGTGAAGGCCATCTTCTTGCCCTTGATGTCCTCGATCTTGGTGATCCCGCTGCCCGGGTAGGTGATGATCTCCATGTTGTAGCCGAACTCGCCGGATTTCGAGGCCATCATCGCGAACGGCACGAAGCCCGCGCAATTCACCGCGAGCGGGGTCGACCCGGTGTTGAACCCGGCGACGTGCAGGCGGCCGGCTCGCATCGCTTCGATCTGCGCGGCATTGGACTGCACGGGGAAGAACTGGACGCGCTTACCCGTGACTTTCTCCATGTGCTTGAGGAAACCCTCGTAGACCTTGGCGTATACCGAGGGATCCTCGACCGGCGTGTAGGCGAAGATCAGGACGGACGGATCGACCCACTCCTTGGGGTCGCCGGGTGGGTCGGCGACGAGGTCGCCGTCCGCATCCTTGAAGCGGGGATCCATCGCCCAGCCCGGCGAGCCCAGTCCGAGGAGGAGGGCGGTCCCGAGCGCGAAACCGAGGAAACGGCGGGTCTTCATTGGGAGGTCCTTCTCGATCGGCGACGTCGCCTCCGTCGCAGCGATCGATGGCAAACTCGTGAGGTTCTGTCGACCACCCCCCGAGCCGTCCCGGGCTCAGCGGCATTCGTAACGAACGCCCAGGGCCCGATCGATCTCGCGCACGATCGCATAAGTCTCGTGGTAACGGATCGGCACGAAACGCTCGAGCGGCGGGTCGTGCTTGGCGAACTCCCGGGCGAATTCGGTTCCTTCCCAAGGGAAGTCGAACAGGGCTTCGCGGATCGTCCGGGCGAGATCCGGGTGAAGGTCGTGGGCGTGACCGAAGGCGCTCGTCGGAAACGGCTCGGAGCGGAAGATCACCACCAGATCCTCGGCCCGGATCATGCCGCGGGCGATCATCCGATTGCGGATCGAATCGGCGACCGCCGCGGCCGGATAGTCGCGGTGGGCGACGCCCAGGATCGAATTGTCGTGCTTGCCGGAGAACACCGGGGTGTAGTCCCGCCCGGCCACAAGCCCGAAGCGGTCGCGCAAGATGGCCGAGGGTGCCTTGTATCCGGAATTGGAGGTCTCGGCGGTGAAGGCGAGGACCCTGCCACGCAGGTCCTCGACCTTCGCGATGCCGCTCCCCGGGTGGGTGATGATCTCCATCCGGTAGCCGAACGAGCCGTCCTTGGCCGCCATCATCGCGAAGGGCACGAAACCCGCGCAATTCACCGCGAGCGGTGTCGTGCCCGGGTTGAAGCCCGCCACGTGCAGACGGCCCGCGCGCATCGCCTCGACCATCGCAGCGTTCGACTGCACCTGCAGGAATTGGACCTTGCGCCCGGTCCGGCGTGCCAGGTGGTCGACGAGCTCGGCGAAGATCCGGGCGTAGAGCGAGGGATCCTCGGCCGGGGTATAGGTGAAGACCAGGTTCGACGGATCGACCCAGCGGGCCGGATCCTCGGGTGGATCGGCCACGAGATCGCCGTCCGTGTCGCGATAGCGGGGGTCGAGCGCGACGGCGCTGGCAAAGGGAGCAAGAACACGCAGCAGGAGCATCTTGAGGGCGATGAGCGTCTCGGCTGGTACAGCCATGGGCGCTTCCGGATTCAGCGAGCGCCGCAGAGAGCCTCGCTGATCCAGCCCCAGGATCATCACGATGCCGTGACGGTTGGCGATCTGCCTGAGCCCGTGTACTTTGCCAAGCGGCGGGTTTTGCTTCATCGCAACCTATGCGGCAAGATTCGTGCCTCCCGCTGGCGGGCAGTCGGGACCTCTGCCTCGCCGGCTGGCTATCTGCACGGTCAACTCTGCCCCAAGGAGGATGATCTGGGCGGTCAGATAGAACCACGTCAGCAATCCAATGACGGCGGCGAGTGATCCATAGACGAGGTTCAGGCGCGTGAAGGTGGCCAGATACCAGGCAAAGACCTGCTTGGCCAGTTCCCACGTCAGGCCTGCAGCCACAGCAGCAGGCCAGGCATCGGCAAAGGCAACGCGCCTGGAGGGCAGTTTCCAGTAGAGCGCAAGGTAGAGGATCAGAGTGACCAGGATCGATGCCAGCATCGGCAGGAACCGCGAGAGCACCCCGGGCCGCGCCTGCGGCCCCAAGACGCTCTCTTCTGCTCGCCGAATGACCTCAAAGAGGGCGGGGCTGAAGGTGGAGGCCAGGAAGACGATGCCCAGGACGACCACCAGAACGAGGGAAAGGAGCCGGTGAAGGTGCACGGGCCGTTGCCCACGGCAACCCCAAGCACGATCCATGACGGTGAGCAGGGCGCCGAAGAGGCCGGAGCCAGACCAAATGAGGCCCAGCAGGGCGATCAGGCCTATGGGGCCGCGCTGAGCGAGCACCTGATTGATGTTGTCCGCTATGATCCGTTCCAGGCCGGGTAGGGCACGGGCCGCAAAGGCGATGGCCGCTTGCTGAGCACGGTCGCTCTGCAAGAAGAGGCTGCCGAATGCGACCAGCGTCAGCACCAAAGGAAAGGCCGCAAACAGAAAGAAAAAGGCCATGGCTCCCGAGACATACACACCATCGTGCGCGTTGTAGGAGTCCAGGGTTGCTTTCAAAAGACCGGGCACGCCGGCGAGGCGGCGATCGAGGCGCGCCGCAGAGCCGCCGAGGGTTCGCGACCAGCGCAGGGCCGTTGCGGAGGCCCGGCCCTGTGCCTTTTCCAGCAGCCAGCGCAGGCGCAGCAGCACATGCCCGGCGCGCACCCGCCAACAGCCAAAGAGCCCACGGATGCGGTCGAGCAAGCGCATGGAGGCCTGTCGCTCCTGGAGGCGGTGATCCTCACAAGATGCGAGCAACACCCATGCCATGCCATGCTATGCCATGCCCGGCGTTATCTGGCACGGCGATTGCTGGCCCGCAGGGCTGCAATGGTGCAACCGCGATGGCGTGCACGCTCGGGCCCTACCTTGCTGCCCAAAATGGGCAGACGTCCCGCTGCCCCACGCCCCGGCGGCCCCCGAGCAGCCAATGCAACTCTACGGCTGGCTCTTCCAGGAAATCGTGCCTTGGCGGAGGTGCTGATGGGCTATGAGATGATATCCCACGGTGTTGACCTGACCGACCAGACGCGCGCGCAGATTCTC